>Ga0116231_10000494_pt1 | contig 69080 bp, 47 predicted proteins | sample S1TSphgellanicum_2_FD_89695 | JGI IMG/M metagenome (GOLD analysis project Ga0116231, IMG submission 89695) | Host-associated microbial communities from peat moss isolated from Minnesota, USA - S1T2_Fd - Sphagnum magellanicum MG | ecosystem: Host-associated > Plants > Peat moss > Unclassified...
ACATTCATTCCATGACAATATTTTTTGAATTGCTTAACATTGTTTATGATTTCTTAAACAAAATTTTGAAATCATTTCAGTCCCATCATCATATTTTCTCCTACTATCACAATTTCATTATCCATCATTATTAACTAACATTCAAATTTGAAATATTAAAACTTGGACAACAAATGAGGATGGATATAATTTTTTTTAATTTATTTATTTTCCAATCATGGATGAATTTCATCCAATTATTTATTTATTTGATCCAAATCATAAATGAAATTCATCCATGCAAAATGACATTCATCCATTTGAAATCATTCATCTATGGACATATTCATCCATGTAAGTGGATTAAATCACATTAAGCTTTACATTCCAAGTTCAAAACTCCAAGCTCAAGCTTTACATTCATGCACAAGCCATCCTTTTATTTGGTCCAACTAAAAAAACTTCAAACTTACAAAATACCTATTGTTTGTTCAATTTTTTATTCATGGTTTTGAAAATTTATTTTGTGAAGTTAACAAATATTATTTAGTGACAATTTTGATACAAACTCATAGCATCAAGAAGAATTGTGCTTTTGGGATTAAAGATTATACTCTATGAAACCTTTATATTAACAAATTCCATTCAACATTGTTTATGAAGTTTGAATTCCAAAATCTCTTACTTTCCAAATAATAGTCATTTTAATATGTTAATATGGAAGTGTGAAAAGTATTGAATTTATTAAGTTGACAATATTAACCAAAAGTTGATTATTGACCTTCCAAGCACAACCATGTGTGCAATTTTTTTTAAAGAAACATTTTCCTTTTTCTTATCATTGAAGATTTAACAAAAATATATGGAAATTTCACATATGCACATGATCATTAGTTTTGTTTAATATGTTAAATTTTATTTCACATATGTTTAAAAGTAAATTGAATATGTTTTCCTTCACATTATTGTGCACAATGAAGAGGATTAATTGTATTGTAAGGAAAGAAGGAGAAACCTATTGTCTTTATAATTCAATTCAAAACAATTCTTTGTTATTAGCAATTTTGATTTAATTTTGATTTGAAATGGTTTATTATCACAATCCAAGTCAACTAGTTCTTGGCCTTCAACATGCACCACCACACATGTAAGGGCTCCATGAATTCCAACATCATATCTACCTTTAATTGCTTCCAACATCTTTATTCGAGCCTTCCATCACGTTTACATGTCCAACATTAAATTTTTTTTCTTACTAACATCTTGGGTGTCCCCATTGCCTTTTCTACATGTTTAACATTCCTAGTTCACCTCTTGTTGTGCTTGTCACCTAGTTTTTCATTTTTTTTGTTAACATTCCTTATCACCTTCTCCCCATGTTCATGGCAATATCCTTTGTCTAGTTCATAACTTGAACAAAGTTAGGATGTCGAGCAAAGCATTTCAACCTAAAATTCAAAAATGACATAAAATATAATATGATGCAATAATTTTAATTATTTTTACATTTAATTAAAAAAATAGACTTATCAGTGATTTTTCTCCCCATCATCAATCCTTGTAACCCCATCATTCTTGGCTTTTCCATTGCCATTCTTAATATCATGCATACCCTCTCCCCAATTATGGGTCAACATCTTTGGCATCATATCAACATCTTATATTACCAAGTTCTCACTCATGTTCATTGTATTATCTTTTGTTGCCCTTTCAACATCCCCAACACAATTTGACATCATCACTTGGCCCTCCATGTCTATTGAGACCCAATTCATGTTTATTTCCTTCTCCTCATAACAACCTCAACATTTTCATCAATCCTTTTAATTATGTGTTTAACATATGTGACGCCCCTCTCATCATGCAAATTACCCATTTTTTAAATTTATTTTTGTTAATATCCCTTGTCACCCCTCCATGCATTCTTGAAATCCTTCAAGCATCCTTTAATATAAATCAAATCTTCTTTTAAATAAGATTTGGTCAAATTTGGCATTTGTGTTTATTAAAATGTTTGGAATAATTTGTTTAGAATTTACATGTAAAGGCATCTTTTCATTAAACATATGTAACGATTTTTTTTTCATAACAACTTTCCATTGTAACAACTTTCCATTTAATTGTGATCATAATCATCGCACAACTCTAGAAGTCATTAATTATGGGTTTAAGGTTTTATATGTGGGTTTAGGGTTTTATATGTGTTAAAAACCCTCATATATAACTGACATGACGTTTCACACATGCAATTTATTTGCTTGAAACAACAAATGTTGATAGATGGTCATCAAGTCCATTGGCCACCAAGTACCATAAGCGTAATTATCTATAGCTTTGATGATAATGACACTAATGGATCACAATTGCTTAAAAAATAATAATTATCCAACTTGCAAGGTACATATCAATAATTCCATTTTCAATTCATGCTTTTGAATATTTGTTTGTGGAGTTGTTAAAATTTCTTTGTAAAATGTTGACATTAGAATATTGTGTTTTTGGATTCATAGAAGTTAATTGAAATCCACAAAACTTAAACCTTAACAAACTAGATGAACAACATTATTCAAATTTGAATTTTTTAAGTCTTCTACTTTTTGTTCTTCAATCATTTTACTATGTTGATATTGACATGTGAAGATGGTATGAAATTTGTTAAATTAAAGATAATCAAGAAGATGTGTTTTTCAACTCTTAATTCAATTTTTCCTAGTGGATTTGTGTTGCCAAACCATAAATTCTAAATAAATAAGAAAAAAGAACCACACTAAACCAACAATGATCTTCTTGTTGGTATCAAACCCAATAATTACCCTCTTGTTGCAACTTTGTTCTCTATTCACCTTTTGAGTTTTTTTTTGGGTTTTTAAAGTAAACATGTGATATTTTTTCAAAAGAGTTAACACATGTAGATTTACTTTTTGATTAAGTTCCTACTTTTTATTGGCCATACAATGCTAGTACCTAGAAAATCTTCAATCTTCAACTATGTGTAAATAAGTGGATTTGGATTTGATTTTGAATTTTTTCAAAGAACTACAAATTGGAATTTTAGGAACGTGAAGAACAAGCTTTAAAGCTAATTAGACCAAAGGTGATCAAAAAACAAATTGTGCAAAATTTTACGTCTAAACAACAATTTATTATTATTATCATAAGATTCCTTTTAAATGCCTTTTAATTTGCCACATTGTAAGGAGAAAAACATGAAAGTCACCATATTTAAAGATTGGATTCTTGGAAGTCACCAAAACATACCTTGATTCTAGAAAATGTCTATTGTCCTTTATGACCTAATTTGGCTCTTTCATCTTATGGATGGTTGCAACTATGGCATGTCACAAAATTGGAGGGGGGAAAAAACCTTGAAGGTGATTAGGAGGTTTTATTATAACAATTTTAAAAATGGAACTAGGACCAAAGGTTCTTTTCAAAATTCAAAAGCCTAAATTGGACAACCTTGTGTAACTCACCTACCATGTGAAAGTACAATTTCAAGGAATATCCAATTTATTGCCTTGATGCTCAACCTAATTAATATGTGAAAGTTTCACATATACACATAATCATCAATTTTACCTTTATGTTAATGTCAAACATATTTTAAATCAAATCAAAAATATGTTTTCACCACAAAATAAGAATCATGGTGGTAGGAGAAAAAAGTAATAATGAAATCCATGTGGGCACAATTCATTTTATAATAAATAATTTAAGGTACAATGATAGGATAAAAGGCACTAAAAAGAAGAGGGCATTCAAATGGAGATGAACTAATGAAAATATTGAAAATCTAAACACAAGTGAATTGTTGTATCAAACCTTGATTAAATCAATTAGGTGGCCTATAAATTCATAATCATTCTTAAGAACAAGATTCATATGCATGTATTACAAACATAAAAATAATCACACACCTTGAATCATTGAATTCTTAATATCATAAACATTTAATGACATATTTCAAACTAAATTGAACTATAACCAAACATTTTATTTGGATTATAATTTATGACAAGTTCAATATTTAACTATATCATTTACATATTATCCACTCAATAATTGTGTTTCAAAATTTGGCTATCAACCTTTCAATCATGTCCACAACATAATCAATAATGTTCATCATTTTGAATAAAGACAATAGCACAAAAAATGAAAAAACATTGAATTTTAACCATAATATTAAAGTTGCACTCCTAATGGAAAAATTCATAATCAGTTTAAAGAATAAGTTTCATTAGAATTGCATATATATACTACAAATTAAAAATTAAAGTATTTCATTTTGAGTTGTTGAATGCCTATGATATAAAATGTGAATGACATACTTCCAACTATATTCCAATTATATTTTCATAATGAATTTAAGGCATTGAATTTACATTTAAATAAAGTTTAATTTTTACTTCCTCTAATGATTAATTTAGTTGCACCCTATATGTTTTTTCCACATTGTTTGGAAAAAATGGGAATGACTTCCTTGGAGTATAACCATATAATCCAAGACTAATTAGGGCACTTAATTCATACCAAGCATGTCAAAAATAATTTTTAAAATAGCTAAATATGCCATTAAATGTGTATTAATTTGATTTTTATTAAGTTCTTTTCAAGAAAACATTTGGTAATACTAGTAAAGGAGTTTTAAAATGATAGTTTTGAAGGAACAATAATTTCATTTAAGAGATTTGTTTTCAATTTTCAGATTTTAATTATCATTCTAGCTTAAATAATACATTGTGTTCATATTTAATAAAATATTTTACCTATATATGTTCTTATTTGCCAAATTACTTAAGGTGTTTGGATGAAGTTAAAATTAATAATCAATTTCATTTCAACATGGATGATTTAACATTCCAATTATTTCATTATATGTTTTATTCAATAAAAAAAAGTCAAACTTGTTCATCTTTGGACACATCATGTATTCATGGTACAATTGCCAAAAAAATGGATTATTAGTATTTAGAACAAAACTCACCAATAAATGCTCAAATGCTCAACCAACATTTACAACATATTTCAACACATTTAATAATTAGAAGGTGAAATAGTTGCCAAAAACCTTACCTAACATAACTTACCCATTGTGTTCCATTTTGACTTGAAGATTTTCTTAAAACCCCATTTGGGGTTTAGACTTTGCATTCTACCAATGACAATCAAATAATGAAAAAATGAGTTGATCTTTTGTAGAAATTATATTCCATTCGAATTTAAAAAATGAATGGCATTGCATGCAACTTAAATTGAATCAAATTTGAATTGAATATAAATTTAATTGATGTCATAGTTTAAATTCAATTCAAATTTAGTTGGAACTAAATTAAATTTAACTTCAATTAAATTTATATTCAACTCAAATTTAATTCAATCCAATCAACTGAAAAGAGTTGGTTTTGAATTGAATTCAACCAAATTATAAAATGCAATTAATATCAAAAGGCACATGTTAAGGTGTAAGCATAATAAAGTATGCATCAAATTTATCTTGTCAAAGTTGAATGCAAGTAAATTGAAAGTAGTTACAAAACCCATCATAAAAGATTATATTGAATGTTTGTACATAAATTATCAAAGACAAGATATGTCCTCACTATTATGTAGTAAATTTCAAATTTTGCACTAGTATAAAAGTAGGTTGAAAGTAGGTTTTTCAAAATACAAGTAACTTTTGCAATTATTTTTTAAGTGTGAACTTTTGCAAAATACAAGTAATGTAGATTTTAACAAATTAAAAAAAAAAATTGACTTAGATTTCAAGAATATGAAATTGTCTTGATATCCCAATCAAATACATACATATTCAATTGAATATTTTGTGTAAAGTACCAACAAACCCAAATTTTTCAAGTTTTTTTGGGATTTTACTTTTGATTTACATTTAATTAAGTTGAATTATTTTTTAAAATTTGCATGTAGTTAATATAAGTCCATGTCTTTTTTTTTCATACTTTCACACATTTTGATGTTACTTTCATGTTCCTCTATGCATGATACATGATAAAATTGAAGACAATCACTTTTTATCTATACTTTACCATGCTTCTAGGGTGAAAGCATGTTAACTTGTGCAAAGTACTATCCCAAATGATAGTTTATTATATTGTCCCTAATAAAGTACTTGATGCCAAGAGGATATAAAAAAATTTAAATGATAAAAATCAAAGTGGATGAACCCAACCACTTAATCCTATGAGTGTTTTAAATTTAGATATGATCACATTTTACTTTGTATTAACAAATGTCCCAATGTACAATTAACACATCACATGGTGTTAGTACTACTAAAAATTTATGTTAAATGAAAAAAGTAAAATTCATGAATTGAAACATCCCAACGTATCCAAAACCTTATAAAATGTGCTTGTGAAATATCATATTAATTTGAAATAATTTGGCAAAAATCAAGTGTTATTGAAATTGTCCATTGAAAGGTGTACGTCAAAATTAACATTTGAAATGTTTAACTTGATGAAATGTTCTTACAACTATCCTTGAGGGAATCATGTTGTTCAATTTTTGAAATTCTTGAATCCATTACTTGAAATGCATATTGTCAATTCATAAACATAATGGGGTAATTTATTCAAAAATTTGGTGCCTTGACACTCAAACCAAATTTGCCCAAATTTTGGGAGGCACCAAATCATGACCTTGAAAATGATGTACTTAAATTTAACTTCAAGTGGATTCATTGAATTAAGATGCATAATACATTGGACAATTTAACATCCTAATAAATTTCAATATGAACTTGCTTAAGAGGCACACATTCATCTATATATTTCAATGTAGTTTTCCTTGTAGGTCCATGTCGCATGCTTTTAACATCCTAGCCAAATAAAATATCCAAGTCATTCATCAATAAACCTATTAACCAAAAAAACATTTCCTCTCAATGGGGACCTTTGAATTACATAGAGTATGTTCAAAAAATATACACATTAACATGCTTTCACCTTTCACTTGCTAATTTGCCTCTTCATATACATATAGGTGGGTTGGTGAAATGAGTGAGATTACAATTAGGCTTGAAATTTCACATGGAATGTTAAATTCATAATCATAAGTTAACGAACATCCTATTGGACCTTATGTACACCACTCACCTATACTAGCCTTGATTATTGTTGTCATTAGAATTAAATAATTTCACATGGTAAATTATTTGACTTTAAAAAAAGATTTCCCCTTGATATGTAGTCTCTTAAAAGGGATTAGAATTAAACATTATTCATGAACATAAAATTATTTGAATTGATGTTGATAAAACAACTAGCGTTGTCAACCTTTCATCTCAATAGGGTGTTCTAGGATGAAACATGATTGACCTACTAGACATCTTAAATTTGGATTTTTTGGTAAACGAATTGGATCATATTTGAGGTGTCATAGTTTAAGGAGTGTCCTAATCTAACTTGAATGTAGTTGGGAAAACATTGAAACAATGAGGATGATGACAAAAACAAATATCATGTTGGGTGTTGGAGATGATATAGTCAACAATAGGAATGAAGGATGATGGGGATGGCAAGGGTAACCAAATGGACAATGCAAGCAAAATTATTTATTTATCTTTTCTTTAATGGTTTGACAAGGGATGAACAATAGGGATAACAATGTGGATGATGGGGGTGTTGAGGAAGGCAACAAGTGGCAATAGGAAGAGTGATGCAAGCAAAATTTATTTATTTATTTATTTTCGTTTTGTTAGTTTGAAACAATGAATGAGCAATGGGGATGATGAGGTGGACAATAGGGGCACTTTAAAAGGATAGTAATTGGGCCTTTTGAAGTCAAGGGTGGGGGGGGTTTGGGTGGATGTTTGGGGTACTATGAAGGATGGCTAGGGTGATTAGGTGAACATGTGTGCTAAAGGAAAAAATGGAAAACTAATGTTTTCATCTTTTCATCATTATTCCTTTCACAAAGTTCCATTTTCATTGCTTTCAATACTTAACATATTTGTTCCCCATTTTTTCTTGTCATTTTGATGTTTAAGTTTAGATGAAACCTTCATTAGGTGAAATTTTTTAATTTAGGTAAAATTTTAAAGAACCAAAAACATTTTAAAAAATAATTGAAAGGATATGGGGGATGTGCCAAGATCCAAAAGGGAAGGATGTCCCTCTTCATAACACTAAACATAACATAACATCATGAATATTGATAGATCATAATTGACATTTATTAATTTGAGTCATGTTGTCAAGGTTTGGGGGGGGAGAGGGAGAGGGGGGGGGGGGTACACCACCATTAGAAACAAGGTAGAATGCTTCAACTTCTTTAATGCCACATGACAAGGCAAACCTAGCCAATGTGATTGATTATGCCATCTACTTAAAGTTTTGTTTACACAACGATAACAACTAATGACCGCATGGAAAATGGTAATGTTAAAATATGGATGCATATATGAGAATTTCATTTAGAAATAATTTAGAAATGAATGATAACTAACTTTTTTAGGTTGTGATGGAATAACACCATAAAACAATGTTAGACAAAATGCAATTCTTAACATGCTAGGTATGGTGAATTGTTAACAAGTGCGAGCATTAAATTCCTTTATGTTTTGTAAATTTTTGTTTTGCCAAATTATATTTGTATTTCTATGTGTACTGCTTACATTAGGTGTGTTGAATTGTGCTTATGATTTTGAGTGGGGAAAGTTGCATGGAAATTTCAATTGACAAGTTTTGGTCAATACACCTTTTCATTTTGCAAAACAACACTTTGTTAACAAGAATCCAAAATAGTAATAACATTAAACTTTGAATGAAAAATGTCTTTAAGAACAATACACATGCAACCAATCACTAACATGAATTGCTTAATTAGCATTGATTTGCATACATGGATACATTGATTGATGATCTATTAAAGTATGAATTTTTTTATTATAAATGTAACCCTTCCTTATACATTTATATCCATTTTGCATTAAAATTTAGTTTGAGCTTATGAACAAATGAATACACCTATACCATCATCAAAATATTACTCTAAAATAAGGTATACATTTGATTTTAATTCTAACTTGGAATTCATAAGAGTTAATGTTTAATCATAAACTATTCTAATATTACATATGATGATGGTTAATTACACATGATGTAAAAAACAAACTTAATGATTACACTTGTTAAAATTTCTATAAAAAAATTAAACCATTGAAAATACATTTTACAAAGAAATCATTAGCATGAACATATGATAAAACCTCAAGATTATAACTTTCTTTATTTTTGTTCAATGGTAACATGTAACATGGGATGTGATTTTTCACAACGATGTCAATTATAAGATCAAGAAGTTCAAGAAATTTTGCAATGGAACATGTCAAATGTTATAGATTTGTAGTTAAAAGTTTGCATTAGATGAACAAAAAATGAGCTATCAAGTTCGAAGAAGGTTGTAACCATGGTGCTCCCAACATATGCTGAATTTGACAAACCTTTGATAGTAGAAAAAAGAACTTCAACTCCGAATAATTATAATCTTGTCAAAGCTGAACTTGGTCATGTAAGTGATTCCACATAATTCTTAGGTCCCACCACCCCCAACTGCCACATTCAAAAGATGAATAGTTTGGACATAATGTTTTTAAAATAATTAATCAAGATTTTTCTTGGGAGCTTAATTCCTAGTTGAGTGATTCAACTATTAGAATAAAAAAGAATCCATGACACATAAGTTTTCATATTTCATTAATTGCACATAACAATTTTTTTTTGCATATTATTGTGCATTTAAAAAATATTATGAGAATACAATCAAATGTTGACTATTTTCAAAATAAACTAGTTGTGGCCTTCAAATTTTAAGTGTCAATAAAAGAAAAGTTCAAAATTGAACACCCAAATTATGGTGAATTTTTAAAATGTAATATCAAAAAAAAAATTACATCAATAGCTATATTTGATTAAAATTTTTCATATACAAATTACACAAATGGCAATTATTGGGACGTTAATAACTTATGTCAAAAGATTGTTTGATTCGATTTGAGTATTTGCACAAAAAATGCACAATAAAAAATGACCATGTAATCTTATGAAGATGACTAATAGACTTATGGTTAATTTTTGTTGAAGGTTTTGTTTTAAAATATTCATTTGAATTTTACATATTAATTTGTTAACAAAATGCCATTTGTGCTATTAAAAAAATTTGAACTTGTTTGCATTTAGGGACGAAGGACAACACAAAAGATAAGGGACAAAGACTACATATATGGTATACATGGTTTGTCTACCATTGGTGTTGCAGATGGTAGATTTTCTTTTCCGTTCCTTATTTTGAAATGTTGTGATTGGGATTAAATTCAATTTCAAAATGATTCTTTTGGGGGGGTTGTTTATCAAATTTTGAACAAGAATTTTATCATATTAAGTAATGGTGTGAGGTTCTTGCTTTTGAAATAAGACATAGCTAAACAATACATATGTTAATTAAATTACTTTCAACTAGTCACATATTTGTGCAAAATGTTACAAAATGGAAGTTCAAAGGTGGTTTTCGTGCCATCCAATTCAACCATAATTGACCTAAAATATTTTTTCATTTTGCCTTAGTGAATTTTAAGTTGGGATTTTCTTTCTTGCATCATTTGTTTAAATAGTTGGATTTCACAAAACATTGGTTACATATATATATATAATGAATTGGAGTTGCTTAATGTTTTTAACCCACTAACAGTGGTTTATTGGGCTCTATCATGATGAGCCTTTCTAGTGGAAACATTTTTTAACCACATGTAAAGACTTTCAGTGTATAGGTTCCTATTTAGGGTTACCTACATGTATTGTTTAACAAAGACCCATTGACATATCACTATTTTAACAACATTCAAAAATATCAATGAGCAACATAAACTTGGAAATTTTCCATTCTAGTCAACCTAACTTTGGAAATCAAAACAAAATGGAGTGTTAAACAATATCTTTTCATAAATAATTGGACTCATAGATGAGCAAATAAAGATGAAAAAACCAATCTTTTACTAGTAAATTAACCTAAGGTATCTTTAATTATTGCAAAATATCCAATTTATTACTAGTAATTAAAGATACCTTAATGTTGTAGATAGATATTCCATGTGACTAACTTGGGAACGCATATATTTTTGTACATATAAATCACACACACACACATGCACACACATTGACACACACACAGACACACACACATATATGTTGTATATATGATGCAAATGTCATATTAAAATGTTTGTTCTTCCAACATAGTTCATGTGATTTCATCAAATATTGACAATATATTTGGAGTGTTTTGTGAAGTTATTGTACATCATGACTTTGTCCAAAGTCCCGAAGACAATCATGCGTGCCCTAACTTCTTGGCCATGAACAAGATAGCAGCAATCAAGTGGGTTTCATTCACTTGAACACTTACATGTCCTTAAGGAAAAATAATTGATAATTATCAAATAACATATGTATAATATTGTACATTATCTTCAAAATAAAATTTTCAAGATAAATTCATTTAATCAAATTTGAACTTATAAACAACTTTTTCCCCAAAAAAATGATCAGCAAAACAATACAACCTTATCAATATCAGTTATGTAAAAAAAAGTGAAAAAAAATTGTCACTTGGGGAAAGAAAAGTTGTGAATGTTTAAAAGGTTTTTTTGTGGAAAAGATGGCACCAAGTTGCCATATTTATGAGGAAAAAAACTTAATTTGCCAAATTTAAACATAATATAGTAGGGTTCAAATAAAATTCTACTTTGCTCTTTGACCTATAGCCAAATTTAGCTAAGTCCTATTCCAAAGGATCACTAGTCCACCTACTTCACGAATTTGAAAAAAAAAACCTTGAAGTTATGTGAACACTTAAATGACCAAGTGTTTGAAATTGATTAAAAACTTGTTGTGTTTTAATGTTTCATAATCACATCGAAAGTGCACACTTTTGAATTGCAATACTTAAGGCATTTAAGGTATTCAATGTGGTTGTTCCAATCTTCACCCTAGGTCTTTGGATACTCATACTTTGAATGCTTTAGTGAATCATGGTTGTCCATAGATCATTTACAAACAAATGGCCAATCTCAATTGATCTAGTGAAGATTCATGAGTACTTACTAACCATTAAGCTAACAACCTCATATTATATGGATTAATAATAAGCAACATGAGTTTGATCTCAATTTGTATTCATTAACTATATGTTAGTTCAACTAATTGTGATTTCATTGTCATAAAAAGTTCATCCAATTCAATATTGTTTCAAAACCCAATTGTTTAATAGCCTCATATCAACTTTACGTTGTCATGCTTGTATCTTCTTAGGCATTTTACGAATGCAAAAGACCAAAAAATTGCTCGAGAGCATTTCTATGTTCCGTTACGCCCAAGACATACTCTTGTACAATTTATTCTTTGGTTTCTTGAAATTACCAAGCCTTATTTCATAAGTTATGATTTAAAAACAAAATTTATGGACCATAACATTGTGCATAACAAAAAAAAATTTGATGACCTTTTTTGAGTTGAATGTCCATTTCACATTATGTTTGGAACAAAATATTCACTTGATGGCCACACATTTTGTGTATGTAGATGTTAAGGACCAAACTACCTTCAGACAAAAATCCACACCATCAATATGGTGCTCCAACTTTACGGTAACCAATTATCCATTTCTTCACAAGCCTTATGCTTTGCATATGGAATGTTGTTGCACACAACACAATAATTTATGCTCATTTGAATTGGATTGGGGTACACTAAGCTTTGATAGTACATTTGGTGGTCAATTATTAATTTTACGCATAATGGTGCTCCATATTATATATGTAGGTGAGTTTCTCCTCCAATTATTTCGTATGTAGGAAAATAACAATGTTAAACCAATCCCAAACTCATTATTCCCATTGCAAGTTGATTCCAGGGATGAGCCATTTGCACATTTGTTGCATGGTGCATACCAAAATGAATGGATTGACATGAACAACTACTTCAAAAGCAAACATCCTGAAAACTTTTGCCTTGAGATACCAAAATTCACACGAACAAGCACAAAGGGTGTTGATTTATACTACCAAGCAAATCGGAAAAAATTCCATCCAAAACCAAACAAGGAAAGGTTCATTCTCACTAGGTTCAAAAATGTTGCAAGACGAGTTGACAACTACAACAACACACCTTTGAAGAGAGAAGGTCCTTATCATGTGTTTTATGGATGTCATATACAACATAAGCAATAGTGATAAAAGATAGAAGTGATAAAATACATGGGTCATCATGGAACTCTTGCCACCACAATATTACACCAACAAAAAGGCTTAAACAACAAATGTATAAAGACTCGGAATGAAGTTAATGCCAAATTCAAATGATCTAGTTCTCAATTAACATAACATTGGTGCTCCATTTCAAAACACTTATCATCCACCATTAATGTGGGATGAAATCAAATAATTATGTATAAAAGACTAGTACCCAAGCATGTATGTCGCATGAAATTTGTGTCATTGAAAATGCAGTGAAACTAGAGAGAATTTGTTTTAAACAAAATTTGAAACTAAAACCCCACTATGTTGCATTAGAGTTGTTGCCATTTAGTGCAAAACAATGTGATGTAAAATTTGTCGATTAGATTGACCTATGAAACTCCAAAATACAAAACCAAATGGGTGATTTCACAATAAAACGACCACTTCACATTGTAACCAGTGTTTAATGTTTCATATTTTATGTGACAATTTAAATTATTGTTGAAATTTTTGGATTAGTGTATACATTTAAATTATACCATGGGAACATGTGAATAAATTTTTAATTAATCTAATAAATGAAAGACACCCAAAAGCACTTTTAACACACTCATAACCACTCATTTACTACAAAAAAGACATGTTAATGGTCTTGAAAATATTTTTAAATGACATATTTTGGGCAAAGTTTGAATGTAAACCTTAAAATAATAGTATATAAAAAAAATTTTGATGATTTTTTGAAGACTTTTTTGGAAAATATTCTAAGAATATTTCAAATTAAGTAGTTGTTTTTAAGCAACCAAGTGGGCGGATGTTGGTCATTTTATCGTGAACACACCCAAATATTAGTTTTCCGAAAGAGGTTATCAATTTTTGCAAGAGGGAAAAAATGGATTTTGCCATTTGGGATAGTTTCACATTTGAAATATAATGGATGTTTAATCCTTGCTTGCAAAAAGTTCCCTCAATGGGGATCTAACTACATGAAAGTATACACTTTTCTTTTTAGAAATATGCAAACATTGGGTGGGTGAAGAATCACTTGTTTGGATCATAGATTTGATAATCTCTACACTTCACACCTTATTGAGTCATACCCAATAACAAGCATGATTTTCCCACTATTGTTGTGCAACATTAATGTTCAAAGATTGATGTTGTGAGTCCAAAGGGATCACACATAAATCAACAATACTATATATTTTTGCAATACCATTTCTGAAGGTGAAACTACAAAAGGAAGTCCTAGAATGCTTTAGAGCATTTTGCCATCTATTATGGACATTGGAAAATGTTGTTGAAATTTGTGTTGAGAGAGTTCCATTTATAGTGGTTGAAAAAGTAACAAAAATGGCAATGCCAAGAATTTATGGATTAAACATGTGGCTTGAGGTTGGGCAATTGGAAAAACAAAGCGTTCTTGTGACATGTGAGCATTGTGATCTTATGAGCATTTTACATGTGAAAAATTAGATTAATCTTTGTAGACAAAAATAGAATAATGTTGAAAGGTGAACAAAAGGAAGGCTACAAAAAATTGCATGGTGCAATCAAAAAATAACTAAATCAATGGTTGAAACTTAACAACATTTCACAAGAAGAAATCTTGTCTTTTTCACTACCCAAATTCACTAGGTCTTTAGTGAAATAGGACAAATTTGACTAATATGCAACTTGTATGGTTTTGGTAAAAAAGGATCAGTTGATTAAAACATTTTTAGTGAAATTTTTTTTAATCATTTTGAATAGTTGCATGTTGCACTAGATAATTTTTAATTAAAAAATTATGACATGGATATATAGGGTCCCAAGTTAATATGACATGGAATAACATGCCATGTCATCATATACCCTTTTTTTTTTCCTAGATCGTGGAATCACGGATTACAAATTTGTCACGGCATGCCATGACAAATTTACATGTCATGAAAAAACATTAAAGTTTTTTTTTCCAACTTTTTCAACAAAAATGTTTTGACACCATTTAAGCATGTACATATTTTTGTATTCACCATGATGTATATGTTTGTAAATTGCATTTGTACAAGATATATTACGCATGCATCCATTAAGGATTGAACCCAAGACTTCATGGAAGCACATCGAGGTCTTAACCATCAAACCACTTGAACACTTTATTAATAAAGATGAAAATGTTTAAATTTATCATGTTTCGTATGAAATTGTTTAGGAAATTCAAACTTTCACATACATTTTCTTTTGCGAAATTTATTCAAATGTTACAAATGAAAAGATGATATTGAAGCTTATTAAAAAAAATAATTATAATTTACAAAAATTAAATTTACAATGTAAAAAAAAAACTTAAAATAACGTTTCATGAATAAATCAACAAATTAATATCTTTTAATTTAAATTGACCTCAAATCTTTGTAATTTCAATATGAATTCAAAAGTGTAATTATTAAGTCTTTTATAATTTTATTTCATTACATAAAATATGTCCATTTTTTGAAGAGTTGCAAGTTCTTATTTTCCCCAATATGATTAGGTATACATTTATTTATTTATTTTTACAATATTGTAAAAATGATAATCATCCATAAGAAGATGCCACATTTGGTTATAAACAAGTTATGTAGTTATAAACTTGTTTAATTATTTCAATATTAGGATTTTTACCAATATTTTGTCGTAAAAAATAATAATATATATTTTAAATTTGACCCAAAATACTTTTCTTTCAAATAAATCATTTTTTATGTTGTTGCCCACTTAAATTGGCAGAATTTGGTCATAAGAAAAAACATTAATTATGTAATAAATATAGCCATTTAATTATCAAGTCCATATTTGTTTAGCAAAATTAATCATACAATAATACTAATGATTATTACACAAATTTGAAAAAAATCAGAACATGTATATTTTTTAATGATGTAAAAACATATTTTACATTTGTTTCCTTTGTAAAAGGAAGCACAATTTAATTTGGTGAAATTTTGCGTTTAAATAGTTGGATGAACTCCCCTTCCCCCCAACCAACATGTTTTTTTTGGTTTTGAATTTTCTTAAATTGGCAATTCTTGTTGGGAAAAAAATGGAAAAAATAGTGCAAATTCAAGGAAAAATGTGAACAACAAAAAAATTGGCAAAAATTTGGGATTAGAAATTTGAAAAAAAAAATGTTACTCCTATTGGGTAAAAATTTAAATGTAATTCTTATAATTCCAACCTTAAACATATAATCAATTCTAACATGGGTAAAACCAAACTAAATATGAGCCAATTTTGGTGTAACCAATCCTTGGTTTTGATGTTCATACATTTCATAAATTAAAATAATGTTGAAAGTATATGTTGTATTTATGTGAAGCCCTTTTTAATATATTAATTTAACATTTAGTAAAGTTCAAAGGGGAATCCAATAAATATAGAATACATTTCAGCACATTTTAAAACATGTAACTAGTGCTTTTCAACATGATGAAACAATGTAAAAACATTGTTTAAGCATTGTTGTTTAGCACTATCTCAACATTTTTCATCCAGTCATGTGTTGCCACATCATCTTTTCACGACTAGTCATAGTGATTTAAGAGATTGTTGTTGGCTCCTATTAGCCCTTTTTTACTCACATCAAATTTATTTGAAAACATTTGAACTCAATTTTTCATATCATCGTAAACCTTATCTAAGTTTTTTGCAATTTTAAAATAAATATTAATGATGTAACCAAAGGTTTTTTTGTGATGAATTTCCACCATTTTGCAAACATAAAAAATGCCATCAACATCAACAAAAGATTTTTGAATTCTTAAAAATATTGTTTTTCAACATGCATATTGTACTATATGAACTTTAATTTTTTTACACTATTTACATAAATAGGCAGGTTATAGGTAAGTTAGCTTAGGTAGGTTAGTGGTACCTATTAATAAATGCATGGACCTAGGTAACATGTAGGTTATAATCTACTAGGCCTTATAAATACCTATTAAGTCTATGTTTATACCTACTTGGTAAGCTATTTATGCCTATGCTATTTAGTAGGCTACGTAGGTACCTATTAGCCTATTAATAAACTTAGCCTATGCATACTAGGTAGGTAGCTTAACTTATTAAGTAGGTCTAAGTGTAGGTTACATATTTAATAGGTGAGGTTACCTACCTAATAGGCCTAGGTAATTTAGGCGAGGCTATGTACTTACTTAGTAGGCCTAAGTGCTCTAGGTTAAGCTACCTACCTTGTAGGCATAGGTGGCCTAAGTTAGGCTACATACCTAGTAGGTTTAAGTGGCCTATGTTAAGTTAATTACTTAGTACCTAAGCCTAGGTGGGTAAAACCAAACTAATAAGAGCCAATTTCGGCATAATTAGTCCTTGGATTTGATGTTCATATGTTTCATAAACTAAGTTAATGTTGAAAATACATGTTATATTTATGTGAAACCTTTTTTTGATATATTAATTTAGAATCTAGTAAAGTTTGAAAGGTAATTCAATAAATATAAAATATTTTTCAACACATTTCAAAGCTTATAATTAATGTTTTTTAGCATAGTGAAAACAATGTAAAAACATTATTTAAGCATCGTTGTTTAGCACTATCTCAAGACTTTCATCTAATCCTCGAATACCACATCATCTTTTTAGGACTATTCATAGTGACTTAGGAGGTTGCCGTTGGCTTTTATTAACCTATTTTTACACATGTGGCCTAGGCTATTAACCTAATCAGTAGGATAGGCTACCTATATGTAATTAATAAAAAAGGATTAATTATTATAAATAAATAATAAATAAATAATAAATAATCAAAATCAATAATTGATTATTTCCTATGAATGATTAAATATTAAATATTAAATAATGATTATTTATTATTAATTAATAATTATTCCATATAAATGGCTGATTATTGAATATTTGGTATGAAATATTCAATATTAGACATGAAATAATAATAATATATTATTTATTATTTATTTTAAATTTTAAATGATTGGTTATTGATAATTGTTATTTAATATTGATTATTGATAATTTATTATCTAATATTATTTATTAATTAATATATAAAATATTATTAACTAAAAAATTAGTTTAAAATAATCATTTATCAATAATTATTTCAAATTATGTATTGAATATTATTAATTATTATAAATTACTATCAATTATTAGCCAAAAAATTAGATAAAATTGATAATTAGATAATAATAATTAATTAAATAACAAGTTGATGGATAAATTAACGATTGGTTATTAATTAACATTTATTTGGTGATTAATTTATTATATAAAATATTAACCATAAATGATTGAATATTAAGTATCAATTATTAAATATTAACTAATCAATGTACTCAATTTAAGTACCCACATGTGCTTAAAGGTAGCATGTAAATAGCTTATTAAACTGTATAAATAACTATTAGGTGTAATATGCCTAACTTAGGGCCTATTAGCTATGAACTTATGTTTGGTATGTACTTTATGCAAAATAAACTTGTAGGTTAAATAACCAAATTAGTATGGTTGATTTGATTAAATGTCAAATTAGAATGGTCAATTTAATTAATTATAAATCACAATGGCCATTAAGTATGGTCAATTTGATTAAGCCTTGGTCATTTTGATGGACTTTTAGTTTTTTTGACCAGATGTTTGGTTTGTCATATGGTCAAAAAAATCACTTTAATCAAATGTCTCAATCAAAAGTAACTTGTCTTTTTCATGCCCCAAGCCTTTAGTCAAAATGACCATCCGCTTTGGTTAATGTGGACATTTTAGTCAAGTTGGACCTTCTAAAAAGTCACATTTTTTTATAGTGTCAATATGAAAATCCCTCCACATCATATATTTGATTGGATTGTGCTTTTGAATGCGACAATGAAGGTTGGGGTGATCAATTTCGCATGGATGCAAAGAGGGGTTTTCTATACTTGAGCACCACAATAAAAGAGGGCACAAAGAAGTTGCTAATGCTAACCCCACGTAAGATTCCACAGGGCACAACAATTTATCAAGAATGGATGCCGATGTTCAATTTAGAACTACTGCAAGGACTAAAGATTTTGATGTGGTGTTCTTTGAAAATGTTCCCCTTTGAGTATCGACCTTTTGGCGAAAAGATTGTTGCTTGAATAGGGAAAATCTTAGGAAAGGACCCCAACAACCCAAAGTGAAGAGATCCTAAATTTTGTGTGGCCATGGATCTAGAATTAGAATGGGTTTCCATGATTTCTATTGGTGGAATTAAGGGAGAAGTAATGGTAGTGACGGTCAATTTTGAAAAGTATCCTATCAAATGCCATTTTTGTGGTAGTTTAACACATTTCATTAGGGATTGTCAAGCCTTTAGAGCTTGATAATACATAACAAAATGGGTTGAACATGCTATAAGTGGGAGTAGGAAAAATAAGAAGGGTAATAAGGCTGATCAAGAAGTGAAAAAAATGGAGGTTAGTTAGGTATAGATAGGCAAAGGACTTGAGAAGGAAGGGGAGGTGGTGCAACTTCCACATAATAGTAAGTTAAGACCCTAAGAAGATAGTGAAGGGTTCATTGAGGTTACTAGAAGGAGAAATAAAAATAAAGATGGGAGTGTAGTTACTGAAGATAAGGGCAAAGGGAGGGTGAGCACAACTATAAGGTCTCAAGGATCAAAATATTTGTAGTAAAAAATGCACCCAATTTAGAGGTTAAAGAGGAGGTTGGGACATGCCATATAAATTAGGACCCAAGCTTGCCCATCCTAAGGCAACATGATTTGAAGGTGAAGGAATTTGTGGTGGAAAAAGAAGTTCCATTTGAAAGATGTAAGACTAGGGATAAGGAAATTAAAGTTGTGTCAATTGTACGTAACTGCACCAATGACATGGTCACCCAAGAAAGTAGGGGGTAGTAAGAGGTCAATTATAGAGAGAGATATAATGGGGCTTATAGAAGTCTTTGATAATGAGAAGGAAGAGGACATTGCATATGAACAAAATAACCAGCCATTAATTAGTGGTTGACATTGCACATACAAAAGAGAGGAATGTCATTGAGGTTGTTGATGTAAGAGCACCACAAATGCAATTGGTAGAATCCTTGTAACAAGTGGAACCAATGGATGTTAACCAAGCACATCTAGTTAATCCCCTTTAGGTTTCACAAATGTTGCTTTCATAATTAATTTTAGTCATAGAAGAACAAACCATAGAACTAGGTCACAATGCAAACACATTAATTATCTTGCAAGAGTGTGGTGTTCTAGGCCAAATTAGTGGCATATTTGGAAAGGAGCAAGCAAACAACAATCTTTAACCAAACAAGAGGGGGAGGTGGAGATTGGACAAGATGAGATGGGTTTGACTAACAAACCTAGCCCTTTCAAAAATGCAAGTGGGAGACTAGGGGTTGGTGGCCATGTATTCCAATTTGTTACTCCTGCATCGGGAATTAGCTATGGAGATGACATTGGAAAGAAAGAAAACAATGTTAAATCAATTAAAATAACAAGGGGAAATAGATCTAGCACCCCACCATTAAAAAAATTGGTAATGCATCAAAGCCCTAATCAATCTATGATTTGTCGGGTTTTGAGAATTAAATTAAAGCTGCTAAACATAAGGGGAACATGGGCAGTAATTTTCCAACATTTATTTATGAATCATGAAGTTGCATCTTATCTCCTACAACATCTTGGGGTTGAATGAAGATGGAAAAGCCTTCAAACTATGTCATTACTTAAGAGGATAGGTCCGTAGGTGGACATCCTTTGTCTTCAAAAACACAAGCTTCAAAGAGACATTGCAACATTGAACATTGGAAAAGCTATATGGCCGAATGTTATAATGTGGATTTTGGAAGTAGAGGAAGGTTACACATCTGAAAGGCAACAATACACAACAGGTAAAGGAGGGACATGCATCTTAATGGATCCTAGATGGGCAAAATTTGTGATGGATTACATAACCATTGGAAGTAATAGAGCCCAAGTAATCACATTGAAGGGGCTACAATGTGGTGACCTTGGGATCATCAACATTTATGCTCCATTTGAACAACTCTATTGATATAAACATTTTGTGGGAGTTGGTTGTTGGAAAAAATTCCAAGGGATACAACTAGATTATTTGTGGGGACTTCAACATGGTTGAAATCAAAGAGGATAAGTCTTCAATGTGTGGGCATGCATAGCTCTCTAGTACAAGCTAGAGATTTGTAAGATTTGTGCATCATTCATGGAAGACATTCACACAAAAATGTTTTGAATTCTCTTGTGGTAGTCAACTACAACTTGCAACCGCATGTTATAACCTTTAGACTTGAAAGAAAAGTAATTAACTACAGATTGCCGTCAAGGTTTCTGGACATGTATTTGTGTGACATCAATAGTTCTGTGGACTAATGGTAGACCATAAAAGCTTTTGAACTTGGTCCTAACCTCGACCAACTCTTTTCTTTTAAGGCACATGATCTTATTTTTGAACACAATGTTCACAACAAACACAAATTTTTGCAGAACCAAATGTACTATTGACTTACCAATGGCAAATAGTTCACTACATTGGAGTAGTTCAGCACTATGAGTGAGCTTATATAGTGAGCATGCCACCCATATCCCTACATGTATAACACATTGGTAATGCATGTTCTTTTTTTCCAAATTGGGTGTTTTAACTTTGAAGACAAATGGAAAACAAAACCCCTACTGATTCTGAAGTGTTCAATTTAATGAGAATCATTGTATTATGTCATCAAAGAATGGGAATATTAGGTTGTGGACCTAATTTTCACCCAATTGCCAAGTTCTCTTGTGAAGAAAACATAGGATTACAAGACACATGAAGTTAATGGAACATAAAAAAATTGAACATGGTGCAAAAGAACCTTTTACCTTTTTGATTATGTAATGGAAGCTAATCTAAAAACTAAAAACTAGAATTTGCATCTATATCGTAACACAAGATGAACAACTCTTAACAACAAAATTTGCAAGAACAACACAAATAAAACTAGATTACAAGAACTCATGACAACTTGCAAAAGAAATAACCACACACACTTTAAAACTTATAACAAAAGAAAAAACACAAATATGTCAATCTATTGCAAACAAAAAAAAGTCACAATGATTTGTATTTGTAGGCAAAGGTGACAAAGTAAAACAAAGTGGAAAAACATGACATAATGTTGAATGTTGAAGGTTAAAGGCTAAAAGTGAGACGTTATAAGCAAAGGTGGACAAAACAAAATAAAATAGAAAAATGTGACACAATGTTAAATGTTGAAGGTTGAAAGCGGGATTTTGAACATTGAACAATGAAGAAACGTGAATGTTGCAATGAAGAAGCTAGGAAAATTGAAACTAAAGAAACCTTAACACTAAACATTATAGAAACGTGAATGCTACAATGAAAAAGTCAAGAAAAATGAAACTGAAGAAACCTCAATGTTGAACATTAAAGAAATGTGAACATTGAATGTTATAATGAAGAAGTTGGGAAAAATGACATTGAAGAAACTTGAACGTTGAACACTAAAGAAATGTGAATGCTAAACATTGCAATGAAGAAGCCAAAAGGATGGAAATCATAACAAGTGTGTAAGAAATGAAACTACATTAGTAATTTTCTTGATTTGTCTTAGGACAATGATAATACTATTCAATTAAAGTAGGTTAGTGGTGAAAAATAATTAGGTTTTGTGAATGGTGGTAGTGTGCCAACATTATGTAGTACTAATTTTAAAGTTAAAAGTCAAGTAACTCTAACTTTTTGTGGCAAGTTACTATTGTGCCTTAACTTTTTTAATAAGCTACTAACAAGTGTGAATAGACCTTTAGATCGGTAGATGAGTAGGTACATAAGTAAGTAGATACATAAACTATTTACTTATGTAGAGGATGTAAGCTACTACATGAGCCTAGAGTTGGAACTTGGGATGGTAAAATGTCTTTTCCCCTATACACATGTAAGCAAAACCCAAAAATTTAACCACAAAGTGAATGTTATACTAGTAAATTTAAAAACAAACACAGGGATGAATGTAAAGATTCATCTTCATTATGGACGAATGATTTTTTTCATTCATTTAATGAGGTTTTGTTAATAATTATTTATTTTCAAGGCACTTTAATTTTCCATGAAGTAAATATGTAAGGTTCTTGACAATAATTGGGTGGGTGGGGTGATAATCATTCCATGACAATATTTTTTGAATTGCCTAACATTGTTCATGAAATTGATTGTTAAAACAAAATGTTAAAAAATCTTTTGGTCCCATCAACATATTTTCCTTTATTATCACAATTTTTTTATCCATCATTATTAAATGACATTCAAATTTGAAATATTATTACTTGAACAACAAATGAGGATGGATATGAATAATTTTGAATTTATTTATCTTCTAAACATGGATGAATTTCATCCAATGATTTATTTGTTTAATTCGAATGATAAATAAAATCCACCCATATAAAATCATTCATCTATGAACATATTCATCCATGTAGGTGGATTAGAATCACATTAAACTTTAAGTTCCAAACTCAAACCTCCAAGCTTAAGATTTATGCTCATGCACAAGCCATCCTCCTATGTAGAGAGGTATGAATGTAGACAAACATGTGTTAATTAATGTTGTTTGGTTTTTTTATTATAAAAAGAACCTTCAATTTTAGTTATGAAACTTTTTTAGTTTTTGATGGACCTTTTGATTTGATGTTAAAATCGATCCCCACCCTAGTTCTTTGGGTTTTAAAAAATTTTAATTCTGATTTTGAAAAAAAATAAAAAATTAGAGTCCAGTCTTATCAAAAGTCAAGTCTAGTTCCATTTTCATTACACACAACTAAACATAATTTTTATAATTTAATTAATTTTTTTTCAATCAAACCACACAATCCAAAATAAATATTATACAACTTTAATTATGTACAATCAATTAAAATTAATTACATGCATAAGAAATAGGATTAAATTTGATTTTTTAAAAGTTGTACTTTTGTACTTAGAGAATCTAAGCTTGTTGGACAAGGGATAACACCCCTCCTGGTTCAAGTTTTAGTTTAAAAAAAAATGGCCATCTATTTGGCCCAATTGTAATGATAGTGTCCATGAAATGTGAAATTTTTGGTTTGGAACCTCCATAACTTGACCTCTAACTTGCACCTAAACTTGCATAAAATCAAGAACCTACCAACATTGGTTCTAACCATCCATATATAGTTTTTGAAAAATTTCACACAAATACAAAATTAAATTTTTTTTGCAATGTATTCATTTTCAAAAAGAAAAAAATCACGAAAATTTGAAAAAACATTGGAAACTTTTTCACCACATTTCCAATTGGATTTTGAAGGGGGGTGGGGGAGGAGGGGGGAGGAGGGGGAGGGTGCAATTTTGTATTAGCTTGTTAACTTTTTGGACATGTTGTAAAACCCTATCTCCATTTAATGTTAAATTCCTCTTGGGATGCTCACATACGATGCAACATTAGTTCTAAGGATTTGTTCTTCTTGGTAATGGAGAAGGAAAGTCATTGGTCTTCAAATTGAAACAATTGAAGCAATTGAAGCAATTTCCTTACTTATGTTTATTGAATCAAAAGAAGTAACAAGCCAATCATCATTGCATAATGGCCTCTTCTTCCCCTTATGGCAAGTTTCCAAATTGGCAAACATTTCAAAATAGGAAACCCTATCTCACAGCATAACCAAGAAGACATCTCACAACCCTATCCCACAAGCATAACCAAGAAGACATCTCACAACCCTATCCCACAAGCATAACCAAGAAGACATATTTTATGTATGAAAAATTTCAAGGAATTAACATATGAGAGATTTTGCATAATCTTTTGTATGCTCATCCTTCCTTAGACAGTTGATCTTGTTGTGCTAAGTCTTCCATTGTGAGCTGCACTCAAAGGAAAGGGTTGTCAAAAGGAAAGGGAAAGGAAATCTGTGTAGCATATAGATTGATTACCAAATTGCTTGCTGATTCTTGTTACTTGTCTATGAGCTGCAGCAAAGTTGTCCAGTAGCAATAGTGCACAGCAATCAGTGTGTGAGCAAGCTCAGGCTGCCATTACTCAGGTCCAAAGCATAATCCATTTCCAGCACCAGCATTTGCAGCAGCCATTCCTCCTTCATCCTCACAGTATTTTGAAAGCAAAAAGACCCATCCAACTATTTGACCCACCCACTCACCCACCCACCCAGCTAGAAATTCTGAAACCACAGGCTTCTGTGTCCACACAGCAACTGGGTTTACTTCATCTCCAGGAGCTGCTATCATCAATGGGAAGTACTCAGGGGAGCATAAAATTCCATGCCTATTCCGCACAGCTGAGGTCCAAATTCATCAGGCAGGGATGGTGGAGGTGGTGAGGTAGTGGGTATCACAGTGCTGGTGCAGCCAACATCCACCAAGTTGCTCATAATGAGCAGCAGCAGTTATGTGCTGTGCAACAGCCTTCTGTTACAGCCACAGGGACCATCACAAAGATGCACCACTGCCTTCCTGTAATGATGTACACAGCACATGGGACCTATTGAAATGTCAAGCTTTTTCACAAGTCCCTTCTGTCTCAACCAAATCTGGTGGCATCAGGTACACCCAGTTTGTCAGCTTCTTCCAAATAGTAGAGTCACTCTGCAGCAATGAGTTTGATTTTAACACTACATTCAAGTTTTAACTCACAAGTTTCTGAATCCACAGGAATGACAAGAGAGAGAGCTCTGCTGTGTCTTCAAGAGAACTAGTTCTAACTACTACCATCTCTTCCTGTTGGAGAGCAAAGGGCATGGTCCCCTATGTCCATGGACATGTAGATCTCTCTCTGTGGGCACTTGCATTATGTAACCCATCTCTCTCTCTCTCTCTCTCTCTCTCTCTCACACACACACACACACACACACACATCAGTTAGGTATCAGGATCCTCGTCCGTTGAGTGATGATTGTAAGCGTTCGAGTAACCGGCCATGGGCGTTCTCGAAGAATCGGCCATGGGCGTTGTTCGAGCAAGCGGTCATCCGGAAGTGTCATTTTAGGGTTTCAGACGAGGGTTTGCTTGCCGCGCCGGGCATGAGCGGGGCGTTGGTTACCATTCGTGGCAAGAGCGCGGGGAAACGTAGTGTTCTTTCTTGAGAGTGATTCTTTCTCATTCGCCATTCTCTCAGTCACTAGCAATTATTCTTCTCCGCCTTCGCTGCACTTCTTCTTCTTCTTCATGCTGCATAGACTAGGAAAGCTCGGAAGCTGGTAGTCATTAGTGAGCGTCACAGTTTAGTACGCAGCAGACATGGCGATCCGCGTCGTGAATCCAAATGCCGAGGTTCTCAACAGGTCCGCCGCACTTCTCATGAACATCAATGCCGCCAAGGGTTTGCAAGACGTGTTGAAGACCAATCTTGGTCCGAAAGGCACCATCAAGATGTAAGTCCCTTTTCAGCCTCTCTTCTTCTTTTGCATTCCAAGAAGATGTGCCAAAGGACTCCCGGCTTGTGGAGTCTTTGGAGTTAGAAATTTGTCTTGCTTCTTGATTCTCTAGGTATCAAGCACATGGACTGGTTTTACGGCTTCATCGCCCTCTTGCGAATGGTTGCTTGAGGGTTTAAGCCCTCATAGGATGTATGCTCCATGTTACTCTTGGAGGCAACAACAGAGGAGGCTGTTCAAACAGAATCGTTCAAAGGGAAGAAGTGATATTGGAATGAAGAAATCACATTGTTCTCTTTCATTGTAGTTGGAAAATGTCCATCTGTGTAGTCAGTTGCCAGAAGACTCCTCCTCTGTATTGTGGAGGTTTTTTGTACTGAGCTTATCTCACAGAGTGACTTGGGAGAGGGGGAGAGAGTGCATTGGCTTTGTGAACATCATCTTTTTTCTCGCATAAAAGTGCTGTTGCAAAATGTGCATCACATGCTATGGTTCCTTTGCAACATGTTTGATTTTGGATGTTTGTGAGTTTGGAGTGCAGGCTTGTAGGTGGATCTGGTGACATCAAGCTTACAAAAGATGGAAATACTTTGCTCAAAGAGATGGTATGTGTCTGATAGTAGCAAGCAACTGTATAGGGTTTCTCAGGGGTGAAGTTCTTGTTTTGAGATTCTGGAATTTGTGAATTCTTACCACCTGCAAGGATTGAAACAACATGGCCTTTAGTTTGTGTCTTACAGTAGTGTGGGGTGTTGATTTCTGCAGCAAATTCAGAACCCAACAGCCATTATGATAGCAAGAACAGCAGTTGCTCAAGATGATATCAGTGGGGATGGTACAACATCCACAGTTCTGCTCATTGGAGAGCTGATGAAGCAATCTGAGCGATACATCTCTGAAGGTCAGTTCACACTTATGTGAAACTGTTGTAATTATAGTTGTGAATGTGCTCTAGGATGAGTTTTATTATGTTTCTGATCATGATTTGTTTATGGAAATGTGACATCCTCTGAAACATTTGGCTTTCTGAATACAGTATATCAGTAACCAAGTTTACAGAGGTCAAGAGATGACTCATGCACATTTTGGCATTTCTGGTCTATTCAGTTTGCAGTCATGTGTAGCTTCTTGTATTAGATTGTTGAGTAGCTAGTGTGAACATAATTTCTTGTTGAATAGAGGAAATCAACTGATCAGGGTGCTAGACTTAGGCTGGTGGAAGAATTTTGGCTCCTGATGTTTGTTAGCTTGTGTGAAGGGATGCATCCGCGGGTGCTGGTGGATGGGTTTGAGGTTGCCAAGAAGGCCACACTGGAGTTTCTTGAGGACTTCAAGACCCCTGTGGTCATTGGTGACCACCCTGATAAGGAGGCGTTGAAGATGGTGGCTCGTACTACTCTTAGAACAAAGGTGGACATGGGAATGTGATTGTGCACTTGTGATTTTCTCCTCAGTTTCTGAGCCTATGATGTCACATACTCTTTGGGTGTTTGACATTTGTTATGATTGTCTGAGCAGGTGCATGAAGAACTTGCTGACAAATTGACAGATATGGTTGTTGATGCGGTAATCCATCTGCTTTCCTGGTTCTATGTGTGTGTCACAAGTATTACTGTTGTCCACAGTTAAATTCTTGAGAGATTGGGGCTACCTGTTAGATCACTTGATCTAGGAGGGGCATGCAAGCAGTTTCTATAGACAGCGTATGTGTGGTACTTACTGTTTGAGTGATGGCAGGTACTTTGTGTGCGGAAACCAGATGAGCCAATAGACCTTTTTATGGTAGAGATCATGCACATGAAGCATAGATTTGACTCAGACACCCGTCTGGTAAGCTTATGCCCTTGTTCCACATTTGCACAACACATTAGATCTAGTAGTTGTGTTGTTTCATATCATGTGAATATTTTATTGTCAGGTTTTAATGGGAGGCTTGAACATGTGCTTTTAAATTGGTATTGTGTGCTCAGAGGATTCAGCCAGTGCTCTGTTTGTAGTTTTGACATTGTGAAAGTGGGACTTGTAAACATGCAGCAGTCATAATCTTAGCCACTGTTAGTCTTAGCCAATGTGGTAGTCAAGATTCACTGTAAACTCTGCTGCAGGTGGAAGGTCTTGTCCTTGACCATGGAGCACGGCACCCAGACATGAAAAAGCATGTGGAGAACTGTTACATCTTGACTTGCAATGTGTCACTGGAGTATGAGAAAAGGTAGTTTGGTTTTTCAAGTAGATGGTATTGAGGCACAGTTGATGTGTTTGGGTTCATTTTTTGCACAATTTGTGGTTCCAAAAGATTGAGGAAGCAGCATGTTGTTGGCTTACAATGCACGATCTGTTAATCTTTTAGTTTGTCTTTGCTACAGTGAGGTGAATGCTGGATTCTTTTACCATGATGCGGAGCAACGAGAGAAGATGGTTGCAGCTGAGAGACGCCACGTGGATGAGAAGGTGCTTAAAATTATTGAGTTGAAGAAGAAGGTTAGTAATCCTTATAGACAGTTGTTTTTGCTACATCTCAGTGTGCTTCAGCTTGATGACAACCATTGCTCAACATAGAGTTTCTGTACTGTGTGAGTGGCAGTCACAAGGTTATGACTGCACTCATTCTTGTTGTGTTTGTTTTGGTTTGACTGGAATTGATACAGCAATATGTTCACAGTGGGTAAGTGTGGAGTGTTCTGTGCGTTCTCATTGATATGCTTATTTGCAGTCTTGAATTGTACAATGAGATGATTTTCTGTTGTTTTCACTAGATGGAGGTTGTTTAATCTTTTGCAACATTCTGGGAGGTATGAGCATGTGCAATTGATTACTGTCACTTGTGCTGATGTTAGAGATGATGTCTTATGCAGGTGTGTGAAGGAACAGACAAGAATTTTGTTGTAATCAACCAGAAGGGCATTGACCCAATATCCCTTGACCTGTTTGCAAGAGCAGGGGTAAGTACTTCTTCACTATGAGGTAGAGTCTGGCATCATCTGCTGGATGCACAAATGATGTTTCTATTTGCCTTGACAGCATTACATAGATAGTCTTTATATGGCTTTATGTTTTGAATTAGTTTGGGCATCATGTGCTTTCATGAGAGTAGCTTTGAATTGACACCCACACTATTTTTGTTTCTCTTGTGCTCGGCAGATAGTTGCTTTGAGAAGGGCCAAGCGAAGGAACATGGAGCGTCTTGTTCTTGCATGTGGAGGCGAGGCTGTGAATTCTGTTGAGGGCCTGACCCCTGATGTTCTGGGCTATGCTGGTGTAGTGCGTGAGCATGTTCTTGGAGAAGAGAAGTACACTTTCATTGAAAATGCAAAGAATCCTCATTCCTGCACAATCCTCATCAAAGGTTGGTTCACGGTTCTCAAGCTTCCAGTGGCCTAGATATACAATTGCTTGTGGGGAACAGCTGTCTTTGTTCTTGCCGACCAGTTGTGTATTTCTGACCATGCACCACTCTAGAAACCAAATGAAGGGGCTTACATATTCCTCTTCTAATTCTTGTCTGTGGAATGAATGAATGCACCATTGATCTAGTCATCTTATAGATATGTTGATGAATGTCTAGCCTCTTGCCTATGAGTCACCATGACAGAGATGATGTAGAGTACAGCACTGGGATCTCCTACCTGTAACTATGGATGACATCACATTGCTGCTAAGGCTCAAATGGAGCTGATTTGTTGTAAAAGTATTGACAATCTCTTCAGATGGGCAGCGAAGTAGCACAAAAAGTTCATGTTAGTTTGCACACTTATTGTGAGAAAGCCAAGTATTTATAGAGACAAACCCAGCTTACATTTGATCAGGGTTGGTTTACTTCAGTGCTAACTTTAGGCACATGAAATAAATGTCCTGGCAGAAAAGGATCTAAATGTTGGATCCTGACTTGAATCAGACTGAAGTTTTTTGTTTGTATATCCAGAAAGATAGTGATTTGCATGTGAAGAAGCAAGAGAAGGCAAAATGGGAAGAAGATATTGAATTACTCAGTACAGTGGTAGGATCACCCCTGGGATATAGCAAATGCTTGCCTGTAGAGTGTACTCATGGTCTTTCAGCTGCAGGTGGTTTATAGATGAACACTTACTGATGTGCAAATTGAAAAATGTCTGGATCTTTGGACTGGGAAACAGGACCAAATGACCACACAATTGCACAAATCAAGGATGCAGTTCGTGATGGTCTGAGAGCAGTGAAGAATACAATTGAAGATGAAGCAATTGTCTTGGTAAGGCCACTGTTCACGAGGAGGGCACCTCATATTGTGAACCCTTGATACTCTAGTATTCATACTCTTCACGTTGAGGGCCCTCTACTAAAGTGTCCATACTTGAAGATCTCCTGGATGGTTCAAAGTCATTGATGAGTGTCCCACCCTTGTACTTTGATGTTTGTGTCTCAGGGAGCAGGAGCTTTTGAGGTTGCAGCACGGCAACATCTGATGAATGTGGTCAAGAAAACAGTTCAAGGGGTAGTTTTCAGCATATACCCACACCTTTCTATGTCACAATTTTCTTGTGACTCAAGTGTTTTGTTAGATCTCTTTATGGAGTGCAGGATCAAGTGTTTGTGTTCATATTCTGTGCTTTGTGCTAATGTTATAAATTTATCTGTCGCAGCGTGCGCAACTTGGGGTGGAAGCTTTTGCGGATGCATTGCTAGTAGTTCCCAAAACTCTTGCCGATAACTCTGGTCTTGACACTCAGGATGTTTTGATCAAGCTTCAGGTTTATTCCCATTCTCCTTTGCATAATTCATTTTCTCATGCAGAGCAAAATGTGGTGTAAGACATACAAAAGCAGAAGAAACTGAAACTGTGAAGAACTTCCGCATTGGGAATTGTGGGGTGCTTTGCTGTCCAGTCTCAGCTGAAGTTTGTGGCAACACTGGACTTTTTCTTGTTCTTTTGCAGTCAGAGCATGATAATGGCAATGTAGTGGGTCTTGACCATACCACTGGGGATCCAATGGATCCCAACATCCAGGGCATTTTTGACAATTACTCCGTTAAGCGACAGATCATAAATTCTGCGTAAGCACCTTCCCAACCAGTTTCTTGTGCATTATTTCATTTGCCTGTCACAAGTGAAGAGATTGATCTTGGTTGTCACTCAATTTTGCAGGCCAGTGATTGCAGAACAATTGCTCCTTGTGGATGAAGTGATTCGAGCAGGTCGGAATATGCGAAAGGCTTAGGCAAGGAATTCAGTATCAGTGGTTGATAGATGTTTCTTCGTCCAACTGATTGCTTCTCTTAGTCTGCTGGATTCTTGTGGAATATATCACAAACTTTTCCCTTCGAAGCTTTTTTGACCCAGGCTTTCACACTTGGAAGTGTCTTGCTTATGAGCCAGAAATTTTGCTTGATTTCTCTCCAATTTGGAGCATGATATTTAGAGGTAGTAGGTAAAAGGCCAAACTTGAGTTCCAGGTTTGGTAGAGATACTCTTTTAATTGTCTATTTGAGGATGTTTTAGAGCTTTGCTACCAACATGAAAGGTGTAATTCAGGAATGAACACTCTTTTCTGCATATACTTCTCTGCCCTCCATTGGAGCTCAGTTATAATCCAAACAGGGTGACTTACTGTAAAAAAGTTTTTGGCTATTTATTCTACATGCAGAAAATGTTGTCTGCTGGCAATGGGCTTGGATGTCATGGGCCATCATTTTGGTTGTGGTGGGAAAATCCCTTGTAGCAAGTTGGCATTTTGGAGTGGATTGAAGAAACTTTGACATGGGGACCCAAATGCATTTCAGTAGTAGGCAGAGCCAAGGTGGGGTTAGAAACCTCATGAATAAGAAGAAGAATATGAGACTCTGAAGCAGGAAGTGGTAAGAGTGATGAGAGTCAAGAAATCCAATACTGGAACTTGAAGGACCCATGAAACATCACCATTATTTTGCTTCTTGATGGTCCTGATCATCCTATTTATGTAGGGGTGTCAGATCTTGACCTTGAGCTCCTTTTGTTTGAAGTTGTTTTGTTGTTACATGCTGACAAATTAAGGTTTGGATTTGATCTTTTTTCCCAATTGGGATTTCAACTGTCTAGTCTAAGACTTTGTCATTTTACCATCACAAAGAGGGTCATCAAAGAACACAGAAGACTTGTATTACAATCTTTGTCTCACTTATTCAAAATCTAGAGTTGAGATTGTGGTGTATGGTATCTACTAGGTCGGTAGAACCATGCGGTTTTAGGTTTAGGGATTAGCGTTGAAGAAATTTGAAACCCCAAAGCCTACATGATGAAGAAGGTTCAGGGTTCAGGGTTAAACATGGTTGAACAAATAGACAACAAACCTTACACTATTGCAGCATACTGTCACCAACTTATTAGAGGAAAACAAATATTGTTGAACAATTTTTTGGAGAAGATTTTTTTTTGTTTTTGCTGGAGTTGCAGACGATCATGTGAAGAAGCAAGTAGCATGCAGTGAGCATGCAGCTGGCAGCTGGGCATTATTGCAGTTTGAACGATCTCTGTAGAGCTGGTGGTACACATGAGGGAATTCAGACTGCTGGAGGAATTTTGGGAAGTTGCTTCAGGATAAGTCCAAGTACTATCGAGGAATGTTTTTGTTGTTGCTGAATTTTTCCATTTGAAGCAGTTGCAGATCTCTTCATGGGGATCAGCTGCATGCATGCATGCATGCAGCATACACCTGCGACAATGTGCTGCCAACTTCACTACTTTAGCACCGGCCCAGCTCCTTTGATCCTCAGGGAAAGGATAGGGAAACAAAAACACAGAGATCTGAACACACAGAATCGACGTTCTTGTTTGATCATTCCCATCCAATTGATCCGCACTAAAACTTCCGTTATATTCTTCTGCAACGTACGACGACGTAAGGTTTGTATTGTGCAGCTGGGCCAACTCTTGAAGGCGCGGAACAATGGCGTCTGCCGGCAAGAAAGTAGTGAGATGCAAGACGGTGATACTGGCTTCATACCCGAAAGGATGGGTGAAAGAGGAGAGTATGAAAGTTGTGGAGACGGAGGTGGATCTGACGTTGAAAGAAGGCGACATTGCATTGAAACTAGCTTACATCTCCCTTGATCCTTACTATCGAGGACGCATGCAGGAAGACAAACGTGGTCTCTATTTTCCCCCATTCCAACTAGGAAAGGTAAATTGCACCAGCTACACCACTGCAAAGCTTAGACCTAGAGCTTTAACATTAAGACCAAGTTCTCATCACATTGTTCTACAAACTGTCCAGAAGATTTGCTAAAAATTCTCCACTAGATTGATCAAACGGGGAATTGGGTATTGAGAAAATTACTTGTTGGATCTAGTATAAGGACACATGATCAGATTATCAGGCAGAAAAGTTCGTGATGGAAATTTGCTTTGTGGGTTGGGTGGGTGTGGGGGACGAGCTGTGGTGGTTGTGCAGCCCTTACATGGCGGAGTGGTGGCAAAGGTGATTGAATCTGCCAACCCTAAGTTCCAGGAAGGAGACTATGTGACAGGAATTCTCGACTTCTGTGAGTATCTGGTAGCTCCTCAAGGAAAAGGGTATTCCTGGGAGTTTGTTCCTGCATCACAGGAGCTTGAGATTGTGGATGTCTCTCAAGTGCCACCCTCCTACTATCTTGGTGTCTGTGGTAAGCAAGCAAGCAAGCTGCAAAAGACTTTCTCTAGTTTACTGCAAACTCATATGTTGAATGGCGAGGGGGACTGATCTTGACTGATGATCATCACTATTTGATTCATGCTCTGCTTCTTGAGTGTCTGTCTAGGGATGCCGGGATTGACAGCCTATGTGGGACTGAAGGAGATTGGACAACCCAAGCCTGGAGAAGAAGTGTTTGTCACTGCTGCTGCAGGAGCAGTAGGACAAGTAGTTGGGCAGTTGGCTAAGATCTATGGTTGCCGTGTGGTCGGCTCTGCAGGCTCTGATCTCAAGGTACTGTGCTTGAAATCCGAGTCAAACTGGATCAACCTGAATGCTGTTGGAAATCATCTTCATGATCAACCTCTCGGCAATGTTTGTAGACAGTCTAATCTCTGGTTGAAAGCAGCACAGCTTGAAGGAAGCTCACAATCTGATCAAAAACTCTGTTCTCTGTGATTTTTTGCTAGCTGCGAAAGACTTGTGGAATTCATGTTTCAAAGTTTTATGGGAAAGAACACATTGAAACTTTTTGCAAGTTGTTTGATCTGCAGAGATTTGTAATGTCAAGGTGCTTGACTTTGGGTTTGAACTTTCAATATTAGACTGTACTAAGAACCAAGTGTTGCTTCATGAATTATTTTGTGAATGATTTCTTAGACTTACTTGCAGGTAGATTTGTTGAAGACATACTTCCGAATAGATGATGCCTTCAACTACAAGAAGGAGACAGATTTGGAGCAAGCTCTGAGCAAGTAAGCATCATTATGACATTCAATCCCCCTTCCAAATCTTGAACCCTTACAACTTCTTGGCTTGTGTCAAACTGGCTTGAATGTGGTTACTCCTTAGATTTTCTGGCTGCTGCTTGTTCCATCTCTTTAAATGCAAAATTGCAGTGTGCATCATCATTGCACGTCTAGTTTGAATGTGCTTGTAAAAATACTTCAAAATCTGGAGATAACCTTAAGTAGCAAAGTGATAATGACCAGTGTGTCTAATGAAGTACTAAAACAGATTTACAGACTTGATCAATTCTGTGTTTTAGCCATGAATTTCAGTATTTGCAGTAAGAGCAGTTTGGACTCTGGATTTCAAACATGACAATCATGACCTCAGGGGTGATTGTAGAGATTGGGTGTTGAAGAATTGTTGAACTCAAGATGCAAAACTTGAGCATTTGCTGCCAGGTATTTTCCACATGATATTGACATATACTTCGACAATGTTGGAGGTCAAACACTGGAGGCTGTTCTGAATCATGTCAACACAGATGCACGCATCCCCATGTGTGGAGCAGTTTCAGAGTATAACAAGGTAAGAGTTTTTTGGGCTCTCTGTATCAAATTTCAATCACCAACATGCATGTGTAGTACAGGTATTTCATAGTTTCAGCAAGAGCAATAATGCAGCTTAAGTTCTTAGCTCTCGATTCTCAATTTTTCTCAGACCAAAAATTGTGGAATCTGTTAGTAAGTTAGTTGTAGGCTATTTGGGAATGAAACAAGCCATTTTAATGATTGAATTGCTGTGAATTTGGATTTTTGCAAATTTGGCAGGATTGGAGGGAGCGATATGGAGTTCGGAACTTGTTGAATTGTGTGGGAAGGTGTGTGAAGATGCAAGGGTTCTTGGTAACCAGATGGTGGCACTTAAAGGAACAATATCTTGAGGAAGTTACCAGATACCTCAAGGAAGGCAGAGTCAAGTACAAGGAAGATATAACTGAAGGAATTGAGCACTTGCCCAAGGCTTTTGTCAGTATGCTCAAGGGTGAAAACATTGGCAAAGCTGTTGTCAAAGTGGGAGAATAGTTTTTCTATGAAGTTGCAAGGTGGGTGGGTGGTGGTGGTGGTGGTGATCATGATCCCCAACCTAACACACAAAGCGGCCAGCAAAAGTTTCTTTGCATCAATGTTTAAACCCTAAAGCCTCAACCCAGGTTAGCAAAAGTTCTTTTGTATTTGATGTTTAAACCCTAAACCGTAAACCCAACTTAGCAAAAGTTCGTTTTGTATCAATGTTTAAACCCTAAACCCAAGTTAGCAAAAGTCTGAAGAAAGAAAACAGAGTGCTGCAATTTTTGTGAGCTTCCGATGCAAAGTAAACTGCATGTTTGGAAACTCTCCCACCAACTCTCAGGCCTTCTCCCTCAAAACATATATGTATAAAATGGTTTTTTTTTCCCCCTTTCTTTTTTCCCTTGTGGATGGCTTAAAACTCGTTTACACTTTTGACTCACTGCTCAAGCAAACAAACACCAATGTGTGTGATTCTTTTCAATTGAGAACTACAAATTTAAGAAGAATTTAAAAGACATGAAAGCTATGTTCTATCACCACCCTCCCCATTGTAGCTATTTGATTTACTCCTCCCACCCTCACAAACCCATTTCCTATTCCCGTTAGAACTTTGTTGTCAACCAATATACCCACCAGGTATGATGGGAAAATATGAAAAAAAAATAAAAATTCATAATGGTAGCTCCTACAGACAGGCGTTCCATTTTTTTCAAACACCCGCTTTTCTTTTAGATTTTTTTCATGTGATATCTGCTGAGTATCACAAGGATTAAAAAAATTCCTAAGGGTCCTTTTACACATGATAAAGTCCAAGGCTGCGGGAGTTGCTGGAATCGGAGTTTCCATGTTGGACTTGATGTTGGAAAGCCTTGTTAGAGGATGCCAATGGCGATTATGGATGCTTGATGATGGTGGGTTTTTTGTATGCGTTTTTGGCAAAGCTCTTGTGGCTCATGCTGCATTCATTTTCCACTGCACCTAGTAGCAATTAAGGCAATGTAATATTGTTGTATTGAAGGGGCAAGCTTATGAATGTAATGTAATTTGCATTGGGTGAACTTGCATTCTTTGTTCCATTTCCTTTTGTCCTCGCATGGGTGTGTGTCTTCCCAAGTTTGGCATCTGATCAACTTCAAACTCATTTAGCTCTCCATGACAGCAAGTAGTTAAATGCTTTACACAACACACAGAGATCAGTGCAACTGCTCGAATGTCTCACTTACAAGACCATGTCTGTAGAGACTCTGCTAACAGACAGACAACATCCCAAAGAACTCTCTCACTCATGATGTTCTTTGAATCAATTACACTTGATCCACATGAACATGAAGCAGTTATTTTCTTTCTTTTTTTTTTTTTTTTTTTTTTTTTTTGTTTTTTTTTTTTTTTTTTTTTTTTTTGGGGTCAATTTTGTGATGTAGCTAAAGTGGCAATCATTGGTAAGCCAATTTTAGCCAATTTAGGCTATTAACAAAATATGAAAGGAAAAAAAAGACATCATTATCTATTTCTGGCTACCTACTTCAACTGGATGTAGAAATCTGGCCCCAAAAATCTAACAAACCTAGTCCCAAAAAACCCTTGCTTTTTTGGTGAAAATTTCATACAAAATAAAAAAGCCTTTGTAATAATGGGTTGCATAGTTTAATTTGCATATTGGCAAAATTTTGCACTGAGAAAACTCTGCTTCTTAAGGATTATTGCCACTTTGACTACAAACAAAAAATTCCTCAGAAAAACACTAACTGTGGGAGACAGTAGCAGTAAAAAAAACTGTGATTATGGAAACAATAATAAAAATAATAAAATAAATAAAATAAAAATAATGATGATGATGATGATGATGATGATGATTATATTGTTATTATTATTAATTATTGCATAGGTAATTAATTAATTAATTAGTTAATTAGGTATGATTAGTTTTAGAACGGTTCAGAAAACACTTGGGTTAAAATGGTGTTTCACTGGGCAGTTATGCATGAAAAGCAGGCACACACAGGACCTTGCCAAATTCCCAAGCGTCAGCAGCAGCCACCCAGCAACCCACTCTCTCACACACATACACACCCACTTCACAAAACTCTTACAAGTCTCTCTGCAAGCAAGCAAGCAAGCATAGAACAAGTAGGCAGTGTGATCAGAGATGCTGAACAGAAGAAAAAAGGAATAAAAAAGGTGTCTGTTTTCATGAGGCTTCAATTCATGACACTCTTGGGAATGGTTTTGGACATGGCAGTTTTGTTTGTTTGTTTGTTTGTTTTTTTTTGTGGATCCTTTTTGTGGGCCTGAGAGAGGGGAGTGGGTTTTTGATGTGTGTCTAGAAATTGAAAAAGATGGTGGGTTTGGTTGTTGAAAGTTTTGGAGGACTCAGGGACTGAATGTTTGTAGCTACTATGTGTGTTTGGGAGGAATGTTAAAGCGTTTGAGGAGGGGCACTCACTCTCTATATATGCAGCAATTTGCAGAGTCAGTATTTGTTTAGACTTGGGCTTTTTTTTTTTGGGTTGAGAACATCCATCCATCCATCCCCCCACTGTGCAAAATTGTCTGATTGATCAAGCACTAGAAAAATTCACTTGGGTGCACAGAAAAAATTGTTTTGGCACTAGAAAAATCAGTTGGGTGCCACAAAAAACACCCATACAAAAATGGATTTGGCAACCTTAGAACCAACTCCGGCTGATTCTCAGTTACCTCCAAGACGTCCTGCTTATGATTCAACGCTGGACCATGCACCGTTCGAGACTTTGGAAAAATATTATCCATGCCCACCAGCATGTATCTCCAGGAATCTCATGACAGAGGATGTGGAGGGTGCACAAGTTTACACTGGCATACGTGATCCTTTGGATCCCATGGTAGGCAAAATCCTTCATTCCTGCTCACACCCACATGCTCTCAGTTCAATCTCCCATTTCTCTAAATTTCCATCATCGTGAGCAACATTCGAGTCCTTCATTCCTGCTCAGACCCACATGCTCAGAGAGTCATCTCCCATTTCTCTAAATTTCCATCATCTTGAGCAACATTTATCACATGCTCACTGGGTGTCCAAAAGATTCACACAACGTTTTGTTGGCTGAATTTCTGCAAGAATTGCTTTTTGCTCTCCAAGTCTTGAGGTTGATTTTCTTTGGTTCCAATTCAAGCTCAATTTCAATGAAGTTGCAAATCTCAGCTTCTATTGCAAAATTGTGCATTTGGTGATCAATGAGCAGCAGCTCCTTGTGCTCTATCCGATGCACGATCCAGCAGCTCAGTTGTAGCTCATGGCAGGACAAGGCAACTTCCAACCTTGAAAGTTGAAGTTGCCAGTAGGAATCTGGCAAAACATCTTTTGATTCAGATCTGCAAACAAAGATTGCATATGATGTTTTTGCTTGGAGTAGAAAAGAAGATGGTTCACCGCAAGAGATTCAGCAAAATTCTACACAATGAATCCATGAAGCATTGGAAATGAAGCTCATGAATCATTGCACATGAAAATCGGTTGGGAGATGGATTTTGCACACAAAGAAGAAGAAGCAGAAGAAGATCCTCCTCAAGCTTTTCAATAAGGGATCCACAAGCTGTAACTGTGATATGGGTCATGTGATCTGAAATTCTTTTGGGTGGTCTGGTCTGTGGCAGTGTTTGAACAAACCGTATCCAGAAATATGGCTGGTGGGATCAATCAACAAAAACCAGAAGCCATCCCGCACTTTGCAAACCAATCGTCACACTAATCCTTTGGACCCAATGTACACTCTACCAAGTGGTCCCAATCTCATTCCTTGTGGTGAGAAAGTAAGAACACCCCTCCTCCCTTCTTTGCTAATGCTTTTGATGGATAATTCAGTAGGTATAGCCTATGGGAGATTCTTTTTAAAGAAAATAAAATCTTGCTGCTCAAATGTAGGCTTCTAAGTGTTCTGCTGTGCTTATTTCTCTGTTTTCTTGCAAGCTGGGAAAGTGCAGACTTGCACTCTGAAGCTTTGAACTGTGATTTCCAGCTTTAGACAAGCTCAAACATCATTCATTGATTTGTAAGAAAAATTATGGTACACCCTGGTTTTGCCATTGAAATTCACTGAATTTTAAACCACTGCCAACAGAAATTTTCCAACAGAACATTCAGTATGATGTTGGCTACTGATGATATTTCTGGAGCACGAGCCGAACCGTTGTATGACAAGCCATGCAGATGCTTACAGCCAGGAGATCCTGTTGAGGAGATCAAAGGCAGTAAACCCAAGATTTGGACTTGGATGTATGTCCCACTCTTTCACAATGTAACAGTTGCAGTCTTCCACATAGTATGAAATTCTTCATGTTTCATGGTCCTACACTTTTTTGGTATCTCATGAATTGGGGTGATCATCCATCCATATGATCCACTCTTCAGACATGTCTCTGCACAATGCAAATCACTGAATTTGTTTTCCAGGACTTCCGCAATTTTTTACTCTAAATCTCAGTTGTTTGCACATTGCTCAGCAAGTTCTGGCTCAAGATTGAAGTCCTAGTTTCAAAAATGATTGCTGAATCTCCAGGAGGAAGCGGAGTTATTGGGGACACAACAATGACTTGTGGGATATTGATATCGGGAAGAAGCAGTTTGGGTTTGTTCGAGCAAGAGAGTCCAATCCACTGGAGCCTCTATACCCAACAGAACCTGTGGAGACTTATGACATGAGTATGTTCTTTCTGTTTCTTGGGGGTGCTTGATTGAACTAGAGAAATTATAGATCCCCCACGCAGGTGCTCCTCTGATGAGTCCCACACAATCTTTACTCGTCTGCTGTGGATGATGTCAACCTCTTGAAGGAAATTTGATTCTTGGGAATGGAATCTCCTTGAATGTCAAAAATGATATTGGGTGGTGTGAATCAGAGTACAAGAGATTGAAGTTTCGAAAACTGCCTCCAAGGAAGAAGAAAACTGATGTTGGCGAGAGGCTCTTAGACAATGTGAGTGCATGTGTCTGTGCTTTGTTATCAATCCTCCCTTCTCATCCAGTGCACTGTCTAATGTGCAAAATGTTGCCATTCTTATCACACACCTTGTGATCAAACACACAAAAATCAGAAATGGGTTGTTGAACAATTTTTCCCCCGTCTTTCACAGCTTCATGCATTAGAACTGTTTGGGTCAGACTTTTGAATTGTAATAAATTTGAACACATTGCACACATATTGACAGCATGCATACTGGAAGCTCATGTTGTCTGGATTTGCATCTCTTTTTTCTGTGCCAATGGAATGGCAATATTCACATGTCCTTTCCAGCATTTTGTTTATTGTCTGAAGATTTTTTATGTTATTACCTTGAATTATGGCAGATGTACTGGAGGGCAGAGCAACTCTATAACATGTGCAGGCACTGGGGTCAACCACAACCCACTGAGAATACTGTGAGTGCTTCAAAAAATCACTTAGAGTGGTCCTGCTCTCTTCATTGTCCTTGGCCTTCTTTGATTCAACTCAGAAAAAAAAACCTGTAACTGTTGAGGCTCTTGTAATATACTGAACTTTATGGACTAGTAATCACTGAAGCTCAAGATTCGTTCCTGCTCACAATCTCTGGTGGAATTGGGTGAATTACAAGTTGACCGATGGATTGCAACATTTGTGGCAGGTCACGTATGATGCTTTGCGCTACAGCTTGGAGAAATTTGGTTTCTATTGCTCAGACAAAGAATTTGAGAAAATCATTCATTATGCAGATCCTTTCAACATTGGCAGTGTTCGGTAGGTACACAAAAATTGCTGCACTAGTGGTTTTTGAGCTACAAGCATTGATTCTCTGACTATAAGCATACTGAATTCTACTTGATTTTTCTTTTACATTTAGTGTCATCTTGTACAGCTGCATACACTTCTGGGCATTCTAAGATCTGCACTTTCCACAGCTGAAAGCCCAAGTGTGTGAATGTAATAAATGCCTCATGGGAAGAAAGTAGCTCAGAGCATTTTTGGGACTAATTCAGATTACAATCTAATGGGGTGGATGTTTAGGTACTTGAACTTCTCAAGGGCCCTCAAGCACTGTGATGGGTACCACTCCTTGCCTGCATCTTCCTACCCATCATGGATTCATCAAGTCTCCGAATCTTTGCTGAAAATTGTAAAGAAGCAGTTAGTTGTAGAGAAATGAGATTTTCTTTGATTGTGTGGGTCAGTTGGGTGATGTTTTTTTGTTTTTTCTTCCCCAGGTTGGAATTGGATGTTCCACGGCCATTGGGATTTGATGTGGGATACTGGGGAGCACCTGCAGCTTTGGGTCAAGGCAGCTTAGTACTTGAACCAGCTGCAAGGAATGCGAGAAGCACTGTGCAGTGGTACAAATCCACATCCATTTTTTCCACTGTTTTTTTTCTCCTTGCAGTTTCAACCAGCAGACTTTAGTCATTGATTAGCCCAGTGATTAGTCAAGCGCAACAATATTAAAGTGCATGGAGTTTAACATCGATTGTGCTGGTGAGAGATGATCATTGTTGTGCATTCGTAATGTTTAATTTGCACATTGAGTTACAAAGTGTACATAATGCACAGGTCAGAGAATGAGCAAATCTATAGCCCACTCACAGGGCTGTCAATTCTGCATAGATCGAATCAAACTCTTCCCTTGCACAAAGGAACTAATGGCAAAGGACTTAGAGAGCGATACAGGTACTGCACTAATTACACTGGATCTCACTCTTCAAAAAATGAGGTGAAAGTCATGCTTGGCTTGTCCTGGAAATCATGATCTAGCAAGAATCTACATTGACAATATCTCACTGAAATCAGCGAAATCATGAAACAGATATATAATTGATGTGAAACACCCAAGAGATGGGTTTGAGGAGTTCATCATAAATTGAAATCATCACTGCAGTTATGCAGAAGTCAAGGCAATGCTTGATAAAGATGACCGGAGAAAAGGCCAGCAGCAATATGAGTACTTTCCCACATCTCAAGCACCGATGAAGAAACTAGATCTGATGCCTCCTTCTATGCCAATTCGACAAGTCTCGTTAGCTTCAGCAGACCAAGTCCTAAGGCCTTCAGCTTGTCAGGTAAATCTCTTGAGTGTTGAATTCTGTCTCCTTCAATGAGTTTTGTCTCACAAGACAGAAGACAAAAGAATTTGGTGTTGGGTGATGAATTCGTACTGGGTTTTTAAGCGGACATACTTTTGGTTGTTTGTTGCTGAGGAAAAATCAGCAAAATCATGAAACACACATATCAACGTGTTTTGGTTCATATTTGGCAGAATGGATTTTACTGAATGCACGTATGTGAGAGATGGGTATTTCGGTCAGTTTTTCAAAGGAACAAGTCAAGAAACAATCATCCTCACATTTTGGTGATTTATTCCCAGTCCATGAATTTCACTTACATTATTATTTGTTTTTTGCTTTTGTTTTGAACCGAATGCAGCAAATGGATTCACTCCCACTTTCAGCTCTTGAATCACATACATGTGAGGTGGGTATTGAATTTCTTCATCCCGAAATATCAACACCCATATGTCCTTCCTTGAATCAATTATGCATCTGGAAAAGAGGTACTAGTTAGGTAATTTAGGGTTTATACACGAGCTCTGTATGGTGTGCAGCATGTGGAAGCTTGATCAGTTGCTGGGTAAAAGATGATCCTAAACCCAAAACCTCCCAGCTGAGAGAGATTTAAGTAATTGAGATCAATATAATAGTCTGCTGAAAACTCCTTCAATTGCAACAACTACTACGATTCATAAGAGACATAAATTTTGTACAACATTTGATGCAAACATCTGATGCTAATATCTATTGCTTACATTGAAATTTTTCATGTGTGCAGAAACCTTCAGACCAAAGTGCAAAGCTAGCAGTTCTACAAACAGCCAAAGAAATGGGAGCTATAGTCAGAAATGCACCAGATTTTAGGGATCGGGCATATTCAAAGTACCCGCCATTGTACACGTATGTATAGATACTAATACTTCTATCTTTCTCCTTTGTCTCCATCAATTTGCAAACCTTGAACTTGTCTAGAAAACCCTAAACCCAAAACATGTCTACTAATCTTATTATTTGCATGGATTGGCAACGTCCAGGGATGAGGAAACAAAGTGCATCAAATTGAGATCTATTAATTGAGTGCAACAACGAATCGTAATGAATTGATTTCACTTTTGTCTCCAATTCCCTACATACAATTTTGTAGGAGAGAAAACTATGATTTCAGTCTCCTCCCTTTCTTATCAGCCTTAGTAGATACAAATCTGCCCTAATATTCGGTATGGTGAAATATTCCTCTCAAATTGCTAGAGTGGGTCCTTATGTTACATAGGCAAACGAGAATGTCAATGTTGGTTGTTTCATCCATTTAAGAGAACTTGAAAACCCGCTCCATTGATGGGTATAAAAACCAATGTTGGGTGGTTATCACAAAACCATTCGATTCTCAAGCCAGTTTTCAGTTCTAGTTCTCATTGTGAGAATCAGTGGGTATCAAGTTGTATGATATCCAGAACAATAACTGGCCCATTGGTACTTAGCCAAGTGAGTACCAGGACCTTGAGAACCAGGCAAGGCATTTGCGTCAGGTTTTTTTTGTTGTTGTTGATACCCGGGCAAGGTATTTGATGCCTACCTAGGTCTGATTCTCAAGGCTAGAGTCAAAAGGCCTAGTAGGGTAGGTCAAAAGGCCTAGTAGGGAAGGTCAAAAGGCCTAATAAGGTAGGTCAAAAGGCCTAGTAGGGTAGGTCAAAAGTTTATATTAAGGGACCCAGGATGGAGCCCAAGCCCTCCATGCTTGGCAAGATATCTAAAATGGCTTATGTCACTAGACCACATCATGCCCATACATGGGATGGCTTGTTGAAATATTTTAAATTTAAAGTTTACACATGCTAAGATCTCCTATCTCACTATGTGTAAACTTTCAAGTAAAAAGTTATGATCTCATTTTTCACATGAAGGCATGTGGTTTAATGGATAAGTTGTTACAACATGAATAAGTGATTTTGGGTTCAAATCAATGTTGAGTCCTTTTTTAGTAAAAGGAAAATGAAAATTGATAATTAAGTTGTGAGAATTGATGAAGATAATCAATTATTCTTACATTTGAGAAGACCAATTCCTTTCATAATCAAATAATTCTTTCAAATAAAATTTGATACCCTAATGAATTTTCACCCAAATAAAAATTGTTTTTGGCAAGAACTAGTTGGATTCTCACAACTCTATGTGAAAATTGGAACCAACAATTTTCACAAATATGGGAGAATTGTTCAACACCAATATAAACCTACATTAGGTCAAAGCATGATACAATAGATAACTCTTGATCTTTGTCAACATTATTGAAAGATACTTACAAAATGGACCTTAATGTTTTGAACTTAAAAGAAATATTACATATTTCAATGATCAATATGAACATGTTTTTAAACTTTACTCCAATGATATTCAAAAATCACATACATGTAATATGCATTTTAGTAAATTGCAAAAATTTCAAGAACATGCAACATCTCATTTACACACAATTAAATAATGCATGAGGAAGTGACAAGTTTGCTTTTGTTGTAGGGCAATGCTCCCATCCAACAACCAAAGAGGAAGCCAAGTGTTTTGGAAGCCACCAGTAGTCTTAAAACCATTTGTGCCATCAAAAATCCGAGAGCAACATTACCATCGTTCTCAAGACATTGAGGCAGTTAAAGGCCTAGTAAATCTTTAAATCCCTCAACTTATCAAATTTACATTTTCCATGAGACTAAAGTCTTGAATGGAAAAAAATGGGCATGCATACCAAAAATTATTGGAAATTGAAGAAATGAGTTGAATGCAAATGGCAAATGTATGTCCTTGTAAGTTCTCATAACACCACTTCTCTTTTGCAAGAAAAAAAAGGTTGGAGAAAAAGCTTTTAAGGATCCATTAGATTGACACCCATCATGTGATTTCCATGAATTGACTATAATTTCTTGAATTGTAAAGATAGGTGCATGGTGCATGTGGCATGTGGAGTTATAGTTTTGTTACAACCTAGGGATGATCAACTAGTAGCTATTAGTGGAACAACCTAATGTGTGAATTGCAAGCCATTTAGAGAAATTATGTATGTATTTGGGCTGAAGGGTTGGGGGATGTTATACTTGTGAAAATCCCTCTTACAAACTCGGAGGGATCTTATACATACTATTTAAGAGTTCATAGATCTTCTCATTATAAGTGTAAAGTCCCTTTCACTTCTACATAGTAGACATAAATACTAAAGTCCCTCCCACTCCTACCATGTTTAGGCTTACGATAAGGTTTGTGTCTTTCTTTATACTGGAATATAAGGCCCTTCAATGAAGGGTTGGAATCAACTACCCACTTGTCCTAGGACCCTTAATTTTAGAATGGCTTGGCATAGGACTTTGCTTGATACATTACCTTGTAGCTTGTCACATGTACATGCCAAGCCATGACATCTTAAGTGAAGTTTGGTGTGTGGTTGCATGTAGCCTTGCAATATGGTTTTTTGACCAATAGGAATTTTGATTATTGCATTTCTATATCTATTACTTACTTTCTAATCTGTCTTGTCATTTTTAAATTTTATTTTCACAATGTATTTTGAGGGGAATTATATGGTGTAGTATTGAGTTAAAATCCATTGCATTATAATTAGTGTCACAAGGGCAATTACACATAACCTCTTTTGTAGTTGGAGTAGTTGCAAACTACATTGCTTAAAATGGATTATCGCTGAGGTAAGATTTTCATCATTATTGCATACAATTTTTACTTACTTTTGGATGTCATAAAAAGGGACTCATTTATACGAAGGTAATGTATGAAACATTTCAACAATGAAAAAATCACAACAAAATAATGAATGTCCATCCTAAAAGGACTTTATATGGACTATGCTAGTCCTCCTAAAATTGAATATGGATTTTTATTTCACAATGTGTTTATCCAATGTTTTTTGAAACTTTGGCACATAACACTTTGAAGGTTGATAACACTTAAGGTTAGAAAATCAAGTTTAAAAATGTTATATTTGAAAAAATATCAAATCATATTCAATTTAAAACTTTTGTAAATGGCAACATTTTAAAAATTATTTAAAATTTTTATTTTAATATCAATCTTTAATGAAAGTGTGTAAGAAATAATTTAAAATGGTGGCCCAATTTTAGATATGAAAAAATATTTTAACGTTAACATCATATGAATCAATTTGAAGGTTGAACCAGTTTATGGGACTTAAAATAAAATCAAAATACAAAGGTTAAGGACTTTTAAACGAGATTTTGGTCCACCCTAGAATGCTCATGCCACTTGGGGAACATGTAATCACACCCATTGGAAACCATGTTAAATTTTATTTTTTAACAAAGTGCACAAATTTTTAAGTTTTTATTCAAGAGGAACCTTATCCTAGCTAAGGAAACCCTAATACTTGTTGACCCTTAAGATTCACGGATAGTGCCAAAACTAAAACTAATTATTGCAACAGTGTTTTAAAATTTTTTTGGCACATGAGATAAGGTACTATGCACCAATAAGGTGGTGTAACCGGACATGGGGTGACCGGACAACGTTTTCGTTGTGATCCAGCTCCTGATTTTGTTTGCACCAGCATTTGGTTGGCGGCGCATTACTGATCATCACTAAGGCAATGCGTGGCGGCTGCTTGGCTTTGATCATGGAAACTCACCTCTTGAGGAGGACGGCACGGGATCACGGCAACGGAGGTACTGGCCTTTATGGTTTGAGGCGGCATGGCGACGCCGGAATGGGCATTGATGATGAAGGTGAGTGGCAATTGGAGAGGGATTTTTTCATGGAGGAGCTCGGAGCTTGGTGGCTAGTCTTTCTGATTTTCTTCCGCTACGTTAAAAAACTAGGAAAAAAAACCTAGCTTTTGGTTTTTGGGAGAGGATCGGATCCAGCAAGAAATGAGGTTGTAGAACAGAGTAGTTTTGGGAGAGAAGTGCAGGAGATCAACAGTTTAGAGTGGTTTTGTTTCTGGAGGAGAATGTGATAGTGGACAAATAGATCTCAGGCCTCTGTTTTGGTGTTCTAGGAGGTTGGACGCTTGTGTTGGCAGAGACTTTTTGTGCAAATCTGAATTGTGAAATTCTATCTTGGAAGTCCTGTGGAGGGACTGTGTCTGTAGGAGGCTCAAAGGAGTCTGGATTGGTGGAAGTTGTTGTGAATGCTCTGTTGGTGTGTGTGTGTGCTGAATGCTAGGATAGCCACAAGCAATGCAGTAGAGTTTTGGAGGGGTCTGGTTGTTGTTTGGGTCCCTCTCTTTTAGGTGACAGTGGATCAAAAAGTGATAGGAATTTTCTAATTCGAAAGTTCATTTCCTTTGTAAATTTTTTGAGCTCTAAAATGTTTTTTGTAATAAAGTAGTAACAATGCATCAATTCTTAACAATTTTTTTCCATTAAAATGTTTACCCTTGTAGAGTTCATGGCTTGACATGTTTGTAGAATCTTAATTCAATTATTCTTTTTTTCAAGATGAAATGAACTTTTGAAAAATATCCAGGTATAAAATTCATTATGTATGAATCCAAATCTTTCAATCTTATTTTCATTATTACATTTTCTACCTAAAACCAAGTCCCCAACAAGTTTTGAGGTCCATTCATTTAATGTTGACACCATTACAAATCTTGATTTTCAATTTCAAAAGTCCATAACTCTTATAATTTTATGAATTTTCCATACCAATCAATTGCATTATGTACATATTGAAGTCTATTACTTCAAAAGTAGTCTCTTTTAATAATTTCCTTTATACAAAACAATGTGGCAATTAGAATCACACCTAGGCAATAAAAAAATGGATTGGGTTACATGCATTTACCCAATAATGTTTTCATCATCAACAATTCTTTGTTCATGATATGAACAAGGTAAATTTTCAAGGAAAATGTTCCTTTCTCCATATTGTACTCATGCCAATGAAAATTACTCAATTCAATCTACTTAACTCCCCATGACTTGTACTAATTTGATAGCATTTTTCTTATTAAAAAAAAACTAAAGAATCCAATGAAAGACAACTATGTTTTTTAGATGAGTCTTTTTCAATAGTAGGTTAGCTAGTCAAACCATAGTCAATCCTATGCATGGTAAAACATGACTTGCTATTCAAGAAAAATATTCCCAAAATCATTAGTTCTAAACTTGATATTTGAATTTTTTTTTACTTATTATGATCTAATTTAAACCTATCACATTGTATTATTATCTAAATATATAATTACATTTTTTTCAAGAATATGTCATTTTCATAGTCACTAGTGTAGCATGTGTGTTGGCCCAAATGTGAATTGGTTACCAAACTAAATTTTTCCTTCCAAAACCATTTTTTGTAATTTAATTGAATTTTCAATGACAAATACTACTCAAAATTCAATATTTCGCACACATTAGGTCTAATGTTTTTCAAAACACCTTCATTAATTCCTTTTCATTAAGGGTTTTCCAATAATACCAAGAGCACACCCAAATTTCCCTATAATTTTTAGTTTTGATTTAAATGAATTTTGAATCTAAACATTGTTCAATATTCAATAACTTCTCCACAATAGGAAAAAACATTATGAAATTAACTTCCTTCATGCCTACCCATTGAGGGATTTTCAATGGTACCAAGAGCATAGCAAGAGGCATTATGGTTTGGGAGATCTCAACATTTGAAAAACAATAGAAACAAACAAATAACTTTCCTTCATAGATGAATTTCAAGTCATTTTGGACAATAATAGCCATAAAAAATGTTACTTGAAGAATGCTTTTGGGTATTTTATATTAATTAGTTTCATTTCAAATTTATCACAATTCTCTTATAATATATTAGGAGAATTGGTGGTAAAAAATTATCCAAAATTTTCAACATTGATTAGTTTACCATCTTAAACATTTTGAAATTAAGAATGGTGACACCAAAGGTGGCTCCTTTGAGCTTGGTTACACGATACACCTTAAAGTTATTACAATTAGCTACAAGAGTTGACATATGTCCTGATTACTTGGATATTGATATACCCATACACTTTACACATTTTTTAAAAATTGTGAAGCTATGTCATAACAAATTCCATTTCATTTTTTAAACATTTTTGAATCATAAATTCCATATTTTCTTAAAATTCTTTTGAATATTATTATTTACTCCATGGATTTTACAACATCCAATTTCAACCCACTTGATTGGAAGAGAATTTCAATGTGAAAGAGTTAGTTTATAATATCAATTGGTGTTCAACACTTTTAAAAACAATTCATGATAAAGAATACAATGAAAAATTACACTATAATTCTTAAACCAAGTTCAAGCATGGTTAAAGAAGGTTCATATTATCACATAACCCCCTACCCCCAACACATTGTTGACATTAGGTTAATCCAAATCATCCTTAGAATGTCATTAGACATATGCACAACTAATACTCACCAATGAATACAAGAAATAAAAAAGACTCCAAGTCCCATGTAGTCATTTGTTTTCAAGTGCTATCAATGCCAACACAAAACACCCAAACAAAAGTTTGTTCCACAACACTCCATCATTCAACAATCACCATCATAACTCAAGCTCATAATGCTCCACAACTGCATTTTACATGCTTCACAACCTTGTCACTTTTTTTTCTAACTCAAAACCTTCCATCCAAATTTCATTTGACAAGGTGATGCAACTAAAGCTTTTAAAAAAAACAAACCATGTCACATTTTCAACATTATACATAAATGAGATTTTGTCATGGGCCATCCAATTGCGATATATACATTATTATGAAAAAGTTTCAATATGTTGGTTAATGCATGACATTAAACTCCTTCCACCCACAATTGGGAATTGATGATGAAACATGTGGAGAAGTTTATAATAGTTCAGATTAACATAACTTTACATGATGTTTTGGAAGGCTAAACTAAATGTTCATGTCATATTGCTATTATTGAAATTGGTGATCAATTTTGTGGTGAAGCTTTGTAATGGATTGCTTGAATTTTTAAATTAAAACCCACAAATTATTTTTTAATGAAAAAAAAATTGCAAATTTGAAATACTTTTATTACAAAATATTTATAAACATATTCATAATCAGTCATATCAATTTGTTTACTTTTCACTTTATATGTTTACTAGAAAATTCATAAATTTCATAAAAGGCCATATTATGAGGGCATAAAGAGGGACTTATAACTAAAGGCTTCAAGATCACTTTCATTTTTTGGTAAAATGTTACTTTCCCGGTTGAAGAAGATACCTTAGAGCTTATGGGTGTTTGCACACTACAATGACATTATATGGACATCACAATGGAAATTTTTCATGTATTCCTTAGGTACAAGAAAATAGATAAAATAAGATCCATTGAAATAATAATAAAAAGGATTCACTTATCTAAAGTTATCATAATCAACCTTTCAAGAATGAAAAATTCAAATCAAAATCGTGAATAGCCAATAAGTAATGGACTTTTGAATTTTGGGGATGAATAATGTTTAAAAAACTAAAGATCCACTGAATGAATGGAATGTGATTTTAATTTATTATGTTATGGACTTTTTAAAATTCCAAAAATTGTAATTATTTTAAATTATTTTAAGCATTTAAAAATAATTATTTTAAAAAAATCTTTTGAGATATTTTTAATATGTTTTATAGCATCATGATTTGAAATTGGAAATGGAAAAAAATGTTATTTTCAATATTATCTAAATATTCATATTTTAAGCTAGTTTTCAACTACACTTGAAAAGGACTTTGGAAAGGGACTTTAATATGTTGAAATTGTCACACCCTAGTGTGCTTTCACCCTTATTCATTTTCCTCTTTATTGGTTAGAAGGTGGTCGCATGGCCACTTTTAATAAGCAAGTAATTGTGTTTTCAAGTTGAAAACTTGAACTAATATTTGACAACATTTGCAACTACATTTGATAGTAGACACCTTGCTTAGATGCATGACCTTCTTTGTTGAAATTTGCATCACTATTAGTTGCCATGAAAGGTTGGCATCATATTCATCCCTTGTTTTCCAATTTTTCAAGTAAAAGTCTAATGATTATAGAAATGTAAGCCTATGTTGATGAATTTGCTTGTTGCAAACTACAAGATTGGAGATGTGATTGTCCATGAATTCTGGTTTGGAACTCCACCAAAACTTGGATTAAATTTTTCTTGTGTTTTCTAAAAACATTTGTTTATCAAATTAAATTGTAGGTTAAACTTTAAGAGTCATGATGGTGCTGAATGAGAGTTGTTCATGTGCCATTTTCTATGCAAATATTTTAGGGGATTTAAGGCAAACCACCTTGGAACATTACTTGCAAAGCTTTGGTCAAAGTTTATTATTCACATGGACTTGCTCATATCATCATCCTTGTTTCTTATGTCTCATATGATGAGCCTAGAAATAAAATCCATGATCTCAATTTAAAAGGGTAATAAGCCATGAACATCATGATAGAAATGTGTATATTTAATGTTGTATTCTTGCAAGTTTAGTTATGGAGTTGACCCTATGTGTATACCTAATTCTTTAGGATTTTTGTGTGGGACAATGATGTATACACCAATTTAGGTGACTACAACATCAGTTGTTGACTATGAATCAAATTGTCACCCCTTGGCTCATTTTGCTATTTTACTACCCACATACAACTCCAACATAAGTTGGAGCACTTGGTTGTGGCATTTAAGGTTGATGTTGTTTTGGTTGGCCATGTGCATGAATATGAACACACTATGTGCATGTTACCAATTTTTCGAAGCATTTTATTTCTTGTAACTATTCATCCCTACAAATTTGTAAACCAAGTATTCTTGGCTTGTTTAATTTAGTTATCACCATAATCTTATCCTTGATCAAGTTATTTATGTTCCTTTCTACTAATTGTTTTCATGTGGGTGTGTTGGAGCCAATATCTTGTTTCCAATATTTTATACAATATTACAAATGGATTGTGTGTCCCTCAATGAAACCCAAATTTGCAACAACCTACATTGTGATAGGTGATGGTTGAAATATTGAAGCCTTTTTCAACTATAAGCTTTCTTGTTATATTGATGTTGAATTGTGAATTTTTCATCATCCTAAAGAAGTAAATATCTTACTAAATTATGTGAATGTAGCCAATTCTTGATATTAATATACCAACTTCCAAAAGGGGTGGGGAAGAAATGATTATGAAAATAATGCAATATAGCAAAAAATGTTGCTTTGGTTCACATGTGATATCTAATTTCTCAAAAGGAGTGTCCCGTGCACTTTGTGTAGGGTCAAGCTCCAATTTGGGGGCCTTATCAAAATAAGGGGCTAAAATGAAGCGATAGTCAAGTCTAGTTTCATATCTTGAGAATCTAACCTATAACTAAGACCATGGCACAACCTCATTAAAAAAACATGCTTCTAATGAACATCTTGAGGTGTATAAGAGGTGGGGGCCATTTTCGTTGTAGAAGATGGTGGAAATTGTTAATGAAAAATAATTTGTAAAAAAAAGGATAACTACCTTGCCTTTTCAAATTCCAATTTTTTTTGACAATCACAAACCTTATACCAAATTTAACCCAAAAAAACAAGATTTTTTAAAGGACCTAATGTTGTACATTGCTAAAGGATATCATCCTTTGTCATCCATTGAAATTCATGGTTGAGATGTTTAATTCTCCATCAATGAAGGCAAGTGCAATTTCCATTTTGATGGCAATTGGTGAGTTAAGTTTTTCTAGATATTGTGAGAAAAACCAATGAGAAACATGTTCTTCCAATTTTTGCTTCTCATATTACATGTATGGTTTCTTTTGATGTTAGGATGCCACATGTTGATTATGACACATTTGTTATGGTTGTTAACTTTATCAATAGTTCTTTGTAGCCCACCCATGTGACTTTGAGGTATTTGAAGTGCAAAACAGAGCTAGTGCAACAATGGAAAACCAAGTGAAAATTCTATTTGATTCATTTAGTTTGCTTGACAAAACCATTGCTTAAGCAAAAGATAATGTTCAAATATGAACATTGTATTGAAATTTGACTAGTGCTTTGAAGTTTGTAGGATTGTGTTTTGGTAATGCAATGTTAAAGGTAGTTCAATATGCCACTGATGAGGCCAAAGTCTATCATGGTCTTTCAAAAATTTGTTTGAAAGTTGTTCAAACATCATTGCAAAAAACTATTATTTGGACAAAAAATTTAGGGAAGGGGAGGTAAGAATGGAAAAACATTATATAATTGCAAGGTTGCTAACAAGGATCTCAAAGTTCTTATGAAACATGATTTGCCTCAAGAGTTATCTTGTTCCAATTTTTTTTTGAATACCAATGCAATCTCCATATGTTATGGATGGTAGCTACATTTGTTTTTTAGAATGCTAATGGGTCAAACTTGGGTCATGGCTTAAGCAATTGTTGATACATCATTTCTTATTGTCAAGAAGTGTTTTTAACTCAAACTTGAGGGTCTTGGTTATTGTTAGACATTCTTATTTTTGCTTTCACTTTATGCATTGCAATGAAAGTTGGTGTGGCCATCATTGAAGCTTTGAATCAACCATTAATCTATGGTGATTTTGATTTAGAATTGCAAGACTTTAAGTGAAGGATGATGGTGCAAGTTGTAAGGATATTGATGCATTTTTGTTCTTTTCAATGCCTTATAATCATTCAAAGGCCCACACTGTTCTAGCAATCATTCTTGACCCTCATTATAAGAACATGAAATGTATTTGGGACTCTGTGAGCAATTCAATTGTTGTTCAAATTGTTGTAGAATATGATGCTAAGGTTGTGTGTCTTCTTTTATTGTAGGTGTATAATCACTTAAACCTTGTTAGGGAATAATAGAGCTAGTAACAATTAAAGATATTGATATTTTCTTTGGGCAAGTTGTGTTGATTATTCATGTAATCATTTCAACTTTGAAGAATGATTTATAATTCTTTTGACAATTATTCAAGTGTGATCAATAGATCATGGAAACCCCTTGGTTTTGGTGGGCACAACATATAGTGCAATTTTTACATGTTTCCTTTTTGGCTTGTTAGGTGTTTAACATTGTGGGTTCACAAATTGAGATATAACGAATCCTTAATGTTGTTGGTGTCATCACAAACCTTTGATAGCCACAATTGGGATTGAAAATTTCAATCACTTCATTTTGGTGATAAAACATTGGCTTGACAACATTTATGTTGATTGTGATGGGCTTTGTAAACTTTGAATATGACTAATTTTTTGACATTGGAGTCTATTATAATTGAAGAAAACAATAAGTTCAAGGAGTGAGGCCCTTTTGAAGAGGACTCTAATTTAAACTTTTGATTTTCTGTAGGTATTCTTATTCTTATTTTTTTTTTGGGGTCTTTTTATTTCATGTGCATTTTTTTTCTATAATTTTTTTTATGGTGCCTTTGTATTTGTAATTAGGGTAGAAGCACATGTGAAATGTTGATGGTGTGGATTCAACATTTAACCTTGCCAAGCTATTTGCATTTAAATCATTTTCTTGATTTTTTGCAATAATGCAATTATGACATGGGCATGATTATGAAAAACCTTGATGGTCTTTAGACATGGTTGGGCCATATTAGGTCATTTTTGTTGTGTTCTATTTTTTGCCATTTTTTTGTTCATGTGATGTCATTTTCAAGTTATTTGTTGATTTTGTTGCTTTTAATTTTATGAAGTCTAAGTTATTTAATGGCAACTATGTGTGTGTTGCTTGTGGGGGAACATTGGTCAAAGTAAGTGTGTGTGTTACTTTGTCACTTACTGAAGGGTCAAAATTGGACAAAATAGATAGAATTTTTTTAAAAATGAACAAAATTGTACAAAATTGACGATCAATACACCAAAAATGTCATTTTATGACTACCCCTATATGATTACAAGTGGATAAACAATTAAAAATGGCATAAATGACTAATATAGTTGATAAGGACCAATCACAGAATGACATTTTTGGCATAGTGAATTAACTTGTAAGAAGCAAAAATAAAATTTCAAACTTATGGGAAGTGGTTGAAGAAAAAAATTGAAACTTTCAAAAACTCAAACTTACATGTACCTATATGATCCTTGCACTACTAAAATAGTTACAATGCTAAAACTCTATCTTTCAAACCAATCATGTCTTTGCATCAATTCACCAAATCTAGAAAGACCTTGAAACCCTATGCCACCCATATCATACTTTCCTTAAAACCAAAAGAGAGATAGCTGAAAAATTTTGCCAAAATGCCTACCTATTTCCAACTTCACCACCTTTTGACCACCTACCTTGTGTACTCCATACCTAGTATTTTATCTTAGCAACCAGCTCCTTGTCCACCTATAATTATGTCTTGTACAATCTACCCTTTTTTTGGTCAAACTGTCCTTCATATATTTTGTGGGTGGTTCTTAGAGACAACTATTGTAAAATAAACCCCCTTTATAATCATGCCCTTGGTGACCACTTTTTTTTGTGACGCTAACGAATTGTGATTTAAACATGTATAGTCACATTCCATATAAACTCTTAAAAGATTGTGATTATAAGAAAAAAGTTTCTTACAAAATAACCATCTTTTACTTTGAATGTGAGCCACTAGCCTACTAAGTCTTTCCTCAACCCTGGTTGGCCTTTCAGCCCAGATATAACCCTAATCTCCACTTCCATTCTTGAAGATCAATTTCATAAGTTGTTTGGAATTCCATGGGGGAGACTAGTGTAGTTATACTTTGTTTTTTTCATTTCCCGACTACCCAATTTGGGGATTAGTAACCCTTAAACATTAGTGGCAGATACAGAGTAGTATGCTGGAAGAAGCATTAAAATTGCAAATGCCCACAACATGTTCCATTTTGCACCATTCTATAATCCAAGAAAAAAGAGTTCTTCCCAAAACACTTAGTTACTGATACATTTACTCGTACACTAACAAAACAATGCACACAAAACAATTTGTCTCAAGCTCCACAACAGTAGCAGCAGCAGATTGGCCTATGGCACAGGAGGTGAATTAGGTGCTCTAAAAGTTGAATTAGTCCATGGCAAGGTGCACTTAACACTTGCCGAATTAACAAACATTTCCTTAGCTGGAAAACAAAAGCATGATCAAACAAACCCTCCTCCTCGTGTTGGCTTACACAGTATCGTTTCTTTGATTTGTTTGGAAAAAATTGTTCTTTGTTTGAAAAGATTGTGAACCCAAAAACTCCAAATGCTCCTCTTGTCCATACTCCATATGTAACGTAAGTCTTTGTCCACTATGCACACATGATGGAGGTGTCAGACTGAGACCCAAACGGAGTGAGAGAGATATGTACATCTGGAGTCTCAAAGAAAAATCATAAGTACCAAAACACTATTCAATCTACCTAAAAACTTGCTCCATTTGAGGGTACTCCACTCCAGCCATGCTATCAATTCCAGTACACTATGGTACCTCCCAGCTCCTCTATCTCTGTTGACACATGTGCCATCTCCAAGTCCTTGCCACTCAGATTTGCATCTGTACTATGTCTATATGGTATCAAGTTTCTCTAAGTCTTTTGACTCTGGCAATCAACACATGCTGGTTGTTGCCTTTTTCCTCAAAAGAAGCTAACTTAGGTTGTTGCTCGAGTAAATTTTTTGCTCTTCAATATTGGCAAAATTGAGGATAGTAAGTGGACCTTGATAGTCTAAGGATGTCTGGATCAAAGCTTCTTCATTCCTTTGTTTCCACATTGCTCATGTAAGGTGAATCAGAGCTTTTATTTCCTTTTCTCTCTTTTGTTTTTGGTCTTTAGCTTGCTTCTGAAGTATGTGAAATTTTTTGCATATAACTTTCTCCTCCTCAAATGTCTCTTCAACCATGAATAAATTGTCATGTTGCTGAGACCTGTTCGTCACCTGACAATGTACCAGGTCAATGATCCTGCTGCATACCCACTTTGTGGGCATTTGACATTTTGTGGGCTGTTTGCTGAAGAAGAGACTTTAGAGCTGCAACTTTGAGCACACTAAGTAGGAAACATTCATTTGTGGCTTAGAAAAATTTCAGAATGGAGTATATCCCATACTCTGCTTGAAAGGAGAAGTACTTTACAGTGTGTTGTGTTCAGAGATCAAATATATTTTGCTTTTGTTGTGCTTTTCAGGTGGTGATGTTGTCTTCATTGCTCTGTCAGTGGAAGTAAGACTGACATTACGGGTTAATGCCTTTCTGATTACAAACTTTAACTTAAGATGTTTTGTGAATTTGCTAATTGGGAGTTGTTCATGTAGAAGAGCCCAACTTTTTACAACCGAATTTTTTTAGTATGGAAATAACCAGTGTTGGGCAGTGCTCTTTTTGGAACATAAAACCAGCAGTTACGGTTAGGCTATATTTACAACCTTGACCTGGCAACAGTTCTCAAAGAACTGCAAAACACTGGAAATGACTTTGGCAGTCATTTCAGTAGTTGTTTCTAATGGAAGAGCAATTGAGATGCAACTGAGATGTGAGTTAGGGGGTGATCAAGCAAAGGCTTTTAGTGAGCACATTGTTTTCTCAGGTTCATTATGCAAATAGAGAATTTGATATATGTCCAAAGAACTGTTTGAACATATTTCATAATTTGTAACATAATATTTTGCTAATTTAAGTGTTGAAATCATGGAGAAGAGAAATAGAGAATATGGGAAGGGAAAAAGCCCAGCTTTCCAGATACATTGGAGCCTATTAGCTCTGCAGAGGATCTTTAACTTTGAGTGGCAGATCATTCGTGCTGTACTTTGCTTTTTATCACATGTGCTGTTGGAGTTGCTTCTGAACTTTTATATGGGCTCCTGGTACTGCAACAAAGTAATGCCCTTGATTTTAGTGACTATGGTGTGGTGGGTGGAGCTCAGCTTTGATCATCAACATGTGTTGGTTAGGATCCTTTATTCACCACTTTGTAAACAGCCACTCCTAGTCTGGATAAATGATGATTCACATGTCACCTTCAAAACACTCAACTCCTCAAATTAGTTGAATTATTGGAGATTAAACCCTAAACCCTAAATGAATGTTCTCTTGAATGTTGTCCTGGATTCAATGAGGTCTTTGATCTGAAACCATGAGCACATCTGCATTCAAGGGTGCTGACTGACTCCTGTTTATGTGCAGGGGTGGAACTGGTTTTGGGGTTAAATACTGCATGCACCTCTCCAGGGGCAAAAATCGTAATTTTTTTTTGTACTCTATGCGAGCTAATGATAGATACACAGATGGCCACAGTGTGGCAGCAGGTTTGTACACTTTCGAGGCGTTATGAGGTCCTGCAATATTGAGGCAAGCACTAAATAATTGCAACAAGTCAAACACAAATTGATAAGCTGTAAATTTGCTAATGATCTTTAAGGAGTACAGCTTGAATCAGAGTTTTTTGGCTCTCTCTCAATAACTTATTACAACTGTTTATAAGGATTGTGAGTTCTCTTGATAAGGAGAGAAGTCCTTGAAGAGCAGAGTCAAAGTTCAGATGTCAGAGAAAGTTGAATAGATTACAGGAGATTGCTGCCATAGCTGATCAGTCCCAACACTACCTTTAGTCTGATATGAAACTAGTCTACTTAGTATATAGTCCAAACTCCACCCCCCTCCCCCCCAACTCTTTCCCCTAGTGATCTGCTTGCCATTTAGGTGACATGACATGGGGTCAAAATCACATTCTTCCTGTACAAGTGATTCCAATCAAAGAGTGGATTCCCAATCTAAAGTCAGAGTAGATCTTGTGGCAGTAGCACTGTAATGGCCTGTGAACAGTAATTTGTGTGAAGTTCAACCTTTAAATGGTGTGAAATTGAGTTTGAACTTGTAAACGATTGAGTTTTTCATGAAATTCTAGCATGAAAAAGGGTTAGAATTTCATGCTTATGGATGGGGCTGGGGCAATAACTTACACACTGTTTTGAATGTGGTAAGGGCCGCATTGGTAGAGAGGCCCACAGACTGGTTGTGCGTGGGTAGACTTGATCTTACAAGGTTGCTTTGCCTGCTAATTTACTGATATGCAAAGTAACAGCCATGGATGGAAAGAGGTCAGCTACCGTGCGGGTCAAGCCAGTCATAGTGAGAGTCAACAATTGTACCTCTAACCAATAACCCAATCCGGTTTGGGCAGTGCACAGCCACAAGGCCATATAAACATTCAGGAAATGCATAAAACTTTCCAGGCTTGGGTGATTGGTCCATAAACTGTGGAACTAAGAAAACTTGTACAATGTCTGCATTTACATACTAGATTTTCAAGGATTTTGCAGTACTTATTTACATAGTTTTTTGAGGGTTAAGTACCCCAGGCACAATTGGGTAAGCTTGGAATCATAGCTAGTTAATTAATCACCCGGCTGTTTAAGCCATGTGTGGACGCTTCAGTTCTTTTCACCTTGATACAAATTAGGTGAAGCTTATGTTTTTTTTTATCCCATCTTGTCACTTGACATGACTGCAGGTCACTGTTTCATTCAAAATAAGTTTAAGTCTGTTTGATGTACTGTTGCATTCTTGATTTGCAATCTGCTATGTACAGCATGGATGCGTGCGTGGTCATGTACTAATAAGTAGTTGAATATGGTGATGAAAAGTGAGTCGGAGATTGGGTCACAATCATCAATTTGTACCTGATATATGCAAAACTTTGGCCCTTAAATCATTCAGCAAATCACATGGAGGGTTTTCTTTTTCGCAAATTTCTGCTGTAGCACAGGTTGCTATCAACCATATATAAGAAGAGCTAGCCAAAATTTGGCTACAAATTCACAGTATGTTCAAGTTTGAAAATTTTCAGGATCCTCATAATTTTCTTCTACTTTTTTCAGCCTGACATATATCTAAGAAAGGTCTAAACATGGCAAAACTATTGTAAAGAATAAAGGAAAGTTGTGATGGCCAATTTGGATCTGTGTTGCAATTTGGCAAAACTTATGCTCACAATTTTTTTTTGGCTGGTCACATGCTTTTACTCAACGAATTTTCACAAAAGCAAACCATCCAGATTCTAGAATTGACAATTTAAATTGTAATGGGTAGATATCATCTGGCTTAAATTCCAGTCTAGGTGACTGATTCATAATTTAGCAGCAAGGGATTTGGCTCTTGATTGTCCTGAGCTTCGAGGTGGGTTTAGAGGCTTGAACATTTAGGTGAATTAGCTAGCATGACGTTGCAGAAGAAGGCGTAACGCTCCAACCGTCTGCAGCAAACATAAAGCTCTGTAGATCACAACTAGTTTTGTACTCATACTTGGACCTGATCTGTTGAAATCGTCGTTTTCCTTTTGTAGGTAGTGAACTGCAACAGCAGCTACATATTTGCAGTGATGGAGCTCATGAGCAGCAGCTAGGAAGAAGCACACTTTTAGTGCATGGGTCCAGCTGATCTGTTTGCAGGGCTGATCAGGAGGGGTTTCTTGTTGCTTGGATTGTTCAATATACGTTTTAATATTAAGAGTTCTTCTACATCATTTCAATTCTCCAGCAGCACCTCAAGTTGTTGTTCATGTTGAAAATTATATTGCCAAACTACTACAGGAGGTAGAACTTTGCAAGGTATTATATTAAGCAGTTTGCTGTTGCAGTTGTTTAGCGGAATCCCTCAGCTGTATAATTATACATAGCTCAATTGCTAGTGCAGGTACGCCGGCTTGAAGCTGTGTGTACAATTATATCTGGCAGATCATGACGGGGGGTGGTATGCTTCCAGCTGCTTCATCCACCACGGGAGCTGAGTACAAGCAATACGAAGGTCGCATAACCGTCTATCTACTGCTCACTTGCCTTCTTGCTGCTTGTGGTGGGCTCATGTTTGGTTACGATATTGGAATTTCAGGTATGTACAACAAACAAAACCACCATCTCGCATGCAGCTGTAAAGGTCTCCAACTGGCTGTTGAAACTGTAGTAGTTCTCCTCTTTTTTCTGGATCTAATACAACCACCCCTTTGAAGAACACATATGTGGAACAGCTAGTTCAGCCACTACAAGAGAATGTGGTTGTTCTCACACAAAAAAGCAGCATCTCGTCACACAAACGTGATAGTAGCTAGCTAAATAATATTTGCAGCAAGTTCCCAACAACGTACTATTTCTTCGGAGTACTTAGTGATCGAACTTGCGTAAGCTCGCGGGTCAAAAGTTGATCAGTACTCTTATAAATTCTAATTGTGGCTTGAATTTGCAGGAGGGGTGACTTCAATGGACGATTTCTTGCAGAAGTTTTTCCCCACTGTTTTGGCAAATAAGAGAAAGGTGGCCGCATCAAAGAACGCCTACTGCAAGTACAACAACCAAAAGCTGCAAGCATTCACGTCTTCACTTTACATAGCGGGGTTGGTGTCCACCTTGTTTGCCTCCTTCGTGACCAGGAGATATGGGAGGAGACCCACCATGCTGATTGCAGGCCTGTGCTTTGTGCTAGGTGTCCTCTTCAACGCTTCAGCCCAGAACTTGCTGATGCTCATCCTGGGTCGCGTGCTTCTTGGCTGGGGCGTGGGATTTGCAAATCAGGCAAGTAGTTTGATATCATCGAGTTCTTCTTTTGTCGTCATGCATTTGTTGATTTCGATTCAATCACGAAAGAAATCTGGATTCAGTTTCCAATCCTGGACTCATCAGTAACCTGCTCATGAATCTGCAACATATATAGATGATCACAGAGATCACCTCACAAGTTAAAATTGGATGAAGAAAAGTCAAGACATGAGCGGCGGTTTGGTTTAGCAAAATGGTTTTGGCCCAGCATTTTTTGCACACTTTACTACTGAGGTGGTGAAGGGCACAGGAAAGCCTAACATTTGCCAGAGAAGAGTGTAATAAATATGATCTTGATTGCTGGTCCCTCTGTTTCTGATTGGTCGATCATAATGACTGGTCCAGCTGGTTTGCTATAAATCGTAGTCTCCCACCTATTTGCATTCCCAGTTTCAACTAACTAAACTTGGATGTGAGAAATATTTTTGTAGAACAGCGCTCGAGATGCTCAAGGGTCTACTGTCTGACTAGTACCGCAACTCTTGTGTTGTTTGATGAGCTGCTGCAGGCTGTGCCTCTATATCTTTCGGAGATGGCGCCTACAAAATGGCGCGGAGGTCTCAACATTTTGTTTCAGCTTGCGGTAACAATAGGCATACTGTTTGCCAATCTCGTGAACTATTTCACGGGGAAAGTTGTTCCAGAAGGCTGGCGAATCTCTCTCGGTCTGGCTGGCATTCCTGCCGCTCTGCTCACAATCGGGGGCATCTTTCTTCCCGAGACTCCCAACAGTCTTGTGCAAAGAGGTAAGTTGGAGGCGGGAAGGACGGTGCTGAGGAAAATCAGAGGAATAGACAACGTGGAGACGGAGTTCAAGGATCTCCAAATAGCTGCCACAGCAGATGCAGAGTTGATCAAAAACCACCCATTCAAAAACATTCTTCTACAACCACGTTGTCGACCACAGTTGATCATTTCTGTCCTTCTCCAATTCTTCCAACAATTCACTGGCATCAATGCTATCATGTTCTATGCACCGGTCTTGTTTCAGACTCTCGGCTTCGCAAGCAATGCCTCGCTTTATTCCGTCGTCATCACGGGAGCTGTGAATGTCCTCTCCACAGTCGTGGCCATCGTCGTGGTCGACAAAGTCGGTCGCCGGCTTTTGTTCTTGGAAGCAGGCTTCCAAATGTTCATAGCACAGGTACAACAAAGTCTAGGGGTCTATTTCCATTAGGCTGCTGTGATCACAGTGTTACACACTGTGCTGTAGCCTGTGGTCACAGCAATCTAATGGAAAGCCACGGACATATAAGGCCTTTGTTTCTTGTTGTAGGGACACACGCTTTCCATTGGAGAGCTGCAAGTGTGGTGAAAACATGTAATTTATCATGATTAGAACTCTGTGAACACATATTCTCACGGAAAAAAAAGACAGATGCCACTGTATGGTGAATCACAGTTTAAATCACAGCTCTCACATCTCCTGCAATTGATCAGTGCTTGACCGCTGAAGCTATGAGATAACTGTGACCACAGATAGTTGAAAAAAGAATGAAGAACTCAATGCTGACAGAATCTGTGATCACAACAACCTAATGGAAAGATGTCTTAACTCTCTCCTCGACTTGATCACATACTGGAGCAAGTTCCTGGAGTGCAGCACCTTCATGAGCTGCTTGATCCGCGACCTGTCTCTGAGTCCTGACTGACAGAAAATCTTGTTCTTGTTCTTGTTCTTCTTGTACATCTTATTGCAGACTGCAATCGCTGGAATACTTGGGACAGCAATGAAGAATACACCATCGACGCCGTTGTCACACTCTCTGGGAGTCCTTGTGGTGGTGTTGGTTTGTGTGTACATATCGTCGTTCGCATGGTCTTGGGGTCCGTTGGGTTGGTTGATTCCCAGTGAAATATTCCCCCTGGATGTGCGATCAGCAGGTCAGAGCATTGCGATATCTGTGAACTTGCTCTTCACATTCTTGATAGCACAAGTGTTTCTGTCGCTCTTGTGTACTTTCAAGTGGGGCATCTTCCTCTTCTTCGCTGCATGGGTGATGGTGATGCAAGCGTTTGTCCTGCTCTTCATTCCTGAGACTAAAGCTGTGCCAATCGAAGAAATGGAGCTAGTGTGGACACGACACTGGTTCTGGAAACGATACTTCAAGATGCAGCCGATGCAGAACCACATCAATTGCTGCAACAACAACAACACAGATCTTCCTTCCGCTGATTAACTCATCAAGCTGGACTCAAATCTGACATCTTTGAGAGCTGCTGCTGATTCCAACAGCTCGCAGTCGACACAGAATAATATCACAGCTAATTCTGCAACACTTGTGCAAATGGGATGAACACTGGATCATACAACAATCTCCACACAGCTGGTAGCACTGGTAGCACTGATCATCAAGCTACTGCTACCAAGTTTGTATGAGATGAAACGTTTTGCAAGTCACTGAAGAAGAAGAAGAAGAAAAAGAAGAACATTCAAGATGATAGTGTACATTTTTTGATCAGGAAGCGCTTGCACAGCTTGTTTTGCTGCATCTGCTTTGTCTTCAGAAGGATCTCTGTGTCTCTTTGGCTTCACAAGCTCAAAACTCAGCAATGAGATGACAAGGGCAGGCCCAATGACGGATCAAAGACAGGATAACTTTATTATTCCATGAAGTTCTTAAAATATGAAAACCACATCCTTTTGTAGTTTTTTTCTACAGGGAGAGCCCACAAATTATAGAGTAAATATAGTACCTGTAAAAGTGTGCAGCTCCTGCACACAGTTCCTGCACTAGACAAGACTTCCATGACCTTCAGATTGCAAATGTTTTAGATACCCAAAAATTGTAACAGCACAAAATGATACAAAAACACACACACATGTACATAGTTGTAGTTATCACGACTTGCATCCATTTGTTCTCTACTTCATCTATACAACAAAAGAAATACACTGTGATTTATTGCAGCATATCTCAACAGGGTTTTTTTTGCAATTTTGTACAATATCAAAATTTTGGGGACAATTCCGAGCATTAGTCGAATTTACACTCAATACTACATTCAGAATCCATGTATTGAAGACTAGAATGAAATTAGACTGGGTCATGTGAAGAAGTTGTTTCACTTCTTTTTTGAGATCATTACAAATTGATTTGGGGTTTTTGTCTGTTATTCGTGTAAAAATTTTTGTGTTTGTTGTAGGGACATTTATATGTGCTTGTCAAAGTGATGGGTCTTCATAGAAAGAAGACTCGAATGAGAGATGATGTTGCTAAGACAGCTTTGAAAGCAAAGGTAGCATCAATGAGATGTTTGATTCTTGAGCTCAATGGTCAGTTTACAGTTTCATTTGGATGATTAGGCACGTATAAAATCAAATAAAAATTGAGATCCTTGATGAGTTTGATGTTTTAGGTTTCATCAAATCTTTGTCTTTTGTGTACAATTCGAGGTGAGGTTTTGTTTTTCCATTGCACTTTTGTGAATTATGAGCTATAATTGTTGTCTCACAAGTTTTAGAAGAAAGTTTGCATTGTCCCCTGAAATTCATGTGTTGGTTTCTGTTTAATCACCTTCAGCTCTCTTGAATCACATCCAGAGTCTAGACCATTGTATACCACCTATCTCTTTGGACTCTTCAGTTGGAGAACACATGGAAACAATCTCATTTTATTTGAAGCAAGAATGGGAAGAAGAAGCTCTTGCATATCCATCCACTGCAATTGGAATGGGTCACTGGCAAGTCCTAAACCATCTTATTGTTCTTCTAACAAAACAGCAAGTGCTTCAGGACCGAAGGATCTAGAAAATTGGCTTAAAGGGACTACATCCTTCCTCCAATTTATAAGCACCAGATATGCTACATTGACACTGTGTGAACATTCACAATCTGACACATCGGATACTTGCCTATAGCTCTTTGGAAGAACATGACTTGACTCAGCACTACTAGTCTTGGACTCGACAATTGAGAGAATGTTGGTTGGGTCTTTAGAGATTGGTGGAGGTGCACTTAAAAGGAACTAAGTAGGATTTAATGGGGGACAAAATCACCAGGATCTCCTTCCTTGCTTGCTTTAAGGGGTCATTCACTCTGAGAAGCAGAAGACTAGACCTTCCAAAACTACAAAGTGAGATCCTTGGGGTCTTCAATGATCTTGGCAAATGTTTGCAAAAACTGTGCCAGATCACCACCGTAGATGATTCTGTGGTCTGCTGTCACATTGACCTGCCAACAGCCCATTGCAAGTTAGAGTTGACACCAGATTCTTCACAACAGTACAAAAAAAAATTTGCTCCTTTTTCAGAGTAATCATCCAATTACAACTGAAATTGCAGAACAAACAGACCCAAAAAACCACTACTAGTCCACCTATTGCATGTAATTTGAAGGCATTATGTTGCATAAGGATATGAAGCAGCAGCAGCAGACAATGGTGTAACTCTTCATGGGTTCATAAGATCTACCTGCATCCTGTTCTTGATACCAAATAAACCTTCCCCAGTTGCCACCACAGTAGGTGTAGAAGCACCCACTGCCATAATCGCTCCCTGGACAGATTAGGCAAATCTGTATGAGCTTCCACTAGCATCAATTGTGATGCAAGAATATTCTAAGAAACACACAAAATGGTACATGAAACATAGGACCCAACTTAAACTCTCCTAGGATTATGAGACAAGTGTGACTAAACCACTTCTGTGCACCAACAGGGACACTGATCCAAGCTAAGAAAACTCAACAGCGAAAAAGCACACTACTGAGATCTCATGCAAGAGGATTGGAGACACAAAAACTTTCTTGCTCAACCCATTTGTTTACAGATCACACACCCAGTTTAAAGGCAACAACAGGAGATTGAGAAAGTGAAGAGATGAAGGCAACAGTTCACTATCTTTGTAAGAGGCCCTTCAATGGAGTAAGGTCAGCATGGCCAATTCAAGATTTATTCACACAGAGATTTATACTCCAGCAGGGATATAGCCTCAGATGTGAGACTTGCAAGAGTGATTTACTGCAGGGCATGACCTAAATTCTTGGTAATTAGACAGCAGACCTCTCTCTCTAATCAGAGAAACCTAAAAGCACGATATGACTGTAAACACAGGATGTCACGCTGCTCTTAGCTGCACCTAAATTTCAGTAAGGGAGAGTAAGTACGTACTGTGCCTGGAGGAAGGATTGCGTCAAATCGGTCTACACCAAACATTCCAAGGTTTGACAGAGTGAAAGTGCCTGTGTTTGACCACAATAACATGTGAGAAGAGCAATAGCATGCAGCCTCTCCTTCTCTTAGCAAATAATTCATGCTTTCAATGACAACTTTTGGATCTTGATAATCATTGGTGTGGCAATGTAGATATAGAAAGCATGGTTCCCAGGAGTCAATTTCTTCACAGCATAGATTTCACATACTATTCCCATGGTGTCCCACCAAAAACCCAAATTTCAATCTAGGACCCTAACCAAAAAAAAGTCAACATGAATCCCCTTGGACAAAACATGAACTGGCTCTTCTGCATGAGTAATCCTTCAGGGCTATCCTGTCACTGTTGACGTAATATTGCCACAGTACTGTGGATGGCACCACAAATAACACAGAAAAGATGGTAGCACAAACCTGTGGTGTATTCCTGTGGTGAGAGCTGCTTGGCACGGGCTTTGTCCACTAGCTCCTTCCACTTGCGAGAGAGGGAGTAGATGTCCATCTATATCACCATGACCACAAAAACCATTAAGCCTATGCTGTCATGTTGAATATGGCCATTGAGCTAAATCGAATCTCCAGGTATGAAACCTACATTCATTTGAAGCTAGATAGCCCTGTTTCCTCAGTTGGTGCATTGGGTCATCATACTTTACCTTGTCAGCATTTGGAAGAACAGGTGTGAGAAGGCCCCCATCCATGGCAACAGCAACAGCAATGTTTATGTCCTGATTGTAGGTGAAGCTCTTCCCATCCTTGCAGCATGCATTCACCACTGGATGCTTTGCTAATGCCAAAGCAACAGCTTTGGCCAACAGTGCTGTCATTGTTACTCCCTTGGACTTGATCTGCCAACAACTGAAAGAAATCAGGACAAACTCTGGAGGATATAAATCACTATCTGCATGTTTAAAGTAGTTAGCACATACTAAGAAAAACAGTACACAGTGGATTGTTCTAATACTGACATTGCAGCTGAGACCCAAAATACTGGCTACACAACAAAAAAGAAACTCCCCTTCATGAAAACAATTGCCTAACCTTTAGCCACGGGGATGATTATCTGGAATTTCCACAAAGAGAAACAAGCACCAGTCAGTGGATATCTTCCTTCAGGCAACCAATCAAAGACCTGTTGAATACACTGTAGACAATCTGCTAAAGGTCTTGTGGCATGCAAAGTCTGCACAGAGGTTTTACCTTCTTGTAGAGAGCATCAAGTGCATCTGTGGTGATAGTGTAACCCACCCGGAAAGTGGGGACAGTAAGACTATCTACCATGTTCCGTGATATTGCTGACTGCATCGATGTGAATGGAGTTGCACTGCCTGGAGTAGCTGCAGAAGAAGAAGAAG
>Ga0116231_10000495_pt1 | contig 69060 bp, 40 predicted proteins | sample S1TSphgellanicum_2_FD_89695 | JGI IMG/M metagenome (GOLD analysis project Ga0116231, IMG submission 89695) | Host-associated microbial communities from peat moss isolated from Minnesota, USA - S1T2_Fd - Sphagnum magellanicum MG | ecosystem: Host-associated > Plants > Peat moss > Unclassified...
AAATTGGAGGGGGAAAAAAAAAAAAAAAAAAAAAATTCCCTCTTTAATGTTTTAATAATGAATTTTTATTAAAAGAAAAAAAAAAAAAAACCCTGGAAATGGTCCCCAATAAAAAAAAAAAAAAAAAAAAAAAAAAAATTCCCACACCTCCTCCCAACACCTACTTCCCCCAAGGAAAAAAATCAGCCATGTAAGATTCATGTTCAACCATTCCATTGGCTACATTCTATTGCTAAAACTATTTGTCACTATTTTTGGCTTAAACTATCAGCCCTTGCAAAGAGCTGAGGTACCTATTTCATTTTAATTAGTTGAGGGTGCTTCACAAGTCCAATTTTTATTTTTATTTTTTGGAAAGAGCCAATTTGATTAGCCCAACGCAAAAAAAAAGTTCAAACTATGCACGCTCCCCAAAATAGAAGATTCTATGGAAAGATGGAGTGCCTCCCCTTTGACCCACCTATGTAGGTGAGAAGGGGAGGACTTTGCGTAAAACATCTACCTATGAAGGAAGGTAGGTTGTTTTGTTTCGTTTTATGAGATCCACTGAATCGGGATGCTTCAGATTGTGTTCTTGGTCTCTGTGGAAAGCTCTCAAGGAGGAGTGCATGGGCATGGTTTCATGGTGTTTGGACTTGCGGTGTAGAAGTTCTTGAATATTGAATGATTTCTTCACTGAAAATTAAACTAAATCGTAGCTGAAAATTTTGGAGGAATCCGAACTTGACTTTGGTGTTGTTGGAAAGATCTTGATGAGCAGGATTTAATGGAATTTATTTGGTAAGATTTGGATTCAGAATGGGGGAGATATTGATTTTTAAATAATTTCTGCTGCTGAAAATTCAAATGAATTCCAAAAAACCAGGTTTTGCAAGGAAAAATCAGTTGAGGAAGTGGTAACACTTGGGCCAATGGCACAGGCCACACCAGTATGGGATTAAAGCGAGGTGCTATTGGGAACACCTTTGGGAAACACATTGGGAACCTGATGGGAACTTGAATGGAACTTGTTGGGAACAAAGGAAAAATTAAAAAATCATCCCCCCACCCAAAACTTAAAAGAAAAAAAATCAAGGCACTTTGAGTGCATGCTGAGCCTTCCCATTGGCTGCATGAAATTTCTATTTTCACAACTGTTCATCACCATTTTTGGCCTGGGCTAATACCCCCATTATAAACTGGGGGTACTTATTTTATTCATCTTTGTATTATATTAGATGGGGGCTGGGGAGTTGCATGCAAAACCTTTTTTATAAATTTAGAAAGAGCCACATTGATGCCAATTTTTCTCGAACATTGGGCACTGGCTAACATAGAAACCTAGATTTGTTTTGATCCCCCAAAATAGAAGCATAGTTATGCTTTCCTTTCGAACTCCCTTTACACTTTACATACATGGGAGGTAAATTGTGCCCAAACGATATGGGATGAAATTGAGGTGCTATTGGGAACGTCCTGTGGGAACACTTGGGAACCCCTTGGTGATGGGAACACATTGGGAACCCAAAAAAACTCCTTCATTGGGAACTAAGGATTGCCACTTTTAATACATCTTCTTATGGATGATGGCAGCAAGGGTTTTTTTTTTACCAACAAAAAGGAAAAATGAAAAATCCTGAAATGAAGTTATTTTTGGGGGTTTCAATCACCATAAGTCAGAAAAAAAAGGAAAGTCACTAGACTGTGATATTTGGGTCTGATAAGAAGCCAGAAATATAGAAGGATGATTAAAAATTTGTGCTTAGATTTGGCTAAATCTTCCTTAGGGATAATCGCCACAATTTCTACATGTATCTGGACTATCGCCAGTTAGGCTGTATTAAACAAGTCCTAGAAAAAAACACTGATCTCCACTTAGGCTGCTGCGTAAGAGAAATCCTTGAAGAACACAGCCTGGTCTTCACAATATTATGGAAAAGTCTAAATTTTGTCCAAACTTGATGAGCAGTGCTGAGAAGTGGGAAGTAGCCAACATAGATGGTGAGGCTTACTGCCATATTGTCAACTTCCATATATTTTGTGGATCAATTGCTCGTGTGGAGGATGTTGGTAACAAATCTAAATCCTGTCGGCTGACAAAGAATTTCAACAGAATTTCAGGGAATTTTCTGGTGTACAATTTCTGTCAGGAGTACTGATCAGCGAGGGGTGGAACAGAAACCGCAAGTGTCGTGCACTGACCTTCCCCGAAGGCTCATCATGTTTCGCAACGTTACTAAATAGGTACTTAATCACTTACCACAACTACCCAACCCCTTTGCTTTTCATTTGCCTGAACACAACGGGACGTTATTTCATAAGCATGTACCGTTACAGTCCAAGTAACGACCAGTCGTGCACAGACAGTTATAGAGCATGGAATGGTCAAGCCACTGCCCGTTATGATGCGTAAGGCATTACACACTTATGCACTATGGAATGGTCAAGTGCAGTGTTCATTATGTTGGGTAAGGCGCCAGAAGTGCCCATTGGAGTGGCTAAGCAATGGACCCAGCATAATAGTCAAGCAGCTGTCTGTTCTGTTGGTTCAGGCACCAATTGAGCCCATTAGGGCGGACCCGCTAGGCAATGTACCCAACATAATGGGCAAGGTCAAGACCATTCCATGACACTAAGGTCTGGGGTGGCAGATTCTATGATTTAGAAATAATCTTGCTCATCAAACGTTTTGACCAGTATTACAAGTGTATGAGCATCACTAGAAGGTTATGTCATATAATGCATTCAAGATAATGACATAATCTGCTGCCCCCAGACCTTCAGGTATAGGGGACAGCCCTGCTATCAGGGAATTACTGTGAGCACCAAGGGCGTGAGATTGTAAGATCCCAAGGACACAGGATGTAAGCCAATAAGATCTTTGGAAGGGAATCTTTTTTATTATAAAAAACCATTGATTACCTCATTTGTTACTCAAAGTAAGGCCTGATTACTAAATGTAATCTGCCCTATAAATACACTATCCAAGGTTGTTATGGTAATGGTAGGTATATTACTCAATTAATTGAGACCAGGTGTGGCCTTTTGCTCCTGGTCCAAGTGTGAACAAGACCTTGATGATAGAGCTCAATTGTGAAAAAAAACATTTTAAATTTTAAATTAATTTCCAGTGACACAAAATTCAACATCTCCCCCACCCTCACCCCACATTTCTCCATTATGAAATCACCTTCCAAACTCCACTTGTAAGGGGCTTTTCAATGGTACCAAGAGTTCACCCCAATTTCCCTTAAATATTTAGTTTTGATTTTATTGAAATTTCTATGACAAAGTTGTTCAATATTCAGTAACTCTTGCAGAGTAGGTCTAAACACTACCAAACCACCACGGTGCACACCTCTTGTTGAGGGATTTCCAATGGTACCAAGAGCATTGGTGGGCGGCGTGGCTTGAGAGATCTCAATGTGACAAACCTATCACACAAAACAAACTACCTTACCTTCCTTAATAGAGAGATGACTGAAGAGCATCACTTGGATTCCACACTAAAACATGACGTTGCAAGTTATTAAAGCAAATTATAGACATTACACAATTGGCTAGACAGATAGGATAGTAGACAACGAGAAAGAAGGTTCAAATAAAATGGCCTACTTTAATGCTTGAGAGGCCAGATAGGTCAATTAGAGAAGTATGGAGAAAGATTCGAAAGATCGTTTCAAGGTTTTGATATTGTTCTGTTTCAGAAAACAAACCATATGCCATCTTACGATAATCAAGCAAAAATTTCAGGTTTGCAGAGCTTGACTAGATTGCCATGGAGGATGATGGACCGTGAGCCATCCAAGCAATATAACTAGTAAAAAGCTCTACACCCAGCTAGCTAGCCTCTGTAGTAGATTTTGCTCCCTACCCACCAAGCCAACTCCAGCCCTGTATTCAAAATGGGTGGAAGTTGGATATTTTCCTGAGTGAGATTATTATTGAAAGTCCTAATTAGCAAATAGTAATTATAACAAAAGACAAAGTCTAATAGCCAAAACCATGGTGTTATGCTTTAACCTCAGACTAGCCCGCTGCAGCAGCTGCTCCTTTGTGCAGCTCTCAAGAGTTGCACTGAGAAACTAGCACATCAAAGTAAAAAAAGCCGAAACATTCCTGTTCACTCCTACTCCGTGGAAAGCACTAAAACCCTAGTGGACTGATATACCAAAATGATCGATTGCATGCAGGTCCGGTTCGATCCCATCATGTGCACTAGGTCGGTCTTCTTCAAGTGGCGTTTTCTTCAAGTGTCAAAAAGTTTGTGATTGAAACTTAGAATGTAGCTAGCTAGCTGCATTTGATCATCAGATGTTGAGATCCATGATCATTCTGGGAATAGGAATTGCGTGCAGTGGGTGCACCATTTCGCATGAAAGCTTGAGAACTTCACTCAGGTCCACTGGATGGTCAGTAGACGCGACCCACTCAAACTTGTGAAGCAACTGGGCCAACCACAACTGGACTGTCGTCATACCCAAAGCTCGTCCAGGGCACACGCGACGTCCAGCTCCGAAGGGTGCTAGACGGAGATCGCTTCCCCTCACATCGAAGTCCATTCCTCCTTCCAGAGGTAGAAACCGCTCAGGGCAAAAGTTGTGGGGATTGGCCCAGATGGTTGGATCGTGAGCAATGGCCCACATGTTCACCATTGCTGTGGTGCCCTTAGGAACCAGGTGTCCTCCAACTTGGACGTCCTCGGTAGAAAGACGAGCCCAGGATAGAAGCGGACCTGGAGGATGAGTCCTCAACGTCTCTTTCACAACTGCTTGCAAATAAGGCATGTGGGCAATGTCGGCGTCACGAACTTCTCGATGTCTACCCACCACGGCGTCCAGCTCGGAATGCAGTTTGGCCTGAATTTCCGGGTGCAGCACTAGCTCCGCCATGATCCACTCCGTCAGAATGGCTGTAGTGTCGGTGCCTCTGAAAATCATCTCCTGCAGAAGCCCGGCAAAAAAAGAAGCAAAAAGGAAAACCCGTATCAAGACCATTTCACGCTGCAAGGTAAGAGAATTATGCAGGAATCAAAGCAGCAGCTCAGCTCAGCTCAGCTCAGGAAGAGGAAACAGGAAACTACTGACCCATAAAACAGCTACAGCATCTGCATCGGATAACTTTTCTTCGCCCTGAAGAGACAAAAGAACGTCGACAAAGTCTGATACTTCTGAGGAAGTATCACTGGCGGCGGCGCGTGCAGCTCTATGCTCATCGATAATATTCTGAACAAATGCAGTTACTCGAGGAACAAGCTTGGCGCAACGCTGGTGTATGTTTTGAGGATCGACAGCGTCGAGGGCGGGAAGATGATCAGCCCAGTTGAAGGCACCCAGAAGCTCAAAACCTTCTCGTACCATCTGCTTCAGCTGCACTGCTTCAGTACAGTACTGAGTATCGAAGTCGTAGCGACGACCAAACACGCCACTCATAATATTATTCAAAGACGCACGTTGCAGGTAGCTACGAATCTGGATTGCACCACCGGGAGTGACTGAGGATTCTTTGGCGATTGACACAAGAACTTGGTTGGTTTCAAACTGCCGTGAGGCTTCATGCGCGGCAATTCTCTTTGGCGCGAACAAGTGGTTTGCCGCAATTCTGCGAAGTCCTCGCCAATAGTCACCCTGAGGTGCGAACCCGATAGCACGGCCGAATAGCAGCTGTTGTGCGGATTGCTTTAGAGGCCGATTAGCAAAAGAAGAACTGCACAGAATGTCGCGTGCAGTATCAGGCTTGCTGGCTATCACCACTCTGGTCTTGCCGAGACTCAGGGACATGAGCGAAAGAGCTCCATGTTGTTGCGCCAGTTGTGCCAATCTCCTGTGCGCCAGTCCACCCATCTCCATCAAGCTCCCCAGGACCGGAACACCTCGTGGTCCAGGTATTGTGTTGCGACGCTTAAGTGATCCCCACGCGCTTCCTCCTGGACCCAACCAACAGACAACAACTGCCGACAGGCTGATGGCTGCTAGTGCCAACAAAACGTACCAGGAACTCAGCGAACTGGAACCTTCCAGAAGCGCCGACCGCCCTTGCTTAGCCAGCATTGGCAAAGCAAACAACCAGGACCATGCTCCAGATGAACTCGACGACATATGCACGACTTCCATTGTTCAAGCTTCAGGTAAAATAATATGTACTAGTCCAAAAATCACAACTTCTTCGATGAGAGCAAAATCAAACCGGAACTTGTTTCTACCGGAAAACAAACGTAACGCAAGTGGTACTGGAACATAAGCAACAGTCCGAGTGACTCCCAGTTGAGAGTCTACAGGAGTTGTACAAAGAGAAACAAAATTGGACCAAAGCTTGCTAGCTAGCTGCTGCTCAAGTAGAGCTAACTAGTCCTACACTAAGGAAACGGCGCAGGCAGACTGGAGACTAGGGAGGGGAGTGAATGCGAACGGGACAAGCGAGAAAGCGCTCTCTCTCTCTCTCACACACAATAAACCCAGTCTGAGAAAGTGTGGGGAAATTAAGCCACGAACTTGGCTTAAATGCATTAAGGAGGGATGATAACGGGGTCCCACCATTCATGACTCATCCTATACTTCCTTGGGTGAACAGGACCTACATCCACACACTAGTTCCTAGCATGGTAAAATTGTAATGCTTCATCAATTTGAAAACATCAAAAATTTTAATTGAACTAAATCCTACTTTCATATCCTTGAAATCCTATTTTACATAAGTGGGACAAGTATTTTCCTGTACTTCCATGCTGAAAAATGTACTTAAGTGCATGTGGTTAAACATGTGGATTTTCAATATTATGTAATTAAAAAAAAAAATTCTCTCTTATTGACCGAATTGAAATATCTAATATTCATAAGTTCAATTTATTAAGGTTCAATTTAGGAATATTTTCAAAAAAATGAAAATCCTCAAGTGACATACTTTAGCATGTTTTTATTTAGTTACCTGGTTGCCTAGTTCCGAACCGCCAATTCAGATTCCAATTACTTGGAACCTAACAAGAACTAGGTCCCAAGTTCTGTAATCAAGTTGCAATTGAAACTAGGGTTATGGTAAGATCTGAGAATTAGGTGCAGACCCCTCTTCCCCCCCAGTTTGAATATGTTCTATAAATAGAACTAGGCCGAGGTCGAGTTCCTAAATGGAACCAAGGACTAGAACCAAACCAAATGTTTATGGAGAAAAACTAATTCTAGTTCACTTTTCTTTATCTCAAAAACAAACATGCAATGTTCAAATCCATTTTGTGGTCTTCATTCTTCAAACACTCTTTTTTGTGGATTTCATTTTTCAAACACACATTGTTCAAATTTTTTAATGGTCTTCATTTCTCAATGTGCATGGCATGTGGGTTGTGTTGGTTTATATCTTTTTCATGGGTAAGTCTTTTTCCCCTTTCTGGAGCAAGAAGAAGAGGGATTTTGCAATAGCCATTTTTTAGTTCTTTACTTTCAACCTCCCCCCAATAATACTTTAAACTTTTATTTCAACTGAATTTTTTGCTTGAAAACTTTGTGTTTCCACATGAAGTCCTCGATAAATATTCTTTTGCAGCCCCATTTTTCAATCTGCAGATTAGCAAGTATATAAAAATACCTCCATAATTTTTTGTAAAAACCTAATTTTTGGCTCTTTTAATATGATTTATCTTTTTCATATTTTCTTTCAAGTGCTCCAAAAGGATTATTGCAAATTGGCAATATCTTTTTTTGGCCTTTTTACTTGAACTAACTCACTTCCAATAATCTTTCAAATTATTATTTCAATTGCAATTTTTGTTTGAGAACTTTAAGTGCTTTCACATGAAGTCCTCCATGAATTCTCTTGTGGAGTCCTATTTTTCAACTTGCAGATTAGCAAGTCTATAAAAGCACCTCCATAAAAATTAAATAATATTTAAAAACTAGCTAATTTTTAGTTTCTTTAATATGATTCATCTTTTTTCATATTTTCTTCAAATGCCCAAAAGGACTATTGCAAAAATTTGGCTTGTTTATGTTCTCTACAGTGAATTTTTGGATTTTGGAACCTTCCCTAACCCACCCTAGAGCTGAAAACCAGCTAAATTTTTAAATAAAAAAGAAATTTGGAACTGAAACAAGCCCCATGAAATTTTACAAAACTTGAGGTTCTTCCTAAAACTCAGAACCACATGACATTGGCTTTCACCAAACAACTTTTCTAAAATAGGGCAAAAGATATTATAAACAGGTTTTGATTGTTCTAAAACATAGGGGGAACTCACAAAAACATGTGTACATTTATGTGAAAATATCAAACAGGCAACATGCTCCTTTCAAACATGTGGAGCCTACTACTTAGCAAGGTTAACTTGTTCTTCATAAGCATAGACCATCTCTTAAAAAACACAAATGGGATTTTCAAAAATAGGGTTTTTATGGGTTGATGAACCATTTGGAGAGTTAATGGACACCTCCCTAAGAAGTTTGTTAGATAGTGCATGCATGAGGGTGAAACTTCTAGACCTGATAATATTGATTATTGTTTCTTGTCAATAACTTTATGGAGGGTGGCTGTGAGGTTGGTAAGGAACAAACATTTTTCTATGGGCAAAAAATAAAATAAAATAAAAATGAAGCTATAATTTATGGGGTTTTTAATTGCAAAAAATGAAAAACAAATATAAGAAAAAACACTAGATTGATTCCAATAAGTAGCCAAAAGGATAATATTGAAGGATATTGAAAGATGATTAAAATTTTGTGTGTCATATCTTAATTCATAGCCAAATTTGAGTAAATCTCCCTAAGGATGATTTTCACTTTCCTACATTTTCTTGTGGATAATCACCAATTTGGTCATATGAAAAAAATTCCTTCAAAAACATTACTAGGCACCATTTTTTTTTGTGGCAATTTTTTCCCATTTGGCAAGGTGAATTTTTTTCGAAAAAATGTTTTTCTTTTGAATATTACCTTTTCTTCTGAAAAACTCTCCAAAAATCAAATAGAATTTTTTAAAATTGTTATGCTTCCACACATTATTTAAATAAGTAGGCAAGATATAAGGGGATTTTAATTAGTTTCTACTTTCAGAGCTAATTTGTAGTCAAACTTGGCTAAATCTTAGTGTGGACAATCATCATTGTGGCAACAACACAAAATGGAAAAACCAAGTTGTTGATAAGGAAAAAGGAAAGAAAATTCTTCTCATGTGCTCCAATGTCAACACCTATAACCATTGTTGTCAACACACATTCAACACATAACACAAAAGTACCTTGAATGATATAACACAACCAAATTCCCCCTATCTAGGGTTAAAGTCCCCTTAAACTAGATAACAATGCAAGAAATGAAAATCCACCATGAATGAACATTTTGGTTTTAAAATGAAAGGATTAGTAGGTTAAATGCAAATATGAGCTCCATTGTTAATTGTTTGGTTGCAAACCCTTAATTCCTTAACCAAATGTGAATTCTATAAAATAACTTAAGTTATTTCTGATTATCTAATTATATAAACGTGCACTTAGGTTTATTTTGTGCATTGAAAGCAAAACCATTTTTCAATTGGCACTTTCTCTAATGGTGACATGAAACATCTCATATGCAAAACTTTGGAACATTAATCACAAATCAACATAGAAGCAACTATTTTATATTACCCACACAACATACAACATAATCCTACATGGACAACCATTAAAGAAAAATTAACTAACCATCAATATGTGGAAAATAACATGATGCACAATTATGGATGTGGTCCTTCTAGGTTTGACCATGTCATCCTTCCAATAATAACACCTTGGAAGGTAGCACCTTTTGCACATGCAAAATAACACATCTTACAATCACATCCAAAGTAATGAATGTTGTTTGTTATAAATACATAATCTCCTAACTCAAATCTACAAATTTGAAGTCGATAACCACCTCCCATAATAGTGGCATAATGAAATGTGTCCCAATGTTAAACAATTGCCCAATTTTTCATAATGATTGGCATTACACATTAAAACAAGGCCATTCAATGTTCACGTGCATGAAGCCACACTTTTAGATCATTGAAATCCATTAATATCATAGCATCACATTAAATTGAAATTAGTATCTTGGGATCATAGCCAAACAATATGAAATATGGTGAAAATGAAACAAGAAAAGTATGTTGACTAAACATTACCCCATAACTAACCATGGTAACTATAGATCCCAATTTTTAGTGTTGCCCTTTTGGAACCCATACTTATGCAAACCTTGTTTTACCATTTGCATCATACCATTCATTTAACTAATTCATGTGTTTTAAGATGGTCTTATGAAATTATACAATGATTTTATTTTTTTCACATAATTTTTCAAAATTCCCCATGGAATTGCATATCTTAATTAATGAGTATTTTAATGAGAACACCAAACGTTTTAAACACCTTATCCAAAAAATGCATATATGTTTTTTTTCATTACTACGATCCATCAATGGCACTAACTCCAACCACTTGGAGAAATACTTAATCATAACCAAAACATATTGGTTATGTCATACTATCAAACTCAATGGGTCATCAAAATTCAAACTCCACCAATACCTTAATCCCATGATGAACAATGGTTGTAGATGAAATGTCAATGAGTTAAATGATGCTTGAACTTGATCATATACCACACATTAAGAAACAAATTGTTGAACTTATAATTACATTCCATGCCACAATATTGTGATTAGAGCAAATTTTTAATTTATCAAACCCCAACAAGACCCAACTCCTCATGAACATGACATACAAAATCTTCATGTTACTCTAAACAAAGCATTATTTGGATTCATCCATCATTCCACACTTGTAAGAAGTAATTATTTTCCCATCTAAACTTTTCAACCCTTTATGCACAATTTAACCACACTCCTTGAATGTTAAACCAACTATGATTTCACATGCTTACATATATGAAATGTGTCTTCATATGTCTAGGGCATTATTGCCATCTAGCTCAATGTCCACATTACAAGAATCCCCAACACCCATATTAGTTCAAGGTATAATCATAGAACATTCCAACAATGGACTTAGATATGTAAAAACATGCCAACCTAAAATTGCCTCCAAATCAACATCACCATGCTAATGAACATCAATGATATCCTTTTCATTGAACTTGGGTTCTAACTTAACCCATCAACATCTTAATTAACTTTATTAACCTTATGTTGACGCACCCCCAAACTCCTTAATTGATTCAAATACGAATCCCAAAGTGAAAACAACGCAAAAAGGAGTTAGGATATGTTTTTTCGCTTACAACACTTTGAGGGTAAAAGAGCCTGCTAGAGCTCTGGGATGGGGACTAGGATGAATGATAAGCTAATCAATTATTCCTACGATTTTGCACAAACCAAACAACAAGTTGGTTAATGCATAGTTGAAACACTTTTGGTACACGAATGAACCATAAACATTCTTGGACTCATAAAACTCACGACAAACTGAACTTGGGGGAAGCCACCACCTTCTCCCTTATATTATTCTCTATGATTAGCCATGGGGGCTGCATTTTTTCCTAAGACTCCCAAGTCAAGAGTCCCAAAATTCTCAAAATTAGGATTCCTATCATTTTGGTCGCCTATAATTTTTTGTGTAGACCTCCAATTGACATGAAGTCTAAAGCAAAGTTGTAGCCCTATATGTGGCACACCCCTTACATGCATGTAATTTAGGGAAATACCCGACTTCTAATGGTTAAGAGTCAAATTGTCACTTTGATTTTTGATCTTTTTTTCAGCCATAACTTGTGTTGTAAGTACTCAAATGGATCATGTGAGCCCATTTTAGACATTTAAGTCTCAAGAGCTTTATAATGGTATAAGCAACTCTTCAATCCAATGAATTTTGACACCTCAAATCGCTCTCTAAAAATTTAGGAATCCATTGGAACTTCAACTTCCGAAGTGGAAACCCACTTGGAAATGTGTGGGTTCATTTCTTCACACTTTCCCACATTCTTAGGAATGTGAATGTGACTCCTGGGTTGCATTTTCGACTTGCACCTTTCCAAGCCCCCTGCCTTGGTCACAAGCCAAGGCTAGGGTCATGACATAGGTAATGGCAAAATCATATTCTCGCAAAATAAATGTTCATTTAGCTATCTTCCTTGTGAAACAATCTAATTCCATCAGGAATTTTAGAGATTGATGATTTAGAATTAAAGTGAATGGGCTACCATATAAGTAACATTAAAATGATGAAACTACCCAAACAACAATAAACGTTCCATTCATACATGAATTATATTTGGTCTCAATCTTATTGTTTGATTGATTGACATATGGCACCACAAAATCTTGATCATCATCATTTAGTTGGGTATACACAACTCCCAACCCTAAGGTGTTCCAATCCATGTGAAATTAAACAATCACCCCCAAAAAGGTCATCACAAAATGGAAGCCAAAATGAAATGTGACTTCAACTCTTGAAAGGCCTATTCCTATACCATTTCACCCCAAATATATTCTTGGTCAATTTTTGTTAAGTAGGCCAAAGCTTTGGCAATGTTGCTGAACCCTTTGACAAATTGCCAATAATAATTACACCAACTAAGAAAAGTTCATAATCAATTAGTTCATCCGATGGTTGGGGAACCTATGAAACAACTTCAACTTTGGCCTTTTGAACCCCAATGCATCTAGATAAATCCAATGACCCATGTATTCAATTTAAGTACAAAAGAATTGACACTTGCCAAGATGAAGTTTAAAGTTATATTTTTTAAATCTTCCAAACACCTCTTGTAAATGATGCACATGATCTTTTGGAATCAAGCTAAAGATGATGAGAGCATTTTACAAAACCAAAGCTTACCAACACTTGATCCATAACCTTTTAAAACTTTGCAAAGGTGTTTTTCAAACCAAATGGCAAAAATTGCCATTGATACAAATAATCCCTCCCATGAGGATCTATCCCCCAAAATGTGAAATGTCACCTTCCCTCAATAATAACTAATGATAACCAATTACAAGTCTAACCTATTGAAAACCTTGTCCCATTAAAGGCATTAAAGATCTCTTCCAATAAAGGCATGGGATATTTGTTTAAATTGGTCTATTTGTTCATTAAAAAAAAATCCCCACACATGTAGTGTTCAATCCAATTACCAAAATTTTCTTTCTTAATTGGGATCATTGTTGTTGAAGCATATTCACCTTAGATAGTTCTATCAAACCTGCATCTAACAATTCTACTATCCAAGCTTAAACCAAGGCCTCCACCTCACTAGCCTTGTAAAGTTCCCTAAAAATCAGATTGTCATCTTCAAATATCATATGGATTTCTTATCTTTTTAATTGGTCCAATTCCTTCAAATTGAATGTAAAACATTTAGTGTAGTTCGTAACAACCATTGTGCTTCCCATGCCTTGCCTCTTATGATTGCTAAACCTATGTTTAATTCCCATGCTTCCATAATCAAATGTATTTTGGGTTGGGGTGACAAAATATATTCCCAAGTACCTAAGGTTGAAGGTGTGAACTATGATGGTTATGCAAAATGTGGGTAGGAGCCACATTATTTAAGCACCCCCACACCATCATCTTCCTTCCCAACACCCATACATTCCTCATGGCAATCTTGATGATCCTACATATGCTAATGATGTACAAACCATAATGCACCCCCTCCTAGCTTGCATTAACATAATTGTCCTAATTGAAAGTGCAATAGAAGATGTGTTAGGTGCATGGGTGGAAATGAATGTGTACAACATTTATGTTTTGTTTAGAACCTAAACAAAATATCCATTTGAAGCAATTAAGATCCATAACTTGCCCCAAAATTTGTTTATGGACTCCTCTTAAAATTATTGGCCTAATGGTGGTGTTAATTTGGAAACACATGGCTCATTTTGTTTCATCCACATTGGGTTTTCCATATTAAATGAATATAAGTCCCAAATCATCCTTGAGCCTTTCTCTCAAAATGCATGAGAATGTGAAAAACTCAAAAACATTAATATGATTGTTCATGAAAGGCAAATTTATTGACAATAAACAAAAGTGGTTTGTCATCATGGTGAACTACACATGACTAATGTCATGGATCTAATATGTCATCCACCAAGCATGTGGGTGACTTCAGGATTAACTTATATGTTCATTGGGTCACCTTTGATGGTGCTAGGTTAGTCCACATTCATTAAAACCTATGGGCATGTGAACTAATTGTTGCAATGTCGACCTCCATAGGCTTGACAATGCAAACATGAATTTGTTGCCATATTATCAACATAGTTTGCCAAAAATCACCCAATGGTGGAACATTATCCAACAAATACCCATGTGGGTGCATATGTGTGGTTTGCAAAAAGTTTCAAACACAAATTAATTCTTTAAAAAATGATGACTTGTGATCTAAAAGGCCATGGCCTATGCCAACTATGCAAGACCCTGACATGACCATCTTGAAATGACCAAATCAACTAGTTTGATCATGTGCCCCCAACAAAGTAATATTACTTGTCATGAAACATTAATAACCATTTGTAATCGATGTAAACAACAAAATGAAGTATTGCTGTTACAATCTCATAATGTGACACATGGAGGCTTACTTAACCTATGGATCTTTCTTTACATAATGGTACCACCTAATTAAGTTTTTGGATTGGAATACTATGATCAAATTTGAACTAATGCCTACAAATGACTCCAAAAGGCATAGCCCACACTTGTGGAATGTTCCACTAGATAACCACAATATCCAATGAGTGTAATCTTGGTGACATGTTTTCAGCATTCACAAGGAACTATGCTTGGTGATGACGAAATGTGTTAAGCTTCCAGTGATTGCCTTATGCTTGTAACTTTGACACGATACCCCAAGGTGGCATGGGATCCAAGGTTGAATCTTGGACAATTGGCAACTTGTTTACTATTAACATTGTCAATTCATCACTAGGAGGGTTATCTTGATCATGATGTTACCTTCCAACAACTCAAAACCATGGGAAAGACTTAAAAATTCAACCAACATAATTGATTTGCTTAATTTTCCTAAATGCCCCCTAGTAAACTTCATTAGTAAGAATGCCTTACAATTGTTTTTTGTATGTCATCCTAGTTGATAATTTGTAGTTTCATCTCAAAACTCCAAGGTAATGCCTAATGGATATAAATCAATCTACCAACCAATATGTCATAAATATAACATGCATGACTATAGCTTGAGCCCACATTATAGTATAATTAGATGGTCGATTGGGATTAACCTAAAGGACAATCTCCTATTTGGTTAAGCCCCAAACTTTTTCTAACCCACCCATTGATTTGAGAATTTGGTATGGGCATGGATAGCAATTGGCATCCGTCAATTCAAAACTCTTCATTATTGCTTTGCCCAACATTAGGGGTTGAACACTTGAATGTAGCAAAAACCTATAGGGTTAATATCATGTACCCAAAATCATTGTCACTTGAAAAAACACCATGTTTGTTATGCACCGGCACGACATTGAGAAGAGATCCTGCCCGGTCAATGGATTTTATTCTTTTGGGACATAGACAACTCTCAGCATTGTTCCTAAAAGTGGTGCCCTAAATTATATGAGATAGGGCGCCATCATGACTCAATAATGAGATGTCAAGAGATGGCTCCACATGGGTTCCAACTTCGCTCTGGGCCCTGGGCCTGGGGGCTCTTGCTTGGAGGGTCAGGTGGTGGGCAAGGGGAGGGAGGGAGGGAAGGGGGGGGGCGGGGGGAATGGGGAATCGGGATATCTGGTTCACAAGATCAGGGCTGGATAACGCAATCTATGTCTGGATCGACTGAGAATAACTTATAATGTTTTGTCACATTGCCAGTGTTTGGTCCTGTACATGCTTTGCTAGCATAACTTATCACTTGTACCCTAAAATCTAATACCTGGGAGTTGGGGTCCAACTCTGGATGCTTGCATGTAAACTACCATAACAAATTACAATTGAATCATACTAATGCCCTTCAGCAGTGAACCTCAGTGATCACACCCATCCAAGGGCTATATCCACCACTGGGAGTTTCACTAAGATTTAACCTATCCAAGTCATGTTCATCACAGGAGTTATTAACACCAGGGACAAGCCCTGGGACATATTATGTGTTCATAAGTTTACTGGGCCTGGCCTTTAAGACTAGGACTAGGCCTAGACTACACAATTTAACGTGTTAATCCCAGAAGTAGCTTGGACCTCCTGGGCAAAAAGAGGTCATCTTCAACCACACCAGTATAGAAGACCTGATTATGTAGAACTAGCTTAAAAGATAGTCACTTTGGGCCACAGTGAAAGAGCACCCACCAGTGCACCATGAAGGATGAAAGGTAAGTGGTCAGGAAACAGTTCCAGTTCCCTAACTAACCATGGTGGTTAGCTGAGTTGCTTTTTTTTCTACCTACCTACAAACAACCCACAAGCAGGTTGTTAGTAAGTACATAGTAAAAGTACCCCTTACCTAGGTATACATCATCTACTCCCCTAACAGTTACCTATTTTCTTACCTATCTACCTATATATGAGACCTATTTCTCACAGAATTGGTTACCAAGGTGAAACCAAATATTAACTCAGTTGAGGTTCATCCCCAACTGAGTAATAACAAGCATCCAGTGGATGATGTGCTGGTGGGTGCTGGTTCACTGTGGCCATCACTTTGGACTATTGGACTTAAAGCTCTAGAAGCAAGTAAGTGGAAAATGCCATTCCAAAACCTGCCAAACGTCTTTTATTTGCCCCAAATCCAATCTGTAATTAAGGTTTACAAAAACTCTCTGAAATAAACTTAACCAATTCCCAAAACAGTTCTTTTGACAATCTGGCCACAAAATAGTTTTATGCTTGGAAATCCAACTATAAGATCTGTGGGAAGTCCAAATTTGGAGGGATAAAAATTTGCACTGCATGATGTTCCTGGATAGGTTAGAATAGAAATAACAATGACTTCTTAGATTTTTGTATGTTCCTACTTCCACCCCTTGTACATGAGAGATCTGATCTTCTGATTGTGCACAGTTTCTTTGTACTAAATATGAAATACATAAATAATTTCCCTCCTACCAAACCTGGACCAGTCAAGGATATAAATTGTATTGAAATCCCAAGATAGAATAGGAACCCCAAAACAAATCTTAACAACATGCTTCCAGCTTACATTCGAGCAAATTGCAGACATACCTTAGCAAGGTCCATTACAATATTTACAAGTCTAGCTGCTTCAATTGATGTACTGCACCCACCTTTGGTTCAATAACTTGAGCACATACATCAGCAATGTTTATTTATGGTCCAAGCAAAGCTCAGGTCTCAATGTCTCGGTCCTTCACCTGACAATACCCTGTGATAATTTTGCATCCAGTTTCGGGTAAGATATTTTGATGCACTTCTCACTGAATTATTGTGATTATTGCAATTTTCAAACCTCACATTTACCATAAACATATGTTTTCCATAGTGCAAGGTACACACAATCAAATTATATCAAAAATTTTGATAATACATATATGCATTTCAATTTTTATAGCATAACTTTCATGAAAAATTAAAAAGACATTTTACACAAGTTTGCATTGGAGACAGAGCTGCAGTTGGATTCAATGCATGCTTGCCTCTTTGCATGATAATATATATGCTGAGGTATAGGTACATGACCCTATCACAAATCTGAACTCTTATCCCTGAGTAAGATAGCAATACTAGACGAGCTGATATCACAGGTGCCAGAAGAAACCAGGCTCACATTTCCCAAGAGGAGAAACATGAGGTGGTGGTGATGAACGCGTTACTAGTTGTGTAAGTGAACTACATAGTTTCTATGAATCTCGCATCAGTCCTGAACCCTAAATCGTCCTTTAATGATTTTCTCATAGAACAACACTGCACAGAACTTCATATCCGGGATACCCATGTGTCACATAATCCAATCTGCCTATCCATGTCGCTATGGGCTTGAATTCCTTGCTGATTTTATCCAAGAAGAAGGGTGTGTCCATGACAGTGTTTATAATATGTAACATTGCAGGTGCCTTCAGGCTAGTACCACTACTGTACATGCGAACTTTGTGACAACGAGCTTTGCATGGAGCTGCCACACATTTGTCTGCTTCATTCGGAACTCGGTTTCCCATGCCATTTGTGGGTCCATCTCAAGCGTTGTGTGCCCAGGCATTGGGTTTTATCCTGCTCTTATGTTGAGTCATTTTCGGCAACAAGTTTAGTTAGTCTGAGGGTGCAAAAGAATTGTTTATTCTATCGCTTTGTAGTCTGAGGGTGCAAACATTTTGTTCATTCTCACACATGCCATGTGAATGTAAAGGAGGAAGGAGTTTCAAGATGGCAAAATTTCACACTGTCAGAAAAATAGAGTTCATCCTCAAGACCTAAGGCGCTGGACCCAACAAAGTAGATATGTTGTGAGCAAATTGCAAAACAAACACACAATGGCATCTTCAGAGGGGTTCACCCTGAGTTACAATGGTGTGGGGAAATTCATGGGTCCACAGGAAGGCTGCAGACAAACTATATTGTTCAGAAATTCAAGGGTTGTATTAGAACCACTTCTCTATGATGTCTCTTATTTAGACACTTCACATTGAACATATTCTCCTCCACTTTAAGCCACCTTTTTCTCATGTCATGGAGGAGGATTGTGGAGCATGACTATGGAACAGCTTTATAACACATAGTGTGATTCAACAAAGTTTGTGAGCACTTTGTCATTACAAATTTGACAAGAGGATTTATATTATGAGAGAAAGATTTGTATTTAGACTTGTAAATAGGCACAATGTAATCTAATGCTCTTTGAAACTGCCAATAAAAAATACGATTGGCTTTGATTGGTAAGTCACAATGATTGGCCCATGTGGTGGCATTTCACCAATCCTCACTTTACATTGTCCAGGAGGATTTCATGTTTATGGGTGTGGCTACAGAAATAACTTGCATATTATTTGAGATGTGATAGACATTCATTCATTCATTTATCCCCTTGGTCATCTCAACTGAATCAATTTCCCATGTGAAGGATATATGCCTCAATAGAAGGACATGGGGGCCCCTCCAATGTCTCCAACTTATTTTCTTTCAAGGGAAAGTACATTCTGTATAAAACTCTGAATAACCTACAAATTAAATGTCAAGCCACTGATGATGGCATTAACATGTGGAAAAGATAAACCAACTAGATGAAATTAGAAGTGCAAGAGTGTGGGTGCACGAGTATCACAGGCTTGGATAACAAAATTTTCTTAATTTTCAAAACTTATGGAGGGTCCCCAAAACTCTTATAGGGAGTTGGGGACATTTCAGTGGACATACCTGAGGTGCAGCATGTCTTCTTGGGTTGTCAAATTTCTCTGGGGGCAGGGGATATGCAAAGAAGTGCCACATAGTTTTCTGGGGGTGCCGGAGTGGAGGGTCCTCATTATTTTAAATTCAGTCATTTCACTTGGTAGAGCTTGAGTAATTAATTATTTGATGTTGTGAACTCAGGAAGTTGGAATCATCCAGTTGTGGAACTATCAAGGCTTTCCAACTAGTTCAGAAATGGCTTGTTTTTTGTCATTATGCTGAGGGAGCGTACTTTAGAAAAGCCTTTTCTATAAACATACAGAGAGCTTGGACCTTCAAGGCTTTCATAATGCACTGTTAACTTTCGGCCTTTGATATCTGACATATCTTCTGACCTATAATGGGCATGTGTCAGCTCTCCTGATATCTTCCAGTTCTGGAAGGAAGGCCCTTCCAGGAATTGTCCCATTTGCAAAAGGAACCTTCTTTTAGAGGTAGGTAAGGCCATAGGTTGAGGGCATTACCAGAAGAAGGGCCCTGCGCAAAGTGGGAGCCAAGCCAACTCACTTCCTGTAATGCCCTCAACCACAGGCCTTACCCAACATAAAGCATGATGTTAAAAAAAAGGAGGTGCTAAAAAAATGAGAGATACTTCCCAAAAAGCAAAACGCCTTATTAAAAACAGGAGGCACTGAAGTTGACTAGACACTAGACATTATTTTAGGAGGTGCCCTCTAATTACACTGGCAAAATTTCCATGAAATCTATAGGTGCATTCTGCTGGGAAAGGCTTCTTCATTCAGCTTTTGCTATGTTTGAGGCCTGAAGAACTTGGGTGGGCAGACCCCTTCATTCATCCGCTCTTGAACATACTGAGGACCTTGGGAGAAAGCCTTCCCCTACACAATGGTGAAACCTGCTTATTTGTGCAAGCTTCAAGCTACGGTCAAATTATTGCTTTGAAAACTGTTTTGTGGCAGAAAAGATAATTGCTGGATGGACAAGCTTATTAAGTCACATGCATCACAGACCTTGTTCTTCAGGGTCAAATTCCTAAGTAATGGATTTTAAGTAAAAAGACAAAAAGAATAAAATGGATAAGTCTTTTGCCTCCAGAAGCTCTACCATTATGAAGCTCATTTCACAAAACCTCCAAAACCCTCAAATCCTGAGAATTATCTTTGTTGTGCTGCAGCAGCAGCTCTGGAAGGAGATCAAAGAAGTGTACATTGCAGGGTATGGCTCCACAGATTCTGTGTCAAGACACATTGAGAAAAGAGCATTGGAGGCCATCCATACAAAGGCAGGCCCGCCATCAAGGCCAAATGGCAGGGGATTTTAACACAGGAAAAAAACACGTTTTAGCCAGCCTCGAGCTGCCAGGAACCTCACCCTGGACAATTATGTGATTCTGTAACTACTACTTTCACAAAGTTTTGATTCAACCCAAATCAAATGGAATGCAAGCATGTATGTACAAACTGCGGCTCTTGTCCTCATGCCCCAGGAGAACCTCGTGAAGTCTGTCCTGAGGGAGAGGCCCTTCCTTTCCTCACATATACTGTAGTGCCCTGGCAACTTCAACACATGATTGTTGAATAATTAATTAATTTTGAAATTTTCATTTCAATTAGTAAAATATTTTTGAAGGTTCAATATTTTCCTTCATTAATGCTCTTATTTGAATTTTTTTTTTGAAAATTTCAATATTTCTGAAAATAATGTAATTACTGTTGAAGCTGCCAAGTAGTAGGATAAATCAGAGGCCTACTTGTTCCCTCACACATTATTTGCATCAACTAATATTTACATACAGTGGGAAGGACATACTCTAGAAATTGAAATACCTTGCATTGGACATAGAAATAACAATGGGCCAGCAATATTGCCTATGATATAGATTGAGGTTAATGTCTTCCACAATGGAGGTCGATCTACCCAGTACACAAGGACAAAGCAATTTTGTGTCTAGGAGTATCTCCACTACACAACACTCAAATGACATGCACACTAAATTAATATAATGTTTACTGTTCCACCTTCCCCGCCAAGGGTTGTTGAACACCCACTACAAAGTTTGAGGGTGTTAGTGCATGGTTCTACACAAGGCTCAATTCATGGACTCCAAAACCAACAATCAGCACTTGTATTGCCAAGTGTGAAACAAAAGAAATTTTGTTTTACATGTAGTACTACTCTGCACTAACCTTGAATCCACAACCATTCAAGAGAAGGGTTGTTAATGAATAAGAGATCTACTCAAGTGCAAACATAAATCTTTATTGAAAGGAAACTAAAACATGATGCTCACAACATGGAACATAACATCAAAAACTCCTCAAGGTTCTTGTCACATGAAATACACAAACTTGTGCAATGAAGAAAAGAGAACCAAACCATCAACATCAAGGTATTTAACTGAAAAACCAAACCACAAATAACCAAACTAATATAAGTAAAAAAAGTAATTCAACCTTGTGAAAGTAACCTAATTACTTTCCTATTCCAGTAACTAATGAAACCTAATTAATTGAGCTTGAATTCTCAACATTCCCCCTCAAACTCAAATTCACTTCTAGTACACCAAACATTTTTCTAAACTTCCTTAGCTTGTATGTACCTAATGCCTTTGTGAAAATGTCAGCAATTTGATCTTCAGTATTAACATGAATAAAGTTAATTTCTTTTGCTAGAACTTTTTCTCTAATAAAGTGGTAGTGCACTTCAATGTGTTTTGTCATAACATGATAGGCCGGGTTGTTAGTAAGTAGTATGCTACTAATGTTATCATAATAAATGACAACATGAACATCCACTGACTATCCCAAATCTAAGAGTAGTTTTTGTAACCAAACTACTTCACATGCAATAATTGTTGCGCCTCTATATTCTGCCTCCATGTTTAATAGTGCAATTGTTGGTCGTTTCTTACTACTCTAACTAACAACACCACTTCCGAAAAAAAAAATGAAACCACTGGTTGATCTTCTATCCGAAACATTGCCAATTTAATCAACATCCGTGTATCCACGTACTTGTAACTAGCTTTTGGCTTCATAAAAAATTCCACATTGCAAAGTATGTTTTATGTACCTTAGTATGCACCTCACTTCATCCAAATGTGACTTTCATGGTGTTTACATGAATTGATTCACCACTCCAACTGCATAACTCAAATCTGGCCTTGTGATGGTCATGTAAATCAAACTCCCCACTATGCATCTGTACATAGTGGTATCCTCCACAAGGTGTCCTTCATCTACACTTAATTTCACATTTTGCTCCAATGGAATTGAAATGGGTTTGCAACCCATCATCTCATATTCGGACAATTTGTTCAAGGCATATTGCCTTTGTAGTAACCATATCCCTTTAGGGGATTGGATTACTTCAATGCCAAAAAAGTAACGTAACTCTCCCAAATCTTTCATCTCAAAGTTTTGCTTCAAAAGCTTCTTCAAATCAAAGACGTGTACATCACTATCTCCTGTGATAATCAAGTCATCAACATAAATGATTATGACTACAATCCCATGATCTGTCTTTTTCACATATAATGAAAAATCTACATTAGATGTTTGAAATCCACTTGTGATAAAATACTAACCTATCTTGTCTAACCAAACTCTAGGTGCTTGCTTCAAGCCGTACAAAGCTTTCTTCAACCTACAAACCAAATTAGGATGTGTTTGGTCCACATAACCTGGTGGTTGTTCCATGTACACTTCTTTTTGTAACTCTCCATAAAAAAAACATTCTTTACATCCATTTGATGTAAAAACCATCCTTTTGTTGCTACAATAACAATGATTGCTCTTACAATTATCATTTTAGCAATTGAATTATAGGTCTCCTCATAATCTATGCCATAAGTTTAAGCATAACCTTTGGCAACCAATCTTGCTTTGTATCTGCTCACAGATCCATCTACATTGTCCTTGACTTTGTACACTCATTTGCACCCAATTACTTTCTTATCCTTTGGTAAAACTACCAATTCTTAAGTAGCATTAACATCCAACGCCACCATTTCTTCATCCATGGCATTATCCCATTTAGGGTTTCCAACCACATGTTCAAAACAAGTGGGTTCAACCTCATGTATAACTTTCACCATATATGCATAATGATGAACTACAAAGTCATCATATGTGAATCTTTATACAGGGTATTTGATTTGTGTGGATCTATGTATTCCATTGTTGTTATGTGTTTTCAAAGTTTTTTCGGCCATCCAAGCTCTGAGAGTAGTAACTGAAGTGATTATTGATTCTTCACCCACATTCTTCTCTAAATCACTTGACTCACCATCTACATGAAGATTTCTAGATGATGTTTGAAAACTACCATGTACAATGTTTGAAGATCTTAATCTTCCTTTCCATGGAATGCTATTGGACCCACTAATTGAAAACTTTTGTGGTTCACTAATTAATTGTGATTCTTATTCCACATTTGATAAAACATCACCATTTCTAGCCTCTCCATCTTCTGCTATTTTCAATGGTGAATACCAACTAACCATCTCATCAAACACAACATCTCTACTTACTTGTAACTTTTGAATGGAAGATTAAATCATCTATATCCTTTTTATTTTGAGAAATATCCAATGAAGATACACTTCTTAGCTTTTGGGTCTAGTTTTAATCTTTTCTCATTGAGAACATGCACGTATGCAATGCAACCAAACACTCTGAGATGTGAAACATCGGGTTTCTTGCCTGAACTTTTCTTCAAGTGTCATGCCATGAACTATCGTTGTGGGTGTTCTATTCATGATGTAGATTACAATTGCTACTGCTTCAACCCAAAAGTAATTTGGCGAATTCTTCTCATTCAACATGGCATGTGTTATTTCTACAATGTGCTTATTTTTCCTTTCAACAACTCCATTCTGTTGTGGGGAATAACTACATGAATACTTCCTTTGAATTCCATGCTCCTTCAAATACTCATTGAATTCATTTGAAAAATATTCTCCCCCTCCATCGGACCTTAAACACTTGATGTTCACACCCTTTTCCTGCTCCACCATTGCTTTGAAATTTAAAAAAAGTTGAAACACTTCACCTTTGTGTTTCATGAAGTAGACCCACACCTTCCTTTTGTGGTCATCAATGAACTCACGTAATACTTGCATCTTCTAATGGATTTTGTCTTCATGGTCCACACATCTGAATGGATCATTTTGAAAGGTTTGGAACTTACATGAGTTGTTTGAACTGGGAATGGATGCCTAGCTTGCTTCCCTAATTGGTATGTTTCACAAACTTCTAACATCACCTTTTTTGTGCCAAATTTGGGAAAACCTCCAACAAGACTTTGTTTTTCCATCAGTTTAAGACGTTGGAGATTAACATGGCCAACTCGCTTGTGCCAAATTCCAATGTCTCCAACTCCTTTTCCATGTGTGAATAACATGGAATCCACCTTCGGCATGTTCACATCCAAGGTGAACATTTGTCCATTCCTTTCCCCTTTTGCAATCAATTTGCCTTGGTTCTTCATGTCTTCCACAAAACATCTATTTGGGTTGAATGTCACCTGTAAACCTTGTTCCACCATTTGGCCTACAGAGACCGATTTTTTTGTTATGGTTGGAATATGAAGTACATCTTTCAAGTACTTTATTTACCCATCTTGCATGGACAATGGCACCTTACCAATTTGTGTGGTGGGATGTGTAGTGTCATCACTAGTTTCCACAAACCCTGGTGTTTTCAAATCCTTTGTGTCTCTAAACCATTCTCCATGACTAATCATGTGGTTTGAAGCTCCAAAATCCACATACCAGACATTGTTATCTAATACACCTCCTATCATTGAATTTGCCATGTTCTGCATCACAAACAATTGTTCATCACCTTGATTGTTAGTTAATGCATAATTCCCTTATTGTAGCTTTTCATTTCATGCATCATGTTCCTTTTGACAATAGTTATTTTCCATGTGCCCAAGTTTCCCGTGGTAGTAGCAATTTGAGTCGTTATTTACTTGTTGGCCTCGATGATTTCCACCATAACCTCCATGACTTCCTCTTCCTCTAAAGTTTCCTCGTCCACCTCCATGAAATTAACTTTCATGTTGATGATGTCCACTATGCGAACTTCAAGGTCAACCTTGAAATGAAAATTTACCACCTTTACTTCTACCTCTATTAATATTTGAATAAAAAACATTTTCTTGTGATCCTCCATTAAATGAAATACCAACAATTTTCATCTCTTCACTTATAAGTAGTGTTATTAAGTCTTGCAAATTGAGAAACATTTTTTGAACTGCAATTGAAATACGAAACTAACTATAGTCTTTTCCAAGTTCATTCAAAGTGACAGCCACTAGATCTTCATCATCTATAGGGGCTCCTATAGATGCAAAAGCATCTACAAGGTTTTTGACCTTTGTAAAATAGTCATTGATGTTCATCTTGTTTTTCTATAGATTATGTAACTCTTGCATGAGCTACATTTTGCGGGCTTATGTATTGGTGTTATACAGCTTCATCAATGTATCCCAAGATTGCTTGGGTGATTTTGCATTTTGAATATGCATAATCATGGAATCAAACACACTCATAGAAAGCCAAGACTTTCCTTGTTTTTTCATGTCAAGTTTTATTTGCTTGAATTTGTTGTTGTGTGGGGTTTTCTTAGAAAGGAGGTTCTTTCTCATCACCAATTATGAATTCCCAATAACCTTTCCCCATCAAAAAATTCATAATCTTAAATTTCCACACTTGGAAATTGTTGTTGTCTAATTTTTCAATTGTAATTTGAAAAAGACCATCTGCCATCTCTCAAGGCAACACTCAATGTATTCTTAGGGTTTCACAAATGATTTTAATTCCTTCCTTGGGTTTCTAGGATTAGGATTAAGGTTTTCCTTCCTTAGGTTTCTAGGATTAGGGTTAGGGTTAAGGTTGAACAAGATGGACCTTGTAAATGTATGTATGTCTTGAGTATTATACAAAATTTTATATTATACATAGGTTTTACGTATATCTACGTATCTCGTATAATGATTTTGTATGGTATTAAGTACATGATTACATACTAAACTTTTATATGAAGGTCATGATAATGTATTTGCACTTCCCAATCTTCAAACTCCTTTCAAATTCTCCCAAGTTGTATTTGCTCCACTTCAAAAATTTGTTTTGATGTCTTTTCAATGTAAACTTTTGTCACAACAATTTTGCAAAGTTACACCATTCACATATGCCCTTGGATTGATTTAAAATTTTGGTGAAACATGAACAACTATGTCTATTACCATCTCTCAAAATTTTAGCTCATTTAACTTCATAAAATGAAAGATCTTATTACTTCCTTGAAATCACCTCAAACTAGGACCTGAACACAAAATGACTTACAATTCACTCTCAGCAACTCCAAACTCCTTGAGATTTTGGGAAACACATTAGATATATTTTTTCTATATATGCTCACAATTTCAATTCTATTGATGATGACCACAAAAGGTTATCATTTTCAAAAGAAACTGACTTCGAAACTGAGACTAAAACTTTAGATGTTTGGATCTTTCTCAATACAGATCCAAATGACATGAAATTTTTGTCACATATATATTATTTTATGATCTATAAGATCCCAAAGCTGTAGATCAAAAAATGCTATAAAAAAAAAAGATATGACCAAAAAATCAGATCTAGCACAAAGTCTTCAAAAGTTTATAACTCTCACAAAACATATCCTTTTCTTTTGAAAATTTGAGAATTGAAGCGTTTTATAGCTTCTATAATCTCTCCAAGTTTCACTTCAAGATCTTTTCACAATAGATCTAGATCTAGATTTAAATATTTGACTTCCACGACCCTTGATATGTTGATTTCCTCTCACATTTTTTCTTTTCTTTTCTTTCTCTTCATATTCTTTCCTTTCCTTGTTTCTCTTTTGCACTTGACAAACTCTTATGATATTATTAGAGATTCTCAAGCTCTAGTTTTAGAAACTTTCTAGTTTTAGATCTCTTTCAAATTTCTCATCAAACAACCTAAGTTGTGATACCATGTTAAAAGAATATGAGATCTATTCAAGTGAAAACATAAATTTTTATTGAAAGGAAACTAAAACATGATGTTCATAACATGGAACATAACATCAAAAACTCTTCAAAATTCTTGTCACATGAAATACACAAATTTGTGCAATGAAGAAAAGAGAACCAAACCATTAACACCAAGGTATTTAACTAAAAGACCAAACCACAAATAACCAAACTAATATAAGTAAAAAAAGTAACTCAACCTTGTGAAAGTAACCTAGTTACTTTCCTATTCTAATAACTAATGAAACTTAACTAATTGAGCTTGAATTTTTAACAAGGGTCACATTACTATTAATAATGAAAGTTTCATTGCAATAATGTCCAAATTTATGTGACCTAAACTTTGCATTGACATTAGTCAAACCCTACAAATGTTGCTCAAATTGTAACATTGACACACAAAAAGTTTAAGGGGGGAAGGGGAAGGAGCAGTTTAGAGTCTTGCTTCTCAACCCACACACATGAAAAAGTGGACTAGGTATATGAAATGAAAGATTGTTTAAATGTCACCACTTTGGTCAATCAAAAACAATCCATTCCTTTTGAACTCTTGGGTGATCACAATATATTATAAAAATTTGCTAATGGAAAGGAATTTTAAACTATTTGATTGTTAACTTCATTCAAAAATTAGTGTGCATTAAAATATTGTGCAATGAAGATGTTCTAAATTGCAACAACCCACCTACTACATACATCGCTACCCAATTTTACAAGCTAGATATTGCATTGTGAGCACCTATTTCTTCATACATTGTGGGTGTCAAACTTATGCTTATCTAAGCATAGATTATAACTAATAAGAAAAGTGAAAACCAACACTTTATTATAAGTGTACACTTGGTTGACTTGGAATGTTTGTTGATGAAATTAGTGCTAATCTAAAAAATCAAGGTTTTTTATCTATCAATACTGATTTCTTGAAATGTCTCCTAGCACTTATTTCACATTTTGCTTAGTTTCTAAATTTTCACATGACTTTTCCCAACTTTTGAAATTATCAATAAGATAAGTAATAAAATAAATAATTGATGTGTAGAGGGGGGTCAATCAAAGTTAGATGAAAGATGATCTCCTCACATTGGTCCTTTTCAAATTAATGTTCTCATAGTAATCAATGATTTCAAAGACATAAGCAAAGGCTTGACACCCACTATTCACAACAACAAATTTAACTTACACGGTTGATTTGAGTCCAAGGAACTTGTGTATCATCTAGCTAGAAAAAGATGGCGATGGTGCTGAGGTAACCCAAACTTGGGGGTTGACCCATGATTTGGATTTTATAGCTACATTTGGAGGGCTTTTGTTTATTCTAATGTCTAATGCATTTCAGTGTGCAAAGGGACAGATGTGCTAACGCATGGGATTGCCATCCGGAAAGTACCCGCTACCTGAGAACAAGCTTGATTAATAGCGCCGTCAGATCTAGTCGCCGCGTGCCAACGATTCACTGCAGTCATTACCGCTCCACCGCGGCCCCCACCCCCACCAGTGTGTGCCGCCTTGGGAGAACTAGTACCTACAATTGTACATCCCACAATTTTTGTGCTGCTTTTAAACACTATGGATATCATATCCTGAGTCCAAATCAGGGTGTCTGTCAGTGCAAATTTAATGTTTCCCAGGCTAACTATAGTCACTAAGAGGCCTCACTCAAGAATGTGAAGGTACCACACTTTAGCATTTCTTTTCCTGGCGAAATAAACATAATAATTTCGAAAATGAAATGAGTTTGGAGGGCTTTAATCGCCAGACTAGTGAGAACAAATCAAAATCAAAATTTGCCAACAAGCTACATTTCTAAAAAATTCTCAAAAATCACACTGATGCTGGTTCACCCTGGTCCACCAGTATTCACCTTTCACATTTAGTAACCCGGTGATGCTTGGACCCGGTGATGTCAAATGACCGGACCTGTACATCTGCCGCATAATGTGACAATGGGTCAGTTAGTTGGCTATGCGTACCGACGGAGAGATTCAGTTTTGTGATGTGGATGTTGCATACAAGGATTATGACCTATGGAATGGTCAAGTGCCTTCCCATTGTGTTGGGTAAGGTGCCAAGCAAGCCCATTAGGGCAAGTTACACAATGCACCCAACATAATGGGCAAGAGTGAGGCATTATATTAAGGTCTGGGGTGGCAAGGCCAAAGATTTGAAATAAACAATCATTTTCAACAAACATTCTGGTCCTTCATACGTCAAGTGTAAGATCATCACTAGAAGATTATGTCATATAATATGATCAAGAAAATGACATAATCTGTCACCTCAAACATTAATGTGTACAATAAATTCCCAGGGTGGGAGCGTTCACAAAATAAGTGGCCTGGGATGAGGCAATAGAGTTTTGCCCCATAGTTTAGGAATGTGCCCCACCTGTGGGCTGTACCCATTGTAAACCATGTGACAAACTCTATCATGAACCTAAACATTAGTAGGTTGCAAGGTTTAAGAGGAAGGGGTTTTTTTACAGCTAGTCCTTAATTGTGGGAGAGATCTTACACTTATAGGTACCTAGGCATAGGCATAAGATGCCTCATATTTTCAACAAGTGATATTCATGTATACAAGGTGCCCTTTGGAAATACACCAAAAAATTTCTTGATGTGCTTTGCATCATTTGGCACCCACCTAGGCATCCATTGAAACCTATTATGTGTAGGGTAGTTGAGTCTAGACATACATTTTGGGAATGTTCTCCATCAATGGTCTTTAACCATCATCAAGCAAGAGATGAATATTACACATGTGAAGATTACAAGGCATAAGACTCGGAGGGATCTTATGCCCATAAATAGGCATAAGATCTTTATAAGCAAAAGATCCCTCTCACTCTAGGCATAGGAATAGGAATAGGCATAAGAACCCTCTTCTATGTTAGGTGGGATATTCATGCATATAAGGTGCCTTCCAAATATGCAAAGAACTTTTTTAAAGTGCTTCGCTCACAAGGTAGTGTTCAAAGAACATGGCATTCCCAAAATATTAAGGATCCCTACCCAAAGTGGGAGTCAAGGGTGGGCCCAAATTTTAGAGATGCCCAATTCCTTGGGCATTATATTTAGTAAAGATTGATGGTCAAGATGTGAAGGAATCAATGGTCAAGATTAAAAAGAAAGTATAATCAATTTTTCATCAACATGAAGGGTATTTCAAAAACCAAAAATACACTTTGTCCAAATTAACTTCAAATTGAATCCCTTGAAAAATTCCAATGACAACCACCCATCTTAAATATGTCATTACATTGTTACAAAATTATGTTGGAACTACAAATTGTTAGCAATTAGAACTAGTTTTTTGTTGAAGATCATTGTTTTTGGGCAAGTTTGGTGAGGTATGTTGCAATGGAAATGAAATGTGTCTACATTTGTGGAGCTTCAATATAAGTACTTATTGAGATGTGCATGGAGTTTTCATAAATATCTTACTATTCTTTACATTTCATACATGTAAATTTGTTGTATTCTTTGTTCAGTGTTGAGCATTTTTAGGTTTTTGCTTTAGGTTTATGAATGTTTGTGTCAAGTCGACACAATGGCACCTTTGCAAGTTCTAAATGGGTTGATTTTATTTTTTTCTATTGGGGTCCTTATTGCAATCACTAGTTCTTTTATCATTGTAGGTGTTTCTATCACCACAAATGTCATTGCAATCAAGTGCTTATGTCATTGGTGTTTCATCAAGTTAGGTTGGTCTTACTATTCTTTATAGTGCATATTGTTGCATTATACTCCATGGCAATGTTAAAGGCAATGTTGTTGAAATTATTATTTGCGAACATTGTGTTTTAATTGTGTTGTTGATTTTAGACTTATCACCTATAATAAGTCTTGAAGTAAATCTAGCAGAATAGGAAAAGAAGAAGAGAATGCTAAGGGAATGGGAAGTTAATCGGATTTTTTAAAACAATTGGGCAACAAAACTTCCATGGCTAGAAGTTATGATTGGTTTTTATGGGAAAATGCATATGGTTAGGTGTTAGGTGTGCATACAAATTGAAAGGAAAGAAAATTTCGTTATCCCATAGCCCCCAAAAACATGTTGGGAGGTGAAAATGCCAAAAAAAAAGGTCAAATTATGTTGTGGGGTAATTTTTTTTTTTACATAGTTGCAACATGATAAGAATGAATGTCTTTTCTTTAGTTAAGAAAAAGACACAATGGCATATATGGTGGTTATAAAGGATTTGGTTGGACAAAGGAAAAAAATAAAATTACAATCTATTATTATTTTTTTAGCTTCTGCGACAAGGTCGGCCTCTCATCGACTTTGAAACCATAAGGTTTTGTTTCAATCCCTAAAGGTTAAACACACTCCCAAAAGCATCAGAGTGATAGTGTTGGAGGGGAAATTGTAGATAGTACACATTAAATTATCATTAATGCAACAAAAGAAATTATATATGCAACAAGGTACATTGTTATTAATTGTGATGAAGTGACGAGGATTGACAATCAATCTTGGGTAAATGTTCATGCTTACCTTGCGGATGAATTTAAGTGCATCTTTATTTTGTTGAATTGGAAAGGTTGATGGGCGGTGGCATAGTTATGAACAAGTAACCATGTGATCCTCAATTCCTCATTGGTTTATGGTGGCTTAACTATGAAAAAAATCAACAAGTTGATATTTTTGGGTTAAATGGTGTTGTTATCTTCATTCGTGTCCATTATATTAATCACACAAATTCACAAGAAAACAACTACTTTCATGCTAGTTGTCCATTGTGTTACACATGAGACTAACCTACCTATGCAAGCATTTTTGAAACAACCTTTAGTGCAAAAACTTGAAAGGCTACTACATCTCCACATACACTTATTTTTCTTCTTCACCCTTTAGTGCAAAAACTTGAAAGGCTACCACATCTCCACATACACTTATTTTTCTTCTTCACCCTTTAGTGCAAAAACTTGAAAGGCTACTACATCTCCACATACACTTATTTTTCTTCTTCACCCAAAAGGTACCTCGAGTAATGCAAACTTGTTGAGTCATTGAAGATAAAAGGGAACAAGTTGTTACACAACATAAAAACTAGGTGGATTTATATGTTGTTTCCTATCAAGAAGGATCTTGAAGAGTATAAGCCATTGGTATGAAAATGAACAATGATCTCCATGCCAGACTAGCTGTAAAAACAATTTTAAAGTTCTTGTGTGATGTTGAGGTTGTCATGGGCTTTAATTGCATCATGCCCATGTTGGAAACAATCCATGAACTTATCAAGTTTGCTTAAAGCTAGGTTAGTTTTATTTGTGACTTTGTTGGGGTTTTGAATATGTGTTGTGCAAATTTGTACACATTGTACTATGATCAAGAGAAAAGGTACATTGGTTTACAATTCATAAAATTTATGGATCTAGTGGATTGCATAAATAATGGGTTGTTAACAACTTGGTGGATTGACCATCCACCAATATACTTGATATGTTATTTTCTATTTTCAAGGTCACCAATATTAGGTCCAATATTGTAAATGCCTCTCAACAAAAGGTCTTTTCCATGTGCATCTATAATCAATGATATGTTGTTGTTATAGTAGTGAAAGTGCAATTTTCAGTTGTAGCTATGGCCTCATTGAATTTGCATGAAGGTTTCTCAACTATGAACTCATGAATGGTACTAGGATTATTTATCCCCAATACTAATTGAACTCTATTGCAAAGACTACATTTTTGCCCAACTAGCCTTGTTAAACATGCACAATATTGTTTTGAAAAAGAATTTAATGATGAAGGCTTGAAGGTAACTACCTATTGAATGAATAAAAGGTGGACATGGGAGCTTCCCTTTTCAAATTGAATATGTAGGCAAACAATAAATAGGTTTTGGAGCCGTTTTTGACCTACAATCCTATCGTTAAGTTATGGTCCAATTGTTTTCCAATGTTGTCTTAAAACATTGATTATTTGAATATGTCCAATTGGTGGAGATTTTTGTTGTCATGGTTTTAGGTAGTGTGAAGGATGAACAATGTTTTTCCATTGTATCTTTCATGAAATCTAAATTGAAAAGCAAATTAAGAAATCATGTTGATTTGATTATCAAGATGTCTACTTAGGATCAATATTCTATTGATAATTTTCCATTTGGAGATGCAATTAAGGCTTGACAAGATAGGAAGTAAAGGTATGTAGTTGGTATTTAATATTTTTTATAGTTTTAATGTTGCAAGTTGCTTTTGGTTTGCATAGTTATTTGAGCTTAATTTGTAGCTTGTATGCAAGTAAATAGGAAGTAATGATGGCAAGTTTTGATTTGCAAACTTTGTAGCTACATTTTTTCCTAGCTCCTTTTTTCTATTTTTTGTGTGATTTGGATCTATACAAAACCCTACAAGACTTAAGTTATGTAAGTCCTTATGTATGTGTCATTAGCCTTGTTGGTTTTTTTTTTCAATTTGATTGGTTTTTTTATTGTATGTTTTCTAATTTCTATTCCAAATTAATATGCACCTTGTTGTCATTTCTATGTCAAAAACCCTTTTGATTGTTTGCTTGAACTAACATCAAAATGTAGGGAAAGTTTTAATGGGTGTTACTTGTGCAAATCTAACTTGGGTTACAATGGGCAAGATTTGAGAGGATCGGGGTTTGATCCCTTTGCATGCCTTCAATTTTTGCATTGGAAAAAATTATAATTATCACATTTTGTATGTAATGTTTGAAATGCTTGCCAAATCACATACATGTTTGTTGGAAAGGTTGCCAAACTTTGTACTCGTGAATGAACCATGTGCCAATTTGCCACACTTGACAATTATCTTTGTCACAACTATATGCTACTTAAAATTTTTATTGGATACAATATTTTTCCTTACATCTATTTGTAGATTGCCAACTGCGCTTCTCAAAAGTGTAAAATAGGTGCCAACACTGCCTCCAAGAGGCTATATGTATAACCAACTTTGAGACCTCGAGCAAATGAAAAAAAAACACTGGTAAGAGCCGCCTATAAAAGGCTACAATGGGCACCATCCATATCAACCATGGTTGCCAAATATACTACTACCTAGTTTATGGCCAGAGTACACCAGCACCTCCCAATGCACCATGAAGGATGGATGGGGTGTGGACATTCCGGCTGTATTACTCTAAAGCCCTATTCTGACGGTACCCAGGTCTTCAATAGGCTAGTAACAAGGGCTTAATAGACTGTAGAGACGTAGTTGTCAATGGGGTGAGATTCTGCCCTTCACCCTGAGGTTCTTGGGGTTGGCTGCTCTTTCAAATGCATATAACTGACATATAGAACATGGAGAGAAGACATGGTTAGCTCCATATATTTTTGTGGGTCTACAAAACTGTCTACAAAGTTCTTACTGATGGGGCTGAATCCCACCCAAGTGACAATTAGGTCAGACAATGGCCATTGGTGAGACCTGGCTTACAGCCACCCACCACTCAGCTGGATCCACCCAATAGCCATTACCTAGTACATTATTTAGTCTGGATTTTCTGGAGAACTTGTCAATCTGCATGTTGCTCCAAATGTTTTCCTATATGTTATGTACACTTCCGTAATTATTTTCAAAGGTGTTTTTTTTTCCCACTCATATAATGGCCTGGAACCCTATTGTTGTCACATGTCACTTTGCAAAGTTCAAGCTTTGGACCCTCCCTCAATACCTCATCTCTAGTTTGTATTCTACCTCATCTGAAGTCCTATACCTACAGCTTGGCGAATAAGGTTTCTGACGTCATTGTGATCTACCTCCAAGTTATGTAGTTAGCCTTGCAATTCAAAGATTTCACAAAGATTGTGCACAGCCAAATCTGAGAGGATATTTTCTTGGTTCTTTTAAAATTTCTCTTGATTTTTTCACCTTGTTTTGTGTAAGTTATGCATATGTCTCTCTCAAGCCATTCACTTTTGATAATGAGAATCATAATTAGACCCAACTTTTGCAGGTATTCCAGATTGGTCTGTCTAGTTGATTTGAATATTTCTTTCAAAGTTTTTGGCAAATCACTACAAGCAGTACTAGCTCATCTGATTTTCAATCTTTCTGGCAAATACCATACACATCTTGTAGGATTCACAATCGTGGGCTTATACAGAGGCAGCCACATCTGATAAATCCATCACAATGTAGAGATATGAGAGCTACGTGGCAGCCAGGGTGAACCAGCACCTACCCTGGTAGACTTGCCTTTCTGAGTGAGGCTTCTCTGTACCAATATTTTATCCTGGTAAATGTTAAATCTGTCCTCAGAGACAATGATGCAGTCTCCAGTGGTGCTCATTGTGTGACCCTGCAAAAATATTTCTCACATCGAAGTTTAGTGTTTTTTTTTCCAACCCTACCCATAAAAGTAAAACTGGGACTGCAAATAGAGGTAGGAGACTACTAATGGCAAACCACCTGGACCAATCATCATGATTCGCCAATCAGAAACTGGGAGCAGCAGTAAGATCATATTTGTTGCACTCTTCTATGGCAGGTGTGAGATTTTGCAGTGTCTTTTACCAGCCTCCGGAAAGTGTACAAAAATGCTGTACCAAAAACATTTTGCTGTTTTGACTTTTCTTCATCAATTTTTAATTTGCAGGGTCACACACTGAGCACTGGAGGAAGTGCTCTTACAAACCATATTCTTTTTTTGGAAGTTTTTGGTCTTTACCATGGTGCCAAGGTGCTGGCTCAAGGCCTACTTTGTCATAGACAGAGAGATCTAACACTAGAGACGGTGCATCTTCTGCATGAATCGGGTTTGGTTTCTCAGAGCAGATCCACCTACCACACCCTCTATTTGGATCCCTTCCTGTGTTTATCACATGCAACGCAGATTGTTAACTGTTTCCCCAGCCCCATTAATAAACATGCAAATTTGGACAGTATAAGGTAAGAGACTATTTAAATGCCAATGCCTTGGACAATCAGAAGCAGGTTTTTTCTTTCACTGGGCCTTGTGGACAGTTACAGGTCCAAAACCCAAACTCATTTTGACTGGATTAGAAGGTTGTACTTCATGAAAAATGTAGTATATAGGTCATTTTACTGCTGCCTGTGGACCTGCTCTAACCATTAGAATTGAAACCCCATCTTATGGTCAACATAACTCTATGCAAAAATCAAATCTAAACATCAGAAGGGTTCCTGTTGTTATCCTGTTGGCCATCGAACTACACCAGTCTCCACTTAGCAGCCATTGGTCTTTTTGCTTGGTTAGAGTCTGTTTCTACACACACTTGTGGCGTGATTTTGTTAAAAAGTTGAAGGCCAAATGTCCCAAATAATATATTTACACGAGGAGCAGCGATTTTTTTGCGAAATTTCGACCAAAATGTGAAAAGTAAAAATTTAAAAGGAATATCCTTTTAAAATATTCCCATTTTTCTGAGAAAAAGGCCAAATTTCGAAATTAAAAAGTTGAATTTTTTTCACCACATTTGGACTCTTATTTTAGTTTGGTAGCATTTTTTTTTAACTAGTTTTTTTTCTTGTGTAGAGAGGTACTCAAAACCTGTCACCATTTAATGATAAACCCCTCTTGGGATGCGAACCCATGACACAACATTAGAAAATTGAAAACAAATCAGTGACAATGAGAGTGATATGCCCTTCTAGGCGGACCCTCAAACAAGAGGCTTCACCTAGTCAGGGCCCAAGTCCAGACCACCATGGGGTGGCCTTTGCGGCAACTTGGGTTGCATGTCTAAATGTTCGGCTGGGCTCAACTCCCATTTTGACAACACTCACGAGCTGCATACGTACTAGCAAAGTGAAGGTTTTAAAAAGGGGGCTTGAAGAGATGTCTTCAACGCATTAAGTTCTTGAACTAGACAAATTTGCGGTTAGGCCGGAAAATAGGAGATGGTAATTTCAAATGACAAGGCCTTGGACCATTTGGGAAATCCATTACAGGTTTTAGTCCCACCCACCTAAAGGTTAGGGTTAGCCCTAGGTTACGAAATTAAGTCTAAATGCCGAAGCTCATCAATGTGTGGTTTGCCATGTGCAAGTAGCATACATGTTTAACAAGGTGCAAGAATAGAATGGAATCAGGGTGCAAAGGCATCGAGGTGAAACCGAATGCGATAGGTGGTATTAGAGCAAGCTCTTAAAGTCAGTTTGGAAAAGCCTCCGAGTCATTTTGGGGGAAGGCAAATGCTTCTATAGCAAATGGTCTCAAACAAATCAATACCCAACACAATGGTTGTGGTGGAGCCCAAAACCAAAAAGAAATACAAGACCAAAAAGGAGAAAGAGAAAAAGGTAGCCATCCAAAGGGTTGATTGCCATAGGGCAAACCACGATTGGAAAGGAGTTGTGTGAGGAAAAGGTTCAAAGACTCAAGGAAATGGCGAAGGAGGCCACCAAATTGCCTCCCCACAAAAGTAAGGAAAAAAATACGAAAAGGAAAGACGAGGTTGGGCTAAGCAAAGTTATGGCCCAAGAAAGGACTCCTTCCCTTATCGCATGCAACAAGGGAAAAATTGAAGCACATGTGGGCTCGCCATTAAAAACTCCAATGATTCCAAAGAAGAGCAATGGGAAGGAAAAAGTTTTTGAACCTAAGGATGAGTTGTTGGAACATGTGGATTTCTACTCATCATCCGAATTGGGCAATGGTGATTCCTTGTAAGTCCTTAAACAACCAAAGAAGGGGAATAAGGGGCAAGTAAATCTTGGAACATCCAAAAAAAGACAAAGCTCTTTAAACACAAGAGGGGGAGGTGAACCAAATGGCTATGAACAAGATGTCCAAAACACTTTTGGCATTCCTCAACACCTTCTAAACCCTTGTGGTGCAACACAAAGAAACTACATCATGGAATAATAAGATTTCAAAGCTCACGGGCCAAATTATGGAAGGATGGGGAATCATTGGTGGTGCTCCAAGTGGGGGCTTTACCAAAGTTGCCATCAAGGCAAGATTGCCGAATTCCTTTGCTTGGAAGGAGACTAAGACAAAAAAAGGTGCAACTGTACACTAAATGGAGGTGTACATGGAAATTTAGTGCCTCGAATCAAACAAGGAATAGATTCATTTCGCACAGACTCTCCTCACAAAACATGTTTGGGATTAATGAATGTCTTATACACAAAAAAAAACCCGACTTCCTTAAAACCCTCACCTAGGGTTGAACGAAAAGTTCACATCGCACCACTTAGTGCTCAAGGATAGGATGGAGTTTCTAAGGTTTGCCCAAGGGTACGGAGGAGGCTCTTTGGCCACCTACATGCAAAACTTCAATCGGAGGTTGATTGTGGTCCCCCTAAAGGAGGAATATGTGAAGAAATTGATCTTCTTGCATGGTCTAAAACCTTGGGTGCGAAAGATCATCTATTAAAGGACAAATATTTTGGACATTTGCCAAGGTTTGATGAAAATGGTGGAATGCATGGAGGACGAAGGCCCTCATGTGCCCCAAGGGTGAAACCAAAAATGGGGTCACCCATAAGAATCAAACTAACTTCAACAATGGAAGCAGAGGCCGCAACAAATGAAGTGGGGGCAAGGGAAGTTAGGGCTTCAAGGTGACAAGGAAAAGTTAGTGGGCAAGGAGCCAGCAATAAAAAAGGTGAAAGAAGACCTACCTAACATGAAATGTTTTAATCGTGACAACAATGGACATCTAGCGAAAGATTGCCTTAAGCCACCTTGGGTATAAGTGATTACATTTCCCAAGGTAAGTTGATTATCTAAAGGGGCTTCGTGGCCAAAATGGGGGCTCATGAAAGCAAAGCCTCCACTTTGTTAAAATTAAACTATAAGGTAAATAACAAAATTGTGAGTTGTTTCTTGGATTTAATATCAACTAATTCATCCATGATTATGAAGCAATGGAAGATTAGAATCAAGATTGAATTAATGGTAGACCCCATCACAGTGCAATTAGCACAAGGCATAACTAAATCCCCGCTTAATGTGACATTAAGAATTAGGTTGTTTTGAAGATGAATTCAATGTTTTTAAAACTTCATTTTATGTGACTTAGATAATTTTGATGTAATTATAAGAAACACCTTTTGGGATGCTTACAAAATAGACATCTTCTACATCAAAGGCAAGTTGAAAGTTCATGCCAAAGTTGGTTTTAAATTAATGAACTTAAATGCATATTATAATTCTGTGTTGGCAAAAATTAAAGTTAACTTGGTTGCTTTGGCTAATGAGTTAAAATTGTTTAATTTTCTGGTTTTGATGTTTTTGAAAGTTTCCCAAAGGGAATTTAAGCCACAAGGGGCAAGGCAACTTCTTACTTGAATTTTGGATTCATTTAATAAAATTTTGGAAGTTTTAAAAGATGAATTCCTTGATGCCCTTCCACCCTATAAAGAGGTTGACCATAAAATAGAAGTGGTGTTTGGAATGGCTCCATTATCTAAAGCACCTTATAGGTTAAACTAAAGGGTTAGATGCAAACAATGATGGCTCAAAAGCAACAAGAGTCCTTGTCCCAAAAGTCCATATAAATGGAAAAATTAACACTAGAATGGAAAAAAAAGGTTAAAAACCAATGTTGAGTGGGGCCTTATGTGGTGACTAATCAATTAATAAAGTCCATATGAAAGGTTGCCCATGGGTACATTCACAAAATAAGGAGTCAGGGGTGCACCTTTAATAAGGACTTTGATGACTATTTATTCTAAAAGATTATGGTTACATATTAGGAATATTTTGTTTGTAAGTTGCAAAAAATCATAAGAAAGTCCTTTTGACTCAAAAAATATGTTACATTATATTTTCATGTGAATATATTTTTAAAAGTCTTTTCAAAATTATGTCATTTTCAAGTCCTTTAAGAGTCATTTATGAGTTTTGTCAAGGAATAAAAACATTATAAAACATTGGTTATAATTATTAATCAATGTTTTTGATAATTCAAATTTCATTATATTCATTCAAATTATTACACATGTTTCCACAATATATTAAGAACATTATCATCCAAATATATAAAAGAAAAGTGTAATATTAATATTTTTTTGACATAAAAACATGAAAAACAAAGCACTGGTTATAGTACCTATGGCTCCTATAATTATGAATGTACCCCCATTTAGAAAACTCTTTATTAATACATGTTAGGTGGAAAAAAATATCAATCCAACAAAAAATGACCAATATTGGGACTTTTGAAAATAAGGCCCAAATTTAATCAATCAAAAGTCCATAGTTATTTGTTGGTTAAAGTTTTTGTTGTAATTTTTTTCAATCCATTTTTTTTCCCCATCATGTATCATATATTAAATCCTTATAAAAAATATTGAGATGAAATAAAACAAAAAATGCATTTGAATATTAATGCAGAACCCAAATTGCAGTACATATATCCACTTTAAAAGTTCATTACTATATGATTGGTGTATGTTTATTGAATTTCACCCTTCAATAAATATTTTTATTCAAGTTGGAAATCTTAATCCATAAATTTTTTTGTCAAATTGATGATTTTACAATGCGTTTGTGGCATTTGAATAAAGTACACTTTGCAAAAAGTCCATAAGGATGCAAAAGTGAGATACCATAACTTGCATCTACCCAAAGGGAATTGGAAAAGCTTAAAAGACAATTAAACGACCTCATCAATTGGGGGTATATTTTGCAAAGCAAGTTGCCTTATGGGGCACTAGTCTTGTTTGCTAATAAAAAAGACGGTAAGTTGAGGATGTATATTAACTACCATGCTTTGAATAAAATAACCATAAAAAATAACTATCTTCTGCCCCACATTAATGATCTATTGGATTGATTCAATGGGGCAAAGTACTTTAACTAAATTGATTTCAAATCGGGGTACTATCAAATTCACATTGTGAATGAGGATGTGGAAAAGATGGTAATGAGGACTAGGTATGGTTCATATGAGTTTTTAGTGATGCCATTTGGGCTATTTAATATTCCATTGATGTTCACCACCTTCATGAACTCTATCTTCCATGAAAAGTTGGATGAATTTGTGATCATTTACATTGATGATATCTTGGTCTATTCCAAAATAATAAAGGAACATGTGGAACATTTACAATATGTTTTTAATAAGCTTCATGACAAACTTTTTGTCAATAAGGCGAAAAATGAGTTTGCCCAAGAAGAGATGGACTTTTTAAAGCACATTCTGTCAAAGGAAGGGGTGAAACCCAACCTTAAGAAGTTGCAAGCCATAAAATACTGGAAAATACCAATCACAATCAAAGGAATATGATCCTTCCTAGACCTAGCCAACTTTTATCAGAAGTTCATAAAAGGATTTTCATAGATAGAAAAGTTGCTTTCAAATCTCCTAAAGAAGGAGTTTCCTTTTAAATGGAAAGAAGAGCAACAGATGGCATTTAAGGACTTGAAAAGAAACTTTCATCTACCCTTGTATGGAAATTCTTAAATTTCACCCAATCATTCAAAATCCAAATTGATGTAAATGATTTCACTATCAATGGGGTCCTCATGCAAGATGGGCACCAAATTATTTTTGAAAGCAAAAATTATATAGAACACAACTATAATGGCCAACTCACGAGGAATTTTATGTCGTCGTGTGTTGCCTAAAAACATGGCAACATTATTTAGAGATGCATAAGACCAAGGTTTTTACAAACAACGTAACCTTGAAATATTTTGAAACCCAACCAAGGACCTCAACGAAGCAATTGAGATGGCATGATACCTTAACATTACTGCATGTGGAATTAATCCACAAACCAGGACGAGACAACATTATCCCTAATGCACTAAGCAAAAAGGAAGAATTCCAAATGGAAAATCTTTTAACCAAAACTCAAGTATTAAGGGCCATCTTCCAAGGTGAAGGAAGTTTTAAACAAAAGATAAGGGAGGTTGATGTGCTAGTAGGGAATTAATCCACAAACCCATTCATTCAACACTATTTCAAAGAACTGCAAGAGTGGAAAAAGGTGAAAGACATCACCTTGAAAGAAAGGTTGTTCAAATGGAAGCAATTTCAAATTTATGTGCTAGTAAGGAAGTTGTGTACAAAAATCATGCAAAACGAGCATGATGTGCCCATGGCGGGGCACCATGGCGGACAAACCACGAAAATGGCCGTAGGGAAGAAGTTTTATTGGCCCAAAATGAAAAAAAACGTAAAGCATTTTGTGCACACCTATGTAAAGTGCCAAAACACGAAATCCATGTGCAAAAAGAAATATGGATTATATAAACCTCTATCAATCTCGTATGAACTAGGGTTAAAACACACTAAGGTGGAATACTTTTCGACATATGTGGAGTCCATATTAGTGTTAAAGTAAAAGTCCATTTTACATTGTAGCATAATAAATTATATTGCACAAGTCATATGGCAAAAATAAGCAATTTTTTTAAAACTTCTAAATTTGATCAATTGTAGATAATTATTTCAAAATTTTACATTAAAAAAATGAGAATTTTAATTATTAATTCAAATGAATAAAGGAATTTATAAAACAATCCATATTTCATTGTATATCTCAATTTATGATTTTCAAAATCTTTCACAATTGTCTTCCTTTGTATCAATGGCATCACATTACTTTCTATATAATAAAAATTCATTTAACTAAACATTTTAGTAAATATAATCAGTCCATAATTATATGATATGGACTATGATGTTTGGTTTTTGGCACTTCAAAATTCCAATATGTTATGCTAATTAAAAATCTATCATGAAATTCATATAATGTGATCATATCATATGTAATAATATTTTTTTGAGTTATTTTCACATATTATTCATTTATATTTTGTTCCATGGCCCATGATTGATAATCCAACAAGTTGTGATAGGATTATGTACTCCACCTTAGTGTGCTTTCACCTGCCATGGGAAAATGTTTCCATGGACTTCATGACCCAACTACTTGAATGGAAAGGAATGGACACCATTCTCATGGTAGTTGATTGATTCTCCAAGTTGGCGAAAATGGCCCCAACTAAAACAATTGTGATGGTTTTTTATTCAACAAAATTGTTTTTTCACATGTGGGTCAAACATCATGGGATGCCACAATTTATCATAAGCAATAGAGATGCCATGTTTACAACAAGCTTTTAAAAACATTTGTTTCGAAAGGTGGGGATGAAACTATCATTTAGCACGACATTCCACCCACAAATTAATGGCCAAATATAAAGGCTCAATGGGGTGTTAAATCAATACCTTAGAAATTGTGTGAATGCCAATCAAAAAGATTGGTTCAAACATCTAGGCTTAATGAAATTTTGTTATAACTTTATAGCACATTTTTTAACAAAGATGTCCCCATTTGAATTAGCATTGGGAAAAAAAGTTAAGAAGCTATGAAGATGGTCAAAGGGTGTGAAGAGAAATATGTTCGAGCCAAAAAGCTTTTGGAGTAGGCTCAAAAATGTTATGAAAAACATGCCACTAAAATATGAAGGCATGTGGAGTTGAAAGTTGGGCAACACATGTGGTTGAATATGCCCAAAGGATTAACCCCATCTTTCATTGCCAAGTATGCAAGGTGTCATGAAATTTTACATAAGCCACATTTCAATGTGTACACCTAAAATTGCTAACTAATTTTGTGGCATATATGACCTTTCACAACTTGAAATTTAAATTGTTTTTACGTGATGAACAAAGATAAAATCAAAAGCAAAGAATGTGACCTAATGTAGATGCCATTGAACATAAGCTTGCAATCAAAATTGAAAACATACTCTGAGCAAGGCAAATACGCCTTAGAGGCAAGGAATATTTGGTGAAATATAACTTGATGTCATCATAAGGAAGCAATGTGGATGAAACCTACTCATTTAGACTATCTACCGGATATGGTGAATAAGTTTAAACAAGAAAGGGGTCACAAACTTAGAATGAAAAGAACTCGGAAGAAAAAAAAGGGCCCACCTACAAATGGCCTAAGTGTTGATGAGGACATCAACCTCTAAAGTGGGAAAGAGAGCCCACAAAAAACCAAATTAAATATCTTCATTAAGTGAAGGTTAAAGTGTTTTCGCGAACATGGTTAGCTATGGAAAGGTTAACGTTTATTGTGGAGGACGTAGCTAGGAAAGGCAAAGGAGGGACAACCAATGGAAATGGATTTGGAATTGAACTTGGATTGAAAAACTCCAAGGTTTGATCACACGAGAACAAGGTGGTGGTGCATGCAAATAAAATGGCACGTCCTTAAGTGGAAAAGTAAAACTTCTTGTGCATGAACTTGTGAATCATATTTCACTCAGGTAATGGGGATTTGGACTAAAGAACCTAGTTCAAGACTATTTGTTGGTGTTTGGAACCCTTGTTTGGTGTGGTGATCAAAATTTCTGAGTTAAACTCAAAGTGGCTTCGAAAGAAAAAAACAGATAGTCGAATAGGAGGGGTTTGTGGAAGACGCCAAAAATGAGTGCACTGGGTGAAAATGGAAGACACACTCCATAATACCTCCTATGCTGAGAACACAAAGACACAATGCAAATGGGCTCCTTTGATTGGGAAATAGTTAATCCCACCATTAGGTCCAAAGGAGAGGAGTTGGCAAAAGTGCCAAAGGTGGTTACCTCGGAATAACGTTAATGAAGATGTTAACATCTCTAAAATGGGGGAAAGTGACATGCCTTTCTAGATGGACCTTCAAGTGAGAGGATTCGTTTAGTTAGGACCCAAGTTTGGACCACCATGGGGCGACCCCTACGGTGGCTTGGGTTGTGAATCTAAGTGTTGGGTTGGGTTCAACTCATAGTTTGACAACATTCATGAACCACATAAATGCCAACGAAGTAAGGGTTTGAGGAAAAGAGCCTAAGGAGATGTCCTCGACGTGTTAAGTCCTTGAAGTAGATAAGTCTACCATATATGTTGGAAGACAAAAAATGGTAATCCCAAGCAACAAGGCCTTGGACCACTTGGGAAGTCCCACCCATCTAGAGGTCAAGGTTAGCCCTAGATTACGAGACTAAGTCTAAATGTCGAGGCTCACCGATGTGTGGTTTGCCATGTGTAGGTAACTTAGGTGTTTAACAAGGCACGAGAACAAAATCAGGGTGCAAAGGTGCTGGAGATGGAACCAACTATGATAGAAAGGCAGGTTTTCAAACCTTCATAAAGCAATCTAAGAAATTTCTTAGTGTATTTGGAAGGCACCTTACATCAATAAATATCCCTCTTAAGTGGAGAAGAGATCTTACACATACTATTTCCGAGCCAAAGAAACCTTACACCAATAAGTTTGTGTAAAATCTCTACTGCTGCTAAATAGTCAGTGTAGGTCTTACCCTTGCCCATCATGTTGGGTGCATCAGCTAGGGCGTCCTAACAAATCTCATTTGGCGCCTTACCCAACCCAATGAATATCCGCCTTAGAAAAGAGGAAAGATCTTGCACCTACTATATAGGAGCAAAAGAGACCTTACATTGATAAGGCTATTAGTGTAAGGTCTCTCCTGCTCCTAAATAGTATGTGTAATGTCTCCTCTTTTCTAAGACTGATATTTATTAGGTTGGTAAGGTTCCAAGATAGCTTGTTACAACAAGCTAGGCAATGCACCCAGCATAATTGAGACGGCTAATGTCAGGTCCCTAATTCCTAAACAGTCGGTGTAGGTCTTGTCAATACCCATTATGCTGGGTGCATCACCTAGCTTGCCCTATTGGGCAAAGGCTAGATCAATCCATAGTACCTTATACTCCATATGTCTATTTGCACAGCAGGTTCTGGCTCTGGAACCTTCCCTCTGTGTAGAACCCTTGATTCTAAAAGATGGCCCTATTCTGAAACTATTAGTGGGAAGGTTGTAGGCCAGCAAAACCTTCATTCCACCCTAGGTGAAAAATTAGTGTTGGCCGATTATTCGGTTGCGCAAGTTAGAACACTTGATTCCAGTTTCAACTAGTTGAAACCAAACCAAAACCAGGTCTGATTTTGGTGGAGAACAATTAACCTTGGGGGGGCAGGGGGCAGGGGAGCCTGGAGCAATGCACTAACTGAAGGTGAACCAAAAGTTAACTGTTGGTTTGGACCAGGTTACCCAAAACCTGATCGGAACCATGGTCTGATTTCCAGAACTGGACCCGCAAGTGTTCTAACTTTTCTTAAAGAACCAGAACCGGAGGTTCCTCCTAAAAGTCGAGAACTGGCCAACACTGGTGCGAACGTACTTAAGGTGGTGGTCAAGGCAGGCTGCTACAATGATGCGGAGGATCAGTGAGGGTCAGTTTCAGCGATGAGTGATCAGTAGTGTTTGAAACAGCATGATGTTAACCAGAGGCAGATGCCAGGAATGGAGGGCACATTCCCACAAGTATTCGCCAAGCCTGCTGCAGCCATGAGATAGATATATATTCTGGCTGTCGAGAATTTCTTTCTGCTTCTGGCTTGAATGCATTTTATTAAATTATATTTAATTTCACTTCTAGAATCCCTCGTAGACGGAGACCGACTGCAATGCTGAGAAGCTACCATTAATGTGCCTAGTTGAGTAGGTTGCCGCGTACCAGTTGATGTTGAATTGAATCTTATCTGATCACCCATTGACAGAACTGGATTTGATCAAGCTTTGGACTCATCTACTTACAACACTGTAGTTGTGGCAGGGTACTAGTTTGTCCATTACCGTTAATGCAGGATTGCCTTGAGCAAAACCATCGGTTAAGATCCGGTTTGATCACGCAAGCGGCAGGCGGAGGAAACTGCTGTCAGACAGCTCGGGTCCACAGGGACGATTCACAGCGGCTTTTTTTTCTTACTGGCGAAATCAAAAAATCAGAAATAAAACATAAAGAAGTGGTTTTGGAGGTTTTCATTTTGGCCAAAAGTGATAAATAAATAAAACTAAAAATCGCCAGATTCATATACTTGGTTTTCATTTTTTAACCAGTAGGATGATTAAAGATTTCGACTTTATTTTCGGTTTATAGCCAGATTTGGCTAAATCTTCCTAGGGATGATCGCGCACTTTTTTTACATCTTCCAACGGATGATCGCCACTGTGGCTACAAACAAAAATTCCTAAAAAAAAACACTGACAGGGAGACGAAACCCGGGATTCGACAACAGCACTGGGGGATCTCTTTGGGAGCTGTGTACCCAATATACCTACTCATGCTGCTGCTGCTGCTGTACTGCAGTCAGTCCCCCCTCCCCCCTTCTGCAAGTTCCTGTAAATATTATACACATATGAGTCCGTCACCTTTTTGGATGGTCTGGCTAAGCATTATCTCTTACAACAATCGGTGCTTGCTTTTCCAAGGAAAAAAAAAAAACCAGGAGTCAGGGAAGCAGCAGCTTCGTCACTATCTATGCAATGGCCATGTGGCTTTTTGGCTTCAAACGCGTACTTACTTTAAGATAAAGTAGAGATCAGGTGAGTAGGCTAGAGCGAGCAAGCTCGCTAGCTAGCTAGCTGCTGGTGTATATATATGTGTTTGTGTGTGTGCGCGTGCGTCTGTTGGGGGCGTGACGGGACCCCTGGCAGGCCTGCTGGTTCTCGATTAATCCAACACTGCAAAGCATGTTTTCTCGCAGATCGCTGCGCTTGCAGTTCATCAACAACAAGGACAACGCACTGCTTCTATCTCGGCTCAGCTCAGCACAGCTCAAGCCAGTCGAGCTGTGAACCAGCAGCACCAACCAGTGCACCGTGATGGATGGATGATAAGTGTCAAGAAACAGTTTTCTTTTGGCTCCCCTTTTCCTAGCTAACCATGGTGGTTAGCTCAGTTGCTGTTTTTCACCTACCTACTAGGTCGGTAGTAAACCATCCCTTACATATGTCTAGTCTATAGTCCATCTGCTTACCTGGTAGTCCTCTATTTTCCTACCTGCCTACCTATGTGTAGGACCTATCTGGGCTAAACCAGCTTCCACCTGAGCACCCTGAAGGATGGATCATGGATGGTAAGGAAACAGTTTTCTGTCAGTTTTCATTTCCGTAGCAATCCACTGTGTTTAGCTCAGTTGCAATTTTTTCCTACCTACTACTGGTAGGTAGGTAGTAAACTCAGCCCTTACCTATTTATAGTCGATCTACTTACCTCGTGGTCACCTCTTTTCCAACCTGTCTTCCAGCTATGTATAGGACTTATTTAGGCTCAGAGTGAACCAGCACCAAGCAGCGCACCATGCAGGATGGAGCATGGATGGTAAGTGGTCAGAAACAGTTTTCTGTTGGGTTTCATTTCCCTAGCTAGCCATGGTGGTTAGCTCAGGCACATTTTGTACTACCAAGCCACTGGTACATAGGTAGTAAAACCAACCATTACCTATGTATAACCATCTACTTACCTGTGCAGTCACCTACTTTCCTACCTGTCTACCTATACATTTGAACCTACTTCTTACAGAATGAGTTACTAAGATGAAACCAGATATTAACTCAGTTGAAGTTTATCCACAACTTAGTCAGAATGGGCATCCAGTGAATTTAACATGGATTTTGTTCAAGGGTGAAAACTAATAATCAAAATGCTGTCAAGCCCGGAGAGTGTTGGGCATACCCAGCTGGTGTCCATCCACAATATTGTACTGACATCTGAAAAGAGGGGAGAAGAATAGGGACAGAGAGGCCCATACTAAACATTAAGTATTTCAGGAAAAACAAAAGCAATTGAAGAAAGAGTAGGAAATAATTTCCTGGGACCATGTCTCAAGTTTCAACAAATATTGAGACTACTTCCTTTCAGGCATTAACTTAGCTGAAAAAAGAAAAGGTCTTCATGTTGGCTCTCCTAAAATGTCATTGTCAATCAACACGTCTAGGATATGATGTATGCAGTCAGAAGATTAGGTAGTGCACTCTCATGAGTCATGACACTCCGAAATTCACCAAGAAAATGTGACAACAATCTTAAAGATTAGTTGCGCTTAAAATCCTTTCCAAGGACTTGCTATAACTTGAATAAAATGGTAAGTCAAAGAAGTAAACTCCTAAATTCACAAATTTATGGGATCAAGACTTTATAGTTTTTTATCTGTTGTCACTTACTTTGTCCACAAACATTATGTGAGTGTGTGTGTGTGCATAGGTTCTTTATGGTGGAACAAAAGTGGTATTTATTACAATGCTTTTTTTTCTTTTCTTTTTTGAGAATACTCATGGGTTGGTTGCAAAATGGAAGAAAGATGTAATTTTAGCAAGGTTTACATAACTTGTATCTCATGTAGTTATCAATTGGGGGAGACTTACAACCACAATTCAAGACCATAAACACATAGCACCTTAACTCTCTAATAGGCTATTCCACAATATTTATTTGGGATAAGGCAAATATCACACATAAGCTAAGAAATTAAGCATTATGTCACTTGATCATTAAAGTTTTCGCTTGAAAACTTTATAGGGCATTAGTGCAAATTGTTTTGAATAGATAGAAAGGTGACATAATGTTTTATATATTCCCCCCCAAAAAAAAATCATCATGTGAACATTTTTAAAGATTTGATCCAAATGCAAACATTGTTAATTGACTTTGTTATCATCATTGTCACATGGCAAAATAATCAAAAAATAATTTTGGAATGGAAATGTTACTAGATTATGATACAATCAATGAATTGTCTTCAAGGTAGAATAATTAGAAGTTAGTTCTAGAATAGAATTTTAATCAAAAAAATATGTTAGTAGGTAAATCTCATAATCTATCTAGCTTAAAAAACCTCCTAATAATTATTAGTTATTAGTGGTAGGTTCATGTTTTATCATGCCTTATTCACTATGGGATGAAATTTCTACATTAGTTAGTTTTTAGAAAATAAGGTAGTTTGTCATTAACTAAAATATATGAAAGAGATTAGTATAAAGCAAAGAAATCTAAGAAAATAAAGAACACCCATGTGTGGTGGGGAATCAATTTTGGTTTTTTATTATTTTTCAAGCTCATTCCTTCATATTTTCATTCCTTTCATTTGTCGTGCACACCAAGTTCAGCACCTACAACTATCACTATCACCATATTCACAACACATAACATAAAGATACATTAATTAATACACCACATCCAAATCGCCCCCTTATTTGGGGATGAGGTCCCCTAAAGCTAGATAATATTATAAAACTATTGCTAGCAATCCACCAAGGTGAATCCCTTAATTCCAAGGTAAAAGGATCATTAAGTTGGGTGCAAATGTGAGCCCCATCGTTAGTTACCTATATGGAATCCTTTAAATCTTTAGCGAAAGGTGAAACAACCTAAGGAAAAATCTTAAATTAGTCCTACTATGTAACTATGGGAACCACATCTACTGGGTGCATTGAAGGCAAAACCATTTGCCAACCGGTATGTGATCCAAGGGCAATGTCAAAAATGCCATGTGCCATCCTCTTGAACATCGGTCACAAACCAACATAAGTGGCAATTCCTATGGATTGGCCACACAACATACACCATAAACCAACAGGTATAACGGCCAAGGATGGGTCAATTTGTTCATCCACATTGGGAAGATGATATGGCGCACAATTATGCACATGGCCCTTCCATGTCTAACCATCTCATCCTTCCAACAACAATATTCTAGAAAGTAGGACCTTCCAAACACGCAAAATCACATGACCTGCAATCACATCCAATGTGGTGGGTGATATTTGCTGCAAGTAAACATGATGCCCTAGTTCAAACTTACGAACTTGAAGTCGATAACTTCCTCCTTGAATTGTGGCATACTGAAGAATATCTCGGTGTTGAGCAATTGTCAAATTTTCCATAGCCATAGGCATCACCCACCTGAACAAATCAGCCCATTCTTCACATGCGTAAACCCACACTATAGGATCATCAAACTAACTATAATCATAACATCGTGTTGAGTGGAGGTTAGTAGTTCAAGATCCTGATCGAATAACAGAAAATATGGTGAAAAAGATGCTAATGAAGCCTATTAACTAAACCTATATCCCATGGCCAACCATGGTAACTATAAGTCCCAATCTCGAATGTGGTCTTTTTGAAGGCCATATTTTTATAATCCACGTTTCACCATCTGCACCATTTGTTTGGCCAACCCGTCTACCTTAGGATGATTTCATGAAGTAGTCTAATGATCTATTAATGCCTTTTCACACAAATCCTAGAAATCCCCTCAAAATTTTGTACTTTGGTCAGTCAAAACCTTAGTTGGAGCATGAAACTTGTTGAACATTATGTTTAGGAATGCACATGCGGCTCCTTCACTATTGCAATTTGGCAAGGGCACCAACTCCAACCACTTGGAAAAGTGCTCAATCATAACCAAAACATAATGGTTATGTTAAGGTGTCAAATTCAATGGGCTAGCAAAATCCAAACTCCATCAATAACCCAACCCCATAATTAATAAGGGCTACAGTTAGGGTGTTGGTGTGTTGAATGATGCTCGTATTCAATCACACACCATTACTAAACTATTAAACGAAAAACAAACTACTAAACTTGTAGTTGCATCCCACGCAACCAATATTATGCTTGGAGCAAATTATTGGTCCATCGAACCCCAAAATGGCCCAACTCCTCATGAACATGCCGTACGAGGCCTTCATGTTGCTTTGGGTGTGGTACTACCCGTACTTGCCCATTTATTCCACACTTGTAATAAGGAATTATCTCCCCATCAAAATTGTTTTGCTTTGTGGATAACCCAATCCCACTTCTTGGGTGTTAATCCCACCAAAATTTCACTAGCCTGTAGATATGTTATGACAAGTAAATGTAGATGGATCTATTGCCTTTTGGCTCATCATCATCATTTTAGGAATTCCCACCACCCGCGTTGCCTTGGGGTACATCCTAAAACACCCCAACAAAATACACATGTATGTAAAAGCATGCCATCTTAGCATAGCCTCCAAATCCACCTCTCCATGGCACCTAGCACCTATGGTATTTTCTTCTCTAAAACTTGGGTTCTGACTCAACCCATCAGCATCCCAATTAACCCTACCAGCCTTATGAACAATATCGAAATTGTATTCCTATAGGATAAGTACCCATTTGGCCAACTTGCTTGTGAGTCAATTTGATTTTCAAAAACTTCAAAGGCTAATGATCGGTAACCAAAGTAAATGGGCTATCATACAAATAACATTGGAAAGAAGAAATCGCCCAAACAACAACAAGGGACCCCCCTTTCATATGAGTTGTATTTTGCCTTTATCTTATTGTTGGACCAACTAGCATACACCACCACAAACTCCTGACCATAATCATCCAGCTGGGTAAGCATGGCTCCCAACCCTAAGGTATTTCAATCAGTATGTAATTGAAAAGGACATCCTTGAATGGGTCACCTCAAGATGGGGGTTAAGGAAAGTCAAATCTTCAACTCTTGAATGTTTGCTCCTACTCCTCACCCCAAACATATTTTTCATCGAGTTGTGTCAACTTAGTTAAAGGTTTAACAATGTTGTTAAATATTTTAACAAATCTCCGGTAATAATGCTCATAACCCATTGACATTTGTCGCTTGGGGTACTTATGAAATGGCCTCAACCTTGGCCATATGTACCCCCAATCCATTTGGATAAATCATGTGACCCATGTATTCCACCTATGTTTGGAAAAACCAACATTTGCTTAGATGAAGCTTAAGGTTATGAACCTTAAGTCTTTCGAATATGACGCACTCCCAAGTCTTTGGTTAGTCCCAAGTTGGGACTAACTTGCTCAAGTTGCGGAATTGGGAAGGGACTTGGGGCACGCTCCCAGCTTTCGGCACTAAAGGGGGGTAAGAGGGGTGTGCTGAAAGCTCCGGGATTAAACTAGGAAGAGGAACAAGCTACTTAGTTATTCGGTCCTGCATCCAAAACCAACCAACAAATTGGTTACTACTCATTCGGAACACTCTTGGTGTTGGGACAAGCCACGGGCAACCTCGGACTCACTTGACTCACCACGGCCCGGACTCAAGGGAAGCCACCACCTTCCCCCATATAGTATTCTCTGTGTCTCACCGCCGCACTTGCATCCGAATGGCATTTTTTCCCGGGACTCCCAAAGTGGAATCCCGAAACTGTCCCGGTTTAGACTCTTGGGACTTTGGGCGTTCATAACTTCTCGTTCCGGCCTCGAATTGGGACGAGGTTTAAAGCAAAGTTGTAGCTCTCCTCGAGAGCTTTCCAACGATGTGTCGCACTTCACCTAAACACACCAGGATCGAGTCGATTTTCGACTTTTAGTGGTCGGGAGTCAAATTGCCAGTTTGACTCCCGGCCCTTCTTTTGACCATAACTTGTGTTTCAGATGTCCAAATGGCTCATGCGAGGCCATTTTGGACATTTACACTTCAAGACCTTTCCAACGGTATAAAAAACACCTCAATGCGAGGTGTTTTGACCCCTGAAATCGTGTTCTAAATTTTTGGGAATCTCAGAAGGACTCCCAAGTCCCATTTTCGGGAGTGTGAGTGGCGACCTCACACTTCCCTCAAAGTGGGGTTGCGACAGAATACCTCTTGTAGATGATGCCCATGATCCTTTAATGTTGGGTTGAAAACAATAATGTCATTAATGTAGCACTTGGTAAAACTAAGTCTTGCCAACACTTGATCCATCACCCTCTAAAATTTTGCAGGGGAATTTTTCAAACCCAACTGCAAAAATTACCATTAGTACAAATAATCCTTCCCATGAAGATCAATTCCCCAAAATGTCATCTTGACCTTGTCACCCTCCCTCAATAACAACTAATGGTAACCATATTTCAAATTCAAGGTACTGAAAACCTTGGCATGACCAAGGGCATCAAATATCTCCTTTAGGAAGGGCATGGCATACTTGTCCAAATGCATGCGATTATTGATTGGGCGATAATCCCCACACATGTGTCACTCAATCCAATTGCATCGCTATGGCTAAAGCATAATCACCTTTTAACAATTCCACCAATCTTGCATTTAGCAATTCTGCTGTCCGAGCTTGAACCAAGGCCCTCTCCATCTCACTCAACCTATAAGGTTGTTTGAAAATAGGATTATCATCCTCCAATACAATTCAAACTTCTTGTCCTCTCAAGTGTCCCAATTCCTTCAAACTAAAGGTAAAACAACCAACATGATCTTGTAATAGCCATTGTATTTCTAGCATCTCATCTCTTGTAACCATAGGACCAATATCTGGCTCCCATTACTCTATAGTCTCCTATACCTTGGGCTGAGATGATGAAACTTCCCCAACACCCGAAGTTGAAGGCAAAACCTATGATTGTTATGGAGAACATGGCATAACACCAAAATGCCCTAGCACCCACACATCAAAAACCTCCTTCCCATTACCCATAAATCCATGGTCCCATAAATGCCAAAGATGTCCCTCCCCTTGCACCAACATAGCTAACCCAAATGTAGGTGCAACAAAAGTAAAGGACGGGTGGGTGGGCAGGAAAGACTGTGCAAATCAGACATGTTTAACACAACATAGGTTAAAGATCCATGTGAGACATGTAAGATCCATAACTTGTTCCAATATTCATCTATGAGCACTTCAGAAATCCCTCACACGGTTGAAATGTTTGTGCGAAATCCCATAGCTCATTCTTGCTCATTAGCATTGGGCTCTTCCATTTTGGATGAATTGGTGTCTCGAATCATGCTTGAATTGCCATTCCGAAATGTCTAAAAACACGAAAAACTCAAAAAAATAGGTAATGTTGCTTGAGGTAGGCCAACCTTGTTGATCACAATCAAAGGTTGTTAATCATCATGCTAAACGATAAAAGAATGTCATCTTGGATCCAAAATGTCATCCACTAGGCATGTGGGTGACCTCAGAATGAGTTAATATGCGTTTTGAAATACCTTTGGCAGAGCTAGGTTAACCCATAGGCACCAAAAGCAGTGGGCAGAGAACCGATTACTATAACATCCACCTACACTAACTCCCCGATCCAAGCCTTAATTTGTTGCCATGCTACCAATACAACTGGCCGAGACTCCCCCAAAGGTGGGACATTCTCCAATACATATGCACATGAGTGCAACTGAAAGGTCTACAAATATTACAACACCCGAATCAACTCCCAGAATAACCTTGGTTTAAGGTTTGAAAGTCCTTGACCTATGTTAGCCTATGATAAACCCTAACATGGCCATCTTGATATGATCAGGTCCATTGGTTTAATCTTATTCAAATCTTGCACCCCTAGCAATGTGATGTTGTTTGGTAAAGCGTGTTGGTAACCCTAGATTGTCAACGCATGCAACAACTCAAAATGTTGTCACAACATCATAATATGGCCATGGAGGCTTGCTAGGCTTGAAAATCCTTTTCCACATAATAGTATTGACAAACCTTGATGCCAAATTGAAGGACCGATGCAAGGTCGGAACTAATGTCTCCCAAAAACTCTACTAAGCAAATCCCATCCTTGGGAATATGCCACCGGATAACCCTAAAATCCAAAGGTCATAAACAAGTGGTACATGGCCTGGATCTACAAGTACTTGTGGGCTTAGTGATGGCAAAATGTGCTAAGCCTGATGAATATAATGTATGGTTGATGCCTAAAGCTTCGACAACATTCCCCACGATGGTGGAGGATCACATGGTGAGCCTTGAATGAATGGCCCGACCTAGGCACCTAGCATTTCTAGCTCATGAATAGGGGGGTTATCCATAACATGGACATTGCCCTCCAATAAATCAAAACCATGGGGAAGCCCTGAAAATCTTGCTAACATCATCGAATTGCTAGATTTTCTAACATGCCCCCTAATGAAGGTAATCGATAGAAAAGCCCTATGACTATTTCCTGTCTGCCGTCCTAGTCAATAAATAGTCTCCTCCCAAAAATCTAGGGTGATTCCCAAGGGGTACAAAATTGCCCCCCCAACTGGCACATCATACAACGTAGCCTACATAACCACTACCTTAACATTGACTATGGTATAATCTACAAGTTTGATGGGATTAACCTAAATAACAACCTCATATTTGGCTATCCCCTGAGCTCTCTTTGACCCGCCCATTGATGTCAAAATCTGATACAAGCATGGTTCCAAATCAGCATCAGTCAACTTTAGACCCTCCACTACCACTTTGCCCAACATCAAAGGTTGAGCTCCCGAATCCAATAATATTGTCTTGAAGCCCTTTTCATCTAAAAAATACCTTCTTGATTCCGCACCACCATTACACCAGGTAGAACCCTTTCTTGATCAATGGGTGGGCATGTTGGAAGCTTTTGGAGTTTGGCTTTTGCAACATGCCAAGGTGGTACCACCATAACAAGTGGTTGGTTAATAGGTGGTTGGTTAACAGGTAATCCATTGATAGGTGGACCAATAGGTAGGTCAACATGTAAGTGGTCGACATGTGTGTTGCTAACAAGTATTTGACCAATTAGTGATTAGTTGAATAATACCTCCTGGGAATCCTTGACAAATGTAGCCACCATCCTTAGTGTATCCATGCCATCACATAATGTGGCTACCATTCGAAATATTGTAGTTGATCGAAAATCAAGCATCGCCAAAATCATAGCAGAAAACAATGGTGTCTAACACACCAACTTGGCCGCCCCTAACACATTACTAGGCGCCTAGGTTCTCGAAGAAGAACTAGACAATCTAATGGTTGTAACCAATCCCCTATTGGGGTTGGATGTGTCCATTGAGGTGCGATCATTAAGGTCCAGACTGTGTCAGTCAACACAAAAGACTATGGCAGACGAACTTGATGTTGGGCCTCCCCACGTTGAGGATTTAATCTTTTGTCAACATCTTATGGTTTTTGCACTCGAGCACTTGCCCTAGTAATTGGTGCAGCTATCAAAACCCTAATTAGGGTTTTGTCATTGATTACCTCTAAAACATGATCATTGGGAATATCTGACTCGATCTCATCTAAACCTAATGGCCCCAAAAATTTAGTCGCATAGAAAAATCTAAGGTTGAAACCTTGAGTTGAAGAATCACCTAGCGCAAGTGTTGTGGGTTTCACTTGTGATGCCATGCTGGATGCCATATTCATCACTAGTGCCTTCAAATGTGCAAATCGTGTTTCCATGGCATTGGGTTGGTTTGGAATTGATTTGGTGGTCGACCCTTTATTAGCTGCACCTTTTGCTTTCTAGCCCTTGCTAAAACCTTGGGTGAAATGTGAAGTAATGGTCTACATCATGGCCTTATGCCTTACAATGGGAACAAGGTTGGTTGGGATTTGGGTTGGAGGTGGTCACTTGAGGAGGATTAGGGCAATCGTTTTTTTGATGTGGCCCACCACACATGTCCTTTCCACCATGTTCTACCAAGTAGGACAAAAAACCCCCACTAGATTCATGTTTGGGTGCCTTGCCTTTTTGTGGTGCAGTCTTCGATGCCTAACCACGTGGTAGCTAAATCGATGAAGTAGGAAAAGGTTTTAAGGTTTCCCTATTAAACCTTAAGGTAACAACCTTTTCCTCCACCATGTTGAGCTCAGTGCGTTGAGATACCTAGAAAACCAATGCCAACGTGGGCTAAATTAGTTGAAAATTGTTGCAATGCTAGGTTTGGGCTCATAATTAAGGCAAGGGCTTACAAAGGGGCGGGCCAAAAGTGAGCTCAGGAGTCACATTTCATGCTCCTGGGAGTGTAAAAAAAGTGAAGGAATGAACTTCCACACTCCTAAGTGAGCTTCCACTTTGGGAGTTCAAATCCTAATGGACTCGCGAATCTTCAGAGAGCGATTGCAAGGGTCAAAGCTCATTAGATTGAAAAGTTTCTTATATCAATGAAAATCTCTTGGAACTTAAATGTCTAAAATGGGCTTGCATGACCCATTTGGATACTTAAAACATAAGTTATGGCCAAAAACAAAGCTAGGAATCAAATTGCCAATTTGACTCCCGACCACTAAAAGTTAAAAATTGCCCTAATTTCCTTGCATGAAGGTGGCGTGCCACATACCGTTGGAAAGCTCTTGACAAGGGCTACAACTTTGGTTTAGACGTCACCTCAATCGAAGGTCTTCACACAAAATTATGGGCCTTCAAAGTTTTGGAAGTCCTAATTTCAGGAATTTCGGGACTCCCATTTGGGAGTCCTAGGACAAAATGCCATTCGGGTGCTGGCCCCATGGCCAGGCACAAAGTATAATATAAGGGGAAGGCATTGGCTTCCCCCAAGTCTGGGTCATGGTGAATTTTGTGAGTCTGTGTTTGCCCATGGTTCGTTTGTGCACCAGAAGTGCTCAAACTACGCACTAACCAACTTTTTGTTTAGTTTGTGCAGGTTTGTGTGAATAATTAATGATTATCAATTTTCCTAGTCCCCATCCCAAAGCTCAAGCACGCCCCTCTACCCCCAAAGTGGTGCGAATCAAGGAGTGTGCCTCGACTCCTTACTCTTCCATTATTTTCACCTTAGACTTACATTTGAGTCTATTAAGGAACTTGGGAGCATGTCAAGAACTATGTTTTGCACCCATCACCTTCAATCCTTTTCCAAGATCCCATACCAAAATTAAATAACTTGGTCACATTAATTAACAACGGCATCCACATGTACACCTCCGGCAAATTCTCATGGGGTTAACACTAAAACTCCTATAATGTATGGAGTCTGTCCATCTTCACACCTTGGTAATTGGTGCGAAGTTCTTCAAAAAACTTGGTGACAAGGTTAAAAGTGAGAATAACTTGTGCCTTGGTAGTTGTACTACTGCCACCACCCCTAGGCATAAAAGGACCTGCACCAACCCCTATGATAATGGTCAATGGAATAAGTGTTGACGCAACTAGTTGACCCTTGGTGATGGAAAAGTAATTTGGCAACTAATACCAACGTCATTCCTCCATGTCAACTTTATGGGCATCACAAAACTCGTGATTGTCATCCATGGGCAATCCTTTTAGATGTTGGAATAAACCCTTCCATGTTAAGAAAGGTGTAAATTATAGCATATTCCATAGCTATCGCATATCACACAAGGTATTAAACTCCCAAATGAAATCATTTAGTTCGATGGTGTTGACCACCCTTGAAAATCAACGGGGCCCCTTGGAGGCGCCATACATGTCCTCCATGTCCCACACAAGTGATACCGACACTACCGATGGTAATTATGCCTCAAAATTTCAAGAATCTCCCTCAAGTGATAATGTAGGTGGGGTAGGTGGTCGAAACCACATTGTTTGCCTAGTAAACCTTCTAACAAACCTATCTCCAAAATCCAAATCCCAACACCTATCTGTGATGAAACCCTAACCCTAATCCAAGTCTTGCTAAAAACCTTAAACCTATAACCTTGGAATCTTGTAACCTGAAAAGCCCATTGTGACTAGGATTGTTGCACCTGTATTGGTTCAACTAATCCTACAAGGATGTTAACCTAGTGTGACTTTCCTTGACCTTCAAATCACCCAAACCAAAATCGTAACTAGGGTTGTTGCACCTGTATGGCTAAGGCACTTGCATCCACAAAAATGTTCTATAGGCCAAGCACGCACTTAAGGCCTTCACAATCGTAGAAATAAAAAATGCAATCTCACTAGTCATCACCTCGGTCTCATCACCAAAACAAGTCTATTGGTCATCAATCCGATCTCACCCAACAACAAATACAAGCACTAGCTATAATATGCCCGCCACTAAATTCTAATATCTATGTTTGGGAAAATCAAAGGTTAAATCAAGGGTTAAATAAGACCTATTTAGTAATCAAAGTTGGGTGGTAGCTTTGTCACATACTTGACCATTAACCACACTAATTACAACTTCTAGGCTCACTATGTGCTACAACTAGCACACGTGGGACGGCTTGAAGCCTTTTACCCAAAGTTTCTTATTGAGCAATATGCACAAATCTATAGGAGATCATCACATGAGCTTGTGTTCGCCCTATGATGTAGTTCAAAAGCACACAACTTGATAGATTTTTTTACCCCTTGATAAAAAATTGATAATCCTAAACATAGACACAAGAAACAAGTGCAAAAACCCACAACACAAGGGAGACATACTCTTTAACACAAACACACCTCCACCTCTGTAAGCTCCTTTTGCAAACTTACAATAATAGTTATGGAAAAATTAAAAAGTTGATGACATGGCTTGATGGCGTGGCACTCCATTACTTGTCGATATTAAGAATACTTATAGGTAAGTCACTTGTGTGTTGTTCTTGTGTTTTGTGCCCTCCTATGCACCTCACACCTTCGTGCACCCCTTGTGCCACACCACTAGAAAAAGGGCTTCGAAATGGCCCTCTGCCAACTTAGTGGAAGCTTCCTAAATGATAGCCTCCTTCACCATAAGACCAATGGTGAAGATGGCACCTAAAATAGGTGTCGTATGCGAAAGATATCAATTTCCAAGATTTTACGTGAAATAAATCCCAAAAATAGGAAAATTAGTCTTTGGACTTCGAAAATCACAATCTCCAAAAGTGGTTGCATGCCCATTGTTGCGTAAAGCTTGCCAAGACAAATCCGATGACACTAAAATAGTCAAAATCTAAGCCCATAAGTGGAAAATATGGCCCACTAAAAATCACAGATGGATGAAAAAAAAAATAGAAAAAAAAATTATATATATATAATTTCTTGACATGTGTTAGGTTCGGATTGGACTTGAACCTACCCTTAGTCGCCACGTAGCCCTCGAACCTCAGGTTCAAAAATTTAATAAATAAATAAAAAGAAGAAGTAACCTAGGATGGGTCTAGATTGGACTACCTTGGCCTTATTTGCTTGGGCCTTGTTCGAACTTGGTGGGCCACCAATGCCTTGTTAAGTTGGTAGGCCTAGCCTATGCCTCAACCGAATTAAAGTTTTGTGGTGATGGCCACGAGAGCTCGACAACTCGTGTGCACCCACAAGTGTGGCACACATGAAAGCATTGCCATCCTATAACATCGTGCGTTGGCTACATGCTATAGCTACACATGCTACCAAGCTCCCCCTTCCCTTTTTTTTCCTTTTTTTTGTTTTTCCTTCTTCTTTTTTTCTTTGCAAACTACAACAGCAAGTTTGTTTCCATCACTCCCTTTTTTTTCCTCTTCTTTTCCTTCTTCTTCTTCCTTGGAATGTAACTATTTGTTACAACTCCTCCTTCTACATTTCAACTCCTCTTATTGTAGCTTTTTGCAATGGTAGTGGTGGCTCAAGTTGTTGTCGTTGTTGCTATTCTTGCAAATGAACGATGGAACAAAACAGGAGAGGAAAAGTAACACTATGCACTCACACTAAGCTGTAACAGGTACAAACAAAACACAAAAGGTCACATCACCTAATGCCCGAGCAAAATTGAAAAGAATAAACACCACATTCTTATGCAGCAACAAACAAAATAACCATGAATTTAGTGTAATCAACCACAAATCTAGCTTTAGCACTATTGAGTTAAATGAACTGCAAGTTTTCTTGATTTCAAAGTTCTATTCACTTGCAAAACATAGGAATCCAAGTACCAACATAAACCTCAACAAACTCCTTGCATAACAAAAACATAAAAACACAACAGAATACAATAGAACTACGATGTGCTTCAAAGTTTAGAAAATTGGATTTTGATCAAACATCATCCCATTTATCCTAAACACCAAAAAGCTAAAATCTCATTCACATTAGAACTAGTTCTAGACTTACTTACCCCAAATTACTTACAGTAAGTAGGATAAAAATCTATAACTACATTAAAATTTTGGACACATTCTATCATTTTATGTGTGTGATTATAAAAAAATGTGTGTGTGAAATGAGAAAACAAAGTTGTACTTGTGTGAAGGAGAAATATAATGAATTATGGTTTAAGGTCAAGGGACATCCTTTCTTTTCACAACATCAAAACGTGTTTTTCATGACTATGACATTTTATGACTATGTCCTAATTTAGTCATGTAATTATATGTCCTTAATCATATACCCTTAGTCATCTCTACAATTACATTGTGATTGCATTATGACTACATGATTATGAGGTAAATACCTAAATAATATTTATTTAACTTAGGTACTACCAATTTAATAATACCTATTTTAGATATGTACTAGCTAGGTACCTACTTTATATACCTACCTAGTAGGTATTTAAGTAGTAGCCATTAACTAAGTAATAGGTATCTATTTGTAGTTACTTATTAAATAACATACCTACCTTAGATAGTACCAAAATACATACTTACTTAAGTACTATATAAGTACCTACTTTAATTAGGTGGTTAAACATACCAAGGGGGTGGGTGCAAGAATGATTGGACCAATGGCCTACAAGAAATTACCACTTTTTTAGTCCAAAACAAAGGTATTTTTTGTGGATTAGAGTGAATTACAAAGGTTTTTTATTAGTTCCTTAACCTTTTTTTTCCATAAAGCCCATTTAGGGGTCCCTTTTCTTAACACATGTCATTAAAAGAAAAATAGGTATTTTTGATTAATCTTTGCGACTAAATTTTAGTTGTTAGCAACATTTGCAACTAAAATTTCATTAGTCGCCTTAAACAAGTCACATGTGATATTAATCGCAAACGACAAGGGGTATTGGATGAAAAAAAAAATCAAAAAATACAAGTCCATCCATTGTATACGGCATTGTCACATGTGATTAAAATGCAATTATTTTGGTCATAATTGAAGGCAAATGATGTGAAGTAATGTGTCTTGATATTTAATTATTTAAAATGTAATTATTATTATTATTTTGAAATAATCTAAAGCATTCAAGTCAAATTCTTCAATGATCTTATATTATGGCACATGGCCCAATGTAAATATGCCAAGTGGCACTTTTAAATTGAATTTAATACAAAATATTAATATTAAGTTGGTAGGTACCTAGGTAGGTACATAAGTAGGTGCCTACAAACCTAGGCTACATACCTACCTACCTATTTAAGTAAAAAGGTAGGTAGGTAGGTCTTACCTTCTTAAGTTAAATACCTACTCGTATAATTAGGTACTTAGGTATGTAAGTACATAGGTCGACCTAGGTGGGTAAGTTAAGCTAGGTACCTACCTAACTAGGTAGATAAGTAGGTTGGGGAGGTAGGTAGTTTAAAATTGTACATAATTTGTTTTTTTGTTTTGAATTAAACCTTTTGATTGATTCATCCCATGCACACAAATTTTTGAATGTGAAATTGGATGACCACACCCCTTGTTTATATAATGTTCAAAATAGGAATGGAGAACAAACAATATGGGATAAATTTTGAAGTTGCAACTTCCTCACAAATTAAGTTAAAACTCCAAAACATTTGTCATGCCTTTTGTTCTTAGTTTTTATATTTATAAACAATTTAGGTACATGGTTCATTAAATAATTAAAATCATTTAATTAATAATTATTTAATTTAACATATATTTAAAATATAAAATATGCACTTCAAATATTAAGTATTCATTATAAACTACTGTAAATTAAAAACTTACAATTTTTAAAAATTGAATGTATAAATCATGAACCAACAATTGTTATTTAAAAGAAAAAATTCATACATGATTTTTTTGAAAAAGTAATATTTAACTAGTTACATTAACTACTATAAAATTACGTTTATTACTTTTTTTAAATTATTGGTCAAGTAAAAAAAAATTATTCATAATTACTAACTATAAATACAATAATTTGTTAAACATATCATCAATTTTTATAATTAAAATAAAATTACTGTAAAAATATTTATCCTAGACAAGTAATTACAGAATTTTTTTAAATAAATAAATTACTTTATAGTAATTCCTGAAATTAAAATCCTTAAAATAGTTATTTTAATTACATTATAATTTTTCCAAAATTCTAATTCAGATTTCAAGTTATAAGTTACAGATTGTGAATAATTATGTTCAATTAAAAAATGATTATGCATATAATATAATTAATTCTGATCTGAAGTAATTACAATGATTTTAAAGTAATGTAATATAATTACAGTAATTCATTTCTTTTACTATAAGAATATAAATTATATAATATAAAAATATATGTTGTAATAATAATAATTTACTGTTCCTTATAGTTAATAAATTTAAAAACTTATAGTCATTTATAAAAGTCTTTTATTATGGACAACAATAATAGGAAAAAACTTTAAAAATCAATCAAAAAATTTCTGAATTGAAATATTAATTTAGATTGCAAAAAAAAATTAAAATTAAAATATCAACTTTTAAATCAAATAAGTCTTCTGAATTTAAATTAAAATTTTCAAAATTGAAATATCAACTTTTAGACTCAAATAAAGAGATTCAAAATTGAAATGTCCATTTTTGGACTCAATTAATAACTTTCTGAATTCAAATATTAATTTTGAGAATAGAGAAACATAATTCAGAATTGCACTTTGAAATCAAATAAGTTTTTAAAATTTACATTAAAAATTTCAGAATTGAAATATTAATTTTTAGAATTTAAAATAATAATTTACAATTCAAATATCAATTTTTAGATCAAATAAGCTTTTTGAATTTAAATAAAAAACTTCAAATTCAAATAATGTTTTAAGGAATTGAAATAACAATTTTCAAATTCAAATATCAAGTTTCAAATTCAAATAATATTTTTTAAAGAATTGAAATACTATTTTTCCGAAGTCAAATATAATTTTTCAGATCAAATTTTTTTTATAAATAAAAATAAAAATTAGAATTGAAGTATTGATTTTTAGATTCAAATAGTTTTTTTCAAATTGAAATAATTAAAAAAAAGAATTCCAATAATATTTTTTTGAATAAAAGATGAAATTTCAAATTCAAATTTTTTTAATTTAATAATTGAAAAATGAATTCCAATAGCAATTTTCAGCATTGAAACATTGATTTTAATGTTTTTAAATGATTTTCATACTTGGAATTATAATTTTAGACTCAAACATATTTTTTGAATACAACCATCATTTTAAATAATTCATATTTAAAATTTAAAATTCAAATAATTTTTTTGGAATTGACAAAAAAATTCAAAATATGATTTTCAGAATTGAAATATCAATTTTGATATTCAAAATTTGATTTTTAGATTCAAATAAAATATTTCACAATTGGAATAACAATTTTTAGTCTCAAATAACGACTTTTAATTAAATTTCAAATTCACATAACATTTTTAATATTGAAATATCAAATTTTTAGATTCAAATATAATTTTCAACATTAAAGCCATCTAATCGATAGGATGAAGTTTTCAATTGTTGCAAACGAAGTGGTTACATTTTGGCTAATTTTCTACTAATGTGTGTATAAGAATAATCCAAAAACCTTTTTTCCTAATATTTTGTGGACTTTTGAAAAAACCATATTTTAAAAACTTGTTTAAAAATCCATAAGTAAAATCTTTACAAATGTCATCATGCAAAAAAATTCAAATTTAGTTTTTTAAATATCAAGTCCCTAACCAACACATCATAAAAGATTGGGCCATTTCATATAAAAAATTGTTGTCAAGATTACATTCCAAAATGTTCAACTTTGAAAGTCCATATCTCTTGTGTTTTTCTTGATTATCAAAATCTAATAAATGGATAGATACATATTCAAGTTGGTATCCTTAAACTAAATCCTTATAGGGAAAACAATTAAATTTACCTATCAAATATGGTCATTAAAATGACAAGCACTCTACAAAAAATTTCAAGAAGTCCAAAAATTGTTCCATTCATTCTTGCACCCACCCAAGGTACCTATTAAATTACTAATTAGGTTATATGTTATTAAATAGGTACCCTAGCTAAGTAGCTAGGATAATTAAATTACTGAAGTAAGTTAGAAAATAATTATTTATGATAATATGGTGACAATTTTTATCATGTAAAAAAATGTGGTGCAATGATTAAGGACTTCATCCCTCAATGTGGAAGTAAAGGGTTTAAGTCTTCATAATTGCAACTTGGTCTTATAAGGTTACCTAGTCTAGCTTAGGTTGTTAGCTAAATAGGTTAACCTACATTCCTAGCTAGGTTAAGGCCTACGTTTTTAGCCTAGTAGACCTTAGGCTTATGTAGCCTAAGTTAATAGGTTAAATTATTTTTTATCTTTCAAGATTATAGTTGCAAAAATCATGGTCATAAAAAACATTGTCCTTCATGATTGTTGTCACAAGAGACATTTAAAAATATGATGTGTCTTATTCGACTACATGGTCATGTAGTTATGGATGCCTGAAATGACTAACAACCTAGGCACGAATGGAGTCATGAAATACACATTTTGGCATTGTCTTTGTGTTTTTGCCTTGAATTCTTAGATGCAAAAGAAAGTATTTTGTATTAGTTTGATGTAAAATAAGATAGTTCTTAGTTTAGTTAATTTTTTTTTTCATATTTCACTTTTTAAAATGCTTACTAGAAATCAATGACTAAACAGTAGTTGCAACAAAAAAATAATTACAAAATGAAGGTAGCTGCAGGAAGAAAATAGTTGTAGCAAGAAGGTAGCTATAGCGGGAAAATAGTTGTAGTAGGAAGGTAGCTACAACAAGACAATAATAATTGTATGAAAGCAATTAATGGAAGGCAGTGGTTGCAAACGATAAGGCAACACCTATAAATTTGAAAACAAAAATTCCAAAATGAAATTTTATTTCACTGAAGTTTTATCCAAAGACTAGAAGGTAGACCTTTTAGCCCCTTCATTGTTTATTATAATTTTCATTGAAAAACCATTTTTTTAAGTCCTTTTTTTTAGGTTAAAGGCAAGACTACCTTCTAGAAGGGAATCTTTTCCCAAACATGTTTTCATCATCTTTATTGAATTTATACCCAACAACCCTTTCATCATAATAGGAATTAGGTTGCCAATTTTGTGATCTTCCAAATATCCTAGTGACTTGTGAATGAATCTTTTGGGCCAATACACTTAACAAAAGATGCACATAAATTTTATTTATGAATGCCATAATTTGCTTCACAAAATGGTGTATGTAATGTAACAATTTCAATTTCTACCCAACAACCCTTTCATCATAATAGGAATTAGGTTGCCAATTTTGTGACCTTCCAAACATCCTAGTGAGTTGTGAATGAATCTTTTGGGCCAATACACTTAACAAAAGATGCACATAAATTTTATTTATAAATGCCATAATTTGCTTCACAAAATGGTGTATGTAATATAACAATTTCATGCATAAAATATGGATGTGTTATCATGGACAAAGTTTTTCCTCATATAATATGAGTAAAATACAATGCTTCAATAATTGCATGCATTGCACCTTTTGGATTTATGATGTATTTATTACAATTTAAAATATTTTCCATTCAAATCAATATTTTTGGAATTGCTATATGTATTATTCTACACCCATAAAAATACAAAATATTACAACAAACAATATTTTGGAATCACCTTAAAGAACTAACAACCATATAAAAGCAATCAACAATCATATATATTTTAATCCCACTTCTTTTAAATCTAGCCTACTAATAGGTGCTTGTAAAGGTATTAAAGGAACAAAAAAATTATTTTTGAAAAGGCTACATGTCTAATGGCCCATAATGAAACAAAATTAAAGGATTTTTTTCCTTTTTATAGGAAAAATGCATGGAATAATTGGCATGCCTTAATAAGCAATTCTTAACTATTGATGTTGGTGAATACAGTACAAACAATTTGGACAAAACACCAATTTTTTAATCAATTTATTGAAAAAAAAACACACATAATGTTCAATTGAAACATAACTAAAAGATGAAGCATACATCCCCAAGAATTGAACAACATTGATAAAATGAAAATTACACAATAAAAGACTTCAATGTAATCCACACTTGTAATCAAATATGGAGTTGAATATATTTTCCAAATTGTAATCAACCTTATTTTAGAAAGAATTATCTTTTAATGTACAACATTGAATTCAAATCTCAACCATATATTTGCCTCCTCATTATAACCTCAAAATTTTAAATAACTATAAAATGAAATTATTGCTTCATAATAGAAAAAACTAGAAATTGATAAGGTGTGAAAGCACATTATGGTGACCTTAAATAGATGTTACATTGATAGTTTTTCTTGTATTTTTATATGATTTAAAATAACTTTTTTTTCTTTGAAATATAAAAAAAGGGATTCATTTATGTAAAGCTAACACATTGATTAGATTTGGAGCAATGCAAAAAAACATTTCAAATTTGTGGATACTCAATAGAATTGTTTTTTAAATGGTGTCATATTGGGCCCCCACTTTCATCTATTATTTGGTTTTTTCATCCTTTGCTACATGTTATCCACAAAGTTTTCAAACAAGGGACCAATTTCACAAAACCTAGCATGGGATCTTGAAATCCAATTCCAATAAAATTTTCTTTCCACCCATGGGTTGCCAGCTATAATTTACGATATAGGGGTTATATAAGGGTTGGGGAAGGCCTAAAGGGGCTAGGAGTTATGGGGTTATGGGGGCTATTATGGGCTATGGGTTGTAGGGGTTATAGGCTATGGGTTATATGGTTCTACACCTATATTGTTATAAGATTTTAAAGCTTACATTTCAAATGCATCAAATTACACCTCAAATAGTTAGGGTTCCAATTACATTTCCAAACCTTCAAATGGATTAAATTACACTTCAAATGGTTTCAAAACCTTTAAACCTCTAAAACCTCTAGAATTTCAAAGGTTTAAAATTCTAAGACCTCTAGACTTTTTTGAATTTGTAAGGGTTTATAGGGGTTTTTGGACTAAACAAAACCAATAAAAAAGGGATGGCCATCACCATTGAGGGGGGGAAGGTTTGAGACCAAAATAAAACCAAGAAGAGAAAAACCATGACCATCAAGAAAAAGGTTTTTCATATTAGTACAAAACAAAGAAGATGAAGACCATCACCATCAAAGTGGGGAGGGGGGGGGGGGAAGGAAAAAACAAGAAAAAAACCAAGAAAAAAAGGGACAATCAGCAAAAAAAGAGGTATTTTAAAGGAAAAA
>Ga0116231_10000496_pt1 | contig 68970 bp, 67 predicted proteins | sample S1TSphgellanicum_2_FD_89695 | JGI IMG/M metagenome (GOLD analysis project Ga0116231, IMG submission 89695) | Host-associated microbial communities from peat moss isolated from Minnesota, USA - S1T2_Fd - Sphagnum magellanicum MG | ecosystem: Host-associated > Plants > Peat moss > Unclassified...
GAGTTCGGAATGGTGTGTAACCAGTGTAAGCACTATGTTCAACATATTTTTGTTCCTTAAAATTCCATTTGGACTCAAACCTGGGTACTTGAACAACATTTAATGCAAAGTGCATTTGATCTCAAACTTATAAGTTTTGGAGGTTTACATGTTTCCCTGCAAAAAAACTCCAAGATTTGTTCGAGTGTTTTGTATGTTAATGCAAATGTATTTGTGTAAAAACTATGATTTTTCTTTAGTTTTCTTTCAAGCATCCCCATGTGCATGCATTGCAGGCTTTTAGTACCACATTTCAAGTTATTTTCAAGCACAGATTGTTTTCTGTATACATAAAATGTGTTTGTGAATGTGCGAGGTGCATTTGGGTATAAGAATAATGTTTTTATTGAGTCTTAATTCAAATCAAAATTTAACTTTTGAAATTTTATTGGAACCAAAATAAAATTTACAAGAAACAATATTTTGGGTTTTCTTCATATTTGTATGCCTAAACCTAAACCATTCAACTAAAATTTAAAATCAATAAATGTACTAAAATGTGTGTATAATCTAAAATAGTTGGATCAAATGTAGTGTTTAATGTTAAATCAACGATGTAGATTGTCTTAGGTTTTTTTCCCATTTAAATTCTTTCAATTGGTAAAAGAAAGAGGTTTCTAGTTCCACGACACACATAAGAAAAAATTATTGCAAACCTTCTAAAAAGAACCAAACTTTCATATATCCAAAGAATGGGTAAAGCAAAAGGATATAACAAAACCTCAAGGTTGCAAGAACTTTGGACAAACATGTTTTAAATGATAATTCCAAATCACCAAGGAAAAACCTTCGTGTGTGTTTTATTTTCAAGTTGACATGAGCAACATAATATTGGTATATATGTTCTATATCAAGCTTGGGCTCTGCGTTGCTATGCGCTACTAGTGATAATTTTTCACCTTATTATGTTCTCATATGATTATCAATAATTCATCATTATTTTTGTCAATGTTAAACTTAATTTTAATTAAAAATCATGGACACAAAAAAGGCACATGTTAATTTGCATTTGCATACTCATCTTGGTGAGAAAGGAAAGAGGTGAAATAGTAATAAAAATAGTTATTAGGAAAAGATAAAGGATTAGAGATAATTATTAAGAAGGAAATGAAGTAATTACTTTTGAAAATGAGATAATTATACTTGAAAATGTTTTTAGAATTGCACAAGTATGACCATTATGCAAAATCAATAAGGACCCTATGAAAGATTATAAAAACTCATCTCAACATGAAGTAATAAGGCACACTATCATCAATAGCTCCACCGAACCTTTTAGCCCATAAGAGGTCTTTTTTCTTTGTTTGGTTTTCCCCTTGGACCATACCTCTCTGATATGTTAGATCATGGCATGCGCAACATGTGTTGTATGGGGATGGATGACCTCCCCAAAAAGCCCACCTCTTGGAAAAACTCATAAAACCAATGCGTATAGATTTGAATGATAGGCACCTCCCAAGACTTATCATTAGATCTTTTTCCTTTCACATCTTTCCAATGACAAAAAGCTTTATGAAAAGAAAGGAAATTTCAGCCCCACCCAAAAAAGGGATTACTTTTCATTTTCTTCAGATTTTTTGCCCAAAAGAATGACTGCATATAATTTTGGTATAAGAGCTGCTTTAGACAAGGGTCCAAGGACCAATTTGAAGCAAATTGAACCTCGAATTGAACCCTCCTTCACATTTTTTTGAATTTTTTTTTTGGTAAGGTACAATGAGTGTGTCTAAAACTTTTTTTGGGTCCAATTCGAGGGTCCAATATCAAAAATGTGTGAATGACATGTGAGAGTTTTAGGTTAATCTTTGGTTTGTTTTTTTCCATGAGATTTTTTTTTTTTTTTTTTTTTTAGATTATTTAAAACTCTTACTACACCATGGATCAGTGTAAGCAGAAAATATTGCAGGTTCTTGTTTTTTTATTATGGGCATGCATCAAGTGATTGCAAAAGTGCTTGCATTGTAGTGAATAGTTATTGTACAACATTGAACAACATTGAGATATGATTTGTGTAATGTTTTTCATGGAGTTTATTGATATGGCATCAAGGGTTTGCAACATTTGAAGTTATGAGAGGGCAATGGGATACATGAAGAATTAATTTTTAAAAAGCTTTTCTGAAGTTTTTAAATAAAACTTAAAGAATGATACAAAATTTATCTCGTGTTTTTGCATTCTTGACAAATTCAAGTTTCATTTCTCCTCTTAGAGAAATGAGGTGCAGTATTTCATCATCCACCCAGTTTTTTCAACTTTTTCATTTTCATTTTTCATTACACTCACTTTCTTTTTTGGTGCTTTCTTCTTTGGAATGGAACTAGTTTAAAAATTTCTTATAAATCTAAATCCTCTTCCACTTATGAAAATTGTCTTTTTTTCACTTTTTGCCCCACTTTTTTATTTCCCTCAATTTTGTGCAGTTTGAAAGGTTGAAAATGCACTCCTTCTAGCAACCACTTGTGAGGATCCACAAAATCAAATATGTCAACTTTAAAATTGATAAAAAAATGAGGGAGTTGGTGTGCTTTCAACAACTTACTCAGTCCATAACATGTCTTCCATTCTTGAAGAATTTGAACAATAAGCATAAAAAGATACAATGAAAAAAAAACAAATAAATGAGCAACTTTGAACCCTAGCTTACACTTTGGTTCTCCAAACCATGAGCTCTCCTTTAAGCTTTTTTTGGTCAGACTAATTGGTTTTCACTCCAAAATGATGCCATGTAAGCTAAATCACAATTCGATTTGTCTTGATCCTGGACCCTCATTTAAAGACCTTGAGACCAATTTAAAGCCCTTGACCAATAAAAAATACTCGATTTCATTGGATATTGCTCTTTGGACCCTTGTCTATAGTGGCCCTAAGTGATGCCCTCCTCTAACAAGCATTGAAGGTATTTATTTCTTTTAGCACTTTGCAACAATGTGTGTCCCTACTTGGGGTGGATTGTAGGACATATAATATGGCTACATATACATGCTTCATAAAAAAAATGACTTCAATACTAGCTGGAGGAGGTGGGTATGACATTTTTGAAAAGTTACACACCCTTTGTCAAGAATGTGATAGAAAGAAGGTTTTGATGCTAGTTGGAGGTAGCATGGAGTATGGATATAACCATTCTAGAATGTGTAACACATTCTAAGGTGACCCTAATCAAGATGGATAGTAATAATACACATACTGTAAAGCTACCTGTAAGAGGCTTCAAAAAAATACCTATACTGGATGGCTGGTTACATCCAGACTAGAGCAAGGCTAACCCTTTGTAAGAGCATCTCCAGCAGTGCCCAGTAGGTGACCCAGCAAAAATATTTCTCACATCCAAGTTTTAGTTACTTTACTTTTTTTTTCCTCAACCTCACCCGTGAAACTGAAATTGGGACTGCAAATAGGTGGAAGACTAATAATCGCAACCCACCTGGACCAATGAAAGTATCTAAAACCAATCAGAAACAAGTAGAAATAAATAAAAGTGTCACAAAAAAAAACCAAAAGAAATTAATGAATTTTATTTTTAAAAAATTTGCCCTCTCCTTGCACTAAAAGTACAATAGGTGGTGTTCATATGACAGAATTGGTGACTTGCTGATTATTATACCTCCCAGAATTGCCTGCTGTCCAGTTCTGCCATATTACACAACCTTTAACTTGTACAGAAATACGTAGTAGAAATACCTACCCTCTCGTATAATATACACCTAGTTTCTTGTCTTTACATAGCCCAGAGTTCCGTACAGGTGGCAAACAGGGAGGGGGAGCTGGGATAGCTGGGAGGATTTGGCGAGTTGGAGGGATTTGAACCCGAGACTGGGTATTTAAAATAGTGAGAACACAACCAACAGACTGGGAGTCAGTTTTTTTGTACGTGTCGGAGACCGTCGTCCCCACGCACACGTTCCGTCGACTTCGTGTGTTGTCGCCTCTTCCGTCTCCGCCGAGTAGCCGCTCGAGGTGGTGGCTTGGCTTGATTTGATGTTTGGGTTCAGAACCCACTGGACGTGAAGGATTGGGAAGAGAAAGAAAGGATTCGGTTGCTTCTTTCGGATGAGGAGATGGACTGGGCTGGAGGATTTCGCAAATCATTGTAAAGCGGGAACAACAAGAAGAAGAAGAAGGTAGAAGAGATGTTTGAGATATAATTCGGAGCTGAATTTTCTTTGCAAGGTATCCACGGGTGGTTTTGTACAAACTAGTTTCAAGGTATTGTTTCTGTTGTAGTTGTGTGTGTGTGTGTGTGTGTGTTTCTTTGTTTTTTTTTGGGTGTTCTTTTTGGTGAATCTGGAGGTTTGTTCTCTGCCTCAGCGAGTGTAAGTTTTGACTGCAATTTTGTTTTTGTGATTGGCTTGTGAATGTGGTGCTGGTCGAGTTCTTTGGGGTGGAGGAGGTGGGGAGATAGGTTGTGACAAGAGTGTTTTGTTTTCGAAGGTCTAAAAGAGTAGGTGGAAGAAGAACGGAGTCGCCGATTCTGGTTGTGGCAGTTGACTCCACCCCCCTCCAGTGAAGCTTGAAAAGCACAAATTGAAGAAGTGGATTTATTTTTTCTCTTTCTTTTGAGCAGTTGTGTTTGGTTGGAGGGAGAAGTCTGGGGTCAGAAGGATGAGTAGGTGCACTGTGCGTTGAGGCACTGCGTCCGCGTACATTATTTCTAAGTGGAAGGATAGGAATATCATGAGCTTTGTGTTCAAAAAAGGTTTGTTAAACTTTAAAGGGCGTGAAGATGTTTGCTCAAGCTTGCAAAAGAGGTTGGAGAGTTTTGAGCAAGAAGATGGTGGGCAATGGACATAGAGAGAGACACGCACGCACGCGCACACACACATAAGTCACCTTGTTTGATGGTAGGTTGTAAGGAACTTGACAGCATTTTTTCTGTGACCACAAACTTAGCTTCTGGACATAGTCGCTTTGTACTCTATGCAAAGAAACTCAGATTCGGAGATCTTATATTGAAATGAAGTGCGATTGAATTTCGTTTGGCTCATGCTTTCGCAGATTTTCACAAGTTGGGAAGAATATGGCAAACGCAAGCAGTAAATGAATGAGGGTATGTGACGCATGCAATGAAGGGGGTAGCAGTTTGCATATCCAACCTGTGGGCTCTTCAAGAGCGCCGTTATGCAGCGGTGTATTTTTCAGTTACATGGTTTTTGAAGACTATGCTTTGTCTTTTCTTGCGGGCCACTGCTCCAAGATCCTTCTTCTGAAAGCTGTGTTGTGTTTCCTTTGCCAGCTTGCCACAAGGTTTTCATTGCCCTCACAATTTTGAATCTAGTCTCTTGCTCCAAACATTACAAATCTTTGAGTGTTCAGGGTGAATTCACAGATTTCTGGTTCTAGGGATCCTCTGATCACAAACCTTGTTTGTTGCAATTTGAGAGAGGTTGCTTATGATAGGCATCCTGTTCAAATGCAACTGAAGCTGAAACCCTATCTTTGGTGCAGGAAATTTCTAATTCTAATGTCCATGAATGTTCTGTTCTGTGATTACAGCTCTTCAGTGCTTGTATACGAACCATCTATGAGCGAGAGACTGGTAATGGAACAAAGAAGTTTGTCATTGAGGTTTCCTGGCATCAGCAGAGGCTTTCGAGGTTTCAAGAAAAGTGATTTTTATTCTGGTACTGGGAATCTGGGAATCCTTTCTTCCAGTAATTGGTACTTCAACAATGCTGAAAATTGATGTCAACCAACAATGGAGAATTAATGGAAGCTACCCAAAATACTGTGCCAATAAAGTTGCTGAGTTTGCTCTACATATCATATAGTATGTTCCAAGCACCACCCTCCCTTGAATACAGTGGAAACTGTATAGATAACAATGTTTGTCATTTGGTCTCAAGCTCTGGTTTGTCACATGCAGGATCCCTGGAAATTGGTGTAATCCAGGTAGGTGTTCCTTGTGAGAAAACACAGGACCTTTTTCCTGATGGCATTCAGAGGGGCTATCAATCTGGTGAGGCAATTTACTCACCATTGGCCTAGAGCACATCAAATGCTCACCTTTTTAGTAGGAGTCAATTGGGCAGACATCCAAATTTGAGTCAATACAAGCATTTTTCATAGACAATGGATTGGATGGACTTGTTCATTTTGTGAACAAATCCTTGAACATGGTGCTCTACTTTGCTGTACTGGATGTTCTTGTCCAAAGCTCTCAGGTCAAATCCTTTTCTCTTATGCAGTGTGCCTTGAATGGGCTGAAATGAATATACCACTGTATTATTGGCACAGGGCAGTCAAATTTGTTTCACTGGATCTGTATACAGTTCACTTTCCATCCAGAATTCTCATACTCCAGATTGTGCATGACAATTGGTATGTCATTGTGTTGAGAAAGAGTGGTCCTTCAGTGGCTTTTTGCAACATGTGGGTAGTCCTTATATCTGCATTCTCTGCTGCAATGTACTCACAACTTGAAGTTGAGGTGCATGCTCTGGTATGTGTTTTATCTGCCAGTTCCTGTGGTAGCACAACTCTTTATCATGCCCTAATATTGCAACTCCCTCTGCCTAGTGAGGAGGGTCAACACTGAATTGTATTCTCAATTAACAGTTATTTGATTTCCTTCATTTTATTGCATGATGTGGTGTAATTTCTTAAGCTTTGTCATGAAGGATTGGATTTTTTCATTGCCCTTTGAAAAAAAAATCTTATCCTCATCCTTCTTCTCCCACCCAAAAACAGACAACATTGAAGATCAAGTTTGAAATCCTACAAAGTGGAACAGATTAATTATTACATCATCCTTATTTAAAATCAACAAGAGTCAATACTTGAAGGAACAGGTTTTCCAGTTGCTTGGACCTTTTCAAATATCAAAGATGGCAGATCAAATAGATACCAGAAGCTTCATAAATTTTCAAAGGTGAAAAGAAAAGCAAGTGAAACAAAAATAAGCATGCTTGTTTTGTTTGAAGTCACATAATCCTCTACACAACAAGAGAGTTACAAAGGACAAGTTTTGCAGTATATGAAATCTGTGAATGAGCTCCAAGTGATAGCAAGGAATCATAGTAATAAGTATGGTCCATTGACAGAAATGGGTTGAGTCAGCTGCATGCTTGAGCTTAATCTTCTGTTATGGGGTTCTTTTGTCATGTGATTAACCATTATGCCTTACAGATTGTGTTGGTTGGTTAGTGTGAAGCTCAGATTTGGGGCAGTCTGAGTCAAAGAGTGCTCTTTGGAAATTGTAATGCAATCTTGGGAGTTTGAGCCAAATTGAGGGTGGGGTATCTACAGGCGTTAAGTATACTTTCACTCCTTTATGCATAACTTCAAAAGCATAGTATGCGTGGTTATTTTTGCAGAGTTGCATTTACATTCATGCCAGAATCTTGGGGACTTCAAGAATTGCAGTCATCTGAAAGAGAAGCAACAACTTTCTAGTACTCTTGCAGAGCAGCTGAGCAGTGTTGTGCATGTATATAGTTGAAGACTTACACTTTGTGTAAGTGTAAATGGTTTAGAAAAAATTATTTACATGCTGTGTAAAGACGTGTAAATGAAAAACTTTTTACACTTACATACTATGCAAAAGAAAAAAAAAAAGAAGAATTAAATGAAATGAAGAAGATGCCAAAACATGCAAACATTGATGAAATCCATTTTAAAGTAATCCTAATGTCCAATGTGATCATAGAATTGGCTCCAAGTCATAAATGTGCCAATGAAGGATAGGAGTTTAATCAAAACTAAGAAGGTCCCATGTAAAGAATGAACAAACCACTACCAAACTCATGGATACATGTCTTAATTTTGCACACATTATTCTACTTGATCCCCAACCTCATCAAGAAATTCTACATCCATCAAATCTAATATCTCTTCCTCCGCCTCACCAAACTCATCAACATTTTGAGGTCCTCCCTTAACCTCAAATCCAATAGTGGGATCATTAGACCAAAGTGACATTAACAAAGACCTATGAGAATGCTTGCAATAGAAAATATTCTCTATGTTTCATTTTGAGTAGCATGTATGCCTAAAATTGCTCTAGCTAAATAGGCAACTGTCCAAAATTGCCCTTCATGTTTTGACCACTAAAGAAGAGGGTCGTTTGCTTCTTCCAACTTCCAAGGGCTCATCAAATGTGCAAAAGCATGACAATTGCCACCAAACCTACATAATGCTCAAATAAGTTAGTTTGAAGTGTGAAAAGAAGAAGCAAATCAACTCACAATGTTTTTCAAAAAAGTAAAAGAAACAACAGTTGTTGAAAACAAGATTCATCTTCAAACACTCCTACTCCAAAAACAACATTAGCATTGTGCATTGGTTCTTACACAACAATTGAAGAGCATTTGACCATCCATGGTGCTTTTGGTACAAAGTTTTGAGGGTAGGGAGGAGAAACCCTCTATCATATGCAATAGCAATCTTAATTGCAAAAAAGTGGCCAACATAATCTCCCACTAAACTCGAGTTCTTAAATCATGGATCCAACATAAGAGCAACCATATTGTGAGCTTTAAAAAGCTTGAAGTAATCCATGAAATCAAGCAAGGGCCCAAAACAATAGCTACTTGCTTTTGGAAGTTAACACCAAGGGTGCAATCACATTAACACGTACACAAGCAATTGTAATTAGTGCTTGGTTTTGTGTATTTAACATTTTATTTTATTTTTAAAAATTCCAAATGGAATTGCTTTTATATAATGTTATTTTCAATGTATTGGTATATATATTCTAAAAGTTTAAAATTAATCTAATGAATGAATAAAGTAAAAAAGATTTATAAATGGATTTGAATCTTTTGAAAATGACATATTTTTAGAATTTTTTTGTGTAAACCATAACATAATAGTATGATGAAAAATTTCAAGATTTTTCAAAAAAATAATTTAAAATTGTTGTTCAAAATATTCCAAGAATATTCCAAAATAAACACCTAATAAACAATCACCCAAGGGGGCAGTTGTGGCTCATGATATCTTGTGTGCAACCCCAAGTTGTTTCACCTTGGTGTGCATGTCCATTTTTTCAATGGCATCTTCTTCTACTTGTAACTTCAATTTCTTTTTATAAAGTCTCACATACAACTTGATTACAAAAGTAAAAACATCCAACAATAACCAATACATAAGGTATTGATGGACTACACATGCAATCACAAAAGGGAAAATGCATCACAAATTGCTTTAGTAATTGGCCAAGTTTGTGCTAAAGGAATCCTATTAGCTAAAGCTTTTATTTGATGACGATAGCACATCATAATTATAGCTCCATAAACCAAACATTGCTGAAACATGGCAACATTGAATGCAAAGGGGCAAAAGCACACTAGGGTGTCACAAATTTGGTGGATTAAAGTCCCTTTTCAAAGTTATTTTCTAGTGTAATTAAAAATTGGCTTCAAATATGAATATTTAGATGATATTGAAAATAACATTTTTTTCCATTTCCAATTTCAATTCATGATGCTATAAAAAAATTCAAAAAATTATCACAAAAGAATTTTTTTTTTATAATAATTTTTAAATGCTTCAAAGGGCTTTTAAAATAATTGCAATTTATGGGATTTTTGAAAGTCCATAACATAATAAATTAAAATCACATTCCATTCATTCATGGACCTTTGATTTTTTAAACATAATTCATCCAATATCCCAAAATTTCAAACAAATAAGACTAACACATTGTAAGATAAAAGTCCATATCCATGAGTTTTACAAGTGTGACAAAAAGTGTGGACAAAATTCAAAAATTCATTAGTTATTGGATATCCATGATTATGATTTCATTTTTTCATTCTTGGAAGGTTGATTATTAGTTTTAAATAAGTGAATTTTATTTTATTATTTCAATGAATTTTATTTTATTTATTTTCTTGTATTTAAGGAATATAGGAAAAACTGCCATTATGACATCCATATAAGGTCATTGTAGTGTGCAAACACCCAAAGTGCATCTTCATTGGAGTTGTTCATTTTTGTTCTAGCAACCGGATTCCAAGCATGCTTGCTTCCATTCTTTTTCCCCTTTCTTATAGTGCACAATGAAGGAAGAAAATCAATTTTACTATACATTTTGGAACCTAGAACATTTGCACTGAAAACTTCCAGATTGTCAACATACCCATTCTTGGGCCATGTGATGCAAGATTGGAAAGCCATTTGTGTAAATTTCATATTTTAGCATCAATTCTTTGGAAATTTTATCATCATTTATTGCATATTGGGTTACCTTGCTCATAACATGTCCAAAACATGCATCATCAAAATGGATAGGTAGAATTAATGCATCACATGAAATTACAAACTTTATGGTCATGATTGCCAAGTTAATGCCCTCATCTTTCATATAGCACAAAACTTTAGAAATGAAACCAAATTTCTCAAGTAGGGCTTTCAATTATTTTATCAATCTATGCTTAGTAATGTCATTGGCCTCAAAAAAACCTATTGTAACATGATGAAGCTTCCAATCTACTAATAAAAAGTTTATGACAAGAGAAAAATTATCTTGATGTCCCCTATTCATGCACAAATCAAAATGTTGTTGTTATTATGGGTGTGGCATCAAGCAAAAGCTAAACATGCATCTGTAAACAATGTGAAACCATGGCTAGAAATATAATGTCCTTTGAAAAGGGAAAACCAATTTGGGATCTAACTTTCACATCCACACATTTTCACATGTGTTTAAGGTGAAGAACCTTTTTGCTATGAACATCAACACATGGGGAAAACAAATGTTACATCTTAATTGTTACATTTGATCCCAATTGGGAAGATCCCCATTGTTCACAACAAAAAAACCCATAGAACAAACTTATGACCATAAGCAACCCAAAGTTTGTGTAAAGTCAAAAAATAATCCTGCTTGATATGCTTGATATTTAGTTGAAACTGAAATGTTCATACTAACACCTTTAGATGATGAAATTGTTCCCCTTAGAGGATTAAGAAGAATATCTACAACCAAGGACACTTGCACAATATTTCCTAGTTGAAAAGGTAATGAACTTGAAATTTCTTGAGTCCCACATAACCTTCATGCTATCTTGCCATACCTTTAAACATTACAAGAAAAAGTAATCAAATTTTTAATTTCAATCTTATATATTTACTTTTAATCAAATTAAAACATGCAAGATGATAATAGAAAAGGGAATTCATTTGAAGTCTTTTTTTGCTAGAAATTTGATTTATTGTTGTTGGAACAATTACTACTACCCATGGAAAATCATTGTCATTCTTGAACTCTACAAACATGAAACTAACTATGAAAACCAAAATAAACAGCAACATTAAACCAGGACAACAAGTTGACAACAAAAAATAGGCCCATAATTAATTTGCCCAAGGGCCTTGTTCACTTGAAAATGCTTGAAACCATAGCAAAGGTCTAAAGTTTGCATCTTGGGTCATCTTTTAAACCATGAACTTCAAGTTTCACTACTCCAGCTCCCTATACACAAAAAACAATGCAAGGGAGTAAAGACCATACACAACATTAGTCGTTATAAGCACATGAACACATCACGAGCACCAGAAATAAAGAAGGCAAGCAAGACCACAAGTGGGTACAAGGTGTTACTCACCTAAAGAAAACAATGGTGATGACCATGACCACTATACTTTGTTGGACTCTAAGTTCCTACACATATAAACGACAAAAGAGAGCAAGATAACAAGACAACCGAAAAACATCAAGAAGAACCAAAAAACAACCCAAAAGATTTGGGTCAAGGCATGAAGGCGTGAGCCTTACTCACTTGAATGTGAAGGCATCAATGGAGAACAAGTAATGACCACAACCATTGCATTTTGTTGTCATTCTAAGTTCTTACATATAAAAAATGACGAAAGGGAGCAAGACGACAAGACAACTAAAAAATATTGAGCCTAATTATATCAAGTGTTTAAACTACATTTCTTCATAGCTTTGTAAATTCCAAGTTTTTGCACATGATATGATAAAAGGGAATAAGAAAACACAATGACCAGGAATCACAAAGAAGAACCATGAAAACAACATAGAAGACATGGGTTAAGGTGTGAAGGTGTGTGTTGTGAACCTTGCTCACTTGAATAAGACGTCAATGAATAACAAAATTTTGAAATTTGAGCTTTGTTGCTCCAAATTCCCACACACAAAAAACAATGAAGGGGAGCAAGACAACAAGATGACCAAGAATCATTGAGAAAAATTGGGAAAACAACATAAAGATATGGGTCAAGGTGTGAAGGCATGAACCTTGTTCACTTGAAGAAAAAATTGATGAAATTTTGAACTCTAAGCTTCACTACTTTAGGTTCTTACACACAAAAAATGACAAAGGGAACAAAACAACATGACAACCAAGTTGAATCACTGAGAAGAATGAAGAAAACAATAAAAATATCAAAAATCACCAAAACTAATTGCAAAAATAACAAAATGACCAAAATCATTTTAAAAAACTTTGAAAACATCACAAAAGACCTAGGTGACCAAAAGCATGAAATCATGAGCCTTGTTCACCTAAAAGTGTTGATGAAGAACAATGATTTTGATTTCAAGCTTTAAATTTCCCTACTCCAACTTCTAACACACAATAAATGATAAAAAAGAACAATAAAAAACACAACACCATTCATTATAAACACATGAACACCATTGTGAACAACCATAATGAACATAAGAAACAATGAAGGGGAGCAAGACTTTGAAGGGGTACAAAAATATCTTGTTCATCTAAAAAAATAAATTGAAAAAAAGGATGGTGAACTTCACAAGGCGATGTGTACACACAAATAGTTCCCCCAACCTCCCAACTCTTAACCCTAATTTGTTTACATAGATTTTACACAACCCCAAAAAATTATATAAGGCTATGTAAATATATATCTTTTTTTTACACTACTCGTAGGTAAATGTAAATGTTAAAAAAAACACATACACAACGATAGTGTAAGTATATATTCCCTTTTCTTACACTACCTGCAAGTAAATCTAAGTGTAAAAAAAACACATACACGATGATAGTATACTTGTATATATCTCTTTTTTTACACTATCCACATGTAAATGTAAATGTAAAAAGAACACATCCACAACAATAATGTAAGTATATATATATTTACACTACCTACAAATAATGTAAGTGTAAAAAAAAACACATACACAACAATAGTGTAAGAGTAAGAAAATTGGCACGTAAGTGTAAATCATTTACACACACATGTAAGTTTTTGCTATTGTTTGCATTGATGGTTCTAGAAAAATTCATTGATGCTAAATCATTTCCTAAAAAGTTGTTTCTTCCAACAAACAATTTCATTCCCCAACTTATTCAAAAAAATTAGGATTTCAAAGCTTGGGTCAAAGGATTTTTGAAGGATGGTTAGAAATCTTAGTTGGGCATACGAACATGCATTTGTTTTGGTTTTCTGTGAATTCAATTGGGTGCCTATGATGTAGCACAAAGTGTCCACTATTGATGTGTTATGGAACCTTAAGGATGTGCCTCTAATTTGATTGTGGCAACCAAACAACTTAGGTCATTCGAAGCTACCACAAGGACTTTCAAATCTTGTTCCTTTTTGCCCTATATGGATGAATGATGCTTCCAAGTCAATTGAGAAGGCAAAAATTATCAACAATGGGCTTTCTAAGTACATGGAGTTTTGGAGACTTGGGATGTGCAAGGATGAATCCTATGTTGGAAAGCTTGGTCCATATGTGGATTACGGAAAAAACGTCCTTGAGTTGTTGTCAAATCCTTTGCCAACTCAAAGTTGAACGCTCTTGGAAAGTTCCTAGCCTTTAAATAATTAAAGATCTAATTACATGTGAGGTTCCATTCCTATTATTGTTGATGTCGATGTTGAGGACCCAATCATCATTCCATATTGTGGTCTTAAAAACATGTGACCATCCATGAAACCTACTAGACTTTAGAATGTATGTCTTGGAATATGAAATGACATCCTTAAAAGTTTGTGCACCTACTACACATGTTCTTATGGAGAATAGATCCAAAATATTTCATTTTTTCTCTTATACATAAGATTTCAAAACCCAAAGTTCAATCCCTTCTTCTTAGTTGTGCTTCTTTGTCTTTTTAAAAAAAATTCTATATGGAGAAGGATTCCACCCCTCATGATTCATCCTTGGATCACTTCATTTATCCATGTGTTCATTTCCATGCAATTTCACTAAGGTGGAACTCACTGAGTTCAAAAGGGAAGGAATGTTTACTTCTTCATATGAAACAATACATGAAGGTCGTTTCTACAAGCAATTTTATAAGAAGAATGTACACAACTTGACAAACTTTAAAAGGAAAGGAATGTTGATTTCTTCATATGAAGCAATAGATTATAAAAAGTTTGAACTTGTGTAAATGATGAAAAAGAAAACAACATATTTTTGGTCACTTTTGAATGTTGTCCAAGTTCAGTAAAGGTGTAAACTAGTTCTAGGACTTGAATGTGCAAAATATTATCATATTAATTCCATAATTTGATTTTGAAATTAGTGAATGCAATAGAAACCCAACTGCCAAAAACCCTCTGACAAACACCTACTCTATTTCTTTGATACCAAAAATTTGCAAAGAGATTGGGGAAGGGAAATTTGGAGCTTTGTATTGAAAAGAAGAAAAGCAAGTAGGTTATACAATGATGTGGGATATTTTGGAAAACAGAATGCTTGCAGGTGTGGGCATTCTGTTTTCAAAATGCCCTTAGATTCTTACACTTGGTAAGCAGTTCTACAAATAAACTAGGATTCTCATCCGAGGTTTTCATGGTTTATGTTCATTGGAGACTTTCACGAGAGACTTTTTTAATTGAGGAAGACTTTGATAAGCCACAATGGCACAAAAGATTTGTATTTGGTATAAAACCAAGTTTCATCCATATCTGGAAATTTGATGTCTCTTTGCAAATCTTCCAAAAAACATTGGATACGCAATCAAGTTTCCACAAGAAATATATCATTTCAACAATACAACAAAAAGAACAAATCACACAAAAGTTTTCACATGTATTGAAGAAAGAGCAACTTGACAAAGTCATTTGAGGAAGCTGAAACGACGTTTAGTAGAATAAAAGACCATGCCATTTGGACCCATGATTGATTGTTCATATTGCAAAATCAAAGACAAAAGATGATCCCATAGGCATCCATAATTGTTCATATTGCAGAATCAATTACAAAGACAAAAAGAGAAATGAAGGGTTTATTCATTTTCCCAAACAAAGGTTTTTGAACAATGCTGCCATGGATGCTGCAACATCTTTGTAATGTTTTTCTTGGGTTCCAAATTGGAATTATGAATCAGGTTGGGCAATGAAGAATTCGAGGACATTGTCACTTTCATGTTGTACCACTGTTTCAAGATACTCCTTCCATGAAAATGGTTTATATATTGGTGGGTGTTTTGAATCCAACAATTCCTGAGGGGGAACAATTAAATCCCAGTAGGGTGGTTGTGCAAAATATGCAAGAGAATACCGATCTTGCTTCTTATTCACAACCGCCCTATGTTTTGCACTCTTGTATCTCCCATTGCTGATCACCTACACCCCAATAAACAATAAACTCCCCTTTTCTCAACCTTCTACCAAACTCCTTGTGTTGGCAACTTTTGTTTCTCATGAGACCTTGACAATGAAGGTGCTACTGCATTGCACAAAATGCAACAAATGGAAAGGTCCAAATTGATGCGCACCTGTAGCATGTCACCAACATTGATGGCAAACGCTTCTGGATGTGGTCGCACGGCAACCCATGCATCATCTTTGAGCACTTGCAAGCCACCTACATGACCTTGATGCAAAATGGTAAAATAATTGGGGTCCACATGAGCTCCGAGTCCTTGTGCCTTTGAAGGCTCTGGGCATGGGGGGTAGTGATTCATCCTTAGCAACGCTGGATCTTTTGGTGCATACGTATCATAATTTCCTGGCTTTAGCCCCAAACTATTGATGAGAAGGTGTGTTATTTTCCGTGCCAGCTTCTGGAGGGCCCCAAAATACTCCTCCAATGTCTCACTGGACATACAAAAGACCCACAAAAATTGACAGATAAGTAAGAACTATGCACACCTCTTGATGTAGGATTTAGGGTGTGAAAAATGGTTTCATACTTTGAATCTCTCGGTGCCAAAAAATTTCTTTGCAAAACCCAACATCAAATTCATTAGCGAGTAAATTTGTCAATCAGCATCAAATCAGTAAGAGCTGTTGCAAAACCCAACATCACCATGAGAAAATCCAGAGAGGAATTTTTCAGATGGTTTTTAAACTTGGGTTTTTTGGGATGCATCAAAACCCTAAAATTGAAAGCTCAAGAAAGTCAAATTCTTTCTCTCTCTCTCTCCAAAAACATACAGGCACTGATGGAATTGAAATGAACTCACCAAAACTCATGTTGCTTTTGTGGATCATGAGGCCAAAGAGTTTTGGCAAAAGAAGACACACAGGATATGTCCAAATAGAGTCCTTCACTCCACAGCCTCTTGCTGGCCTGAGCATGCTTTGCAATGAACCCATAACCTAGTAACCTATCTCCAGCCAAATGGACCTCCAACTTCCTCTTCTCAAGCAGAGGCAAAGCACAAAACCTTTCTGACATAGCTTGCACTCTCTGCAGCAATTCCACACTTACCCCATGATTCACTACTTGAAAAAAACCCCAATTCTCACAAGCTGCACTTAACAAGGACACAACTCTAAGGTACTGTGAAGAAGATTGATCACGATCTCCCTCTCTCTCATGATGATGATGATGATGATCTAAAGCTTCTTCAATGCCACCCAAATCAATCACTGGAATCTCCTCTTCTCCAAATGCATCATGAGCAACCACAGGAGACACAAGTTCATCCGGCCATACATAACACTCAGGGATGCAGTTCTCCTCCAATGACACTTCCTGGAGTACATTACTAGCTGCAGCAGCAGCAGCCATGAATGACAAAAGATGATGGGAGATGGCTGGGTGCAATCCAAGCTTAAAGGACTCTTAGTGTTTGAGGACTCTTAGTGTTTCCTAAGGACACACCACACTAACTTCAAGGACTCTAGTGTTTTTCTAAGGACACAATCACACTAGCTTCAAGGAGACTAGTGCTTTCTTCAAGTGGTGTGTTTGTCATTAGCACACCAAAAGAACTTTAACAACTACCTAGTGTTTCCAAAGAACACACCCACAAAAAACTTAAAGAAGTACCTAGTGTTTCTTAAGGACACAACAAAATAGCTTCAAGTAGTGTGGGTACATGTAGTCCTGAGAAAGCTTGGACAACAAACTTGCTTACAGTGGGCCAGGGGGTTGTTGGTTGGGAGGGGGGGGGGGGATTGGATTGGCAAGGAAGGCTTGCTGAACAAGAAACCCCTTCTCTAATGTGAACAACCACCCACTTACTTACCTCATTTTCTTTCTGTTTTTTTGGTTGCCTGGCACCCCTGCCTCATGCGCATGCCTCTTGGTTTTTATCTTCTTCTTGGTGGGTATCCTACACCGAGCAAGTCTTGGATTATTTTTTCCCCTACTAAACTAAATGAAAAAAACAAAGAAAAAAGAATTTGTGGCAAAATGAAGACAAACTAGCAATCATGCAATGAAAAATACATTTCTAAAAACATTATCCTTAGGATTTGCATCATACTTGGTGAAGACCAGTGTTGTTCAGTTGTTGCTTTTGAAAACAATCTTTTGTTGTGGTATTTTGGATTTATCAAACCTCCTGTTCTTGAGACTTCCAAAAACAAATAAAAATTGAAGCTGGATCCAGTGTAAGATTGGATCTACATTACACGCAACTAAAACTGAACATTATTTGTAATATTACTTTCATCCAACTAGTGCAGAAAGCTCCAAAAAGATTGTGAATCAATTGTTATGTATAAAATTAACAACTTGCCTAAAAGGCAGAAGCTAGATCACCATACCAGGCGTGTCCTCCATTGAGGACTTAACATCGCAGATTTTGCTATTCAAGGTCTGTTCTAGAATACAAGAATGTTAGCATCCCATTCATGACCCAAATGGTTAGAACCCATGACCAGCGTGCAATTTGTTCTAGGGTACAATAATGTTAGCATCCAATCAATAACCCAAATGGTTACAACTACAAACCATGACCAGCGTGCAAGTTGTAGCTAGTCATGTGTTCAAGAAAAAGCCAGGTAAATAATGTGCTGTACGTTAGAAGATGTTTCCATGCTATATAATATTCTAATTATATGTCATTATTTTCTCACCAATGGACAGATGAAAACCCCTTCCGGTCCAGTTGTGGATGAACTCAAAACCTAAAAATGGTAGCACCCAACAGCTCACAACTGCTAATCTGATAATCAAGACCTGAAGCAGCAGGTGGAAGTTAATCTTTATCATTGAAATGGATTTCAGTGTCTAAATTTTACATTCAAAAAACAGATAGAAAAATTGATTGGAACTGCAGCAAAGAGCTTAATAAATGGAAAATTAGTAGAAGAGAGACAAAATACTCTGACATTAACAGCGACTATAGCCGATCAAACCTAAGAACTATTACACAGTGTTGTCGTCTCCTGCCACCACATATGGGCTTGATTCCCGGGAGCTGCTGTGCACTGAGTCTCTCTTAATGCTCCCAGACATGTCTGATCTTGTCCAGGTGACTTGTCTTGTGTCGTCTATTTGAATTCTATGGCTCCTATCTTGAGCATACACAAGTAGACTTTTTACCAGGGCTTCAAACCGACGCCGATGTGTGGGAAGTCTGGAAATTGATGTTGCGATACCTTGCAGCCTGCATCAACAAACTCATGACTCTTATCTCTCAGCACAGAACTCTGCCTGTCTATGAGCTTGCCAGGCAGTCCTCAGCAACAAAGAATTAAGCTTGCCAAGGATCTTTGTGTATAGGATGGAACGTCAATCCTAACTAATGCTAGATAGCTACACAATGCTTCCAGTCAACCCCATTTAGAACCCCACCATTCAGACCTCTAGAGAATCCTAAGATTGTGGCCCTAAACCCCAAACCCAACACTAAAAACCTAACCCTACAAACACACCTACCTGCGAGCAAGAGCTTGCAGTTCCCCCTTGCGTAGACTGTCATCAGGTTCCACTGCACCATTGTCCCATGCAGTTATGTGCTCTGTGTTACCAACAGTCAGCACCAGCTTTTCCAAATAGTGCTCCTCGCTCTCCTGTAGATTCGCTGCCCGTAGCTGGTCTCTTATGGTTATCAGAGGCTCAAAGAACCAATCTGACACACGTTCCTTTGGTCTATTGAGAGAAGTCACTTCAGTACCGTCACCTATTCATGCCAGTTAAAAAAAAATGTAGCTCTTATCAGTAGTAGATTCAAACAAACAAAGCTCCAGGTGATGTTGTCCAAAACCTTCTGCAACAAACTGTGTGTAGGATGACATGTTCAACAAAATGTCACTTACGAAGCAGTAATCCAACGGTGCCAGATTTGGCAGAAATAAGAAGACTCTGGAGAGTGCAAAATGCAGGTACTCCAACTGTAACCCATTTGGTCTTTGGGTTCCTACTGTTTTTGATATAATCTTCCAGATCCGAAACCCTCAAGAATCTCATATCAATCAGAAATTTCCCTCCGCTCTCCAGGTTTTTGAAAAAATGATCCCATATCTGCCATTACCCACTTACAACTCATCAGCACTACAACTAGGCTTGCCAAAACTGAAATCCTTGTACATTACTGAAAGCTTCAAACCCTGAAAGACAAACAAAATCAAAATGGATTGATTATTGACAGGGTGCACTGAGACCATCTTAGACATTTCCAACACTTTGCACCCATACAAATTCTTGATTCAAAACTACATCTTCATCTTCTCAAGCTACAAAAGTGTCATGAGTGTTTTTTTCATTTTCCCCCATAAATACTAACCTGAACCAACTTCACTTCCTGCAATGTCTGCTTAAGTGAGCGTTGAGTATTGAGCTGTGGAATTTCAGGTCTCCCAAAACTTCCTCGTGCAGTTGTTTCTCTTGTTCCACTTTCAACATGAGGCATAGATGCCGTTGCCCCTGACCTTTTGCTTTCCATCTTTGTATTCCTCCGATACCTGGGCCTGGCTGTGCGCAAACCAGAAAACTTTGTGAAGAAACTTATTTGGAAATGAGCAATTGCAATGAGACTATACAATAGCTGGGGATTAAGAGAGATATTGCAACCCAAATCTCTTTTTCTTGCAGTGCGCTTTCACCTTCAGTCAAACAAACATCCAAAGAGACCTTGAACTGTATCAAGTTTAGAATTCTTTGCACACCACTGAAAAAAAGAGGTGGCTTCTCTTGCTCTCTAATGGTCTCAAAACTGGTAAGGGTGAATTATACCTTGGAAGACAGGAGCCTTCATTCAAGTGGAGGACATCATTGGAATACTCATCAAACTCAGCCACCACTGCTACTACATGAGAAAGCCCAAGCAAGAAGGAATTTTCCTGCAAATTGAGGACCGGAAAAAAAATGGAGAACTTTGTTTAACAGTTCATCTTCCAGTGACAAAAACCTGGGTGTTTGAGCTACTTCATCTTCACTCAAACTGACACTCAGAATGCTAGCAGCACATGGAGAAATCCCCACAACTGTCACTAAGGGGAAAAAGACCTTCTGCAGGAAACAGAAATGCATATATTGCAAGATGAGTTGCCTCTTTCTACTGAAATTTTCAGGTAGACACTTTTCAACAGCAGCAAGTACAAACTCTGGCTGATGGGTGAGTGGGGTTTCCCACCTGATACACAACAACTGCACTGAACAATCCAAGAAAAGGGCTGCAAATGATGGCTGCCAATACAGTCACACACACAATCAAGGGCCACAGCACAATTGCAAGGCCAGCAAACGGTACACAAGCAGCTTCAACACAGGAACCATGTTGTCCCATCAAGTCCAGGATCAGTCTTTTCCATCCTTTGAGCAGCATCAACGGGCTCTTTGCTAGTGCCACCAAGCTGATCATTACCATGTCAACAATCATTCCCAATAGCCCCACAATTACAGATCCTGGAATCTCTGCTAACCTGCCAACAGCCAGCCAGCCAGCCACATGGAGAAAGTAAGAGACATTGGATTCTTCCCTGTTCATTGGCAAGAATGATGGTCTTTTGTGTCTCTTGACCCTTGAAGGCACTTTGTCATCTTGTAGAGAAATAGGACAATTTCTAACCCAATTTTAAGGCAGGAGAATTGTGGAGATTGCCTCAAGGACTTTGAAGCCCATGAGTTTGTGAACACAATGACTGATCCAATGGACTTTTTATTGTTGCTGACTTTACTGTTGTAAATAGCAATCTACCCAATGCACTGAGAAGCTTTCAGTATGGCTGGTGGCACTAACAGAAGTCTTACTTGATATCCAACGGCTTGCCTCCTTTTGGTTCTCCGGTACGAAATTCATCAATAGAATCAAAGTACGAATGGAATACAAAATCAGTAAAATCCCGCACAACTGTACAGCTACCCTTCAATGTGCTATAGGTACCATCCTGCAGTGAGACAAAAAAGGATACCCACATTGAAGGCAACCAGATGAACACCATTCCTCTGTATATGTCTTGATGTTGATTGTGATGCAACAAGCAAAGCATATTGTAAAAGATGTTCAAAACACAGAGTGGATATAATTATCATACCGTAAGAGAATGGAGAAACTTGGCATCCCGACCCTCACTGACTGCCTCAAAAGTTGCCACCAGAGGTTGGCCGAACCCATAACCTAGACCCACCAGCACACTACCAACTGCAACAGCACAAGGCCAGAGCAACAGTGGGATGGGCAAGAGGAGTAGCGAAAGCACCTTCGCCACAACTCCAAGCTTCTTGGTCCTGCCAATTCCACCCCACCCACCCACCCCCTTCTTGCCAGAAACTCAGAAAATTGCAGAGAATGAAGCCATAAAATTCACAAAACACTATCAAGGAATTGTAACCTCTCATGGCCTCTCAAATCTTATGTCAAACCCACCACCCCAAACACCCCAACAAAGACCAATTCCAGCAAACCATTTAAACAAAAATCTGAATTCTGAGTTTCTTTTTGTCATGAGTTTCTGTCATTGCATTTCTGGAAGAAGCAATGGGACAATGGTTCAGTCATGGTGTTGTACTAGCAACTCAAAGAGACAAAGAAGCTGATCAGACCACTAGTAGGCAAACAATAAAGGAGACACATCATCATACATTGCAATTGTGCGGTAGGTGCAAAAAACATGGACTGGCCAGAGGCCGATCACCACTGCCATATGTCCGGCAAACATTATCAATGCTGATGGTGGTCCCACAATTGCTCCTGCAAAATCCAAGCCCACATTTTGTCATTACCACTACTACACTTTACTTAGCTGTTTTTCTTCCAGATACACAATGGTCTGTTTTGTCCAACTGAACTTGTTATGCTCTAATGTATGCCCAACACCCCAAGCATAATGCCAAGCAAAATCAGAATTCGGAGGAACGGAGAATTGCCACCAGATCATGTCAGTTTTAGGTTTTCGCAAATTTGTGTAGCAGAAAATGCTAAGCACCCTAACAAATTGCTCGAACAGCATTCAGAGGAACAGAGAGCAGATGCTGCATCATCTCAGTTTTAGGGTTTTTACACTTCTCGAAGCAGAAAGCACTAAGCACCAGCCTCACAGATCCCTAGAACAGAATTGAGAGAGAGAGAGAGAGAGAGCTGCAGCAGCAGCATCATATCAGTTTTGTGGTTTTGCAATTCTTTGCAGCAGAAAGTAGGAAGCATGCAACAAACCAAACCCACACAGAGATGAAGAAGAAGAAGAAAGTCCAACAGAAGAAAAAACGCAAAAAAGGGGGAAAGTGTAGGAAGCTGCCAGCTGCTGCTAGATAAGATGAATGTTGGAAAGATGAATCTCAAACCTTTCAAGAGTCCCATGATGAAGAGCACGAAACACAAAGCAAGAAACACTATGCATCTGCCCACTTGCTCCAATGGACCACCACACGCAATAGAAGACGATGATGCCACACGGGATGCAATCCCTCCATCTTCTTTGGCTTGTACTGCTGCTGTTGCTGTTCCATCCTCCTCCATGGCTGCTGGCTCCTCCTGCTACTGTTTTTTCTTCCCTAGAATTGCTGCTCCTTAGTCCTCTCCCACAACTTCGTCAGAAAGAAAAAAAAGAAAGAACAAGAACAAGAACAAGAACAAGAAGTGGCTCTAATCACACATGAAACATCATCATCATCACCATCACCATCAAAGCTTGCCCAGCAGCAGCCGCCATGGGAGCTTCATTTCAAAAGCTTTTTTCTAGTAGGAGTGCAATTGGGTATGTAAAAGACCCCGTTTCGACAACTCTTCCTGTCTTTTTGTCTTCGTGTCTTCTTCCTCCCACAACATCTCTCGAAAAAACACACAAACAAACAAACAAACAAACACAAAAACAAACAAGATGGGTAGATTGCTGCCACAACAGTTTGGAAAACTCTGGCTTTACCCAAAACCCAAAATCGTGTAGCCACCAGCACCAGCACCAACAGCCGATCACGACAACCTAAAACCAACAACAACAAAACACACAAATCTTTGTAGGGAAAAAAACACAAATCTTTACTCAAAAAACAACATCAACAACAACAACAACATGATGATGATGTTCAGGGGAGGACCAATAAGAGCATCTTTCTTTCACAGAAAGTACCCAACAAATAGGGAATAGAAGAATCAGAGATTCTTTCACTGCAGCTGGGTTTTGTTTTGTTTGCTGTGAGGAAATGGAGAGAGCCACTGCAGTTCTGACACTTGCAATCAATTTCTATGTGACAAAACAGACAGATCAGTGATCCATCTTTCGTTCGGCCCAACTACTAGACGACAACTGCCACTCTGGTCGGTCAGACGCTTCCATTTTACTCATACCTCTTTTCTCTTTTTCTTGCTCGAGATTTGTTTTTTTTTGTAGCAAGGAAAAACGAAGATTGAATGAACGGAATAAGCCAAGAAAAAAAGAGGAAAAAAGAGAAACAAACAATAGAAAATTTCGCACAGTAGGCTCTATACCCATCTGGAATCTGGATTGCAGAACAAAAAACACTTTCTTCCGATCTGATCTTTGTTTGTTGCTGCTTCTTATGATCATGATGATGAGCTCTGCAAGCACCTGCTGCTGTGGCGATTGATGGGTTTGATGGTTTTTGTTTGAGTAGTATTGTAGATCAGGTGATGATTCTTCTGTGACCTAAGTAGGCAATCAAGCTCATCAGCATTGTTGCACTAGAGTTGAAGCTCAAGATGGATGAGATGATGACACCCTGAGCTGCAAAACTCAGTATTTCAATTTCGCTGAGATTTCAAGCTATCTCCTGTTTTGGCGGGGGTTTTAGCTAGCAGCATGATAAGGGGGAGAGAGAGAGAGCATCACAGGGATTTTATTTTTTTGGGTCAAGAAGAATCCTGCAGGCAGGTGGGTTCCAAAGTTTTGAATTCCTTTTCTGGAGTTTTTTGACTTTTGTTTTGTTCTTCCTGCCTCTATTCTTGTTGCTGCAACTGGAGAAACACAACCCAGAGACAAAAAACTGCATTCTTATTGCTGCAACTAAAGTGACACCACCTGGAGACCCAAAAAAAACTGCATCCTTGTTGCTGCAAACTCAAGAAACACCACCTGGAGACAAAAAAAACTGCATCCTTGTTGCTGCAAATTCAAGAAACACCACCCAGAGACCAAAAAAAAAACTGCATCCTTGTTGCTGCAAACTCATGAAACACCACCCAGAGACTTACAGAAAACTACTGAAAGTTGTCCATGTGAACAAGTAGTTTTATGCACCCCTGGAGAGAGAGACATTGAAAAATATTGCAAAGTGAACTGGAGCAACAATGACCAGTTCACAATATCATTCTAATGGGCTGGCATCCTCTACACACAGCTCTGAGCATCGGTGCTGCAAGAATTTTCCAGCCAGTGCACCACTCATCCCATGTCTTTGTAGACTCTGTAGAAGTTTACCGGAATCCCCCCTATATCCAATTTTTGGAGGCAAGCAAGCTCACAATTCATCTAGGATCTGATGTGTACCATGGTTCCACAGACTGAAATTCCTTCTGGAACTCCTCCAAACTATGCTAACAATACTCATGATTCCAATCAAGCCAGATGAGAATCAGTTGGTTTTACAAATTAAATTGGTTTTGTTTCTCTGCAGCAACAAGCAGGAAGATGGCATATAATCAGCTCCTGATCATAGACATTGCATCAATAATGTTGGGTGGATTTGAAACCAGAAGTAAAATACCAGAAATCATTTGCTATACTACACTGCTGATGACCTGCTCCCCTCCACTAAACCTGACATGTCTTCACATTTGCAAGAATATTCAGCTTCTGATATCATGGACCAGTTTGCAATTTCACAAAACTCATCTAGTGTGAGAATTTCTTTTTCCAATGCCCCATCTTCTCTGGACAAAGGAAGGGCCACCCCCTTGCCATCATACAGAACCCGCACAAAATAGTTTCCTCCTCCTGACTGCCACAGCTCCACACAGATGCATGATGTGTATGCAGGCCAATCTGCCCATGGTACGCCCAACGCCACTGTTTCAACCCAATCTATATTCCCATCACTTCCTTGCTCGCTTCAAATGAGGTTGTTGCAATTTGCATCAAGAAAAATGTAGTTGCCATTTATGAGGCTGATGATGCTTTCCAGTATTTTTTAATTTATTTTCTTTTTCTAAACATAAATCATGGAAAACACATCTATCTAGTTTTGGTAATTTTTCAAATCCAATGCCACATCCTGCCATTGGTGTCCTTGCAATACCAAGACTCATTAGATTGTGTAGCACCCAAAAAGACTCTTCTTTTGGAAGAGCTCCATTCTTGATTCTTTTGATTCTTTTGTGCTCCTGAGTGTCATAAACTTTGAGTCAACTGCAAAATTGCTACCAACTCAAAGATTTCATCAGAAGAAGTACAGAAAAGGATGTACCTGAAAGAGGCATTATGGTAGCATCATGACCAGAATACAGGAAAAAGGTGGGGATAGTGCCACATTCTGACATTGCATCCACCAATTCCCTCACGAGCCTTCCTACTGCTAGCTGCAGTATCTCCCTATCCTGAACAGATGATCCACACACATAACAAAAAAAAAGAAAACATTTCAGGGACTGACTACATATATGCAAGCTGACCAAATCTGTAATTTGTTGAAAGGAATACAAATCAGTCTTAAGATGAATTGAAATACATGATTTGGAGATGCAGATTTGACTGACCTGAAAGGTCAAGGCATAATCTCGAGCAAGAAGTCGTCGCACTTCCGTAATCTGGTCATCAGAGATCCCAGGAGGCAGCATGTCCCCATGAAACCTTCCACATTCCAAAGTATCCACCGCCTACATCAAAACCCAATTTTCTCACTGAATTTTCTAAAAAAATCTGACCAGTTGAATTGCCATATGTCAGAATAAAACAACAGACCACATTAATACAGGAGAAGCTTAAACACACAGAAGTGTATAGGTGATCATGAATATCATTACTTTGACCCATGGAAACCCTGGTTGATCCATTGGGAGAAGAAAGCCAGGCTTGTCCAGTGAGATCTCCAATGCTTGTGTCATTGCATCTTGCATTTTCTGATCACAGGCAACATCTCCTTCCTTGTGGGTTTAGGTTACAAAGAAACCAAAACATACAACTGAAAAATTTGAGGAATTGGGTTGATCCAAACAACAGTTTATACAAAGGATGCAGATGCCACTAACACTGAAATGAGAATGCCATTTTTTGCCATCAGCTCCCACTGATTCACACGCACGCCTCCAGGCAGTGTACCACTGTTTCTTCAGTCTGCAAAATTCATATTCAAGCCTCTTGAAAGGGTGACAGCCAAAGAGAGAGAGAGAGAAGAGACCTGTAACAAGTGTCTTGATCCAAATTTTTGCAGAGTTTTGTACTGTAGAAAGAGAGAGGCATTCTCTCTAACTTCACCTGGGGCAATGGTCATCATTGTGGTACAAATTCTCATCAGCTTCATCTCTACAGCTGATTGGAACTGAAGCTGCTGCCTCCGAGCTGCCAAGAAGCCCCTCCAACACAAACCATGCTGAACACAACAAACATGACAGTGACAAAGTCACAGGTTAGTAGTTAGAAGCTTTGGACCTGAGAAACCCTAAAAACACAAATAGGTAGGTTCTGAGATCACCGGTGAGATGGGTGCGCAGAAAGTTGGTGGATCTCAGCTGAATCACAGGCTTCTCAGGTGACTGTAGATTCCTGATGTCATACTCAGGTCCACAGAACTCAGGCAAGTAGAGTTCTCTCAACCAACTACCCAATGCTTTTGACTGCTCTGCCCCTGCTCAGAGTTGTGTGTGTGTGTGTGTGAGAGAGAGAGAGAGAGATCAGACATCAAAAAAAGCAGTGATACTAAAGCAGGTTGTTACTGACCTAACCTTTTCATGTGCACTCACTGTAGCACTAAGTGGAAGTTATGCAGTGGCTGTAGGAACCTTTCACAGTGAGAAGACCCCATGGAAATTTCTGTGGGAAGTATTCACGCTTCTGTAAAATAAGAGGCACCTCTTGTAAGCGAGTCTCCCATAGCTTAGCTCTTGCCTTTGCTTCTCCCAGAGGTGTCGGTGACCTGTCCCCATGCCTGAAATATGCATGCACCTGCATTTGGCCAAATCCAGTTTATTGTTGCAACATTCCAGTCCTCAAGTTGACATTTCTGGAATGGACAGTTTATAGAGCCACCTAACCTGAACCCAGTGCACAAATTTTCTCCATAGTAGTGCTCTGGATGTCCCCTAGAAAGTGCACATCCTGTGCATGACCAGTTGTTGCATAGGATAGGTAAAACATGCACCTGCTGAGGTCATTTGAACCTACAAAACTGTTTGCTTGGTAGCCAAGAGACCTGACCACTACAATGTTACTAGCAGTGATGAAGACTCAATGACCTACATACATAATTGTGTGAAGCATATTCAACACCAATAAACTGAAATTTGATAAAGGCTGAGGAATGTTCTGTTCCAGGCAAAGAACTGATGGAGAACAAGAGAGGGTTACAAGCACAAACCTGGAGAAGCTGCAATCCAGCAGTGTTACTGGGTGGTTGTGTATCTGACTGGATCTCCATCGTCTCTCTTGTGGGGGAATTTTACTTCTGGACTACTGCACAGGAAGTAGAGTTAGTTTGCAGCAATCAGGATGCAAACACACCACCCAAGATAACTTTCAATCGAATTCAGAATGTGACCAGCATATTTAGTCCACAACAAAGTTGCTGTATTTCCATGCACATTTCAATCCTCATCCGGTTTTGCTTTCTGATCTCAAAAAATGCCAAAAAATACAGCTTACCGTTTTGTTTGCAGTTCCAAGTTAGTCACAGAAAGCCATCAACGACCGAAACCCTCAACAATGTCAGTGAAGAATGTTCAATTGAAAACCCCTGTATCATTCACACATTTTGCATCAAAATCCAGAAGAAAACACATAACTCCAACAGGAGACCCACCTCCTGCAATGACCCCAAGTTCCAACTTTTTTCAGAGAACAAGTATAGCAGAAAGAGTGTGCATGGAAAGAGAAGAGACCACTTGGGAATCAACAAAGAAAGTGGCTTGATCAAACACTGAATAACATTCAAGCAAACATCTCCAAAATGGGTCTCAGAAATGAACAAGAAAATGGTTACACAAGACAGAATAATAATTTGCACAATGAAACGCAGAATGCATTTTCCACACTGACAATAATATATGTTGCCATACAAGACTATGTACTCAAGGAGAACTATGGCTGAGCGAGCATTTTTTAAATTCTGAATTGAAAAATGAGAGGAATTGGATATGACATTATGCTCCTGAAATGGGGTACAAAACTAAAGTTCGAAATTGGATATGACCCATTTTTCTAATGAAGTCAGTTGGTGGTTGAAAGATGAAATCAGAAAAACAAATTAGAAACCCCAACAACAATCAAAGCAACCACCAGATTCCTTTCACTTTCCACTTGCCATTGTTGCAAAGCAGCAGCAGCAACCTTCTTGACTCCAAAGATTTTTTGGTCTTGAGATTATGATTTGATTGGAAATTTGTCCTCCCTGCTACATGACTATTAGACTACAAAAGAGAGAGAGTCAACGCTGTCTGTGTGGTCTTCAAGAACAACAACAAAAAAATTGGTTTGTTTCAGATCTACTGCAGATGATACACAAAAGCCCAACACAATAAATCTGAAGAAACAAACACAAGGAAAGAAGAGAAGTAGAGAAGAAACCAAAAAACCCTAAAACTGGGTCTGCCTTCTTCTCTCTGAGAAAAAGTATACGTGACAGGAATCAACATGGGGCCCTCATTGCTCACAGTCCTGCTTCGTCGGTTTGTTTGTTTGTTTTTCTTTTCTTTTCCTTGCAGCCAAGCTTTCTCAAACTCTCCTCACATATTCTGAGATTTTTCATCAATGTGGTGGCCATGTGTGGCCATTGCTTATTCTTCTCTTCTTCCTCTAGTGAAGAAACAAACCATGAAACACTTGCTGCTGTTGTTTGTGATGTAAAAAGCAGCAGACCTTTGTCCATAGGTAGAACATTAATTACAATTCCTCTCAAAAGCTCAAAGTAGAGAGGCAACTGATTGCAAGAATAGAAACCTTTCTCTCTCTTCATCACTCTCTCTTTGTCCGTCTCTAGGCGCGTCTGCTGCTGGAAACGTGTTCTGCAGTTGGTGCTGCTGCTGCTGATGATATGGACACTGCAATTCAAGGGGAGGAGTCTTTCCTTCCCAAAGAGCAGCAGCATCATCATGGAGCAGCATATGGTAAGAGGTCATCTGGAGTCCCAGGGGGCTGAGATTGAAGCAGGGACTTACTTCAAAATTGGTTGGCATTGTCTATCCTCACTGCAAAGGAGGAGAAAAGGGAAGCTCTTCTCCCAAGTTTTGAGAACACTTGTGCAGAGCCATACATTGCTGCAATTGCTGGCTATAGAAAGGATGGATGCTCAGTTCACTAATTAGAACTGTTGCTGATACCACCAAGATGATCAATCAAGCTCGACAACAAGCTTCTGTTTTGAGAGCCAAAGAACCTACAGAGAGATTAGTAGAAGACAGCAACACAAGACTATTGCATTGAAGTAAAGTTCGTGGTGAAGTAAATGGCTTTGCCACCAAGTACAGAACACATTTCTGGCCAGAAGAATGCAAAGACAGCAACTGCAGCTCCAGCAACAACAAATAGTAGGAAACATTCCCCCAGAAGTTGTTCAGTGCTGACTTTGCAAGCTTCTTGTTCTGAAATCTGGGTCGAGCACAATCCAGGCTTGATGCTAAGTCCATACAGGACAGAAATGGATCTCAACAATAGCTGATTTTAACAAAAGAAAAATAAAACATTGGAAGAGCAATAACTCATTGATAAAGTAATTGAGGAAGGAAGTGTACATGATCTATCTGACTTTCATGGAACTGTGGACATTCAAGAGCAGAAAGTTTCTGTCCAAGAGCAGAAAGTTTCTGTCCCCGGCAACCAAACCATGACAAAATCATTGATGCATTACCCATCATCACCTTCAGCTGTGCATTACAATCCCCTAATCATCCTGCAATCAAAACCTTTTTCTTCAACTGAAACCCTGACACAATCATTGGTGCATTACCAACACCTTCTTCAGCAGCTGCATTACAAACCCTACTTATCCTACAATCAACTAGTCTCTGTGCAAGAACATCAGACATCTTTCAGAGGGGGATAGTGATGACGATGATGATGATGATCTGTTTTACATGGTGTAGCAATGGACAAGCACCCTACCAATTGTCCATGCTGTACAACCCCTCAAGTAACATCAGGTCCTAGCAATGGACAAAATTGGGTTTATAGGTACAAAGAGTTGGCAAAAATAATCCCACGACGTATGCTCTGGCTTCCATCTGCAAATTTCTTTTCTAAATCAGGGTTGCCGATTGTTTCTGCTGCAACTCGTAGCTATCCAAATTCCCATCCACCCCAGGCACCAGTTAAGTTGATTAGCATCCTGGTTCCAATGTGAAGTCTCCCACACTCCAAAATACCAATCTAATAATAGACATGCATACATAGAGATGACATCTTCGATTGTCCTTTTGGGACATTGAGGGCTTGCAGTGCCCTCAATGATGAAGACCCATCAACATAAGTCAGAGCTAAGCTTTTGTGGTGTCATGTAGCAGCCAATGAGGCCATGAACTCTCTCAAACAGAAGGCTTTGCATCATGACGTTCATTGTGATGGGCTCAGAACATGTACTATTATTTCTAATCTTTCTCTGACAAATAGGACAGCAATGTATGCTGCTTGACCAAGCTGTTCCTACCCTAGCCCTCCTTGCTGAAGTACATTGACAGGTCAACACTCTGGTTCAGCAATCCTAGGACAAGAGAAATAGAGAGAGAAGAACTAAGAGTTCTTAGCACTTGCCAAGTCAGTCTGAGAGTACCATCAAACATTGCATGTAAACTGAATACTTTTGTCTTTGTCACAAAGATGAAGACAAAGAAGCAGAGATTTGGTCATACCTGGTTCAAAAACTCATCAAGCCGGCGAATAGCACGGATTATACTGCCTTCAAAGATGTCTGTCATCTCACAGATCTCTGAGAACTTGCTCCCCTTTCATCTCAGAAACCAACACAAAAGCAAACTCAGCCTCATGCATGTAAAAAGACAATGGCAACAACAATGAGTATTATGGTAAAAATCCAATTGCTAGAATGTTCTAGGAGTGGTTTTCAAACAGTTCTTAGGGTAGAGATTGACCTTTGACCAGTTGTAGATGACATCCATCAAAAAGGGCTTAAAAGACTGCACATATTCTTCGACATCCACCTCCAGCTTGCATTCCTTTTGAATCTGAGTTTACAGGCACACTCCTGAGTCAAGACCAGAGGGCTCCATTGCATGCCACTGCAATTCATGCATTTGCATGAAACCCTACCTACCAAGCACTCTGGTTCAAGGATTACTCTCCTTCTCAAGGTGCACGATGACTATTACTATGTGGAGCCAATCATGGCACCCCATTCAGATTCTGTGCAACAAGAGAGCCTTGCATGTGAGAGAAGGTATCAAAATGAGTCTTGGTCCCTGCGGGTTCTATTATACCACTGCTTCTGGTCTTGAGCAAACCTCACCGAGTGTCAATAAAGGTATGGAGTTTGGCTGTGTTGCATATCTGTTATGAGCTAACAGAAATCTCATGTGAAACAAAAGGCTTCACATTATTTTTTTCTGATGTGACTGGAATGATGTGAAATCTGTCTCATTAAGTGAGCTAACAGATATGACTGCATATTGAGCATTGAGAACAATGACCAATCAAAAGAGGGGGAAAAAACCTCTGCAATTTTACGTGCTGTATCCTGAAGCTTGCGGAGAGGCCATGCAAGCTCATTTTTCAAGTGTACTTGCTCATTTGATTTCTCTACTGGAAGGAAACAGCTGGCCAGCGCCACCACTTGATGATGATCTATGTCTGTAAATAGCCCTGCTCCAGCCATCCAAGATACTTCCCTTAGAAACATAATTGCATTAGAGAATACATAAGAAGACATATCTGCCTTCGTCATGATGAAGTTTTCTGGTACTTGAAACTTTCTCAAAACTTATGCTTTCCTTGAACAGACAAAGTGCATAGTACTGTTGACTACTGAAAGCTTTGCTAATAACAATCACAGGTGGGGAGATCTGGCACTCAAGTTCAGAAAAGACCATACCATTAAACATTAGCTCAGTGATGAGAAGTTCATCTGCAGTGTCAATAAGGCAGGCAGCACGGCCCTTGAGTTGAACCACACCCTCACTGTTGATGTGACCAAGGCGCTTCAACACCCTTGATCGATTCCTCAATTCTTCCTGAAACTTGTGCAGCTGGAGTCACATGTACAAAACCCATGCTCAGTAACCCAAGCATTCACAAGGCAAGAGAGCCATCAGTCAAGGGAAATGGGGGAATACTTAGTGAGGATCATTCTCCAGATACGATTTCAGAATCTCATATGGAAAAAGTTCTTGAAAACATTCATATTAGCTGAAATAGTGCGTAAGGTTAGCTATTTTACGCTGAGAAAGAAGCCAGTTTACACTCACCTGAGAGTCACACATTTTTTCTTTGAGGCGTTGAGCATCTGCCAACAGCTCTGCTCTTCTTTGAAACACTGTGAATGAACTTGCTTCCTTCTCTGACTGCATGCAATCAACACAATTACTTACAAAATCTCAAGATCAGGAAGTAGGCAAGGACCCAGTCCTAATCAGATAGTTTGTAGTATTCCAGGTTTGCATACTTTACAATGACACCATTACAGAAAAGAACAATCCCTGTAGTCTGGAACCCCATGTACTGCAAATCCTGTTGATGCTGTGGATCCTTGAGCATCACAAAATGGACAAGGCTAAGTTAGTATCTAAATACCTATGAGATTGCACAGAAATCTCCACAAACAACAGTAAACTTTATCACTGTATGAACTTAATGAACAGCCTAGCTTTCTGAAGTGAAGTGCATATTGCTCATGAATTTTTGCTACTGCTGTTGAAGATTGTTATCAGAATCCAAGGAAAAGTAATCTCCAGCATTTTTAGTACCTGAAAGAGTGGGTGTGCAACCAGTTTTTTTTCTTCTGCATCAATTTCTCTAACAATTTTTGCCAGATTTTCATCCTCAATGCCCATGTCCTGCACCCCATATCTCACATACCTGAGTTGAAAAAACACAGGCAAAGTTTGAACAAGGTATGATTCTGCTGAATTGAAAACAATGGTAATATAGGTTTTAGGGATTGATGGTGACCTCAATGGGGTCAAGCTTTGGCACACCATCAGGAAAGCGGCGGTCAAGCTCTTGGACTGCCATGAGCACTATTCGACGTGCTTCTGGAGGCCGCAGGTCATTTGGGACTGACACTCGCAGAGCACTGATGGCACATATCATTTGCATGGGCACAGGAACCTGTGTATAAAAGTACACCCAAATGGGAGTCAGTGCTTCTGCAGCAAGTGGGCAAAGAGCTCTCCAGGAGTTGTATTCTCTCATGAACAATCACTTTGGACTGTGTCTATTTTTACTATGCTCAGAATGGTGAACTGAGGTGAAAGATCATCCAGCCATCTGTCATGGCCAGTCATACATAACTGTACATGCTAGTTTTATGGAGCAGTTCAAATGGATGCGGAACAAGCCTGAGCTTGTTTCCAACGAGAAGATATTTCCCAGCCAAGGTGACCTTAAGATGCATTGTATTAATGCACAAACTTTCACTGCTCAAACAAACATACAGACCTTGTGATATCTTCCTCTTCACAAACATTTGGACATACAAAAAACAGGCTAAAAGACATCAGAAGAATGCAACACATCACTACACTGGCCCTAAGCATGCCATAGTCTGAGATTCCTGAAAAATTTGAATTACCACATGCATTTCACCTCTGCCGCCAGGTGGGCAGGGTCGAGGTCGGAGACGCTGGCCTTCCTGAGCTAATCCAGAGGCGCAGTGCAAGAGAGTATCAACACTATATGAGCTTGCAGGAGACCCCATCATGACTGCAGAAGGAAGCACTCTCTGACCTGCTGGAGACTTTCTAACCACATTCACTACGACTCCCCAGCCCCACTCATTTCCTCCCTCTCGCACCTTCACCTGCCACCAGTTGAACAGATCCTCCCACTGTTAATGAGATTAAATTGTGCTGAAGCTATGTCTCAAAGAACAGACTAGAGTTCATGCCCAGTCTTTCAGCACTTGATTTGGCCCAAATCCTGAAAGACTAGGCATGAACTCTAGCTTGCATGAGAAGTTTTCTAGAAGGAACCTGGAATGCTCCAAAAACCCATTTGTATCAGGGTGCTTCTACAATTGGAGTAGACAGAGAAGTAGTTAGCAGGGTTTATTTTCAACACAGAGAGAGAAACAGACCAGTCTTCCAGGTTGCAAGAAAATGAGCACACGCTCAGGTCGAAGAACTTCCACCATCATCTTCTTCTCCAGCTCTGCAAGCTTCAGCCTTAATGCATGATATTCCCCCAGAGACGCCTGCATGCACACAATTGAATCCGAATAGCCATGTTAAGACATTTGTCAAGGTAAGGTAAATTCTCCAACAAAAGTGCATGGTTTTTTATATAGTCCATATGAGTATCAACGAACCTCGCCAGCTGCATCAATGGAGGAAGTTTCTTCTTCCAACTTTTTAATTTGCTCTTCAACTGAGGGCAGTGCCTGCAGCTCACACAGACCATTAAATTAATGAAGATCAGATGATCTCCGAAAAATATAGCTAGACGATTGGACATGTAACACAGTGTGAAACACAAACAAGGGCAAAAGCAAAAATGGATACAAGAAAGATTTCAGTTTCATGAACAAGAGAGACCTAGGACATATGCCAATCATGGTGAATTTCACTCCAAACAACACTTCCAAATCCTGAAAAGCACCAAGGGCTGAGCTCATCCAGGACAAACAGAAGGACAATAGTATTGATACCAATAATCCATGGCCAAATAATGAGATTTCAGATCTAACACATCAGTAGAAATATAAACAAATCCATGGAGCAATTTTCACCTTGTTGTGCTGGAACTGATGGAACGAGTTGCGGATCACATGCTCTACATTGAAGTGGCCTTCAGCTCGACTCATGAGGTTGAGGAGAGTGTAGTAGCTCAACCGAAATGTGCTGACTAAGGGTGCAGCCTTCCCTTGTATCATCTCTTGACAGGTCTTCACATCCATCTGTCCCAACCCCAACCCACAACACCTTCAGATTGTACTTTCATGGTGGGTACAATGTAGAAGGCATAGGCAGTATAAAAAAGGCTATCCCCATGTAGGCAGTGACTCTCAGACTGCAAACTTTAGAACTAGAATGACAAAGTTCAATCATAGACATCCATAAACATGATATTTGGCAAATACAAGTTAGAGAGAAGTCTTGGAAATGGGACCTGGCTGTCAATCATGATAATACAAATACCCCGTAGATCCTTTCCTCTCCGCCCAGCTCTTCCACTCATCTGCCCAATAGAACCACAAACACAGACTCAACCTAACAAACACCCGCAGAAGAGGAGCAAGGTGCAAATCTTGCCTTCTGATGTCATAATCAAATATATGATAGAAAACTTTGAATCCTGCTACATTCCTCTTTATGACAGTGTTAGAAACCTAGGATACGAGAATCATTCCTTGCCTGGATGGAAGTTGAAGTTGGGCACTTCTCTTTTTTAGCACCAAGTACAATGAACGAAAAAAGGTGAAAGGTCAAGTAGAACAGACTTTTGAGAAGAATAAGTCTTTAAGTGATTGGGCAACGCATCAAATATCATGCACAAGAGTAAATAAGAGGCGAGGAGGAAAACTACAGAAATGAGTGGAGCATTGCATAATACCTGCTGTATTTCCTTACCTGCACAGCAAGCCATTTTACTTCCATGCAAGATTCACAATATGCAGAATGATAAGAGAGTAGTGACCAAGAAAGGAACCTGAATATACTCTCCTGATGACATCCAGCGGTGGCTATCCCCATCCCATTTCCGCACAGCTGTAAATACCACCGTCTTTGCTGGCATGTTCAATCCCATTGCAAACTGCAACACCCCAAAATATCATAGCATCAATGCAATGCTACTTGAGAAGTGAAGCTTGCAGTCCTGTTAACCAACACCAACCTTAGGACCTGTGCAACCAAATTACCCACTAATGAAATCTCACTTGTAAGGACAATTTTTCAGATTACTGTTCATCAATGTTTACATCCTGCCACAATAGTGAGTGAAAATGTGAGAATTATGATGGCTCACTGTTTCTGTGGCAAATAAGGCTTTGCAAAGTCCTTCTTGAAATAAAATCTCAATAACCTCCTTGAGAATTGGGAGGAGGCCTGAATGGTGCACCCCAATTCCACGCTTCAGCAGGGGCAGAATGAGATCAATAGCTGGGAGACTACGATCCTCATCACTCAGAACCTGAATAGCATTAGTGAAGACTTCTTCCACGGTTGCCTTCTCATCATCCGTGTTGAAATCAAGCTTTGACATTGAAAGAGCATATTGTTCACACTCACGTCGACTGAAGCTGAACACAATGACTGGTTGAAACTTGCGCTCCATTATCATCTGAAAAGACAACAAGCAATGATACTGGGAAACTGCACTTTGCCTTACAAGTTCCCTCCCAACCACAATGAACTTGCCCATTCAAAAACCAAAAAATATAAAAAGGTTGGACTCTTCCTCAAAATGTTGACCTGCAAGGCAAACAATTAAGGTCAACCAGGTTCTTTCAGTTAGCTTTCTTTCAACATGCCCCAGGATCTGTGGACAAGGCCAGAAGCAGAAGAAAGTAACCTTGTAATCCCTTGTATGTGGCTCGTTGATAACAACACAGGCGGAGGAGGATTCTGACCTTGACTATTTTGTATATGTCAGAACTGCTGCCAGTGCCACCTTTATCACCCCTCCCTCTGCCCCCACCTCCCCGACTTCGCCCACTTCGCCCTCCTCTTCCCCCAGGGGTGTTTGGAGAATTGATTCCATCCACCACAACTTTCTCCCTAGAGAAAGTTTCATTAAGCCTCATGAAACTATCTTCCTTGAACTGACCTTTCTCATCAACAACAAGATAGAGACCTGAACCGCCAACAGGGAAAGCATAGTGCTGAAGAGGAGTAGGACGAAAATCTGTGTAGACTACATGGCATGGCTGTTTGTGAAGGTGACAGATCCATTCTGCAAATTCTGTAGCGTTAGACATTGTTGCAGAGAGAAACACCATCTTTATCTCTGGGGGAAGGAAAATGATGCTCTCTTCCCACACAACTCCCCTCTCCCGATCACGCATGTAGTGAATTTCATCAAAAACCACCCAAGCAACCTCTCGCAAAACCTCTGAACCTTTGTAAAGCATTCCTCGGAGAATCTCAGTTGTCATCACAATGCAGCTTGCATTTGGAGCGATGGAGACATCCCCAGTCATCAGCCCAACATCACTGAACTCCTCACTAAGTTCTCTATATTTCTGATTGCTGAGAGCCTTCAAGGGGGAAGTATAAATCACTCTTTGCTTGTCCCGAAAAGCCATTGCTATGGCATACTCTGCAACAGCTGTTTTCCCTGCAGATGTGTGCGCTGACACCAACACAGACTCATTCCTCTCCAGACAAGCAACTGAAATTTCTTGGAATGGGTCGAGTACGAAAGGATATGTCTTTGCCCTTGGCCCTGTGTAGATAGGATCATTGATTGTTCCATGGATCTTCTCGTCTTTGACAGGAGAAAAACCTGGAACATCCCCCACAAGTTGCTCTTAAAGCAATCAGACAATTTGCACAAACTTGAAGTGTCAATCAGATGTTCAGCCTTCCAACCACCGTAGTCCTCAATATGGTACTGCTGGAGAGTGTTGATAGATGACTAGAACAACAAAAGACTTGGCACATGGGGCTGTCAATTCCATGTGCCACACAGACTGATATAGCCACAGCACACATTCAATCACCAGCTCAATACTACATATGCAGAGACTCCCCACCCAAACTGTTTTAAGCCCCTTCCAAGCAGATCTCCTTTTTCCAAATACAATCTTCCCTCCTGAAGGACAAACTAACAAAAGCTTCCAGGAATCCCAGAGTTGAAAATGCAAACTCAAGACACCCAGTTCTTGCAACAGACACCACAGCATGGAAAACAACATACCTCTCTACATACCAACCATGACTAGAGAAAATCCTTCCTAAGGACAGGGGTTATTTCCATTTTGTGGTTGAGTTCTTTGCCCACAATCAACCTCCATCTCTCCAATTTCCTCTTGGAGGGTTTAGGGTTACTGTTCCATGGGAAACTATATCTCTCATGAGATTGAGAAATCTCCATTCTCACAATTAGTTTTGACCAAGGTTTAAACTTCTTCTTCAGGTCAAAGAAAGACTTCCAGAGAGGACTTACAAAACTGGGAAGAAAGGACAATACGACAAGAACTAAACAAGAAAAAATACTCACATGCAGTATGAATAACAGTGACAGTCTCTCACTTGTTCATGGACTATCAACATGTATGATAGTGACTTCTCTATCACAACCTCCCCACTGACTTCATTGGCTCTCTACAGTGGGTATAGGCTAGTAAACACTAACCTGCATACTGAGTTTCTGCTGCAAGTCCGGAAGTGACAGGAAGACTCAGCCATGATACTGGCTAGTAACACACAACCACACAAGGAGAAACACCCAAAAAAAAGAAGAGGGGAAAAAATAAAACAGACATGCAGAAAAGGAAGAAAACAGAAAGGTTTAGGTCTTAGGTTTACTGCTGCCTGGGAAACTCAACAAATGTGAGAAGCAATCACAATATCTGGTAAAATGTACGCAATCTAACTGAAGCTGAGAAGAATCAAGTCTAGAAACCAGGTAGAATATAAGTGATGATGATTCTCTAGCTGTCTATTTCAACCTAAATGGCACGAGCAACATTCGCAGCAAGAGAAAACCAAAAGTATTATGTGCACAAAAGGACAACACCCATGGAAAATCCCTTGGTTTATGCTGATTCTTTGTTGCAACAGATACTAATGCTGCATCAAGACTGATGCTTCTCTTGTAGAGAAAGAGAGCAAAGAAGTTTAAAAGAGGACAGTCAGAGAAAAAAGAAACAAAAGATGAATCCAAAGACTTGGCTCCACAACTGCAAATTTGATGCAATGGCCACAATTCATTTGCAGATTTGAAATCATCATCTGCAAATCCTTTATGAAAAGTCTTAATAGGTCAAAATTACTTGTAGAGAATTTTAGCCACAAATGCCAGCACATATGCAGTGGTGAACTTTTTGTGAATGGGAAACACCATGCAGGTTTTAGGGTTTGAGAATCACTTTATGATGTTTCTGAAGTTGTTAAGCTGACAAAAATCTCCACGACATTGGCCAATGGAAACATCAGACAGGTTTTAGGGTTTAAGAATCACTATATGATTTTCTGAAGTTGCTGCCATGACAAAATCTTTGCAACATCAGGGCTGCGCATGAAGAAAAATCCCTTCCACAACAACCATAGTGATCTCTTCTATAAACAGTGGTGAACTTTTTGTGAATGGAAACACCATGCAGGTTCTAGGGTTTAAGAATCACCACAAAATATTTCTAAAGTTGTTGTTGCACTGAAAAACTGTTTGCAACATGGAGACTGTGCGTGAAGAAAACTCCCTTCCATAACAACCCTAGTGATGTCTTCCATAAACAATGGTGAACTTTTAGCGAATTGAAACACCATGCAGGTTCGAGGGGTTAAGAATCACCACATGATATTTCAAAAGGAGTTGTTGCGCTGACATAATCTTTGCAACATTGGCTTCGCGTGAAGAATTTTGGAGTCAAGAAAAAGAGAGACAGAGACAGAATTTAGGGTTGCGTTGTTCACACTAAACCTGGTGGAAGCGCAACCTCGTGCAAGCAAGAGCGACTGATGTTGCGCCGTTTTGGATGAGGTGCATCATCACCGGAAGAAGATGGCACGTCGCCATTGCTAATGGTTTCCAAAGCAGCATCCTTCCCTTTGGATTCAGTATCACCCTCCATATTCGTTTCCGCCAGGCCTGCCATATGTGCAGCAGCGCCCCCCTCCCGTCCCCTCCCGTCCCGTCGCCCCTCTCTTCTTCTTGTGTGTGTGCGTGTGTGTGTGAGAGAGAGAGAGAGAGAGAGAGAGAGAGCCGCCTAACAGGCTCGAACAATATCTTCAAATACACCAAACTAAAAAAAAATCCAGCTGCAAAGAATCATTCAACAGCACCTTCAAGTTCTCGATTCTCTACCCCATAATCATCTATCTAATTATTCTTCTGCTACACACCCACTACAAAATCTGCTGCAAACGCATTAAAAAACACATCTACTCAAAAACTGCCGCAAACATCGACGGGCAACGGAAGTTGAAAAGAGCGCGCGAGAAAGCGAAAAAAACACACACACACGAAGAAAGAAAGGAAGAAAGAACGGGTATTGTGCGGTTCCTACGGTTCTAGAAGAGAGATTCCGGTTCTTAAATTTTGGTTCGAAGGAACCGGTTCCGGATCCTAGGTCTCAAACCCTAAACTCCGTCCAAGTTCTAAACCGGGTCTAGAATCTCAAATTGACTCTGGTTAGGTTTCGAGTGCTCGGAGTCAAAATTGCCTGTGAATAATGGAACCGACTAACCCAGGTACTCACACAACCACTGCAAAGGAAAAAAAAAAAGACTCAAAGTGGAACATCCAACAATTATTTTCTAGTACCTCATTTCGGGTGTTTTTTTTTTCCTCTTTTTTTTTCTTTTTTTTAAATAAATATTTTTATAATTATAATTTTTAGTATTTTATTTTATTTTATTTTATTTTTAAATCTTATGTCTACACATATTTATTTCCTCGGCACACTCTTCAAAGGGGTGCCACAATTGTTGCTTGCAAAATGTAGGTTCCTCAAATGAAAATAACTAAATCCATTGTTGAAATGTAAAGGTGAAAAGAATAAGTAAACCATGAATCAAAATTGACAAGGAAGAACTAAAAAGAGGAACATTGGTGATTTTAATACGACCCTGCATATTAAAATTGGATGAAGAAATGTCGACATATGCCACCATTGTGGCTTAGAAACATAGAAAGGAAGAACTTTGTAAATAAAAATGAAGGATGGGAACCTATCCATCAAAAGTACAAAGCAAATGAGAACACAACTAGACACAACCCAAAGAAAAAACAAAAGCAAACAATCAACAAAAATCATGTAAAAAGTAAAGACCTTATGCAAAGAGAACTCATGACTACGAAATGACAATCAACCATAAGAAGGAAGACTTAAAATGAAAGAGCTATCATTTGTCACAAATTGGCATCCATTTCAAATTGGCTAATGATAGAGGTGCACTAGCTATGTGTATGAAAGAAATGAGGAACCTTGACCAAACGTAATAGCATGTTAAAGAATCATTATGGCTTGCACACGTTGTAAGGCTATGGATATGCATCGTCAATAATAAGAAACAAGCATTGAGAAAGCTAAAGAAAATCGTTAATGACACACAATAATTGTTTATGCACAAGCGGTCAAAAATAAATCAAAATGATAATGAAAACAACCACATGTTTCAATAGTAAAAGGAATGAAATCATCACTTGGTGCTTGTTCAACATATGATCATGTCTTCTTTTGAATAGCCATCATCACATGCATTGTCATCATCAATGTTTGTTGCACCATATATGTGCAAATCAAGTCAATAATGATGACATCCATCAAAGTTCAAAAGATGTCCATTTGTCGTTAGGTATGGTGAGGTAAAATCTAGGAAACCTCTTTCTAAACATGTGTTCCACTTTCTAAAACAATAGCTACAATAGTATCTTGAAGTGTATCGTGAATTGTTGTGTGTTCACTCCCGCAAGGGCATCACATAAATGTGTATTTAGATCATCAATGGTATGACCAAACTAACATCATGAAAGATGGGCAACCATAGGATATGGTAAACCAAAACATGTATGTAGTGTTGTGAAGAAGTGAGCTGAGGATAAATGAAATGCAAGTGTGGTAAGATGAACTAATAACCAAGTGCCTACCCCTAAACCCACACATGTGTGGAGACATGTTCACACAATATTTGAAAAAATGTTTACTAAAAATGAAATAAACTTTTATAAATGATCTACCAAAAAACCTACAACTAGGAATAAAACTAAACCACTAGGCTCTCAAAAGGTGAGACCTAAGAATGGACAACCTAGGGTAAAAGGGCTTGGGCATCTTGTAATGCCATATGGAATAGGGAAGTGCCAATTTCAACATGTGCTATTGCATTTAAAAGAATAGAGTGATTATCCTACTGGAAATGAATGACAAGTGTAGAAACAATCAATGCCTAACACCCCAAGAATGCGAGGACAACAATTTGAACTACAAAAAGGAGGCCAAACCTACTTGAAGAAGCAAGAAGAATGACCTGATGACAATCTAAATGATAATAAAACCACCAATAGATCCCATACCGAGTAATTTCTCCAACATAAATATGGTAAAAATATCGAATTCAACGTAATGTTACAAAATACTTAGAAATGGAAACATTATACAAAACAAATAGCCAGGGCATTGGGCATAACACAATAAAAACATCACAAAAGTTTATTAAGGATCTACAAACAGAGGGAAATTAAATATCGTCCCAAGATCTTCATGAAAAACCTTAGCCACAAACAATTCAATGAATGATTAGGATCCCATTGGTGTACCTAAAGTATGAAAAACCTGAATTAAAAGTTAAAAGGTTAGGAAGAAGTGATATAAAATGTTCCAACCCCTGTGAAAACCAAACTACACACTTTGTTAATTGCACTAAAAGCCCTAATGTTCAAAATTCCTATTATAATTATATATTTTTTTAAAAACCACATCTAATGTGGGACCTATTACATGCGTATCACCCGTCAACCAAAGGAAAACACAAGTAAAGTGGGTTGCTACTTTAGGGCGAAGAATGCAAAGGTGAGCCAAAGCAAACAACATCCTTCCTTATGCATCCCTTTGTCGTGTATTTGGTTCTAATGAAATGACTATGAGATCCCCATGTTAAAAACCTTAAGAAAATATAATGGGGATGGGTGTGCATAAAATCGTCGAACAAATGAAAAAAATTGATCCAAAAACTAGGTGAAGACCATAATTTTTGAAAAATGGCTGACCATGACATTAAATTAAAAGCGTTATGGACATCCATCTATAGCACCACCTAATATGGGTGCAAATCTAACATCATTCGAACACCATGAACCATTTTTTCACACCTAGCATAAGTTGCTACACCAAACTAATGAAGATTAAAATGTTTTGCAAAAATATCCCCAAACTGAATAGCTAATGTGTGCCTTGGTTCATTCATCACGTCTTTCTTTGAATGTGACCCATTTGCAAGAAATTAAAATGAATGTTTTAATCGAGTGCTCTTTTTATAATGTTTCCAAGTCACCACCCATGTATTAACATAAGCAAACATGAGTCTCTTAGTGGCCTTTACCACCTCGTGGAGGAAAAGACAAACACCAAGAAAGGAATAACAAAAAAATGTCAAGTTGCAATATTAAAAGGATCTAATGTTAATTGAGATAAAAGGATATGTAAAGTTTGTTAAACATCAACTCGAACAACATATGGAATATGATGGTATGAACGAGGACAAGGTAAACCCAAATGGAAAACATCAATGATGTTTAGGGATGTAATCCTTGTCCATGTTGAAAAGGCAAAAGGACATGGTATAATCGGGGGCATGAGTTGTGCATGAAAGTTGGTGCTATGCTAAACCACCCCATACATTAAATAGATGATCACAAGAGGGACAAGGAACGTGGGGTTATGAAGGAGAAAACTATAAAATAAATATTAGAGAAGTTCCTAGTGGGCGTGGCAGGTGAGGCAAAAAAAAAGCCAACAAACCAAAAGAGGATGAGGGGATTGGTCGAAATAAACTGGGAGGGATGGGAATGATGGTTGAATGGATGGAAGCTAGAGCACAACTGGGCATAAAGGTAAAGCTAACTACTGGCTATCCATCAGTGTGTGCTAAGAAGGTTTTTTTCTTGCATATTTGTTCAATTTGTTGAGGCTAGTACAATGTGAAGCAAAGTTATGCACCTGCTAGAGAAGAACATAATAAATATGATTTAACCAATGGTGTTTTTGGAGCAAAATTATTATTTTAACCTAAATTATGGGCTAGTGAATTATAAAAATTATTTTTTAAAAAAATCCTTTAATCACAATAAAATAAACACAAGTTGTTTCCCCACCATCGAAGGACAATTGTCATTTGCCAAAGATAGACCCATTTTACATGATCATTAGATCTTTGCCCTAATGACCATTGATGTTGGAACCCTAATTTTTTCCCTTTAACCCATTTTCACCATTCCATCACCTCTTTCTAACCCATTTTTGCACAATAGTAGTAAGAACTTAGAAGCATTAAGTAGTGAGCACCAAGGCTATAATGACATGGCCTCTAAATCGTGACTTGTGAATTCGAAGTTCTAATTTGCAGATGGTGCTTGTTCTTTAATGCACAACGGCGCATTGATTATCTTAGTCTTGACTTTTAAAAATCATTGAAATTGAACTATTGTAACAAGGTGGTAACAACTCGTGACTCACAAGATGGTGCCTCAACCTTCAAAAGTTCAACATTCAATTCTTCATTGTTCAAGTTTGAAAAGTTTAAAGTTTTAACTCTAAATTCCAAACTGTTAAAGACTTTAGAATCTAAATTGTAGACTATAGGGAATTATAATTATTTAAATATTTATGTTTGAAAGTTTTCTTTTTCATCTTTTTTAGGACCTTGGTTATGTAGTATGAACATGTGCATTGTGTAATTGTAGGTTACAAATAATGTATGATTATTCTATGTGCATGACTTTTGTTGTGTGCATAATTCCTTTTGTAGTTGAAATTTATGTAATTGTTGCACCAACGTAACTTATGCACATGTTCTGGAAGTCATTGACATCTTGCTAACATATGTTGTAGTTTTTTTGTGTGAGGTCTATTTTATGTGTGTAACTTTTATTATAATTGAACTTTGCACAACTATTATAACAATGCAATTTGTCTGTATGTTTTAGAAGTCATTGACATCTTGTTAGCAAATGCTCAACATTTATTATAGCTTATTTTTTTCAAGGTTATTTTTTTATTGTCGCAACCTTACTTTAAGAGAGTGTGAAGATGAAACTCACACTCTCGCAATGGGGACTTGGGAGTCCTTCAAGACTCTCAAAACTTTAGAGTTCGATTGCAGAGGTCAAAACACCTTGCATTGGGGTGTTTTTTATATCATTGGAAAGCTATCAAAGTGTAGATGTCAAAAATGTGCTTGCATGGGCCATTTGGACATCTCCAACACACGTTATGGCAAAAAGAAGGGTTGGGAATCAAATTGGCAATTTGACTCCTGACCATTAAAAGTCGAGAATCGACCCAACCCCGGTGCGTGTAGTTGGAATGCGATACACCGTTGTAAAGATCTTGAGGAGAGCTACAAGTTTGCTTTAAACCTCATCCCAATTGAAGTTCTAAACAAAGAGTTATGACCTCACAAAGTCCCAAAAGTCCAAACTGGGACAGTTTCAGGACTCCTCCTTAGGAGTCATGAGACCAAAAGTCATTCGGATGTAGGTGTTGTGGAGAGACGCAAATAATACTATATGGGGGAAGGTGGTGGTTTCCTCTGAGTCCGGGCCGTGGTGAGTCTTATGAGTCCAGAGTTGCCCATGGCTTGTCCTATTTCCTGGCACTAAAGGTGCTCCAGAAAGTGGACTAACCAACTTGTTGGTTGGTTTGATGTAGGTTCGAGTAAGTAACTAAAATTTGTCACTATTTTTAGTCCCATCCCGAAGCTTCAACACACCCCTCTACCCCTTCTAGTGCTAAGAACTGGGAGCGTGCCCTGAGTTCTTCACAATTTCGCTGTTTAAGTAACTTAATTCCATTTTGGGTCTAACTAGGAACTTGGGAGCACGTCATTTATTGTAATTAGATTCTACAAAATTGTTGCATTAACACAACTTGTGTGCGTGTTCTAAAAGTCATTGACATCTTGTTGGCCCAATTGTTTGACATTTACAACTTCTTTGTGTGAGGTTTGTAGTTTGGACTTTAGACTTTGATGAACATCCACGTCGCAAGTAAACATTATTGCACATCTACAATTTAGGTAGGCTTTTTGAACCTTCTTTTGAAATTTTAATGCTTTTGATTACGATTTTTAAATTTCCTTTAATCATGACTCCATGTTTGTAAGTTTTGACAAATTTTAAGGTCAAATACTTGGTTAGTGTTTGAGTCCTTAAAGAAGTTTTAACACTTAATGAACTTCACTATTATGATGCACTTGAATCTAGTAACATGGGTGTAAAAAAAGTTACATGTTTTCTTCCAATTGCACATTCTTAGTCCACCTCTAACTTCGGATGTAGACCTTGAAGGTCTTAAACCCCTTGAAACTTTTGCCACTACTAAGTCCATGGGCATGCACCCAATCCCAAGAAATAGAAGAAATATGAGATTTCTAATGTGAATTAGAAGTTTTAGGAGATTTAGGTTGTGAAAATGCCATGGGATGCCATAAAGCCCATATTAAATGATGTTGGTTTGGTAACTTTTGTCAAATGTTGAATTTGTATTATAATTGATAGGAAGGAGAAAGTTATAATGTTTAAATGGGGTTCTATAGAAAAACATGCAAAAAAGAGGAAAAACCTTGATGGCAAGTGGTATATGGATCCAAAATGTGGACATGCAAAAAATGAAATTGCAAATATTCAACTATCTACAACAATTGTCCTCTAGCAACTTGATCTTGGTCAAGTAGTGGAAGACAAACAAAAACCTTTCTAATTTGCCATTATTTTTAGCTTGTTGAGTAAACGTAAGCCCATGACATACTATGAAGATTTCTTACCTTTGTTTTAGTTTTTGAAACTTCAACCTATCCCCAAAAAACATTGTCTTAATGGGGTTGGCTGGGAAATGGCAGAAGACATTGACCATGAGGTGAGAAAAGCCATTAAAGTTGTTATCCAAAATGCCAAGTTTGTATCCTTAACTTGTGATGAGGTCACTTGCATGGATAATGCAAGTTGGGCAAGTGTGCATGGTTATATATTGTGTAGGATTGGTGTCACATACCTTTGCTGTTGAATTTGTAAAACATGGTTTTTGGATTTGGAGTTAATAGTCTAATTTTGTTGATAATGAATTCTTTGATGACACAACTTGGGGGTTTGAAGGAAGAGGAACTTGTTTCAAAGTTAGTCTATTTTGGTGCTAATGGGGTTAATACCTTCCAAGGCTTCAAATATAGAATTACAATTCAAATCCAATGTTAATATGCTCCATTCATCACGATTGTGCATTATATGGTTCATCGGACAAATTTGGCAATACAAACCCTCTTAAACCTTTCTTTGGTGTCTCACATTGAAGGTCTTTTGTAATATTTGTATTTTTTTTTTAACCACAACCTTAAAAGACATCTAGAATTTACAAAATTGGTAGAGATCAAGGAAACCAAAGGCAATGCAATATTGCGAAATATAAAAACCAATTGGATATCCATGATTAGTCTTGTTAAACATGTGTTATCTAAATCACATTATTATAATGAAAATAACATTGGATGCACCCACCATAGCCCCTACTCAATCTAACTTGTGTCTATTGATTAATGTAAAGATGTTGTTGGGGTTGAATGCCATTATGCCACTCTTGGAAGCAATTCATTTTTTGATTAAATTTGCTTGACTACATGACATGTTTGTTTGTGATTTGATAACAACAATCAAAATCTATGAAAGAGTAGTGTATCACATGTATTGTGATAGCCAATGTTGTTTCCAATGTGATATGTTTACTAACTTTTTGGCCTTGGTCAATTCTATTCATGAGAACAATTGTTTTTGCTAGATTACAAATATGAATATTGGAATCAATCACCTAACATTTGAATTTGCTAGGCAACACATATGGGCCACATTTGAAGATTAGATGAGGGGATTTAGTTATGTTACAAGGCTTGTGTTTAATAAGATTGTAGCCTCTATGAGGTGACAATATGTGGAAGTTGGGAATTAACTTCTTACAAAGTTATAATGTTGATTCCCATCCCACAAGTTGATGGATGCATTTGGGGTTGTGTACCCCCAATATTGATTGCAACTAGAACTTGAAGTGAGAATTTTTGGTCATTTGGCAATTCTAAAAGCTACCCTTTGCTAGCCTAAGAAGATGGGGCTTAATGAGATATGGGTTTTAGCATTGTTTTAACTACTAATTTTGAGCTATAAAGAATTTTGTTTGTTTTTACCATGAAGAACAATGCTAAATTGGCAATGTAAAAACCATTTGATCTCAACCCTTTACCAAACTTTGGAGGACAATTTCATCATCACAAATTTTTGAACATCAAATCCTCAAGTACATTAAGTCGGTTGAACTTGCTATTGTGCAAGTTATTGGTTTAGTAAAGGATGAGAGATGCTATTCAATATTCACTTTTATGAAAAAAAAACAAAGAAATTGATTGACTATGTAATTGGAGCTAGTCATTCAAATGTTCAGCCAAAAGTTTTTCACCATGAAAAACCTCCCTTTTGGAACAACAATCCAAAGTTGGAAAGACAACAAATTCGTTATGAGGAATGATGGAGGAGTTATTGAATTTAATAATTGCCTTTTGTTTTCACGATCCGTGCTTGTATGGATATGGTGATTCATGAATTTTCATCCAACCCCCTTTTGGGCTTTTAAAAATCAAGAGTGAGAACTTGTTTTTTTACATTGAGTATGCATGACCAACATTTTCTTGTGTCTAGGTTAGGCTTTATGCTGCAATGCGCAAGGCTTATTTGGGTTGGGGTTCAATTTGCCCATAGAGCTTTGTCGCCAAAAGTTGAAAACGAAAAATCAATGATTCGCAAAATAATTGAAAATAATTTGAAGGCTCGTAGTTTTAAAACTGACTTAAAAAAATTCTCTTGTAGCAAATCATGTCTGACTACATTTTTCCCCTAATCGTCAAAAGTTTACATACTTACCTGTGTTGTAGTTGGGCACTTTGACGCAGGATATGCCCATATGGCAATTACATGTGAAAGAGAGGCCAACATGTAGCCAACTTCGCATCTCGGCATAATGGAACATGTAACCAGCCTGAGGTCTCATTTCAACTTTAATTTGTTCTTGAAATGGGTAGGCTAATTGTAAAGGACAAGCAAAAATATCAAGTCAGGTAGGATGGCACTTCTGATGAATACTATCTAGCGAAGACACAAACTGAAGTAAGGCTTGCGTCAAAAGCATATAGGAAAATTCCAGCAACAAGAAAACCAAGGGAAACTGGTAGAGCTGCAGGAGCATACCTGGAAGGTCAAGTTAGGGAGGCCAGGTCATTGGAAAAGTGAAAAAAAAAACATAGGATTTGCCCGCTGCTTCCTATTTTGGAATGGCCAATCATATTGATTCGTCCAGGTGGTTTGCTATTAGTAGTTCCCATCTATTTGCAGTCCTCGTTTCAGTTTTATGGGTGGGGTTGCAAAAAAGCAAATAACTAAAACTTGGATGTGAGAAATAATCTGGCAGGTTCACATACTCAGCACAGGTGGGGATGCTCTTACACTAACACAACAACATCAAGGAGTGCAAACTACAAAAGGTGAGAAGAACCTAGGAGCTTGTTGTTTCAAGTCAATCTATTTTTTGTAAACACATGTATCCAATAGTTGACAAGATCTATGAAAAACCTAAAGCATCTATCTCCTGGTTTGACAGTAAAAAATCAAAAGAACCAGCTTCAGAAGGAGGACCAGCTCTGGAAGGTCACAACACAACTCAAGTTTTTTTTCCATGAGAAACAAATACAAAAGCAAATTGTATAAGTGTGCAATAATGCTGTTCCAAACTGCTTCTGAGAAAAAAGCAGTTGACATGCATGCACAGTCTACACAAGAGTTCAGAGACAACCAACACCTATCTCACAGCAAGCAGATGGGCATTCCAGTAAACCTGCAACCACCAAAAGCATTTCCATGTCAAAAATTTGTTAACAAAGACCAAAGATGTCATTGATCAGTGTATCGTTCGGCCGTCTCCTTCAGTGATTATCTCTTTGAAGCTTGCTCCTCCAGGAATCATCGGAAGCACATGTTCCTGATACATCAATGAGAAGACCAAAAAAAAAGTCAGGCAAATTTTTCATCTAGTATCTGCAGGTAGGCATGAGAGGGATCTCATATGCTTGAAACCAGTTTGTGAACCAAAGAAAAAAATGGTGTTTTATCAGCTTTGATAGTCTGCTGATTGGGAGAGTCTTCCTTTAACAGAGGTTTTGGGTTTGCAATCCAATCCAATCCAATCCAATCCCATATCAATGACATTGCAGAGGAATCTCCACAACACCGTTTCTGACAGAAAATGTGACAACGGGCACAATTGTAAACCTGATGAGAGTTGCTCAAAAGATTGTCAGAGACCATCAACAAGATTTACCCACCTGATGAGGCACAATGACATCAAGCAAGTAAGGCCCTGGGGTGGCAAGCATGGTGGCAATTGCCTCCCTTAAATCCTCCTTCTTTGTCACACGTGCTGATGGCACCTGATCCCAGCACCAGAAAGTTAAGCACAGTAGACCCAAGGCAAAAAGCACTCTCCTTTTCATATGAGCCTTCCATGCAAAAGACAGGATTTCTCTGGTTTTCAGAATGTTTTGTTCAGCCCACAGCAATGTATTTCTACCTATAACTTCTGGCTGTCATCTTTGATGTTCATTTCACACATATTGCTTGCTCATTTTGATCTGTGCAGGTAGATCCATTGAGAAGTGTCACTTGCACTCCATATCTGCATAATTTAATGTGTATCTAGATTTCATGTGAAGTCAAAGAAAACATTTCTGTACCTTGCAACCCTCAGCAATCTTGCAAAAGTCAGGGTAGATTTCAGCTTCATCATCTGGGTCTCCGAGGTATGTGTGTGCACGATTTGCCTTGTAGAAGCGATCCTCCCACTGGACAACCATCCCCAGATGCTGATTGTTCAGCACCATTATCTTCACAGGAAGCTTCTCCACATGGATTGTTGCCAATTCCTGCCAATTACAACAGCAGATCACCAAACCCTTTGTCTAAGAAAACTCTGCACGTCCCAACTACTCCTCACAAAAACACAGATCAATGCCTGACTGGGGGAAAAAAATAAAATCTTAGAGCATTCATGTGATCCTCAATCCCAGGACATCTGAGACATTTATGTGGAGCTGTGGTAAGCTGTAAGTTTAAAACAGCATCTTGGAGATCTTGTTGACCATTTCCTTTAAGTACAAACCCATTTCTTACTTGCACTTGCAATCACCATTCTCCATTCAGGAATTGCTATGGCAAGGATTAGGGGGGGTGTGCCTCTGACCTGAACATTCATGATGAAGCTGCCATCTCCATCAATGTCGATAACAGGAAGGTCTGGATCTGTGGCTGCAGCTCCAAGTGCAGCTGGCAAGCCAAAACCCATAGCTCCTAGTCCTGTGAGCAGCAAACCACATCAACAATACCAACAACAACAACGGTTCAAGAAGAGGGAGAAGCTACTACAAGTAAGAACACTCCCTCCAGCTATGTGGTCATCAGTATATGTACCATCATAGATACAAACACTCAATTACAAAAAACAGAACACAACAGATGTACAAAAACCCAACCTCCAGATGTGAGCCAGCGCCGTGGCTGCTCATATTTATACCACTGTGCAGCCCACATTTGGTGCTGTCCTACACCTGTAGAGATGATGGCATTGCCACCCGTGAGCTCACAAAGGGTTTGGATTGCAAGCTGGGGCAAAATCACACTGTTATCAGACTTTGGGAATGTCATTGGCCACTTGAGCTTTTGCTCATCAAGCTCTTCTCGCCAACTTGAGAAATCTGGTACTGCATTCGGTCCCTGGTTTTGTTGGGAAAAAAAAAACAAAACAAACCCAACATGTGACAGGTCAGAAATAGATTCGAGGACTGAACAACTGTAAGGTGTTTCTGGCAGACTAGTTCCTGATTAATTACTGCACCAAGGATCAAGATCTGTGTGTTTGCTGACCTCTTTGATTAACTTGATCATGCCTGCAAGAGCAAGCTGAACATCTGCACAAATGGACACGTGAGGCTGCTTATTTTTTCCAATTTCTGCTGGATCAATATCGATGTGCACAATATTGGCCCTGGAAGCAAAAGCCTCCAACTTTCCTGTAACTCGATCGTCAAAACGAACTCCAAATGCCAGAAGACAATCAGATTGATCAATTGCATAATTGGCATACACAGTTCCATGCATTCCAAGCATCTGAAGGTACAGCTCATCAGAAGCAGGGAATGTTCCCAAGCCCATTAGGGTTGACGTGACAGGAATCCCTGTCAGCTCCACAAATTCCCGCAGCTCCTTGCTGGCATGTAAGCATCCACCACCACAATAGATGACAGGTTTCCTTGCCCTTGAGATCAATCGCAGGACTTGCTCCATCAAGGAAACTTTGGGTGCTGGTGGAAGGCGGTTCAAGTATGCTGCAAGCTTCATTGGTTGGTTCCATACAGGGATGGCCATCTGTTGTTGAATGTCCTTTGGAATATCAACAAGGACTGGACCGGGCCGACCAGATGCAGCAAGGAAAAAAGCTTCCCGGATAATTCGAGGGATGTCATCGACATTCATCACCAGATAGTTGTGCTTTGTGATGGACCGTGAAACCTGCACATTCATGAGCATCACCAATTATACCAGATTATCACATGATGAGAGAGCTTGAGCAATCTTTTGCAACATCAAAGAAGCAGCTTGATTGATTGATTGATTGATCCATTCATCCATCCATCACATGAGCTTCAGCTAGTACCTCAACAATGGGAGTTTCTTGGAAGGCATCAGTCCCAATGAAGCGGCGGGGCACTTGCCCAGTGATGGCAACCAATGGAACACTATCCAGCAGTGCATCAGCCAAGCCTGTAACGAGGTTGGTGGCTCCTGGTCCAGAAGTGGCAATACACACACCCACACGGCCAGAGGCTTTAGCATATCCCTCTGCAGCGAAAATCTCGCCCTGCTCATGCCGACACAGAACATTCCTGATCACTTCTGACCTTGTCAAAGCTTGATGAATCTCCATCGAAGCTCCACCAGGGTATGCAAATATCGTCCTGACTCCCTCTCTTTCCAGAGCTTCCACCAAGATATCACTCCCTTTCCTGGGCTCATCATCTCCAAACCTGGACTGGAAGCTCCAAGGAGTGGGTGCTGTGAGTGACTTGCCACTGCTAGTTCTGGAGCCAATCAAGTCTGTAGAGGGAATCTCTGCTTCCTTCACTCCTGCCACAGCTCCCTGTTGCTGCTGCTGCTCCTTCAAGCCTAACCCAGCTGACTCCTGACACACTGTGTCGGAGTGAGTTGCTCTTCTTCTTCTCCATGTGTGAGAATTCTGTAGCCCACTGTTGTGATCCACAGCTGTGGAGAAGAAAGTGCTGGAGATCTTGGACACTTGACAAGAACCTTTTCCTCCTCCTGTGTGATGATGTTCAGTATGGTGGTGGTGTCTTCTTGAAGTAGTGTTGGAGTCTAACCTCCATTTTTCAGCTGAGGAAGAGGGAGTTGCTGCTGCCGCCAAGGAAGCTTGTAAAGCAGCAGCTGTAGAGCAGTAGCAAGCATGAGCAGCCATGGACTGAATTGGGTACCAGCGTCCTCCAAGCTTGACCGATTCCAGAAACCAGCTACCAAGAGGAAAAAGGAGTAGTAGTATACCCACTGATGCTGCTCAAGATGGGTGGAGATAGAATGATCCCACACCTCTCTGTGTATGTATGTCTGCAGCAGCAAACTCAAAACACATCACACTTCTGAAATTGGCACAAATCTGCAGCACAAAGAAGAAGAAGAAGAAGAAGAAGAAGAAGAACATCACATTCGCAAGAACTTCATGTTTGATATGAGAGCACCATACACTGTAGTTTGCTGATAAACTGGGAAGAAGAAAATTCTTTGCAGCACGAAAAGCAAATGCCCACCACTACTCTTCTTTTCCTTCTTCTTCCTCAATTCATCTTCCTGAGCGAGAGGACGTGAAGATACCCACCTTCTTCCCACAAACCATGCACCCAGAAGCACACGAATGTCAGAGCCGCCTGCAGAATGGTGTAGATTAGATGATCCTGTGTGCCACTAAAGACATCAGATCTTCATCGGATCTTGCGGATAGATAGCCGCGCGACGACACCCATCATCGCAATGACGTAAGCCAGAAACCCTAAACCCTAAACCCTAAAGATCAACGCTCATGCTTGCTTGCTTCACCGATTGGATCCTCCTCTTCTTCTTCTTCATGTTCAATCTGCATCTCTCCTTTTTCTTCTTCAATCTGCTGCTTTTCTTTTGTCAAACTGCTTGTTGTTGTTGTTTTGAAAAGATGGGGGGCTTGACAATGCATGCAAGGTAGCTAGTGCCGTGGTGCGTAGGAATCCCAAGGGAAGACCATTTGGTACATGGACAATCACATACAGCTCCACGCATGTGATGTGCAAATGATCAGCATCAAGGTTTGTCATCAAGTTTGTTTTGTGGCACGAGCTTACCAGCATGAATGAAGCAGACCACACCCAGTTGGCGATTTTTTTCCCCCCCCTCTTGTACTAATCCTTGAGCAAAATTTTTACAGGTTCTTCTGCTCCATCCTCATGTAAGAATCCCCGCACACATGTTCTCTGTGTGTCTGTCAGTCATGCAAGATAGTAATTCTATGTGTTGGTTGTTGTTGCCCCTTGTCTTGTTCCTGTTTTTTCCTTGTGCAGCAGCTTCATGAGAAAGAAGTCTTCACGAAGCCTTCATGAAGCCAAGGTGGTTGTTGTTGTTCTTCCCAAGTTGCAGAAAGCTGAATTTTCATTGAGGAAATCTATAATGCTGCCAAAAATAATTTTTCTGCGAATTTTTGTTGCTTTTGATTTCTTCTCAACTTTTTTTGTTTTGGAGAAAGATCAAACTATCAGATCTGAAAGCTTAGATTGAAAATTTTCATCTTTTGGTAGAATGATTGTTTTGTGTCCCTTTTGCTGCACATTTCTATTGCTAAACTTCAATGATGTTTAGTTGAAAATGGTATGTTACCTTAAGGTTTTGACTTTTGACTGCACTCATTTGTCACATTAGCTTCAGACTACCTGTTGCTGTGGAGATTTCTCTGCAGTTTTGTAGATATTCTTTTCCAATTCTGGTTTTATTAAGCTATGTTTCATAAGAAGGATTGTGGACAATCTGTTACTAGCTCCTGAATTTGTTCACTGATTCTCCAATGTTTATATATCTTGTCAAAGACTTACTCTATGGGGATGTGGTAGTATTTTATAAGCTTAATTCTACTTACTTCCCATGGCTTCTCTTGACTGCTACCTCAATAGATCGCGATCAAGTCTTCGTGGGTGCTTCAAGAAATGCACCCAGGAATGCAGTATACAGATTTCTTGGTTTCCTTGGTCATCTCCTTCTGTTTTTTATGTGTTTAGAGTCAAGCTAGCCAGCAAACATGGTTAAGTCTTTCCCATTACTGCCACTTCTTGTGACAGCAACCCGGTACATTGGTGAATGTATGTCTGGGTATTGAGCTTCACCTCATGATGCACAGCTGGGAGGTGATGAAAGTCAATCGCAGATGTTATGATAGCTGGTGCCATTCCCAATACCATTACATAATTGCTGTTGGAGGTCCCTGAACATGCATTCAGTCCGGTGAATGTTGTTATTGTTGAAACCACTCCTCAGTTTTTTTCTGCATTTTTAAGGATTGTCTCTGCTCTTTTCCCTGGTTTGCTGCTATAGTGTTATGTTGTTATGTACACCCACTGTGAAGAGCTGATGAAGTCAGTGGGTAATTCTTATGTACGCCCTCTGTTGGGAGCTGATGAAGTTGGTTGGTCATTCTTATGTACACCCATTGTCAGGAGCTGATGAAGTCGGTGGGTAATTCTTATGTCCACACACCTTCGGGAGCTGATGAAGCTGGTGGGTAAGTCATGGCACAAGCTTATCACTGCTATTCATGATGAAGAAGGTGAAGCCTGGGTCTGAGACTTTGTGAACCACTTTCATGAGGTTATGTGACCTGCACTCGTTGTTGTGTTACCTTCAGAGTGTTGGGGGAAACATTTGGGTTTTGCAAGAAAACGAAAGGAATTGCTGATGAAGAGTTTTTTGTAAATCTTTTGGTTTTTGTTTTAGAGGATGGAGAATTCTTTTTTGAGGAGAGAGAGATTTCTATCACTATACATAAACTCGGTGTAATTCAGCAGCAAAAATCATTAAGAAAATCAATATCTCCCACACCCTGCATCCAAATCTTATCAAATAAATTCCATTCAATCCCTCTCATCAAGATCTTTCCAACAACACCAAAGGCACACTCCTCCAATTCCTCCAAAATTTTCAGTTATGATTTAATTTAATTTTCAATGAAGAAATCATTCAATATTCAAGAACTTTTGCACCCCAAGTCCAAATGCTATGAAACCAAGCTGATGCACCCAACCATGTGACAAATTTAATGAAATATGTTTCTTATTACCATAAATTTTGAATAGGTAGTAGAATCATCTTCAAAGTAAGCTTAATGAGTGCATTTTGTAATTGAATTTGTATAAGATTGTGCATTATACAATATTTGTCACAATATATTTGTTTTTGTTCAAGTGGGATTAATGATGCATAGTAGGGTTTACTTTAATAAATTTGATTTATAAAATAGATTGGAAATAAATATTACAACAATAAAGTGATTTAGAAGTTTGGGTGTATATAATTTTGTGCTAAAATTTAATTTTACATTGCAATGAATCTATTTGCTCAAATTATATACAAAAACTCATTTTTTTCTCAAAAATAAATGTGAGAGCTAATTTTGCAAGACCATAAAATGTGACCTTCATGTGACATCATATATGGTCTAAACAATTTTCCCAAGTGACATGGTATGTTACATGATGTTCCCCATTCTATCTTTGGGACCTACCATGTATGTCACTTAAAGATTGACTTGGAAACTATGATGACATTGATGAAATTGGTTTCATGGATGAAAATTGATCACATTAGATGTCGTTAATCCATGTGGTTGAAGCTCAACCATATGGATGAAAACAATATAATTTTCAACCATGAATGTATATTTCATCCATGTTGTGAAATTTCATTGATGTGATACCATTCATCATCCATGTTGTCAATTTCATCCAAATTGTCAATCTTCAATCAATAACTTCATTTCATTCAAGTGTAATTAATTGACTTGTGTATTGAATTTCACTAACATAGATTCATATAGTATATATTTATATATATTAAAATTCACCAAAAAAAATAATGTAACCACCCTTCATCTTAAATGGTTTTCAATGATAGGTTAAGTTATTGTTGAGAATGTTAACTAATTAGTTAATTATTTAATTAATTAAGCTAATTAATTACATGAATTTCATTTTTGTAGTTCGATTTTTCATCCATGTAAATCATTTTTTAAAAAGTCCCTTTTGTTATAGTGTTTTAGTTAGCCCTTGATTTAGATGGATAAAGCAATGTTTTTTTTTCCCAAATTTTGTGATATATAAAAATTGGCCATATTTTTCCCCCAATAATTAGCAAAAATTAATCGAATTTACACTAGAGAAACAGAAAATTCCAAAAGTTTCCCAATTTTGGGGGTCAAAAAAGTACAAAATTTGTTGGAAAAAAACGTTGTTAAAGAAGGGCCATGTTGGAAAGGGGGGACATTTTGGTTTAAATTAATGAATTGGAATTTCAGAACGAAATCAATCAATTAATAAATAAATAAAGAAATAAATAAAGAAACAAACAAAGAAGCCATGGAATGGGAATGGACTGAATAAAGACATAAATGAATGAATGGACTGGGAATGGAACAAATAAATTTATGGATGAAAGAAAGAATGAATGAATGATGGAGAATGAATGGATGAATGAATGACTGAGAATGAAACAAATGAATGAATGGATGAAAGAGTGAATGAGAATGAAACAAATGAATGAATGACTGAGAATGAAACAAATGAATGAATGGATGAAAGAGTGAATGAGAATGAAACAAATGAATGAATGACTGAGAATGAAACAAATGAATGAATAGATGAACGAACGAATGACTGAAATGAAACAAATGAATGAATGGACGAATTACTGGGAATGAACGGATGAATTACTGGGAATGAAACAAATGAATGAATGGATGAACGAATGAATGACTGAAATGAAACAAATGAATGAATGGACGAATTACTGGGAATGAACCAAATGAATGAATGGATGAATTACTGGGAATGAAACAAATGAATGAATGGATGAATTACTGGGAAATGGAGTAAATAAATGAATGGTGAATGGAATGGCATTGGAAAAGTCTGTCCACAGAGAGCGCACTGAAAGTAAATAGAGTGTTCCACAAAATTTCCTTGGGAGAAACCGTGTGGACCCCAAGAATTTTGGATTTTATTGCCGTCCAGTCCACCCCACCCCACCCCACCCCACCCCACCCCACCCCACCCGCCTTATTTTAAAAAACTAATAATGTTGGTGCGACTCCTTGTTGACAATTATTTGCGCGCAGAGTGGCCTACGAAAAAACGTTGAGAGCATATACCATCCCTTGGAAATCAAAATCATTCCCCCAAGCCAAAAATGATGGGTTCGGATTTTTTATTTTTTTTTCCCCTTTCTTTTTTTCTTTTCCTTGGCGGGGGGGGTTTTTTTTTTTTTTCTTTGGATTGGTTGGGTGGTCTAATTATTCTTAAAAACGAGCAAGAAAAATGAGTCCTGGTGCCCGATCATGTGCCCGTTTTACTGCCCGATAGATTCTGCCCGATCTTGTGCCCGTTTTACTGCCCGATAGATTCTGCCCGATCCTCTGCCCGTGATGAGCGCTGGTGCTGCTGGTGCTGCTGCTGCGGCAGCGGGGAAGAAAAGGAAGGAAGGGACGAAGGAGACGACGCGCTATGGCGATGCCGATGATCATCATGCAGATGCCAATGATGATGATGATGATGGTCGTGGTGGTGCTACTAGCGATCTTCTTCCTCCTTCTCCTCCCATCACACAACACGTCGCCATTTTCTTCTCTGCAATCGCTTCTGCTCTAGAGTGCATGAGCAAGGGGGAGCCTGGTTCCCTTCCTAGTATTTTTTTTTTTTTGGTTTTTTTTTGTTGGGGTTTTGGTTTGTTTCCCAACAATCTCTCTCTGTGTCTCTCTATCGCGGACTGAAATCCCTCTTTCTTTTCTGTATCCCTTTTACATTAAGACTGACATCTGCACGGCATTCGAGAGAGTGTGGCCATTTTGATCTGGATCTGTTGTAGAACGTCCATCCGTCTCTCTCGGCGGCCTCGTCCTTTTTTTTTTGGTGCTCGGTGCCGGTTTGTTTTGCTGCAGGTGTTTGTGTTTTGTTCTTTGTTGTTGTTGTAGTAGGTGTGGGGGGAGATTGGTGTTTTTTTTGTTCTGTATTGTTGTTGGTGTTTTGGAGCGATAAGCAGGCGACGGAAGACAGGTGCTCTGCTGCTGCTGCTGCTGCTGTTGTTGATGTAACTGCTTGAGGGCTAGATGTTGAGATCTGGTGGTTTTGAGGCGAGCTCCTCATCGATGAGCTTCGGTGTTTAGGGTTGTGGAATTGGCGGAGAATCGTCGGGGTGTTGGTGCAACAACAACCACAACAACTGTGAGAAGAAGAAAGCCTGGTCGTCGTTGAGGAGAAGCTGATTCGGACGCGATGGATCTGAAGAAGGTCTTCGATCAGACCGTAAGAGAGCTGTAAGTCTGCACAACGTCCTTACTCTTATCAACCCAGTCAACTTCCCTCCTCCCTACACCGCCTCTTGTTTTCCTCCTCCCTCCCTTTTTCTGTGTTGCGTTGCCTCTTAGTATTTCAAAGTCTCTTTGTCTTTTTGTTTTGTCTTGAGATCTTGTGCTCGTGCCGCTGGTGCTTCCGTCATCATCCTCTTGCGCCGCTGTCTCGTTCCGAGATTCAGCAGCATAGATCTCTGAAAATAGACTCGAGTGCAGACAGATCTAGAAAATCTAAGAACAAAGATGCAATGTGCCATGATGGATTTGAACGAGTAGGAAGTGGTATCAGAGAGCTCTGAATTCATTCGGGCCAGATCTAGTGCACATGTCTCCTGTTGTGAGTCTTAAGGTTAGACAGGGAGTCAGTGCTTGCTTCCTCATCATGCAAATGCATGAAGTGATCACTACTATCTTACTGGTGTATGTCCTGTGGAAGAGAGAAATGAATACTCCGCGAGAAGCTGGATCCAACATTCGTTTTCCAGTACATTCTTGACTGGATCTGAAACTCCTTATAACAGTGAGAAGCTATTATGGTCTAGGGATGGTACATGGAGAATCTAAGTCTGTGTTCTTATCCACATACTCTCTGTCTCTGTCTCTGTCTTGCAGGAAAAGAGAAGTGAACAAAAAAGTCCTCAAGGTTCCAGAGATTGAAGTGAAAGTAAGTTTTGAAATCATGTCTTTCCCCATCTCATATCAGCAGAGATCTGTTTCTGCATGTCAGCAAGCAATGATTGGTGCAAAAGCATCATTTTAGGTTTCCTTGTTTTTCTCTCAGCACTTTCAAGCTAAGAATGCTTTCTCTCATTGATAAAGATTTGCAAGGGCCAAGATGCTGTGGCCCGTCAGAGGTCTTTACCAAATGCATCTGGTCTGAGGTGCATGTGCTTCTTCATGTCATGCAAATTCAACTCATAGAAATGGACAAAGTGGAATGAATGCCTGTTGAGAATCATGGGCAACTGATTGATGGGTGTAACTCAATGTGTTTTGCAGGTTCTGGAAGCAACAAGTAATGAGCCTTGGGGTCCTCATGGAACTATCATGGCTGATATTGCGCAAGCTACTCGAAACTAGTGAGATTCTAACTGAAAAGCCAGTCTGTTGTTTCCATGGAGAGAGACCAATATGAAAGGGTTCTTTTGCATTTTGATTGTGTGCCTGCCAGTGGCTTGGACTATTTATTGTGTTCCTTTTCCTTTGTGTGGGGTTGTACAGCAATGACTACCAGCTGATTATGACAGTTTTGTACAAGCGGCTGAATGATACTGGGAGAAATTGGCGTCATGTCTACAAGGTAAATAGCACAATGCTCTACAGCACTGATGTAGTGCACTAGAGGAATAGGGGCTTGTTAGTGAATGTGAAACAAACTCGGCAATTCTGCAAATGGATGTTCAATGTTGAGGGCCTTTTGAAGCTTCTCATCTTCCTAGTTGGTGGTTTAATGCGTACTTCCCTTGAGATCATGCTAGCTTGTCACTGCTATCTGTGATGAAGGTGATGGTGTAACTCTTACAGAGAAACTGTCATAAGGTTATGACAGCACTCCTTATTGTGTTACCTTCAAAGTGTTTGTTGTGGAGGTTTCTCTGCAATCTCATAGGTAGATACTCCTCCTGCGATCTTGCAATGTTAGGTCATAATGAATCTGTTTGGAGGACACATGCTGTGGATCTGCCCAGTCTATTACAGCTGCTGGACATAACTCATTGCTGATGGTAGTGTCTGTCATTGTCTGTGCCAGTCTTTGACAGTGCTGGAATATTTGGTTGCCAATGGTTCGGAGAGGGTCATAGATGAGCTCCGGGAGCATACCTACCACATTCAGGTCAGCCAGCTAATATATTACTGGTCTCACTGGTCCCTGATGTCCTGGATTTTCCTTTGGGCTCCACATGCAATTACTGTTGACTGGATGTAATCACCAACAGGTAGAGTTGTGGGTGGGGTATGGAGCAAGTTAATATGTTGTTGCATCTCAAGCTACTCATGTTTGTCTTCCTATGTTCTTGGGTTTTTGAACTATGCTAAGCAATTTGTTGTCTGCAGACATTGGTTGATTTCCAGTACATGGAAGCAAGTGGCAAGGACCAGGGAATTAATGTACGGAAGAAGGCCCAGAATCTTGTCTCACTGATAAATGACAAAGAGAGAATTCGTGAAGTGAGACAAAAAGCAAATGCAAACAGAGACAAGTACTTGCAATTTTGCTCATACCTCCTGTTTGCATCTTGTCAGAGTTGAGGTCTTCTCTGCAACAGTCTGGAACAATAGTCCTCATGTCAGCATATCATTTCTAAACCAGTCCTCAAGCTGCTGCTAATAAAATGCCTTCCACTGTGGTTGCTGACAGGAATGTTTGACATTTGCAATATTTTAACTGCAATTCAGGTTGTTTGTGTGAATGTGATGTGGATAATTCAGCAACCTCCAAGTGATAGCCTTCTCAAAGTCTGGCAGTCAGTACATGGGTGATGTGTTATTGTGACTGATAGGCTAGGGAGGTTGGTACAGTCTGTGCTTGGTGGTACTTGTGCTGCTGTGTATGAAGTTTCTCATTGGTCATGTTGTCCTGATTGCTGTTTTTACAGATATCGGGGTGTATCGAGTACCGGAATGTCATTCAGACCTAGTACATACTCAAGTACTGGTGGAGGCTACAATGACAGGGATGATGATCGGTATGGGGGGAGCTATGGGGGAAGCCGTGGAGGTCGAGATGATTATGATAGTTATGGTGGGGGGAGTAGGGATGGTGATCGGTACAGGGATGATGATCGGTCAGGAAGAGATAAGGACCGCTACAAAGACGATGGATATGGTGGGGATAGAGACCGTAACATTGACGATTATAGCACAAAGGGAAGCTTCAATGACAAGTATGATAGTGGTGCTACGAGTGATCGTGATCGAGATCGGGGCTATGATGATGATGATCGATACTCTTCCAGGTGCAACATGGCTCCCATCTCTCTATGCTTTAGTTGTCTGGTGTTTTCTATTCAGTTTGGCTCAAATTCTCCATATGGAGAGTTGTTATTTTGTGTCAAAATATTTTCATATACATTGTGAACTATTCACATAGATCTGCCATTGGTCCCTCCACATTCAAACTGTGGGAGGTAGGAACAGTGTGTCAGTTGAAAAGAACTGTATTTTGACATAATTTGTTATTTAGTGTGGGATATTGGAAGTCAGGATGTTGGCACAAGAGATGTGAAAAACCATTGAGAGTACATGCTTTTCTACAATTAGCAACTCTGTACTTCAACAAATAAGCTGAAGATATGTAGGTGATGGCAGGCCAAGCAACAAAGCAAAAGGTGCTCCTCCTGCATATGAAGACACAGTGCAGACCAATGATCAGGAGGATGACAGGTAGGACTGGTGTAACCATGCCAGTATCTCTTCAATGAGCAAGTGGTGGATGTGCTTTGTGGTGCCAAGCATCTCATCAGCAACTGTTTTTACAGCTTTTGCTGCATATCCTCCCTACAGTACAAAAGATCTGAGTAGGATTTTCTGAGAGCATTTAGGAGGGGTCATCCAGATGACTGAAGTGATGGCTCAAGTAGCTCCAAGCTTGTCCATGCATTCATGCAGAGAACCATGATCAATCAGTCTTTTGCATTTCTTCAGTAAGTGAATGCCAACGGAATTTTTTTAAAGTGCCCATTGATTATTTGCTGCAGTGAACTGTAGTGATTTTTGGGAGTGTGTGCAGGGGCAGTAGCAAGGGTGTAGCTGCAGCAGTTGCAAGAACTCAGTCCAACCAGGCACAGGCTGCTGTTAGCACGGTTGAGGATGTTCCGAGCAAACCTGGTGGTGGGGGAGCTTATTTTGCAAGCCAGGCTGCAAATGATGAAGATGATTTTGACCCACGAGGGGCTTTCTCTGCAACTAGTAAGTATCTGTGATTCTCTTTTAGCTTGATGTGCATCATGGTGGGTTTTATCTGAAGTTACTGGTATTAAGCCTCTTTTGTTGACCTTGGATCATTGTAGCTTCTTCTGCAAGCCAGCCCAAGGATGATTTCTTTGGAGAAACTGCACCTACTGTACCAACTTCTGCACCTTTAGCAGTCTCAAAAAGCACTGGTGGTATTGAAGATTTATTTGGGGATGTGGGCTTTGAGGTTGTTCCAGTTCCTGCAACAGTTTCCATGCAGGTGAGTTTACAGTGGGAGTCAGTCTTGAACACTTTGCCTGTGTTTCTTTGCTGTTGTCGAACTGTTGGACTTGTTTTTTTTACCATGTCTCTTACCTAGACTGCTATTTGTGCCTTTTTTTGGTGCTTTGGAAGCCTTCCTGTGCCCAGACTTTAATGATGTGGCAATCTCAATCTGGATGCAGGAGGTGAGTATATTGGACATGTTTAGTTGCACGTGGTTTTAGACTTAAATGGTTATTGGACTATTGTTTCTCTTGCTGGATCTTTACAGTAACCAAGAGTTGTGTTTCTTTTTGCATTTTTAGATTAAGTGTGATTTTGGCTTTTGGTAGATGGCTTTCTCTTTCAGGGATTTTGTTTGGTTTTTTTCCTAAGTCTTTAATTACTTTCCACATTTGATAGATGTTCGTGCATTCTTGACATTCCTAGAATTTCTATGGAGAAATTTATCTTTATATGGATTCTGTAATTTCTATGGAGAATTTCTCAGTACTTATGAAGATATATCTGAGCAACACTGGGCTTTGCATATAATTATCAATGACTCTGGATGTATGTGTCTTGCCAATGCAATACAGGAACCGAGTGGGGACCTGTTTGGGGCATCAGCATTTCAGGCAGCTCCATCATCTGCCCCGGACACGTTTGGAGCTCCAGCATTGCAGGCACCTCCTCCTCCATCCATTCCAGGCCTTTTCCCAGCCCCACCAGCATATCAGCCACCCGTTTTGCCTGCCAACAGTGCTACAGGAGAGAGCTTTGGAGCTTTTGGATCAGGGGGTTCAAATGGCAATGCTGTACCAAGTTCTGCCAGTGGAAGCATTTTTCCACCTCCTCAGTCTGCACCTACTTTTGAATTTGCACCAAGTAATGGTGGTGGTTTCTCCCAAGGTTCAACTGTGTTGCAAGGGCAATCATACAGTAACCAATCTGTCGGCAGCACTCAGCCTTCAAGCTATGTTCAATCTTACAACAACAATCAGCCCTTTGGGCACAGTCAGTCTTTAAGCAGCCAACAATCACAATTGGGAAGTACGCAGGCCCAACCAAGCACCAATGGTAGCACGTTGCAGCCTCAGCAACAACCAAAGAAGACCTTTGCACCACCCAAGTCAACCTTATGGGCTGATACTCTGAGCACAGGCTTGGTGGACCTCAATATAGCTGGACGTATGTGCCTCTTCTGCTGCCATGCTCTATTTTATTCATGCCATCTTCAAGTTTTCCTTCTGGTTTGGAATGGATACCAAAAAGATAAGCAGCAAGGTAGTCTGTGCAGGTTTTTTGGTCCAGTGACTCCTTGAAAAGCTGTGAGAGTGGAAGTGTTTGTGAGTCTAGGCTGTCTTTTGTAAAAATGTTGTAGTGTTCTTGTCTACACCCAATTTCAGGACTGATGAAATCAATGGGCAGTCATGGCAGCTCATCACTGCTATTTGTGATGAAGGTGACGGTCTGACACTTTGTGAGCAACTCACATAATGTTATGACTGCACTCACTGTCATGTTACCTTCAAATTGTTGTACTGTGGAGAGTTTTTCGCGATTTCATAGATTGACAGACCTGGATATGGGAGTGAAATGCTGAGATTTGTGTTGGAATTTGGCAGCAAAAGTGAATCCTTTGGCAGATTTGGGCATTCAGCTCACGGATGCATCATTGCGTAATGAACTTTGGGGAGGGTCTGAGAATAAGAGGAAAGATGAGAAGAAATCCACATATGGCGCATCATCAATGGGACAGGCAATGGGAGCTGGATCTGGTCTTGGCAGAGCAGGTGCGAGTGTTTTGCCATCTCCACCCCTTCCCCCACCCTCAGCCATGAATGTGAGGATGGGTATGGCACCAGGTATGGCACCAGGTATGGCACCTGGTATGGGTATGATGGCACCACAGATGGGAGGTAATCCTGGTATGGGCATGGGCATGGGTGTAAACCTTGGCATGAACTTGGGTTTCAACCCGGGCATGAACCCGGGCATGAACATGGGTGTGGGTCAGGGTATGGGGATGGGAATGGCTCCAAACCTGAACATGGGAATGGGTCAGGGTGGCCCTAACATGGGGATGGGCATTGGGGGCTATACAAGCCAGCAGTATGCTGGTTACAGGTAGATTATAGAGAAGTATCAGTTGCTCTTAAGAACTTTTATCACCTCCCATTGAATGAGTGCATAGCTGAACATGATTGTTTACCCTAGATCTGGCCGTTTGGGCAATTCTTCATTGCAAACAAATCTTTATAGTCAGTGAGTGGTTTTTGTCAGTGAGGATACAAGTAGTAGTAGTAGTAATAGTAGTAGTTAGCGTCTTGTGTTTCCACAGGCCATTGCGATGGGGATTGTGGTGGGAGGCACTCCTTGTCTTTCTGTGAGTGATTGATTGAGAGTCTAATGGCTCCTATATTAAGAGCTTTGTAAGTAGGTTTGTGTGTAGAGATCATTTGAATTGTTGCACTCCAAATAGAGAGCCCTCATTTTATGATGGAAAACTATGCTGAACAGCAACTTGTGTCACATTCCTAATCTTTCTCATTGCTTGCAAGGCTCCTACTTTTGTCGAGTGCCTGGATGATGAGAGCTCTTTATGTGCAAAAAGAGATGCCTGAATGCCCGCTCTACAACCCTTTGCGGGGAGGGTTGGGGGGGAGGTGTTCTGTACTGGCAGCAATGTCTCATATGAAGCAAATGTGCAGATTAGAAAGAAGTTTTTATAGCCCAGTTGTTCTAATGCTGGCTGTAAACCCTGAAGTTTCAACTTCCAAGTCCTGCCCCCTACAGCGCAGAGATGTGACCTTGCCAATACCATCTTTTGCAATATCATCTAGGGTATGCTTTTTTGTGGCCTACACGATTGTAATGTGAAGATCATCGTGGCACATTAGAAAGTATCTGCAAAGTCACCCTGTCTTTGGGCCTTTGATCAACCCCTTTACCCTCTTCCAATGGTATCTGCTAAGTAAGGAAATTTTATTAAATTTCAATACAAATTGCTGAAACTCAGCATTTAATTCACAAGGTTCAAGAGTAATTATACTAGTTGTACAAGTAGGAGCGTTGAAAATATATGTAGCAGCACTGGAGGTGCTGAGGGAAAAAGGAAAAAGACAGGATGAAACTCAAGTTCACCACCAGAATTGGTGGAAAAACTAGTTTGGGTCCCAGTTATTTCACTTTGTAAAATCTACATTCCCAGTTATACGGTTGGTGCCCTATTATGCTGAAACTGGCCTTTCTTGCTGGAGTTTGCAACTCTATTGTGGGGATGAGAATCCAACAAAGTTTGGAGTCATGATAATTGTTAAAAAATTGAACCCTAAATCCTACCTTAAACATTATACTAAGTGCTTCTCAAGTTCAGTATTTAGAAAAACCAACCCTTCTGTTTAGAGATGCAAATTGATACCATGTGAGTTCATTAATCCTTTCAAATTTTGTTTTTTTTAAATATCATATTTCAAACTCACATGGTCGGTTTTGGTTCCAATAGAATGATGATGATTATTAGTTATGGATGGTGCTTGGGTCCAATTTTGGTTTGAGCACGAAGCCAATTCTAGGTCTAGTTGTAATTCAAGGTTTTAGTTTTGGTTTTGATTTTAGCACAAGGATGATTCTTGGGGCAAAAACATAGTTAAAGGAGCCAAAATGAGGCAAAATCATGAATGTTGCATAGCACTCACAAATTTATTTAAATGTTGCGTCATGTCAAATTCATTTGAAAATTAGGACAATTGTGGCAAGCTGTGTTAAATGATTCAAATGAATGTGAAAAATATTCAAATTTAAAATTCAATTCATTTAATTTAATTTAATTTGAAGTTGTAGTTTAGTTAAGGACTTTAAAAAATGAACAACAATAATTGTGTCATAAAATGAAAATTTTACAAAGGATTTTTTAATTTCTTGTTTCATAAAAGTGTATCGATTGATCAAAAAAATTAGATTATAAAAACTTACTGGCCACAATAAAAAAGAGAAAAACAAAACACTCACAATTTTAAAAGTTCAACTTGTATGTTTCAGAATCTTCAAATTTTTGAAGTCCTTTAACCATATGTAAATAGGGTTTAATGTACGTGATGACGTATATATAGAACTTTTGTATCTCATAATAGAAGAAAGTGAAGCTTTTAGTAATCAACATATTTTGTAATGATTTACAATTGAGTTCATTTTTCAAAACAAAACGTAAAATTTGATAAAATTTGAACAATTTAAAAAAATTATATTTATTCAACAATGATTAACAAACAACATGCGATATATATATATATATATATATATATATATATATATATATATATATATATATA
>Ga0116231_10000498_pt1 | contig 68936 bp, 41 predicted proteins | sample S1TSphgellanicum_2_FD_89695 | JGI IMG/M metagenome (GOLD analysis project Ga0116231, IMG submission 89695) | Host-associated microbial communities from peat moss isolated from Minnesota, USA - S1T2_Fd - Sphagnum magellanicum MG | ecosystem: Host-associated > Plants > Peat moss > Unclassified...
AAAATTGAAAAAAAAATATAAACATATATAAAAATCAAAATTTTTATAAAAATATAAAAATATAAATATATATATATATATATATATATATATATATATATATATAACACCTGGTTGCAATAGGCCAAATCACAAAACAAAAAAGAAAAAACTAAATAAATATAGAAACAGAAGAATCGGTATGCAAAATAGAAAGGAAGAAAAGGAGTTGCGGGAGCAAAAGGCAAAATGGATTAGCTTATTTTAGAACGGGTACTTAGTACTAGTGTGGTGGGCCAGCTGCTGCTGCTTCTTCTTCTTCTTCTTCGACACTCTCTTCTGGAGCACAGCGCTCACTGCTTTGTTTGGAAATTCGCGCGAAGAAACGCGCTTTGAAGCTGTGGCAAAGCGTCATTGTTGAGAGCGTCATGAATTCCGGTCACGAACACTGTTGTTGTTGGTGCTGGTGGCGAGCAACCAGCGACGCCAGCAATACAGCAGCAGCACCAGGCGGATAAGTTCAACCCCACGCCTTCACAGCTTCTCTCACTCACAACCTCTCCACCAAAAAATACCCTGCGGGTGTCAATCCTCTCCCATATGTGGTGAGGTGGAGGATAATCACCGTATTCTCTAGTCCAAGACACTCGTGTTGCACATCTTTTATAATACCCAGTCCGGGTACCTATGTACATTCTAAACCTGTCACCCAGGTTCCCTTCTTAACCAGGGGTTTTTTTTTCCTTCAATTTCATGATATTGAAAAGTATTTGGCGAGAATTTTCAACAAATTAGAAAAATTAGGCGAATTTACACTAGAAAAAATATCTAATTTTTTTTTTGAAAAAAAAATCAGAAAATTATATATTAACAATCCCCAAAGAGGTGATCTAGATTTTATAGTATACCTGCTCTACAAATTTCCTGGGATTGGTAGGGTTTGAACTAGTGTTGGACAAGTATTTGGTTTAGCATATACCCATAGGGTAGTGACATATATCTCTTCAAGACATTGTATTATCATAATAATGATATTGATCTTAGACAAATTATCAACTTTACATACCATTATGGTATGCATGTGAACATTGGTATTATGTGAAAAAGATATTATATTTAAAGTGTACTCAATTTCAACTTTCTTACCCATTTGACCTTTCATATCCTTTTAGTCCATGGAGGGAATTGGAGGCAAACTACCATGTCCTCTTATATATGATTTTTTTTTGGGTAAATGGTATTATCCATTGAAATTTCATGCCCATGTAATCCAAGTGAAACCTAGTATTTACCTCCACCATGTTATTATACCATAGTGGTACCTTGGCCACTTCGACACATGTTTGTGGAATAATTAATCAATTTTTGGGAGGAGTCAATTTGACATTGATATCTTCCCAAAGATTCCTTCAGATTTTTTATTTTTCCTCCAGAAAAAATAATTTCGAAAAACTTTCAACATTTCTGAAAATCATATAGGGTAGAACTGCTCATCACCAATCACTACCCTATGACCAAACACTTCTCTAGATCTTTGTCATCTATGCTTCATTTTGAGTGATTTCAAAATGATTTAAGCGTTATGAGAGTGCTACCTTAATCTCTAGAAATCATCTTTGAAATGCAAAGAAAAAAGAGTAATGGAAAAATAGTAAGAAAAAAAATTAAGCTTTTCAACTTACAAATCACGTTTTTTTCTTTTTTCTTCCCTTTGGACCTCTCTTATTTTCAAAGCTTCTAACTTTCTCATTTCTTGTACATTTTAAACGATTTAAAGTGCTATAGGAGCGCCCCCTTCAGTTCTACAAAACATCTTACACTCTAATAGCAACAGAGCAACATAGAAAGAATTTTGGGCGTGTTTGGAAACCGGCTTTGTAATGTTATGTGGTTTTTTTTTTGAGTTCTTGACCCCTCTACTTTGGGGGCTTGTAACTTTCTCAATTCTAATCCATTTTTGAATATTTTGAGCGTGTCAGATGCAAGGAGACGTTCAAGTTTTGTTGGACGCCACAAACAACGGAGCCCTCCCCTTGGATCCGGCCTGCCCTGAGCGCTTAAGTGTTCGCTCACCGGCCGTTATACCCTAATTAGTATTGAACTGGCCCAAGTACTATGGCATTAGCCAGCAAACTGTATACTTGGCCAAATCTGGTTGGAACACCGCTTCCTGGAATGGTCGGTTTTTGTGAACTAGGGACAGCTCTGGGGTCTGAACTAGTAGGCAAGAAAGTAATTGCCAAGTTGGATAAGATAATATATACTAGTAGTACTCAAGCTTGTGGACATGATGGGTGATAAATGTAGTATCCAGAATTTTTTGTTTTCATGTGTTGGAGATTTTTATTTTTATTAATTTTGCCTTTTGAATCAGAAAGTCATGTAAAGAACCTTCATTTTGCAAATTGGAAGCGTCTGGAAATCTCCGGGCCACTCCATTGCCCCCTCCCCCCCCCCAAAAGGAGTGCAGGTGGGTGATGATATTGGGGTTGGGGCCATTGCACTTTGAGAGTTACTTTTGTGGTGTTACCTCCACAACTTCCTCCCCCAACTTACACCCCCTGGATTTGATGTTGTGGTACCAAAAGAATGATGCCATACACTTGTTCTACACTTGCCTATCCAGCCCCAAAATATGGAAAAGTGAAAACCAAGTAGGTCTAATTTGGCTTCTAGTTAATTGTGTGGTTAATTTATCAAATAAAGACTTTTTATCCAATTCGTGGTTGTGGATGTCACAAAAGAGATTTTTGTTTTGGCATGCAATATAGCCTATGCACTCCTATCACCAAACACAGACTGGTGAACAAATGCCCCAACAGTTTGGGTCATCCGAGCCTACAACCAAACATGCAGATATTAAACCTTGTGTTTGGTCTGTTTTCACCACCTAGCCAAGGATGGAATTTATTGTGCTTGGGTCTGACCAAGGAGCTATGCCAAAATATACATCCAGTTCCATTTGCAAACTTTTGTTTGGTAGGGTAGAACTGCCCATCACCAATCACTACCCTATCACTGAACACTTCTTTAGTTCTTCATCATTTCTGTTTCATTTTGAGTGATTTAAAATGTTATGGGAGCGCAAAATCATCTAATGGGATTGATTTGTCACAGTCTAACAACAAAGATACTTCAAAATTTCCAATCTGTATTTGGTAGCCTAATGGGAATGATTTGTCACATCCAAAGTAAAAGTTTATTAAAGTTTTCTGTAAATTCCTCCCCAGTCCGGCGCCCAGTCCGGTCCCCTGTCCGGATTTCATTCCCCTCTTTTTGGATTTCATTAAAGTTCGGAAAAATGGGGGTCAAAATTGGAAATTGGGGATCGGAGGTGAAAATAGGGGATGAGAATCGATTTTCTTTTTTTTTTCTGTTTTTTTTTTACTTTTTTCGTATTTGGCCACACTTGGGGACACACTTTTGGAAAAATTTTGACTTTTTTCCAGGCAGCCAAAAACTTTAGTGTTTTGGGACTTTTTTTACTTTTCTTTTTAGGGTTGACTGAACTGGGGGACTGTTTTGGAACTTTATTTGACTTTTTTTTTTGGGGCAGACTCAACTTGGGGGACTGTTTTGGGACTTTTTTCTTTAAAAATTTATGGGGCAACATCACAGGGACTTCTTTTGGACATTTTTCGGTCCATTTTTGGTTTGGGCACACTTGAGGGACCTCTTTGGTCTAGGGCACATTTCAAGGATCTCTTTGGTCTTTCTTTAAAACATCTTTGTCACAAGGCAATCTTGAGAGACCTTTTAACCCTAAACATTAAGCATGTTAAAATAAGTTTCATTACAAACCATTTTAGGGTTTTAAGTATGAATTACCTAGAATGACTTTTAGGGTTTGTTCAACATGGAACTATATAATTGAACTCTTTCATTTTTCATTTATTTTTCTTCTTCATTTGTTTGAGCTTGTTACTTGAACCTCTTCCAACTTGATAAAGTCTTAAGCTTACTTATATGCTTCTTTACATTTTCACTTTTGCTTTTCACTTGTTTGTTTTGACTTTTTCTATGGTTTCTTATGTTTTCTTCTTTTTTTTTAAAGTTTAGGGTTTAAGGGCTATTTTTTGAGTTTTCAGTTATTAAGGGTTGTTTTTAAGGTTTGGAGTTGTTAGGGGTTGCTTTTAAAGTTTACTTAGTTTAGAGCCTACTTTTAAGGTTTAGGGAGTTTAAGGGTTGTTTTCAAGGTTTTAAGGTGATTCCTTAGTTGGGTTTCTCTTTGACATGATGGCTTCTTTCGTTGGCGAAACTTTGCATGACATCCTTGAATTTGATAGTTCTTCATCAAGTAGTGATGGGATGTTCCAAGGATACATGGGCAACATCAATTGATGTTTGTAACATAAGTGGCCAGTGCTAGCAAATTGGAGCCCCTCAACACAAATGAATAGAACTGAATGTTGGGCAAACAGTTGACCAACAGGTGTAGGTTTGGGATATGTTCGCCATAATGTGCGAATTCCAAATTTGTTCAAGATTTTAATAAACTTTAATTTGTGAAAGTTTGATGAGTTATGTGCATTAGTGGTCCCCACCATCCATACCCATGCAAAGGCTACCAACAAGATTCACATTGTGGCCACGTGAACAACCAAACTGACCCCATAACAACAATTGCCCCAATTCATCTTATACATGAAACATGACAATATTATCATGTATGAAACATTCTTTTGGAATTGGAAGAAGTCTGTTATATGTTATGATGGAGTTTTCATTGCATCCTTCATTCAATTCAATGCTTGGCAATTCGATGGCCAAATCTTTAGAAATGAATGACTTTTAGTATGTGATTTCTCAAATTCCAAGGTTGTATTGGACTCATTGTTGGGATTTTCATCAAGATCTGAAACCTTTGGAATATTGTCACCCATGGGTCATGGTTCGATGTGTGAAAAAAATGTATTCCAAAAATAATATGGTCATTGTGAACATTGTGCAATATTCATTTACTTGGACATTGGCTACCCAAGTTCATTTCATGATGTCACCATCTTGTGCAAATTAGATTTGTACAAAAATTAGTAGTAGTTTTTTGTGCATATTAATGAGTACTATGAATACTTATTAGGGACCCATGTTACTTGAATGAAGAGGTGTTTGTTATGTGTCAACTTGGGAAACTTGAGCTTATTCTTGGGCATGACTAGATGTAATCAATGCTTACAACAACATGCATGTTGGTTATAGGGTGAAGGTGGAGTGGAGAATTGGGGGGGAGTTGGAAATGGAAACAATTAACGAAGGGATGGGATTCCACAAAATCCAAATATAGTCATTTATTCCGTGCAGCATTTATCTTTACAAACTTTTTGCACAAGTGTCGAATGGACTTCACATATGAAATCATTGGTGACCAAATTAAAGACCCAACTAACTATGGCTAGTGATGTGCCCCCAAATTCTTTAAGAAACCCAAATGTGGATCCCAAAGTGAAACAACATAAACAAAAAAAAATTAGGGCACACTCGTTAGTTCATAACACTTCAGGGGTAGGAAGGTGTGTTTGAGCTCTGGGATGGGACTAGGACCAACTCAAAGCAAAAGTTCAAGATGAAACCAACATGCATAACCAAGGAAAGATGGTTGTTAGTGCAAGTTGAATGTAAGTGTTGCAACAAATTTAATAGGGATAACTTCAAGCACAAGCTTTACACACCCCACAACCTTTGAAAGGAGAGACCACTCCCTTCCCTATAGCATATTTTGTGACCTTATGCGGGGGCTACATCTAAATGGCATTTTTTCCCAGGAGTCCCAAAATTGGGACTCCTATTGTCCCGAAACTTTGGACATTCATATCCTCCTCAAAACAAATTTTTTTTGGGAGCATGTGAAAGCAATGTCTAATAACCCTCAAAAAAATATTTCCAATGGTGTATAACACACCCTAATCAGAGATCATTTGATCCCTACTTTAAGGGGACTTGTGGTCAGGAGAGAATTTATTTTACTCCTAGCCCTTCCTTTGATCATAACTCATGCATTTCAAGTCTAAATGAATAATGTGAAGGCATTTTAGGCATCTACACTTCAAAAAAATTCCAATGGTATCTTGGGGGCCCCATTTGGTGTTTGTTTGCCCTTTTAATTAAGGCTTTAAGCATTTGGGACTCCCACACTTTTTTATACAAAATCTATACTAAAAATCCAAAAAAAATATAAGATACTTTCCATAATAACATATCTTCATAACCTAAATATCCACACAGTTACGAATATGTCAAAATGCTACCATAGTTTACTACTTATATTGCTACAAAGAATTTTTTTTTTATAAAAATATTTTTAAAAATTAATTAAAAAACAAAATATCCAAGTTCATTGTTCCTCAACTTTTTATAATTCCAAAAATTGTTCAAGTATCTCCCATTTCTCCTCCATAAAACTTTTTAAGACAAATTTTTTTTAAACAAAATATTTAAAGCTTCATTCCTTTTCAACTTTCCCACCTAAAACATCATTTGAACTCCACCTCAGTAGTCCTATTCTTACCTACCTTGTATGTATTGAACCTGCCCTATCCAACCTATCTTAGAATGGACATCACAATACTTATTGCTTATGCTTATATGGCTTAATTACTATAATGTAGTCTTGCCTTTAACATTACCTCCCCTATACTTTAAATTATGTCCTCAAAATCTTGTTAAAGATATATGAATTAAAAATATATACAAATTATATAATAAACCATCCCTGATCCATGTTTAATCTGTAGTTGTTTGCTATATAGTTGTACTATGTGGTTCCATAGACTATTGATCCTCCATGACATGAATTTCCTCAATTTGTGGAGTTTGTTGCAGTTGCTCCTGTTATTGTACTTCTGTAATGGTCTATGTGTGGCCCTTATCTCCCTCCTCTTGTGAAGATATTAATATTGCAATTATTGTAATAAATGAGGTAGTTAAAAAAACATTTACAATTACAACATAGTCTGGTGACTTTGTGTGAGCAGATACATGTGCTTCTAGTTCTATTGAGATTTCTATTAAAACCTACCTTTCAACTTGTGTTATAATATGTTCATCCATAGCCTCTTCTATAGTATTTCCTCCCCTCAAATCTATAAGTGAACTGGATTGAACTTCCTGAGCCTCTCCACCTAAACTTGTTTCATCCTAATTAAAATTTGAAGTATTGAAGTTGTCCTCAAGAATTACAGAAGGTGATTCATATTTGAATTCTTGATATGCTTCCATGTATGTTTTAAGCCTTATTCTAGAGTTGGCATCATCTGCCTTGTGTTCATCAAACAAGGTCTATAAATCTATTTGCAACGTCTCCTGAACTAAGTTCCACCAAGTGTCAACATTAGATGCCTGCAATTGTAAGGACTTTTGCTTAGTCCTTAAAATCGTGTTTTGCATCAATAAATTATCATACTCCTTCAATTTATACTTGGACAAATATGGCTCCATAGTTATGATGGAGTTTAGAACTTTGTTGAACTTTGTCGCATCGTGCTATAGCTTCTAGATCGATATGTTACACAGCCTATGTTTTGTCCTTCTCCTTCACAATTTCATCCTATTGATGCACAATAATTTGAAGCTCCTCCTTGAATTTGAAAATTTCCGTCTCATGTACCTACTCTTGTCATTGGAGACTCTCCTTGTTTTGTTGCAAGGCTATAAATCTAGTATCCAGATCATCTACTTCTTTCTTCAGGGCCCAATAGTTAGCATCCTCTTTGTCTTTATTTTCTTTTAGCAAATCCCTCTTTCCTTTTTTTGTTTCATACAACTACATTTGTTGCTCTAGAATGGCCTTATTTTGTTGCACCACAATAAGCTCCATCTATAATTGGTTCAGTTATTTCTCCTTGACCTAAAGTGTCTTATGGATCTAAAATTTAGTTGCATGGATCTGATGTTATAAATCTTGAACCTCCTATTGTGTAATTGCAATTTTACTCTCAAACTCTTGCTTTTCTGCTTCATTCCTTTCACACAACAATTTGAGTCCTAACAATTCAATTCTGGTCTACTCCATCTTCTAACTATAGTTTGCTACATGCTGGAATAGTCTTATAATTCACAAATCCTCCTCTACCTCTTGACATAATGATCTTCCTATGTGTGTGGTTTGAAAAACTAGAGTTATGCCTCTAGATGTTTCTACAGATGGCCCTACACTCTTATATGTGTCAAATCTATCCCCTAATTCATACACCCCTATTGAAAATGATGGTTTACCTTCTTGATTTGCAGTCCATTCTGTGGTTTATAACCAAACCTCTCGTTGATCATGTTGGGGAGATGAAGAACGTGATGGAAACCACTCAACTATATTTATTTTTGGAGATACAGATTTCTCCCTTTGGTGCTCCTATGGTATGTCTTGATCTACAAGTGGTGGAATTTGTTGAGCAACTTAACCCTCCAACTATGGTTCTTGTTTGGCCACATGTTATGGGTTTGGAATCTTTGCAACTAGTGCAGGTCATTATGCCTCCTTCTAAGGTTGTTGTGGTCTTGGTATGGTATGGGATGCCAAGACTTCTGGGTTGAGAATTGCTTCTCGCATCTGCTTCCATGTTTTGGTCATTAAAGGTCTTTCCTCTTCTTCCTCTTCCTTTGAATTGTATGTAATGTTTTGTTCCTTGGCCCACATTTATTGTGGTGATTTTTTGGACGAAGCAAGAGGTCATTTAATTTGTTGCAAACATTCCCTCAATTCTAAAATATTAACCCCTGAAATAGATGCATCATGTACTCCAACGAGTACCTCTTGTAATGGAATCTATTGAATTGTGTTGAGGAAGAAGTGCTCCATCAAAATCTCAATAACTAATGCTCAATGACAAACATCTTTCTTTGGATCAACCTTGATTGTTCCCATCATGTCCTTAGTTTGGGAGGTTTTCCATTTTATCAATTATCTCTATAGTTATTTAAACAAAGTGTCTGCCCAATTTACTGCCTTACATAGTTATCATGATTGATATTACATTTATGTTACTGAAATAATAGACTTTATCCCTCTAATAAATGACTTAAGTTAGTGCAGGAAGATGAATATCATAAGGTAGCTTCATCTTACTAACACTCCATTGTTCTATCTTCACATACGTTTCTAATAGGGTAATACACTAAAGCATGGCTTTTACAATTTACTTGTTTGTTTATTCTGTTTTTTCCAACCTTTGTTGGAAATTTTGAAAACATCTACAATCAAATGCTTATCGACTACAATAGTTTTCTCTACCATCTTTGCATATAGAGTTTCTCCCTTAATCTAATAAGTGTTGAAAAACTCCAATAGCCAATCATGACGTGGTGTTATCCACTATAGTTCTAGTAGTCCTACCAATCTAACTCTAGATGCCCATCATTTTTCATCATCTACCATACTAACCCATGTTGTAATTCTCTCCAACTCTTAAGCATATGTCTACTCTATCGATGTGAAAATCAACCTCTCTAGTTTTGGTGAAAGTACAAACCTAGTTTGACATGCCATGATGTTACTTCTTTACTTTATTTTTTCAGACTTAAATGAACTAGGTTTTGAAGATCTTGGAACAATCAATGGTGAAAATTTTGTAGATGCTTATGATGTTGGAACTATCGTTTATCTCAATACTTGAAAAAAGTAGAGGTTGTTTTCGTCCTCTCCCTCTAAATTCATCAACACCATTGTTTCTACTTCCACCTATGGTCTCAAAATTTCACGTTCTTTTAGAAACCTTAACCACTTCTTGGCGTCACTCCTTGTGCATGTTGTAGTCCACAATGTGATTTCAATCCTTCTCCCATGATTGTAATATGGATAAAATTTTGGAAATCAAACTTGAAGCAATGTTGGATTTGCAACTCCACATTGCATAGTGTGACCCACCTCCTACGTTTACAATTTTGCAACAAGCACTTCATGTGCTTCTCATTTTTGTCGATGAATCAAATTTTTATGATCTTCCTCCTTTTCTTGAATATTTTTTTAAAGTTTTTTTACCAAGCTTTTGTCCTTCATTCTGATCTACTACAATGTGTGAATATTATAAAAGTTTTTTAAAAAATTATTTGTAGTCAACATCATGCTAATTGGCACCACTACCTTTCATGCCCCTTGATGTGTCTTTGTACTTGTTAGGGTTTTGGGATTTGAAGCGATTATTCTTGCACTACCACCTATCATTGAATGTTTTTCATCCAATTTGATCTTCACATGAACATAATTCATATGTTACATAAAAGTTCCATTGTTTGGTACCATTTTGTACCATAAATATAGATTCATCCAAATGTTCATCTTCCTTATCATCCATCCTAATATCTTTTTGTCCATCCTAATACTGGTTCAGATCAATCTATAGTTCGTGGTTTTTCATCCAAAAATTGGTAAGGTTTCACTTGTTCACATTTACAAGTATAGGGTTTGGGTCAAACTTATCTAAAGTCACCAAAGACACAATGTTATTTGGTAGACAAAAATGTACTTTGAATGGATCAAACCACTTTTTGGTAAATTTTCCAATATGTGTTTTCTATCCTTTTGAAAACCAAAGTACATGATCTCCAAACTTGAACTACTTTTATGTGTACTTAAGTTAGCTCCACAAAGCACAATTCCACTATTGATTCCCAATAGTCTCCTTGCCATGTAGTTTATTAGTATGTAGTTTTTCCAATTGGGTGCAAATTGTTTAAGGTGTACCAAAATCTTGTCACATCATCACCCTTTTTTGTTTTCTTTACCTAGTCCTTTTTTACCATGTAAAAACACATTTATGGATGATTATGATGGAATCTAAAATTATAATAGTTTAAAATATAATCCTTGAAATTTTTGACAACTTTTTATTCATTATTTTTTATGGGGATCAAAATAGAAGGTAAAAAAGGATTGCATTAAGGACTAGGCCCTTTTCATCCTATGTGGTACACCTTAAAGGATTTTCACCCAACTATGTTAATGTATTAGTTAATACTTTGAGAGGATTTGCATCTCTATGGTCTCCATTAAATGCCGATAGAATGTATTTCGTGGATATGAGAGGATGCAATCCATAGACTAACTGGTATGGAGTATACTCTATAGCTACTTTATAAATCCTTTTATATGAGAAAAACACAGTGGGTTTATGTTCTTCCTAGTCTACCTTGTTTTCACTAACTAGCTTAATAATGAAACTAACAGTGAACTTGTTGGTTGATTTTGCGTGTTTATTTCCTTATGGATAATATGTAGCAGAACTCACATGTTTTAGCAAGAAATGATCAATAAGATACTTAATAGCATCATTATTTTATTACTCGTTCTATTATGAGACATAACTAATGAACTCCCTGATTTATCACTAGGGTTAGTGGACAGCCAAACCTAATTAAAATACATTCATACAAAAAATTTGTTGTGACAACGGCAATGTTGGTTCTAAGTGCCTTAACCTCCACCCATTTGGTAGCATAATCTATGGCTACAAGAATATATTTTTTACTTGTAAACTGTATTATGGGTTTAATCGGTCCAAAAAAATCTAGCCCCCATTTCATGAATCGTTCCCTTAATAAGTTGTAACCAATTTAGCCAAACTTTGTGTGGTTAAACGTCCAATTCTTTGGCATGCATCACAAGATCTACAAAATTCAAAAACACCATGAAATAATTTTAGCCACCAATATCCTGCATCAAGAATCTTCTTAGCAATGATGTCCATTACAAAATGACCTCCACCAATTCTTTCACAAAGTTCCCATACTATTTATATGTGCTTCATCTGTGGTTACATAACGTCTAAATCTATTGTCTTGACCCATGTGACACAAGATGGCCTTTTGTAAAGTAAAAGGTTATATTTTTTTACCAACCATTATTTTTGAATATTGATCAATATCCCAAGCATCTATCCCATTTGCAGATAATTCCTAACCTTTTCCAACCATATTGGTTATAACATGAACAGTGTAACATCTATAGTTTGATTAGGTACCCCAATTGGCTCTATAATATTCGGAAGTCTAAATAGTGCATTGGCTACTCACTAGTAGAAATTGGCCAAAATGTAACCACTTTATTTGTGACTACATGCGACTATTAGCTATTTGCAACTACATTTGGACATTTTTGCAACTATTTATTGTGTTGGTCATATTTGCGATTACACTGCAACTAATTGATTATTTTGATGTTCACCCTTACATGTGAATAACATTTAGTTTGGTTTTTCATCCAAGAAGAACAATTTATGTCCCATTAATCACAAATGTGACCAATTTAGTTGCAACCCTATGAATATACAAAGGTGTATTTTGTGAATTCTAAGGAATATAATTGGGTGTATTAGGATTTATAAATGTATATTTTGAACATATATGAACAACCATATTATATGTGTATTCAAGTATTATTATTAGCATAAATGGCCTTGATATTATGGTTACACTAATTAGTGTATATTTTGAATATATTCAAATTTTATGTAAGATATTTATCAAATATATTGTGCCCATGTTACAAATTTATCCACACCATCTTATTATACTTCTTTAAATTATTACAAATGACATTTATTGTCATTATCATATTATATTATATTATATTATATTATGTATTATATTAATTACATCTAATAAAAAACTGAATTTCAAAATTATCTTTGACTCAATTTTTAAAACAGTAATATTTTACTACAAAATGATCATAATGATGATGATATTAGAATGATAGGAAAAATAATTACTGAAATAATTACTAAATATATATTATTATATGATTATATGCTTATTATTTTAAATGACTAATATACTTATTAAGAATTAAGAATTTTATTTATTAAACAAAATTAATCATAATAGCTTTCACAAGTGACATAATCACATATAATAATAATAATAAAATAGCTAACTTAGGCTAGTTACAAATTACATTATTATTATTATAAGTAATCAATTATGAAATATTACTATATTATAATAATTACCAAGAAAAATAATATATAGTTTTAAGTTTTTATGTTTCAAATTTATAATTAATATGTACTAATTATGAATTACTCAATGATTATAATCAATTACTGATATATAATTTTTATTTTTATTTTATTATTTTATTTTATTATAATTACAGTAGTAGTTAAAATGGAAATCTAATAAATTATTATACAAATGCAAAAATTATTTTGGAAGGAAAAATACACATATTAAAAATATGAAATATTTATTGTGATAGTTCATAAATAGCTATAATGAGTGAAGTAATAATATGAATAATAAAAATAAAATAGTTAACCTTGATTACCAACTAGCTACAATAATAATTGAATTAATGTTATTTTTACTATTAAATATTTACATTTATATTTCTTATTAACTATTAAAGCGAAAATAATAATGGGAATAATAATAATAAAGTAGTTAGCTTAGGCTAGGTTTTAATTATATTATTAAATAAAAATAATACTAAATATTTATAATTAATAGTTAATAATTAGTAATTACTGAATATTTCAGTTATTATACTAATTTTTTTGGTTATGAAATAGTGATTAATTAGTTATTAATAAGTAATTAATTATTAGTTAATCAAATTGGTTGATAGATCATTATAGTTAATATATAATTTAAATTCAATATTATTGCTATTTATTTAGCTTATAAATTATTTAATATTTTATAATAATTAATAATATAATTAATTGAATAATCATAATATATTGATGATTATTACTATAAATAGATAATTAGTTTATAATTTAGTTGTTAATTAACAATTTATTAATTTATTTTTATATTTTATTCATTAAATAATAATTATTTTTAGTAGTTAATTAGTTGATTTATTAGTTCATTAGTTAACTAGTTTGTTGTCACTTACCTATTTAATTATATACTTTTCAAGATGAGAATGAAAGCCAGAACATATGGGATAAACTTTTTATTTGTAAATCGTTTACGACTAAAAATGTTTTTAATTCATCCAAAATTTGATGTCGTTTGTGACTAGTGTCAATGCGACTTGTCCAACGCGACTATTAGGATTTTAGTTGCAAATGTCGGTTGCAACTAAAAATTAGTCACAAGGACCAGTTGCAAAATTGTCATTTTCTATTAGTGTACATGTGTATGGCCTAGTTTGTATACTACAATAAATTCATATTCCAAAAACAACAATAACCATATGGCAATATGTATTGAGATTTGTGGTTTGTTTACTAAATAAACCAAAGTATGATCTGCATAAAAAAAAAACTTATTACCCAAAAGGTAATGTCAGAACTTAATACTTCACGTTCTATGGTACTATAGTGCTTCTCAGCACTATTTAGTGATCTAGAGGCATAAACAACAAGTTGGTCATGTTTTCTTGTTAAATTTTAAGTTAACATGGCACCTACAACTAATAAAGATGCACATGTATGCACATGAAACTCAACATCCCAAAATTTTAAGAGATATCAAAAGGGGTGCTTTTACATATTCCTGCTAAATAAGTTCCCATGTTGCTAAACATTTTGACATCCATAGAAATTGTTATGTCCTCCTCATGAGTTTGGTAATTAGGGCCATTATGAATACAAAATTCTTGATAAAACATCTATAGAATTGAACCATTCCATTGAACACCTGAATCTATTATGGGTTTGCAAGTATAAACATTTAAACTATGGCTTGGATTTTCTTAAGATTTGGTAATTTACCCTCTTTGGAAACAATAAACCTTAGTATCATCCTTGAAAATACCATAAAGGCACACTTATATGGGTTCAAACTAATCCCAAACTCCTTGCACTTCTAAAAGCACAATATAAATTTATGTAGACGAATGTCCATATTACTATAAACCATAAAATCATCTAGAAATATTTTCATGAATTTGTTTAAATAATCCCTGTTTTTTTCATTACCCTATGATAAGTAGGAGGTCCATTCTTAACTCCAAAAGGCATTACTACCCAAGTAAAAGCTCCCCAATCTATTACAAAGGTTGTTTTGTATTTGTCTTTTGGTGCTATAGATATCTGATGATATCTAGAATATCCATTTAAAAAGGAATAAACATCATGCCTTATGATTGTATTCAAAACTTCATTTATGAATGGCAAAGGGTAAGGATCTTTCTTGGTAATTACATTCAGTTTTATGAACTCTACACAAATTCTAAATTTTCCATTATTTTTGGGTATTGCCACAATTGGTGATAACCATGTGGCTTCTTTTACGTGCTTGATAAATCATGTTGTTAACAATTTGTCTATATATTGTTTAATGGCTACAACATAGTTTGGATTCAATTTATACCTTGCCTAATGTGTTAGTGGGATTGCTATATCCAACTCAATATGATGTTGTGCCAATTTTGGAGGTATATCTTTTAGGTCCTTGTAAGTCCATGCAAATATGTCCTTATATTCCAGTAATAGCTTCTTCAAAGAATTTAGGCTTTCTTTAATCAACTAAGCATCCACCTTTATTGCATGAGGATTTTAGGTTGTTCCCAAATTGATTAGCAACAACTATTGTTTTTCGATTAATGTCCAACCTACAATCTGTAGTTCCTGTATTTGAATCTTTGTTGGTGTCTCGTCAATTTACACTTGACCTAGATGTGGTGATAATATGTTAAAGGATACACCTTATCTTATAAACTAACTTCAAGTTTATTATCAAGGATAGTTTCGACATTATTTCTGGAATTACAAGAGGGTTCTGCTATGGCATCTATGGTTTCTATATTTTTCTTCGTTTGTACTATACTAACTACCACAATCTTTAGAGTTTCTAATGGCAAACTAATTGTACCAATAGAAAATAGCTCAATCATTAGTAAATATTAAATCCTCTTCCTCATCTATAATGCCATTCTTATAATCAAAGCACAATAAAACCTTTGGTCTTTTTAAGTTAATGCCCAAGTGTTTAATCACAACTATGGTTCGGATTGTACCATTCCCCTGTATTGTGATCATGTTATTTCCCCAATCATGTGTGACTTTAGAATCTTTGAGCCAGGGTCTACCAAACAACATGTAATAATTGGAATCTACAACAATGTTCTATAGGATTGTAAAGGTAGCTATGTATGGTATACCATGAACATACATCCTTAAATACGTGATCAATCCTATTGGTTTGGTTATAGTTTGATTTTCCATTTGCAGATTATAAGGAGTAGGTTTTGGTTTAAGTAATATTAACCTAGCTCTTAATTATTCTATGTTAATATTTTCCCCAGATCCCCCATCCAAGAGAACATCACCAATTGTATTTCTATCAATCTATACTTGAATTATAGCCATGTGATTATATATGGCCACTATTGTTGTGCTAATATCAAGTACTACAAATGTAATTGCTTTTTCATTTACTGCCTTGGTGTTCATATCTGGTTTATTAGTTTTCATTTTCTGCCACAAGTATTTTTTCAAATCTATTGTTATTTTTATCAATTGTCCAAGGTTCAGGGTATAATTTGTTTCCAACATCTGCTTACTGATATCTTGAAAAATCTCCTCTACAAAAATGATTTTACTTGGAGAAGTAGAAGGTACTTCTTGAAGTTTTGTTAGGTTTGTAAGTTTTATGGAGTTTGGAATTCTTGCCCAACTAGTTGTCCATTTTCCAATTGTAAAAGTAGGTAATTTCTTGGGCAAATTGTCAATTTGTGACCCACTATTCCACAAATATGACAAGGATAGTTTAGTGGTATTGGAGGTTTACTAACCTGAGTGGTAACTCCAGTAATAGCTATAACATGAATCTCCTTCTTCTTATTTTCGCAGGTCTCCACATTGTGATTTGTGTGATGATAGTTAGTATAGTACATACTTTGTTTTGCGGCTATTTGGTTTCCTATAGCTACGTAACCTATCCCTGTGGTTTATGGTATAGAAAGTGCACTATGTGCTTCAAGCATAGAAATACCTTCTTCATAGATTAACGCTGACTCTTTGTGTTATTGCAAAGTCTCACACTTCATTCCAACATTGGTAATGCGTAAATAAGACTATAATCTTAATCGGAATACTTTGGTTGAAAAATTGTAAATAGTATGTGTTTATAAATTATTACCCAATTTTAGTAGTCTTTCATAGTACACCTCAACTCTTTATGTGGATTCCTATTTCAGGTTCTTTAGTAGTAGATATACATGTTCATCATTTTGTACTATCCAATAACATCTATAGAAAGCTTGTTCTAAATCTGCAAATCTACAATTGGGATTATCTCGCATATAGTTGTTACATGAATTAGATGTGTTATCTCTCAATGTAAAATTGAACAAATTGGCTATTTCTTCATCTACCATTTCACCGTTAGCTTTGATAGTGGCTTTGAATATTCATACATGAACATCTAGATCAAAGTTTTTCTTATACTCAAGATAATTTAGTGGTTTCATGAAAGGCCTGGAATAGGGTACTATAGGTTGCACAACTTCTATTGTAGCACCCCTTGGGGGTTTTGGAGGATTTCCTTCTAGGCCTAATGGCATAGATTTTGTAGTAATTATACTATGGAAAGTGTTATTAACAATAAGTTCAGTGGTATTTTCGCACTAAAGTCTAATGCTACAAGTTTTTTGGTACCATACATGACTACAATTCTTGGTTTTTCAAACTAGAAATTTTGGTCAAAAAAACTAGATTTAAAGGCGGGGGCCAAAAAGACCCCCTATCATTTTGGACAAGTCAATTTTAAACATGTCTAGTGCGACTAAGGTGGTTTTTTTTACTAGCAAAATAAAGACCATTTGATTGGTCATTCTAATTGATGAATATTGGACTATTTGATTAGTCAAATGATTTAAAATAATTTATTTTAATATTATTATAAAAAATAATTTGTAGGCAGGCAAACATGTAGGTAGATTGTAAAAATGTAGGTAGGTAGCTGGTAGCCTAACCTAGCCTACCTACTTCAACCCCTTAAACATATACATAGATTACAAGTATTAGGATAAAAAACCTTTGACCTCCCCAATGATAAACCAAATTTTTAACCAATGGACCACACCATCAAAAGGTGTTCAAGTTTTGTCAAGTTTTTTATTTCACATGTTTATCTCAACACATCACTATGAAATTATGAAGTATGTAGGTAGTATGTTGTAGGAGGAAGGTGTGAGGGTGAGTGGGTGGGTAAGTAAGTAAGTAGGTAGGGAGGTATGTGGGTGGGTAGTTAAGTAAATAGGTAGGTAATAATTAATAGGTGGGTATGTGGGCATGTCAATAAACCGATAGAAGGTGGGTGGGTAGGTAGGTTGTAGTAGGTAGTTAAATATAAAGTTAGATAAGTAAGTTGGTAGGTTGTAATAAGTAGGTAAGTACAAAGGTTGGTAGGTGGGAAGGTTGTAAAATATGGTAAATAGATTGCCCCATTTGATTATAATAACATTGGCCATCTTGATTAAATGTTCTACTTGACTAAAACCCTTGGCCATTTTGACTAGAGGTGTCAGTTGTTTATGTTGGGTGCAATCATATTAACATGTACAAAAAACAATTGTAACCATTGCTTAATTTTTTGAATTTTGGATTGTAAAATATATATATATGCACATATAATATAATATAATGTTATTGTGAATACATTATGTACATGTCATAAAAAAATAAAATCAATTTAATGAATGAAAAAAATTCGTATAAAGAGTTTTAACCTCTTGTAACCATTGTTTAAAAGTTGCATAAAAACAACTTCAAGTAGTTTTGACACTAAAAGCACAATTTGAAAATATTTTTTAATGATATATTTTTGGATCTTTTTTAATATACACCTTAACATAATAATATTATGAAAACTTTTAAGATTTAAAATTTTTTTTGAAAGATTTGTTTAAATTTTTTTAATAAGATTTTAAAAATAAAGTAATGGTTTAAGGGGGCATGTGCGGCTCTTGATAGAATGGTTGGACCAACTTGACTAAACACTAGTACAAAAGTGGGGTGTAGTTCATTAGCTATCACAATGGGATCTTAAAAATGAAATAAGTTCATTATATTTTTGTGATTTCACCCTGGTTAAAGTGATTTCACTATAATATCACTATGCAAACATTGTGTTTCACTACTAGTTGACATAATTCACTATTATAACTTACTATGCTAAATAGGTTTATTTTTATGTTGTTGTTTTAAATATCTTATGCTACTTTATGATATACCTTATAGTATTTTAAGCTATCTTAGTTATTTTAACTTATACCTTAAATTATTATAAATGATTATACCTTAAATTATTATACATTATTATACCTTAAGTTGTTTTATTTTAAGTTAATATATGTCATTTCAAGTTATACTTTAGGTTATTATAAGTTATTTTATCCAAAGTATAACAATTTAAAATAATCTAAAATATAATATAATGACCTAAGCTAAAATAATTATAATAACCTATGAAAAATAATTACAAATATCTTATAATAAAATAACTACCAATAGCCTATGATAATATAAACTATAATAACAAAAAATAGCCACCAATAGAATAACCATCAATAACCACCAATAGCCTACAATAAAGTAACTAATAATAACCACTAATAAAATAACCACCAATAGTCTACTATAGAATAGCTAATAATAACCACTAATAAAATAATCACCAATAGCCTATGGTAATTAGTCACCAATACCCACTAATAACCATGAATAACCACCAATGGCCTATGACAATTTAACCTAAAATAACCATTAATAGCCACTAATAGCCACCAATAAAATAACTATCAATAACCATTAATAAAATAGTTGTTAATAACCACCAATATAATAATTGTTAATAAAAATGTAACTAATAGCCACTAATAGAATATTCACCAATGTAATAACCACCAACGACCACTAAACCAATAATCACCAATAGAATATATAACCACCAATAAACAATAATAAAATAACCATCAATAGCCTATGGTAATATAACTTAGAATAGCCAATAATAACATAAGGTGAAATATCCTTCAATAATTAAAAATATTTAACAATAGTTTCACATAGCCGAAAATAGCCTAAGATGAAATAACTTATAATAACAAAAAAAACTCATAATAGCCGCAAATAACTTAAAATGAAATAACTTACAATAGTAAAAAAATCATAAAATAATTTTAAAAAATTTATAATAGTCAAAAATAGCTTAAGGTGAAATAATTTTAGATAACAAAAAAACTTAAAATAATTAAACGTAACCTAAGGTGAAATAACTCAAAATAGCTAAAAAAACTAATAAAAGCCATAAAAAGCTGTAAATAATGTAGGGTGAAATAACTTAGAACAATGAAAAACAACCCTAGAATAACTGAAAATAACCAACATAGGTAATATTATTATATTAACAAAAATCTTATCCATTTATTAAGCATTTTCTTTTTCAAAAGAATGGTTATTAAAATGTTATTGAATGGTGATATTCCAAAAAAAAATTGTTCAACTGATTTTACACTTTCAAAAGGAAATAAACGTAATTATGTACATTATTGAAAAAAATTTAAATTAAACTTTAATAATTTCATTTGAACAAAATCTTAATAAGATATGGATTTCCAAAGTTTATGTTTTTGTAATGTTTAAAATAAAATATTTGATAAATAAAATGCAATGTAATACATTATCACAACAAGTGTGGTGGCTACATGGTAAAGGTACCTCCATCTTAAAGGTCAAGGGATCAAACCTCACAAATGGTGTGTTTGTGGTTAACAATGTTAAATTGATCGAATATTTTCATATATAATTCCTTAGAGTACATTTTTACTTAGGTTGATTACATGGCCAATGTAATAGGTTAGATTTTTAGCCTAACATAGGTAATAACACATGTCAATAATTCATAGGCTGAAAATCATGAAATTATCAATAATATTAAATATTACATTAAATATTAAATAATTAAAATTTAATTGATTTCTATGCTACCTAGTTAATTAATTAGTAAGTGAAATGGCTTGATAGATTTATATTTCATTAGGCACTAGTGGACAAATTCGCAGTTCGTAGCAATTAATCCCCGTTCATTAGGGGGTTGATCAGTTTCACCATGGTAAAAAATGTCAAAATTCACTCAAAATCTAATGAAACCCATAGTGAATTAAGAAGCATTTTGGTGTAGTGAAATGTTCCAATGGACTAAACATCATTAGCCATTTTGATCAAGGTGGTTAAGTTTTTGTTCAATTTGACTAGATGTCCAAGTTAACAAATAGTCAAATAGGTCATTTCAACCAAGTTGACTAGTCAAAAGATACACATGTCATTCAAGCCCTTAGCCTTTAATCAAAATGTACATGTTCACTAATCAAGAAAAACCAATTAGTCAACAGGAACTATTTGAAAAACCAAGAATTATAGTAGTGAGAACTAACAAATATTGCTTTAAAGTCATTATATTGATTTCCTTCTAAATTTTCAACAAGTTTTATATGAACTTTATTGTAAAAAGATTTATTTTCAACTAGTCATGTAGGGATTCCTTCATTCCTTATAGATATTAGATATTCGATCGAAATTATAGGCACAGATCTTGTTGAGTGTGCAACCATCATAAGAATTCCTTGCACCCCATTAATAATTGTTGTAAGAAAATGCGATATTAGCTTTCCATAAATTTATATGCCATTGTTGTTTAATGTTGTGGAATTTGATAATACTATGTTCCTTGCTCCAAACATGGATTTTGTACTTCTGAGAGTTGTAAATCTTGTGTGGTGTGAGCCATACCAACACAACCATGTGCGGTAGTTTCAATTTTTAAGAGTTGCATTAGGGTTATTTGAATGTGGTAAGGTTATTAAAGGCTTTTAGCAACTTCATAAGGAATGATGAATGCGTGTGGTTGCATGGAGGGGTTATTTTCTTTTCCAAAATACGATATTGGTGAATAAGGTGTTGGGTTAGTTCTTTTCTTCAACAAAAAGTTAGTAATCATAGTTTTATAACCTCAATTGTGTTATTAAGGGTGAGAAATCTCTAGAAGGTTGAGGGTAGAAACAGACACCAGAATTTGTGGTGTTTAGCAAAATATTGGTTTTGTTTTAGTATATAATGAGTAGCAAGGATGTTTGAGATTCATGAAATAATTGAAGGGGTGTCAATGAAAGGTCCATTATAGATAAAACGATCTTCAAGCCTTATGAACATAAGATTAATTCAAGACAATTTAATGATTAAATAAATAGTGTGACAAGATGGCAATGGCAACGTGAGTGTCGTAGTGAATGAAACATTTATTTAAAGTAAGGATAAACTCAATGAGGAACTGTAATTACATGTTGAGTCATGGGTTGTGCCTCAGTGGGATGGCAATGGCAATCCCACCTAGAAGATAATGAGCTACACCTATAGCACGATAGGTTATAACGACAAGAAATATAGGATGTGTCGAATGGTGCAAACTAGGTAGTCCGCCTTGCTATTAGGAAGTAGTTGGCAAATTCGACCACATAACCAACGGTAGTGTCCAATGTCGGGAACTAAAGACCTCGCGAAGATAGAGGTGTCTTTAATCTCATAACAACCTTCACAGATAGTTTTAGGTTCATCGTTAAAAATGGGGTCAACTTGCAACAAGATCACCAAGGTGCAAAAGTTTGGAAAAATGTGATAATACCAAGTTCGAGGGGGTTCAACTTCAAGATGAATGCGCACCTCTCAAAATTCAGGATCTTCATCATGAGGACATTACGTCAATGTCAAATCTAGAGATGTTTCTGGAACCAGTTTTTCATTCATTTGTGCAATTTGAGGCTCGTAAGACGTGGCCATATGTGATGCCATAATTTCAAGGAAAGGAAAATAGATTTTCAATCAAAATCAAATCAACAATGAATGTGTGGAGGACTTATTACATCGAGCTACGGGGTTGTAATTTATAAATCAAGGAAAAGGAAGGAAATGCGTAAATAACAGCCTAAAATCACAATAAAGTAAAACTTTAAGATCAATGGAAAAAATGAAGGTTTAAGTAAAATTTGTTGGGGGAAAATGGGAAGAGGGGAAAACGTGCTTCTCCTTCTCCTTCTAGTGGCCACCAAAGCATGGAACCTTCCAAGGGCCACCAAGCATGGAACCTTTCAAGGACCACCAAGTAATGGAACCTTCCAAGGGCCACCAAACATGGAACCTTTCAAGGGCCACCAAGTAATGGAACCTTCCAAGGGCCACCAAACATGGAACCTTCCAAAGGTCACCAAGCAATGAAACCTTCCAAGGGCCACTAAACATTGGAACCTTCCAGTGGCCATCAAGTTGAGATCTTCTTTCACCTCCTTCTTTCTTCTTTTCTTTAAGAAGGTGAATTCAGATCATTGAGGCTCTCTTTCCCCGGACATAATTTTGAATTCAAATCTTGAGAATACTTGTTCCCACAACCTGGTTGCGTATGAAAAGAATGATTAATCTTGGTAGATGGGAAAAAGAAGGAAAGTAGAATGGACATTTGTAATAGTTTTGAAAGAATGGAAGTGAATAGGGATAGTGTTGGGAGGTTGGAATCATAAAAAAATCTCTCAAACCCTCTCGGGTTTGGTAGCATAACTTCTTACTAGTTTATCTGCAAAGCTTAAGATTTGGTGGCAAGGTGCGCCTTGTAGTTAACTTTCTAATGAGCTAAGGCAAACTAAATTTGAATAACATATGTGTTAAGAATAATATTTCAAGTGGTTACTGGTCTGCAGCTAAGTTGAACACAATGTTGAACCTTTAAAGGTTGGTTTAAATGAATGACAATTTGACATAAAATTTTAGGATTTGAGGTATTTGAGCTTGGAAAATAGATCTATTAATTATAAATTATAAATGATGCATAGGAGGTAAGTTACTTGGTTTCAACTACAAAAGCAATTTAATGTCTAGAAATACACTTGCATTTTTCCTTCACCGATAGCATATGTACTTTCAAGTATAGTCACTTCGTAGAACCAGAAGTAGAGGGATAGAAAGTCGCCTCACATGTGGTTTAAAGCAAGATGATTAACAATCATCCTTATTCTTTCTGGTGCAAAGTGACATGGTCTGGTGAGTCGGGGTTTTTTACTTTTGGAAAACGTCCTTCGTATTTCACCTGACTCAGTGGTGCTACATAATTTTTTGTAGTTCTACAATTGTGTTGTTATTACTAATAGATTATGATCGTTTCTTAGATTTTGACCATTATGTGCTTGAATGTGGAAATGATTGATCATTGTATCTTGCACATCTCGTTCTATAAATGAACAATATTTGAGTGGATGATCTTCTTGTCTATGTAAATTATAACGATTGATAGTGAGTCTATAATGCCAATTTGTGTTTCAATTAAATCTACTCCAAACTTGTTTTCCGAATAATAATTGATGTTGACGGTCGGGTTTGATCTTGGACTCACTTGTCTGTAATGCATTCACCCAATCCGCCTATCATACTTTAATACAAGTCGTCATTATTAGTGGAGTGTTATGTTCAATCTACGTTCCTTCCTAGTTTGATGCACCGTGTAAGGAATATTTTTTGACATTTCTCTTTAACTATATTAGTTTAATTAAATAAAGTATCATGGTTGGGGTCTTGTCCTATCACATTGTACTAGATACCACGTAAATACAACAACAAATTATCAGCATACACAATGGAATGAAAGAAAGAATAAGTCTGTAGAAAAAAGAAAGTTTCATTATCTTCAACTTGAAAATACACAAAAAATAGGTCTATATCAAAAGTTCTTACTTACAAAAGTCTCAACAATCCTAGACATTAATGTTTTCTTCCTTATATAATCTAATTAACAATTATAACCATCTAACTACCCTTGACATTTCAACTATGGTAAGTTGATTTGTATTACTACTCATTATGTTGTTACATCTCAATTTGTTTACAATACTTATTACTTTGTCAAGTCATTTTGCAATCTATCAAATTGATTTACAATAATGCCTAGTCTTATCAGATTATTTTGTCTATTACATACCAATTTACTAAGTAAGAAATTCCTTTTCCTAACATTATCCCCCTCTTATTTGTTGTATTGTCCTCACACGGCAAGATTTTTAAACATTTGTGATGGTGTTAAGAAGTCATCAATTTCACTGTCTGATGATTCTACCATGTCTCTAGTGGTTGTGATGGTATCTCCTTGGACGTACTTTTGAGTTTTTTTAATTTTCAATGGATGTGGAAAGCATTGTTGGTATTGCCATACCCTCCCAATACACGATCGAGTTGCCAACTTCTTCACTAAGTGTTTTGTCTTCACAATGACAGCTTGTAGCATTAATGGATGTGTACTGAAATACGCGTCTTTTGCCTGATCTTTTGTGTACTTGTAGCTAGTTGTCCACTGAATGGTTTCCATTGCTTAAGCATCTAGTTGTTCCATCTTTACAAATTATTGGCAAGTCCTAATTGTGTATTTTTCACTCCTCATGAACTTATTTTACTTGGCTCATTACATGGTCTGATATTTCATTAATTGGCATCATTGCGAAGGTTTAACATCCACATCTAGCGATTTGATGGTGATGGTAGTGGCTATAATATTTGATTTCTAGTCTGCAATAGTATCTCAATGCATACAACCTTAAACAACCTACTATAAACTCCAACATTTTGTAACCCTTAAGTTCATTATACTAGATGTAGCCACATATGATACTACAAGTTAAATACTCTTTCCACTCCAAGTTTTCAATCTTCCACATTACCAAAAATTGTTTCTCTGTGATGTGTGAACCAAGCATCAATAAAACAACTCTTAATCTAAAACTCATAAACAATCGATAAGCAAGTAATAAGCTTTAGGGTTTGGCATCAGAGGATATGTATATTCCATTTCTAACATAATGTGTATTGTATCATTCAGGGAGCAAGGCTTAATGTCGATTTGTTCTACCACTATTGGTGATTCCACCCATGGTGTCACTAGTTCATAAATTGCTTTCCGATTCCTGGTTTCTATCCATCCTTGTGGCTGTATCCTTGTGCTATTTATGAATCATTACTTCTTCTGTTACTTCCTTTCCTTTCATGAGTAACTCCCCAATGGGAGTTGTTTCATCATTTTCAAGTTCATTTGCTACTTCCTTCTCCTTTTCTTGTTTTTCTTCATCATTTAATTCTTCTTTCTCAATTTGATCTTCCAGCTCTAAAATCTTGACTTACGTTACATCAAGAACTTTGACATTACCTTTAATTTGGTCGAAATGCCACCTCTTCATCTTGGCTTGCCTTTCCTCCAATGTTGTTTTTACATTAGGTTCCATTTGCTTGACCAATTGCTCATACAAAAGAGCTTTAGCTTGGTTATCTATAGCAATTTTTTCCCAATTTGTGAATTTCCCTAAGGTTTTGTGAATCAATTCCAAACTTTACAATTTCACATCCTTTACATGTAACTCCTTATTAAGTTTGTGTTCTTTCACACAAACTCTTCCCCACAATTTGTTGTAAGATCTTTAAAATTCCTCCACTGTTTCATCAAAATCCTTGTTTGTTTTATCTTTCGCATTAACTATCTCTTGGAACATCTTAATTTCTTGGTATAATTTATGTTTTTCTTCCCTGAGGGTTTGAAGTTCCCGATTGCAATATGCAATCTCAACATTTGTTTTTGTTATGATTTCCAATCGAATTTCCTTTGTCTTCTACCTCTCCATTTCTACTAGTTTTTTTGAATCTTCCATTTTTTTTTGCATCTCCTCAAAATGCTTGTTCATATCCATAATCTTCTATTGGAGCTCCACAATTATTTTTTTTTTGATGCTTTCAATGACCCTTCTATCTTATGATGGATTCTATTTTGTTGCAAATCGACTTTAACCTGAACATGTCAATCTTCTATTTCCTTCCAAAGCTCTTCAATTTGTTTTTTCATCTTTTTATTCTCCTCCAATTGTTGGGTATACCTCTTTTATTGTTGGATTTCCCATTCTTGAATTGTTTTCATTACTACCAAAAATTGATCTACAATGTTTTCCCATTCTTTTCCTACTCATGACATTACAACAATAGTGACTAAAGACATTTGAGATTCACCAATTTGATTTGGTTTGTCAACTTCCTTCTCTACCATCTTAGTGCAGATCACTTTGCCTTTCTCTTATCTCGTCTCTATTTCTTTCTTTGGTTATTTTGCTCTTATAACAACCACTTTTTCCTTGGTTTTCTCCTTGTCGGTATTCACATGTATTACTGGAATACTCCCATATGTTCTTTCAACCAATATGTCAATCTTCTCCAAAACACGTGTGGTAACCTTTAGAGACTTTATTTGTGGTTCCATTACTATTGCCACTTCTTCTTCCTCAAAAATCCTTGTATTTGCCACGCCCTATTCGGCATTGTTGCCTTCTCTAATAGCTTCAGTTTCCAACTCCAATAGTGTTGATACCTTTTGTGTCACAACCCTAGCCTTGGGTTTGCGATCAAGGCAAGCGTTTACAAAGGTGCGGGCCAAGAATGAAGCGTGGGAGTCACATTTCATGCTCCTAGGAATGTAGGAAAGTGTGAAGGAATGAACCCACATATTCTCAAGTGGGCTCCCATTTTGGGAATTGGAGTCCTGATGGACTTTTGAATCTTCAGAGGGAGATTATAAGGGTCAAAACTCATTGGATTAAAAAGTTACTTATACCATTGAAAATTTCTTGAGAAGTAGATGTCTAAAATGGGCTTTCATGACCCATTTGAATACTTAAAACATAAGTTATGGCTAAAAAAAGGGTTGGGATTCAAATTGCCAATTTGACTCCTGACCACTAAAAGTCAGGAATCTCCCTGATTTACTTGCATGTAGGTGGTGTGCCACATATTGTTCTCGACAAATGCTACAACTTTACTTTAGACCTCACCTTAATTGGAGGTTCGCATAAGAAGTTATGGGCCTTCAAAGTTGTAGAAATCTCAATTTCGGGAATTTCGAAACTCCCATCTTGAAAATCCAAGACAAAATGACATTTGGGTGCAGGCCCCATGGCTAGGCACAAAGAATACTATAAGGGGGAAGGTGGTGGTTTCCCCCAAGTCCGGGCTGTGGTGAGTATTGTGAGTTTGTGTTTGCTTGTGGTTCGTTGGTGCACCAAAAGTGTTCCAACTACACACTAACCAACTTGTTGTTTGATTTTTGTAGGTTTGTGTGAATAATTGGCTCGCTTGTCATTCGTCCTAGTCCCCATCCCGGAGCTCCAACACGCCCTTTTAACCTCGAAGTGTTACGAACCAGGGAGCGTACCCAACTCCTTATCCTTCTAATGTTTTCACCTTTGGACTTGTAGTTGAGTCTATCAAGGAGTTTGGGGGTGCATCATCTTGTCGGTTAACAGAAGGATTATTAATATCCCCCTTTTACATTAGAGATATTTTTGACTATTCTGGATGGGTTAGTTTACTCACACTATTACTCTTCTTTTACCTTTGTTCAAACATTACGGTATGCACATCCACAATAGCCCTGATATCACTAGATTAAGATCTTCTTCCATAGTAGCCCTACTATCACTAGATTAAAATCTTCTTCCTACTATCACATGTCTTTTTGGATTTTCAACACAGTGATCTAGATGGTATTTTTCTATGATGGTAAAGGTTTAGGTGTTTCTTGGTCTATCTACCTTCCTTTGCATAAACAAAATTTCATTTTATAACTTTTGTGCAAACCACATTACCCAATTCACTTCCCTTTCCTTTACAGCTTGGATAACAACAAATGTTTATTTTTTTCTCAATCTAAGCAAAGTGATTTTTAGTCCCAAGGCTTAACTCTTGATAAAAATAAATAAAAATTTATAAGATTTTGTAACATGGCTCCTTTTTATATTAGCTTTTCAAAAATCCAATGCATGTTAAATTAAGAGGTTGTATGTAGATGTTATGAAGAATGGAACAAAAGGGGTTCAACCATCAAGCGTGACATTGAATGAACATCAACATAATGCCTCTTCACATTCCATCATGGTGAGTTACAATTCTCCCATAATGTCTTTGTATCTTCCAAGTGGACACAATGCATTAGATTCTTAGTGAACTTCATTGCATTACATTGAACCACCTTACTTGTTAAACTACAACTACATAGTAGTTCCACTTCCAAGCGGGTTTGTGAGTGCATATCTTCATGTTGAGGGTGTGCAAGAATGCCTCACAGTCACCATTCACTATTTTTTTTTCGTTATTATTCATAACACTTAAACAAACTAACTTCAAAATAAGTTATTTCCAATGGTATTTCTTTTAGTCCCTTTGACTAATACTTGTCCTATTTTAAGTTGACATACTTTCGCATCTCCAACAATTTGTTTTTAAACTCTTAAAGCCTTTGTAATTCCTTGACTACATCTTGATGAACTAACATTTTTCTCTCCCATTTGGTTCGTCATCCTCTTGTAGGACTAACTTCCCTTTCCCGAGGTTTTTCTTCTTTGGCATTCTAGCCTTTTGACCCCTGGTGGTCACAAATACGTCTAATACTAGTTGATCCCAATCAACCATAGCTACATTAATTCCCACCTTTCAATGTGGAGTTATTAGCTTGATCCTCTAGAATTTTCTTCCATATAGGACAATCCTTTTTGACATATCTTTCCTTATGGTAACAAAAACACTTTGTGTCATTTTGTTGAAATCCATTATATTGAATATATCTTCGTTGGTTAAACCATTTATTCTAATTTTGTTAGTTATTTCGATTACCTTGCCAATTTTGATTATTTGGCCTTGAATTATATGACTGATTTCCACATCTCTTTTCATTATTGGATATTTCATAATTTTGTTGTTCATCTTTTTTAATTACATGTGTTTTGGCTTGCACCACATGCACTGGCACAATCTTTCTAGATGGACATCTTCCACCCATCGACTTGCTAGGACATTGATCAATATTATGATTATCACTTTTACAAATTTGACAAAATTTTATCACAAGCTTACATTCCTTTGTAAAATGTCCTTCATTATAATAGTTCTAACAATATACACCTCTTCTATATGTGTCAAACTGTATTTTTGTTTCTTTTCTTTTTGGTTTAAAATGTTCTTCATCATCTAAGTCATCAGATTCATCATTGTCAGAATCTTGATGCTTTCTTGCCATATTCCTTCACCTTATTAGCATTTCTTCTTCTATGGCTATAGTTGATTTTGCCACTTTCGCTAGAGTTCTTTTCAGCATAGCAAGAATTGCCATCTTCACTTTAGTTTTCAAACCTTTTCTAAAAGTTTATATAAGATAAATATCATTAGGTCATTGTGGAATTACTACACATAATCATAGAAATCTATCATAATAATCTTCTACCACTTCATATTTCTTCTACTTTGCATAACACAAAGCAACAACTACTTGCCCTTCATTTTGAACTTCATTGAATCTTGATGTAAAAACTTTTACTTCATCCCAAGTTGCTATTAGTTGGCTTGTTCCAAACCTAGCAAACCAATCAACAACTTTTCCTCTCAACAAATTTGGAAAATATTGCAACTTATGATCATCAATATTCTCTCCATTTGTAACACATACTTTGGTTAATTATCAAAGGTGAGACATTGGATCATCATTATCATGGTATTTGGGTAATTGGACATGTTGAAGCATTAATAGTTGACAAAGCCATGATAGGTGGAACAAACATAGTTGGTGTAACAATTGGTGTGGTCAATGTTGTCTTTTTAGTTGGAGGATAAATTGATTTGGCTAAAAACACTTGTTGATCAAATAAACCAAATAAATTATAATCAACTATATTTTTACTATTATTACTTTCACTAACTTCTAATGTTCGTTTGCTATTTTCTTTTCATTTCAGAAGGATTGGCCATCCTTCTTCAATAACCCATTCAAGAGTTTCAAACATCGGATAAGTAATGTTGTTAAATTCAAATTGTTTTCAATAGGTATTCGTTTTTCATCTTTTGTATTCAATGAATCGAATTGAATAATCTGTCTAGTTCCTTCATTTGAGGTTTATCATACTTCTTCAATTCCTACAACAATAGCTTGTGCTATAGTCACCACATCTTCATTATGTAATGGTTCAAGTACTTGATAATTAGTCGGTGGGTTAAATAATCATTTAATCTTTTCCATAATTTTGGTGTTTCGATTCTTGGTGTCTCAATCAATCGAATTAAAATAGCTGCATCTTTAGCTTCTTCATGGTTTTGCCATCTCCAATTTCGTAATCTATTATGTTCTTCCCATTTTCTTTCTTTATTTGTCATGACTCAATACATCATTTTCCATATAGCTACTATAAACATTACATTCACTCACAATTTCTCATAAGGATTTGGTAACAAAAATTCTCTTTTCTCAATTCTCTCATGATGATATTCCTCATTACCTTTCAATCTAATTGTATATCCAAACCCTGGAAACCTAGGTGTCCAAAACATATCACAAGGCATCCATTTTTTAACTAATGCATTAATGTTGAGCTTAGTATATCCATGCTTATCTTGAAATACCACTCCATAATGTGTTGCAACAATATTATTGATTTTTGCCAATGTTAGCAAACAAACCAACATTGGCAACCATCTTTTGTATTTTGTTAGTTTTGTAGTGTGAATAATGAGTGTGCAAAGTTGTATACACCAGACTTTAGTACCTCTATGCAATTTTTTTAGGATTAATTATTGCATGTTTTTTGGCATACTTTCAAACTTGTCAACAAAACAATTCCATTTGTCAAGTTCTAGTGTGTTTTTGGGTGTATGCAAATAGTCCACAAAAGACCATCCATAGTTATTATGCTACTGCAATATCTCTTTACCTTCTATCGTTAAAATTTCTTTTAACCACTCATTCTCTCTTCTAATTACAAACATATTCTACCAATTTTCATACCATACTTGATAGACATTGTTATAATAATCAAATAAAATAATAATTTGAATATGTGATAACTAATTCAGCCCCCAAAATAGTCATCTTTCGAATCTTTTCATCTTTCTATTTCATTTTGTATGTTCCCATTACTTCTGCATATCCACATGGTGAAACCTTAAAAAGTGTATGAAGCAAAAAAAATCCTAAATCTATTTCATCTACTTCAATTCTTTCTTCCTCTCTTTCCATTAATTTCTCATAAATTCATGATGATAAAATTGCATTCCCTAGCATGGTTGCCAAATGTAAGGAATATTTTTTGACACTTCTATTAAATAAATTATCATGTCTAGGGTCTTGTCCTATCACATTGTAGTAGATACCACATAAATACAACAACTTGGATGATAACAAATTATCATTACACACAATGGAATGAGAGAAGAAGTAAGTATGTGGAATAAAGAAAGTTCCATTATCCTCAACTTGAAAATACACAAAAAATAGGTCTATATCAAAAGTCCTTACTTACAAAAGTATCAACAACCCCTAACATTATTATTTTCTTCCTTATATAGTCCAATTGACAATTATAATCATCTAATTGCCCTTGACATTTCGACTTTGGTAAGTCGATTTGTATTATTAGTCATTATGTTACTACATCTTTATTTGTCTACAATACTTACTACTTTGTCAAATTGTTTTACTACTACATATCAAATTGTTGAGTAAAAAATTCCTTTTCCTAACACAATTTTAGTTACAAAAGCATGTTCCTCTATATCTTCAGTTTATAGTACAATTTCAACATATTGTGGTAATGCTTGTTCAACTTCATTGTTGTCCAAGTCTTCATCCCATTCTTCATGGTTATGTTAGGACTAAGGTGAAACATATTACCAAAAAAAACTTCTATCTATGGATCTTGTCTCCATACCTCCATGTACTTCTTGAAAATGTATGTGATATCTCTTTGAATTGTATAAAGTGCCATGTCTTTGGGTTGACATACTCATCTTTATTCTTTCACTTCCCTTCTTTGTAGATCTGTGTGGGTAACCCTGGGTGCATTGTCACCCCATTCTTCTTGTAACTTCGGGAAGTTCTACCTTCATTGGCAACCTCATTCAAACATTGGATCGCTTCATCATTGTACCAATGAATACTTCTCAAGGTTCCATAATTGCTGCAGATGGCATCCTATACCCTGCAGGCTGCTCCTCTATCTTGGGTATTCTTAGCATGGTATATTGTATTTTTTTTTAGAATATGAAACTTTGTTGCATCACTTGCAAACAATAGTTCTCCTTCCATCACATTTTCATTATGTTGCATGGTTACCTGATCTAATTGTTTTTGCAAACTTTGGGTTATTGTTCGATTTATGTTTATTGTCATCATACTACTCTTCCTTGGAAATTGTTTTTTTGGCCACAAATTTAAATCCTTACAACAATTGTTTCTTCACTAATTTTGAAATTATAGTTTTAAGGAATAAACATTTTTTTTCAAAACAACCTTTTTGTACCTATTGCCACATAATAAAACCAAAGCAATACATGCAACTTCAAAATCTTAACCCCACATTCATCCCAGGGATGGTCGCCAAATGGTAAATCCTAATATTCTATTACTATTTTAATTATATTTTTTATGTTTTTATACATATTTAGTTTTAGTTATACAAAATCGATATTAGAAATTGAAAAAAAAATTAAAATATTCTCCACAACAACATATCTTCACAACCTAAATATCCACATATTTATGAATATGTCAAAATGCTGCCATAGTTTACTATTCATATTGCTACAAAAAATTAAAAAAACAAAAATAAATCTTGTAAAAAAATAACCAAAAATAAAAGATCCAAGTTCATTGTTCTTCAACTTTCTATACTTATAAAAACTATTCCAGTATCTCTCATTCCTCCTTTGTAAAACTCTTTAGGACAAACCTTCATCAAACAAAATATCCAAAAGCTTCATTCCTTCTCAACTTTCCCGCCTAAAACACCATTTGAACTCCACCTTAGTATTCATATTCTGACTTACCCTGTATGTACTAAACTTGCCCTGTCCAACCTATCTTATAATAGACATCACAACACCTACTCCCTATGCTTATCTAGCTTGATTACCATAGTATAATATTGCCCTTAACAATTGTTCCCCTACATCTCTCAAACCATGGTGGCAAAATTGGTGGATTGTGATTGCAACACCTTAGCTTTCATTTATGATTTGCCACTTGGTGTGTCTGCATAAAAAATAAGGACACAACTAAATGATGAAGTAGGAAATGGAGTAAAAGGGTGTAGTCACAATCAAATGAACCAGAAAGGATGTCTAATGATGAAAAAAAATTATGTTTTAACATTTAAAACCATAGAAATCATGGCAAATTACTCTTTTTCATTCATAAGAACGTTAAGGAATTAAAATCAAAAATTCATTCGATAAAATTTTAAGTTTAAGTTTCAATTTAGGATCTTTGAAAATGAACACCTATTATGTTAGAAGGAATTAATTTTGCAAAGGACTATCAAAATGTCTCATATAATATTAAAAAATTCATGGGGGATAATTAAGAAGATAAATACCTATTAACCACATTCAAAAAGCATTCATATCCTAAAATATGTGGAATAGTAAAACTTTTAAAATTCAAAGAATTTCCAAAATCAATCCAAAACTTTAAACTTGAAAAGTCCTTTATCACATATAAATGGGGTATAATGTATATGATGTGTTAAAAAAAAATTTAGTTTATTATACATGAAAATATTTAAAAAATTAAAATCAAAATTTTGTTATGATTTGAAATTGTTATCATTTAAAAAAATGAAATAATAAATATACAAGGAATCAACACACTTTCAAAAGTTCATATTTATTCAAAAATTATAAACAAAAAAACATGTTATCTACTTAGACAATTATAAGAATTTATTATAACAAATTTCAAAAAAAATGTTCAAAAAATTATTTGTATGAAAAAAAAAATTTGGGCAAAAAGACATGCAATCTTTTTGTAAAATAACATTGTTGGCTTATTTAATATTGTTTGCACCCAAAAAATGGAATAGAGTTTGGAGTAGATTACTCTAGTTGTAGAGGGTCATTAAGTGTGGGAGGGGTAAGTGGGTGACATGATGTACCATCAATCACATTCTACTGCCTTTTGAAAACATTTCAAATTGCATGTCCATCCATGGCCTTTTATTGGGCCAAGACTTGGTCACATTGCAACACCATTTTTTTAGACCCCTTTTCATTGTTTGTGCCCATTTTTATTCCTTCAATGCATTTTGGTAACAATCGTTCAATGTGTCCTCTTGGAACATCGAACTAAGATATGTTGGGATTTGTATTCACCATAGACCGTTTTCCACACAAGACTTAGTATCAATTGGGTGACTTGTTTTTTGTTTCTAAAATATATACCAAAATTCCGATGGTAGCTCTTGACCATGGTGTTGAGATGGAAAGATTCCACAATGGCCCTTGGTTGATTTTCCTTCCTAGCCATTTTTGCCTTTGGTTGAATAGGTCAAACATCACCTTCCTCCAAGTCATGAAGGAAAGCTTCATCTTTATGCTCATTGCTCAAGACTACACAATGGAACATCGCAAAAACATTTTTCAATATCACTTATAATGACATACTAAAACTTTAAAAAAAACTCAAATTGTCATTATAGACCAATTTAGAACTTAATTAGCCATTTGTCACAAGATTGTCACATCTTTACAAAGCCATTGGAATTTTTGGGGTGAAATAACAAAGAAGGATGCAAATGCCATTTAATTATGTAAAATAACCCCAATAACTATCCTAAGGTTGGAGAAGTTTTAAAAATGTAAAATATGGAAATGATTTTACATTTACTTCAACAACTTTTCTGCCCTAGTTAATGATGTTAATATAGACTTTTAACTAACATAACAAAGCCTAATTTGATTAAATCTAGGCTTAATTAGGTCAAAACAAAACCTTAATTTAAACGAAAAGAGGTTAATCCATCAATTGGAACATCCTTGAGCTTAATTAAATCAATCTACATACGTTAATATGAAGGAGGTAAGGCTAAACCATTATTTAAAAACTTAATTAGACCAAATTTGAGTTAATTAGGTCAAGATATACCTTAATTTGAAGGGAGTAGAGGCTAATCCATCAATCTATAACTTAATTAGTTGAAAACATATTTTAATCCATTAATTTATGCCCTAATTGGAGTATCCAAATTTTAGTTAGGCCAAGTCAAAGCCTAATCCATTAATTTAAAGCCTAATTGGAGCATACATAACTTAATTAGGTCAAGATAAACCTTAATCCATCAATTCAAAGCCTAATTCAAACATTTAGAACTTAATTAGGTTAAGACATGGGTTAATCCATCATTCAAAGCCTAATTGGAGCATCCAACATTTAATTAGGCCAAGACAAAAGCTAATCCATTAATCCAAAGCCTAATTGGAGCACATCCAAAACTTAATTATGTCAAAACAAACCTTAATCCATCAAATCAAACCTTAATTGGAGCGTATTTGAAATTAATCATGTTAAGATCAAGGCAAATCCATCAATTTTGTCCTTAATTAGAACATCCAAAAGCTTAATCATGTCAACATAAAGGTTAATTCATCAAATCAAACCTTAGCATTAGTGACAAAAGTTGATTAGGTCAAGACAAAGGTTAAACCTTTAGAGTAGAAGCTAATCCATCAATTCAAAACTTAATCAAGTCACAACATAAACTAAACCATGGATGAAGAGTTTAATCAAGTCAATATAGAACTTAATCAAAACAACACAAAGGTTAAATACTTAGTTTAATCATATGAAGATAGAGGCTAATGGATCCATTAATTCAAATGTTAATACATCAATTTGAAGCTAAATACATAGTTTAATCAAATGAATTCAAAGACTGATTCATCAATTCAAAAGCTGATTACATAGCTTAACTAGATGAAAATAAAGGATAATCCATGAAAACATAGGTTAATGCATAAATTTAAAGGCTAAATACATAACTTATTCAATTGAAGACATAGACTAACACATTAATTTAGAGGCTAAATACATAGCTTAATTAGATGAAAACAAAGGTTAATCCATCAATTCAAAGTTTAATATAAAGTTTAACCAAGGAAAGATAAAAGATAATAACATTAATAATATGAAATATTAAAACTATACATGAATGCTTTGAAATAAAACCACAAATTGAGTTGAGAACCAAAATGTACATTTTGCCATTGATGTCCAATCATCAATGTTGCATGACAAGTGTGGGGGCTATTTTCATTCTACCTAGGGGTTTGTAGGCCTAACTTTGGGTCCTTTTTTGAATACATATTTGAATCACAATTTAGATAAATGTCAATTGTGGCTAAACAATTGGTTGTGCAAAAGAATTCAAGCTCAAAACATGTTTAAAAGGATTGCCTCTTCATGCCATGTTCTCTAATGTAGTTGAGATAACATCTATGGTCCAATTTAACCATCTCTAGGGCATTCCATGGTAGACTTTTATCCACAACCTTAAACCACATTTTGTTCATTTCGCATAGATGCCATAACATCGATGGGGTCCTTGGTAGGTGTGGAATGATGTGGTTTATCACTATTGGATTCGGGGGAGGAGGCAACAAACAACCTTCAAATTGGGTTGCCAATTTAAGGTTAGGGCACGAGGAAACTTAGGTGAGTTTGGCAACAATTTCTACTTGAGGAATGGGAGAAGGATGCTTTATGGAATGGGCAAGCCATGTGGTTGCCAAGGATTGAACAAGTTGGGCCACCTTAATGCAAGATGTGGCAATTGACCACACCAATAACAAGAATGATTGCCACAAGCTAAGTTCCTCACCTCAACAATTAAAAAAAATACCTCATCTTCACTAGAGTTTTTTACCATGGTGTTTTGAAAAGTAGAAATCAAAAGGTTTTAGGATCCCTAAACCCTAAACTTCACTTAAGAACTTTCAAGATTTTGTTTAAAGTTGGGGAGAATTTTTTGTTGAGTTCAAATGTTTTAGTGGTTGATGGAGGTTGAAGATGTAAACTTGTGTTCACCACTTAACCAAATCACTAAAGGTTGTTCTTGGATCTTTTAAGCCTTGAATATCTCACAACTAAAAAACTAATGCCCAAATTTCGCTCTTTCCAAAAACCTTTTTGCTCTTGTTCAAGAGACTCCATGCTCAAGAAACCAAAATTGCGTGATGAAAACCAAACTTTCCAAAAACTTTTTCACTTGAAATCCAAAATATTTTAAAGAAGCTTGAAAAAAAAGGTCTATAATTTAAGCAATTTACAAGAAGCTTGGAAGATGTGGACAAAAGAACTAGAAGAAAATGGTTGGGTATGGTAGGTCTTTGGCATTGCTTTTATGCTTAAGCCTAGAATAATTTTATTTGAAGATGCAAAGCCCAACATGGGCGGAAGTGGGGATGTAAGCCCAATGCAAAATACAAGCAAAAACTAGTGCACTTTATGGATAACTCCATTAACTTACTAGAAATTTCATAGGTATGGTAATGTTTTGTGAGAGTAAACAATAAGAGACCTACAATGAGCAAATCATTGCATATCTAGTCATTCACTTAAATTATAACACTTCATTTATTGGGTCTATGTCCATGTAGAACCACCAAGTCCAATTCTTGGTTGGTTCCAAGTCCATGTAGGTTTGGTTTTTGGACTCAAATTCGGATCCAAGTTTAGACTGGACCAAAAATTAAAACTAATCAACATTGGATATACCTATATTGTGCAAGTATTGATTTTAAAGAAAACATATGGTCCCAAGTATTCTATATTTTAAAACTTTGGTTACCTTTTTGGGTAAGGTTTTGATTTTTTAAAAAAATTATAAAACCTTTGGCTATGGTTTAATTTGTTTTTCCTAATTTATAGTGGTTGTTGGGTACAAGGTTGTCAAAGTGGATGTAGTTTTAGGTATGGTTAAGATTTAGGGTTATGATTTCAATAGAAGCACATATGCTCAAAAAAAATTTAACACCAAAGAAGTTGAAGCTTGGACAGACAAAAATTGTAGCACATACATTAGAAAAATCAACTAAACAAAAATCAAAGCTCACAACTTATACACAAAAAGGAAAATCATACACACAAACCCAAAGTGACAAGACAAACCGTAAACCATAATAATATTCATAATTTAAGATATTGAAACCCATGTAGGTCCTTAATGGTTTCCTCAACCAAAAATAGGCGGGTAAAAGGTTCTAGGTTTTACTTTAGTTCTACCATGATTAGTAGTTCATGGGTAAAGGTTTATATCAATTTCATAATATTTAAATCCAATAAGGTCATGTTTTTGATACCTAATGTTAAAACCATTGGTTTTAGCACTTTGATCCAAGTACCTACACAACACTAGTTTATACCAAATGACAAATCTTTCAAACCAATTGTCACTTTTTTATTATTGACAAAGATGTTTCACAATGTGACATTAGAAGCAATAGAATAACCCAAACAATTTGGACTAGGTATGGTTGTTCTACCTTGGCATGTAGATCACATGCTTTCCAACCTCTAAATGATGTTTCTTGTTTCAAGTTGTTTAAAACAACATTTGAAAAAAAAATTGGAACCATGGCTAGAAACAATTACTTTGCATTAAACAAGGTGATGTTGGCCTATTGGGTAGACATAACTTTAGAAAATGTAATATTGTCCAATATATATATAAAGTTTAGGTTTAGATTTAGCTAGATTTGGCCACTAACCTCGAAGTCATGGATGACAAGACCACAACAAATGAAGTTTTCACAACAAGAGACACTATGGAGCTTGAGGATGTTTGTTTCTCAAATTTATGTTGATGAGGACATACACTTAACAATGGGAAAAAACCTTTACTACTAGAAACTTATTGCATAATATAACAACTAATATTGAAAATGAACCAACAATTGATGAAGACCATGAAAACTAATGGCCCTTTTCACCTAACTAACAATATTATGTTGAAATGCCAAGCAACCCACTATCACAAATGTCTACCCACCATAAAATGACACATAGTTAATAATTAAATTCTTGGATAATCCTAATTTTAAACATGACATTCAACCAAGTACAAGTTTGACACATTATGCCTTATCATTTGTCAATTTTTTGTCATTGCCATTTGATAGAAAATTAGGGACAAGGAACCGTTTATGGATTATAGCCAAACATGTACGTTAAACTATTCTATAGCAAAAAACACTAGAAAAAAAAGAAGAAAAAGAAATCAAATAGTAAAGGTGGAATTAAAGGGAGGAAAAATGCACTAGAAGAATGATTCCATTAAAATTAGGTAAGCAATTCATATATGCATTGACAACCAATAAAGGGCACAACATGCATTGAAATGGTCTACTATATATTGTAGTTTGGGATGAGGTAAAAACATGCAATTTAGGGCCCACACCCACCTCCTTGGTGTTTTGCTTAAAAAATAATGGGTTAGTTAGTCAAGATGACATGGAAAAATTAGATTGGTTATTCAACAAAAATATTTGTAAAATCATTTTTCACAAGTTCACAATTCTTATGATTCAAAAAAATGTCACAATATGTTATTATGCATATATGTATATAAAATACCTAGAAATAAATGATCAATCAACTTTTTAAAAAATGGTTAAGCAAAAAAAAATCAATGGTTACACTACTTTTTAAATGTTTTTGGATATTTTATATTCATTATATATTTTTCAAGCTTATACACATTCCCATAATATATTTGAAACATTATTGTAAAATTACAACAATTTTTTACATTAAAATAATTTATTATTTACAAAATATGAAAAATTAAGCAATTGTTACACTTTTTATAGTCTTCATTTAAACCCGATGCAAAGATGCAAACACAATATTAGGACCCAATCCCACCTCATTGGTATTCTAGTTTAAAAGCAATGGATTAACTAATCAAAATGATGTGGCAAAATTGAATTGGTTATTCAAAGAAAATATTTTAAATTTATTATTTACAAGTAAATATAAAATTATTATGACCCAAAAAAAGATCATATTATATTATTATGTGCATGTTTATATAAAATGAATATAAAATATCCAAAAATATTTTTTAAAAGATTAAATAATGAAAACATTGATTACATTAGTTTAAATGTGTTTTTGGGTTTATATATTCATTATATAATTAAAAAAATTATATTATTTTTTTCATAATATATATGAAAAATATTGTAAAACTCATCATTAAGTTAATTTAACATTGAAAGGTGAAAATTTAAATAGTTGTTACATATTTCACGGGTCCTAGTGTTTTGTTTATATTAGTTTGGAACTGCAAGTGAATTCAATTTGACTTTAACTCTGATGAAGCTTTTAAGTAATCCTCCAGGTTCACCCAATATGACATATGAGGTGTCAACCTTGACATCAGTTTTATGCACAAATTTTTTTAAAGCAAAAAATGAAAAACACAATGCAAGTAGAAAGGGCATGTCCCAACACATTTGCAACACTCTACCAAGATACAGGAATGTGAAAAGGGGTTGGGGGGATGTGGGGTGTCGAGAAATACTTTACAGTAGACCACATGATGATGAATAACAAAGGATCACATGACAATGATGGGCAATACATGACCACTTGAAAATACCATGATGATGTTTACTAGTAAAGGAAAACCACAAGAAAATGATGACAATATTGAATAGTAGAGGAATACTACGAGAAGATAAAGGCAATGAACAACACATGAACACCATGAAAAGATCAGCCTAGTGATTGACATTAGATGAACATCATGAGCATATCACGGTGATGAGTAGGAGAGGGGCACTTAAAGAAAACCATGATGATGGGTAGCATATTAGGAACATCATGAAAAAATTAAGGGGATGAATAGTAAAGGAACAACAAAAGAAAATTTAAGGTGATGTGTAACGAAGGAGCACCATGAAAAGACCATGACATTTGATGAACAAGATAAGATAGCCATGAGAAAAGTAAGATGATGAGCAAGATATGAACACCATTAGAAAATTTAGATGATGAGCACCTGGTCCACAAGAAAACTAGGAACAATGAGTAGCATAGGAGCACAACGAGAAAGACCACAATGATGAGAAATACAATGTGCAACAAGAGGAGGTTGGAGTGGGAGAATTCGAAAATGGGGTGAAACTCTTGTGAGGACCAATTTAGAAAATAACATTAATTTGGTTTTTTAAATGTTTTGTTTCCTGTATACTGTTTTCATCTTGACTTCTCATTTCGTTTTCAATTTGAGCAAATCTATGGCCCAATATCCCCAAATTGAAGTACTTTAAGAATAACACTATTGTATATATATTCTAATATAATAGCAACCTTCATCATGAAACTACATATCACATCCAATGGAAATTCATTTTCCTTGCAATTGCTTTGGTTGGAGTAGTTGGACATTGGACAAGAACATGCAAAGCTATTTATATATTGAGAAAGGTTATTTGTGTTTTTTTTTGGGTTTAAAGTCTCCCAAAAGAAAGTGCCTCTGGTTGTGCTCTTGGTACCAAAGGAAAGCCCTTGATGATTAGGAGGTGGTTCGGTAATGTTCAGAGTTATGACACAAGTTTTATTGAACATTGAACAATTTTGTCATTGAAATTTCAATAGCATCATAACTAACTTTCTTAGGGGAATTGTGGCAAGCTCTTGGTAATGCTAGAAATTCCTCGATGATTGGGATTTCTTGGAGATGCTTTCATATTTTTTAGACCTAAGGTGGGGGAGATGTTGGATTTTGAGTAATTTAAAATTTAGGCTAATTTTGCAGAAAATTAATTAAAAATTTTAATATAAAAATTTCACGCTGTATCATTAGGATCTCTTGGTCACATTTGGAGCAGTTACATGATCATGTTCACAGTGGTCAACGGCATAGGCCACACTAGTAGGAACTAAGGGATATGTCTTATTCAAGGAACATAATAAGAACGATTGGGAAGAAGGATTTTGATCCTCTTGGAAGTTTTGGCCAGTGTTGTGCAGTTCTTTACTTTTATGAAGATCCCTGGTTTCAATTCCAAAAAATAAATTAGAACTGCCCCAGTTTTGGGTCCACACATAAATGGAACTGAGATCCAGTTTCTAGTCCAATTCTTAAAAATATAATCTGGTTCCAGTTTTGAAATCAGTCCTGTTTCAGATTTGGTTCTTATTAACCCAGCGCAGAATTGGTCGTTTAACAGTCTCTTAATCTCCAGTTCTAGTCATTTTAATTTTTTTTAGTAATAGAGTTATCTATAAAGTCTCACGATTAGGGAGTGAGAATCGTCAATTTCGACAGAATTGGGCATCAAACACGTAAATGAGAATGCAAAATTTACAAAACGAAATAACTGGGACGTAGACTAGTTTTTCCAGCCATCTTGGTAGTAAACTGAGTTTCATCCTGTCTTTCCTTTTTTCTGAGCGCCTCCAATGCTGCTACATATTCACTACGCCTACCTGTACAACTACTATAATTATTCTTGAACCTGTGCATTAAATGCTGAGTTTCAGCAATTTCATACTCAAATTTAATAAAAAATACTCAGATTTATTAAAATTTCTTTACTTTGCACATACCACTGAAAGAGGGGATAGGGGGTGAAAGCATGCCCAAAAGAGAGTGTGAAGGCAGGGTGACTTTAGAGATAACTCTAATATCGCAGTTTAGGTTTCATAAATAAATAAAGAGAACTGAGAACCTGGTACTGGATGTGATTGGTTAAAAAATCTGATTCAACTTTGAAAATCAGACATAGTCAGATTCGATTGATACTAACTGGGACTGGTAGTTCTTAGTTCTTGTCAAAACAGGTGCCCGTGCCATACTGGTTTTGACTTCCCCAAAATGGGGAAACTAAACCCACCAAAAAAAAAAACCCTCACAAAAGGAAGACATTAATGTATAAGCTATGTTTATGGAATTATCATGAGTGGTGATGGAGTCCACGACTTCGTATGGTGGGCATCTGACAGTTGGTTTGGATAGCCCAGAACTGCAAGGTTTCTTTGGAAGACAGAGACAGCATGGGTGTCAGGTCACCAGGTTACATTATTTCTGGGTTCATTGCCAGTACTGAATTGAACATGTAAGGACATATTCCAGTTGGGTTTTTTTTTGCAAGGAGTAGTTGGTTAGCTAATGCACATTGCAAAGGAGACTCATTGATATATTTGTTTATCAAAATACATTTAGTTGAAATGAAATTAGAATATGATTTTCTGGATGTATCCCAGTCAAATTTTACATTTAATTTTTTTTGTTAAATCATTACTACAAAATGTGGGTGCAGTTCATTCGACCAATGAATTCATTGCTTCTTCATTGGTCCAGTTCATTACAACCAGTGAATTCATTCAAAATCCAGTGACATCACTTGGCGTACAGGGAAACCTTTTGTTGTAATGAATTATTATTAGTTTGTAATGATTTTTCTAAAGCTTTGAAATATCCTTATAAGTTCTAAGCACAAACTAACACCATGGGAATGTCAAAATCATTGAGAATTCTGTGAAAAATGGAAGCTAACATTGCGAACTTCATTTTGGGTAAAATGGTCACAATAGTATCTCCATATTACCATCCAACTCCAAATTAAACAATATATTGCAAACTTGTGATTTATATAGTCTATAGCCAATTAAGTTTGAATTATAATGTTACAATTGCTTTTTATCACATCCCCATGCTTTAACTATTTTGATTTCTAAATTCATTTTGATTCCCATTCATTTTCTAATACTTAATTTAATGTGCAAACTAATATATAGATAATGGAGTACTCTATGAATATGGTATGATGTCTTTTTGTCTTTGTTCTGAATTTTTATATATTATTTTTCCTCTGATACCTAGCGGATATCAAGAGAAAAAAACATCCCTAAATTCCTAGCAACTAATAATAGCAGTTGTTCTAGTTCTTCTATCAAAGGTCCATGAAGGATAAAGGACATGCATTTTATCTTGTGACTTGCTTTCTTATCGAAAAAAGATACTTTTCAATGTAAATGGCAAGGTCACAGTGTGACACACCCCTTGTTTTATTGACGACTGGCAGGTTTTCATCACTTTTCTCCTTTTGCTCCGTGTAGCCAGAGTGATCAGGCAGGATCTGATAATTGAATTCACTCAACTAAACCAATGGCTGGAATCATGCTAAGTTGCTCAACTACACTTGGCATTGCCATGCAAAGCTTGAGTCCCACAATTATCACTTTTGAGCACAAAACAAATTTGGTTTTTGGTCACAATTTTATTTTGGCATGCTAGGGCTTCTCCTTGTCCAAAGTCAATAACTAATGAACACAAACACTCCAAACTTGTTATTGAACCAACTAGCCTGGATATGTGAAGAATACACTTAGAGCACAACACACAATTGAGATGGAACCTTTTGTCATTGTTCCACCACAACTTCTTCTACTCATGGATGAACTTATGATTGAGAATTTCCACAGGTTTAGCCCTTTTTTTTCTTTCCCAAAAAAGATGGTTTGTTCAACTAACCAAAACTTTTAGGAGTCATTGGAACAACAGCGTGCTTTTGTGGTTCTTTCTGGAAAGGTAAAAGTTTGGCTTGGGGTGTCATCCTTTCCCACTACAATGATAAAAGAAACAGCTTAGGAACTTTCTGTGGTTTCATGGAGACTTGGGACCAGGGTGAACCAGCTTAGGAACCTTCTTTGGTTCCATGAAGACTTCAACCAGGGTAAACCAGCACCTACACTTGGCACCAGTGCCTTCACCTTCTTGAGCAAGGCCTCCGTTTGTTGAATATCTGTGTAGGGTAAAGCCTGAGGCTGCGGGATTTACCAAGCTTAAATACTAAAGACCTGCTCCAATTTTCGTTTCCCTTTTCTTTCCTTATGGTACTTATCAGCAGTGTTTTTCTTTGGAGCGAATTTTTGCTCTTTTTGACCAAAAAAATCAAGGAAATTTTGGAAAAACGTGTTTTTCTAGTGTAATTTAGACCAATTTTGCTATTAGGGGCAAAGTTTGCTAAAATTTTGATGTCACAAATATGGGGGAAAAAAAACACTGCTTGTCAGGTATCAACATTGAATGACAAAATTGGGGGCTGTTTCAGAAAATGGAATGCTCAGATGAAAAAAAATCACTGGGTAACATGCGCTCCAATTACACTGAAAAAATTGGTGCGGGTCTTTAAACATTTGATGGATAATATATTCATTTCCACTTGCCTTTGAATTTAGTTTTAGTTGCTTTCAGTCCAAATCAAGTTGTGTTTAGTGACATATATTGCATAATTGTGCATAAAACCTTACAGATTTTACAAGATCCCTGTGAGACTGTTGATTGTGGAGTACTTACCCAATTCATGGGGTCTAACCCATGCCACAAGAAATTGTAATAATTACTTATGCTGGAGAATGGGTCTATCTCTCATTGTTTTCAGATGGGTATTTCAAACCTCAAAAGAATCTTAACCCATATAAGCTTCATAAGGACACATATGGTTTCAATCACACATTTTTACGTGTTTTTTAATTAATTATTTTTGTTTGGATGCACAAGAAAAAAAATCCTTCCAATGGTATACTAACTGAGCACATTCATGTAGATTTAAGTGGTATTTTGTCCCAAAAAAAACAAAAACAAAAACAAAATGTCATTTAATCATTTTCCCCATGTGTGAAAATGGTTGCGCCAGGTTCAAACCAGTGTTGCCCGGATATATCAAAAATTCTGGATATGAACCAAAATAGTACCCAAATATGCATGTAATCATATTTGGAATTTGGTTTTTTTCAAATATTCATCTTTCTACATATTCGGCATAAAGTGCTCATGCAATTACTGATGTTCATGCATATCCGGGCGGGAATTGCTCGTACCGGTATGCACATTTGGGCAGTCATGGATGGATAGCTCTAGATATGAATATGCATATCTAGCACATAACCGGTGCATTCCAATGTATAATTGGTTAGGGTTTTAAGTTTAGGGTTAGGGTTGGATGGAAATGGAGCTTGTGTGATTTAGGGTTTAGTGTTTTACATTTTACATAGTGTAAAAGTTTTGTTGGCAAAACTCTAAGTGCAATATGCAAACTACACGTTCTCTCTCAACTTCGTGTTCCTTGTGATTTTTTGTAGCAAAATTTGAATGCAAAATGTCTTTTTGTCTTCTGTGTGTCATCTTCTTGTTTTCTCTTCTCCTTGCTTCAAATGCAGCTCTTTGGCAATGCATCGTGCGTGTAATGTATCTTGTGTGAGGTGAGAGTGTGAATGTTCTCTTTGAAGTGAGAGTGTGAACACAATTTGAGGTGTGAACATTTTTTGTGAAGTGCGAACATGTGAAGTCAAAGGTCTTGTTGTGAAATCGAAGGTTTGACGTCAAAGGTGTGAGGTCAAATGTTTGAGGTTTGAGGTCTCCATGTCAAGTCCGAGGTTGGAGGTGCAAAGTTCAAAGGTCAAAGGTCTGAGGTCTCTATGTCAAGTTTGAGGTATGAGGTCAATGTTTGAAATGTGAAGTTCTTTGTTTTAGGTTGGAGGTATTTTTGTGCAAGGTCAGAAGTCAAAGTTGGACAAAGTTGGAGCTCTGAGCTCTAATCGTTCTCTTTGTGAGGTTTAAAATTTAAGTTAAAACATTCTCTTCGAGGTTTAACATCTAAGCGTTCTTTGTGAGGTTTGAGGTCTGAATGTTTATTATTCTTTGTGAAGTTTGAAGTCTGAGTGTTCATCATTACTTGTAAAGTTTGAGGTCTAAATGTTTAATGTTTGTTGTGAAGTTTGAATGCTCAACATTTTGTTTAAGGTCTATGAGGGTATGTGAGGGTCTATGAAACATTATGAAGGTTTATGAGGCACTATGAATGTGAATGTGTGAAGTTGGAGGTTTAAGGTGCAAGTTGTTTAAGTTGTTTAAATGTGGCTTTTGAGGTCTTTTTGTTCTTTCAGAGTTTTAGTGTTCATGACATTGTTGCTGTCAGTGGTTACTATTGATGGTTCTTACATTCATTGAAACATTTTTTTAATTGAAGCGTCTATAGCCTTGATGGAAATTCTAACAATTTGGTTTGCAACAACACTTCTACATCAACCATTAATAAGGTAAGTGTTCAAGCTCCTCTCTTAAACTTCATGTGTCTTGGATTTTTTTGCTTTACATTTTTTATTATGCTCTGCATGTGTCCATGAATCTTTTCCAACGAAATTGTGAACTTCCATGCTTTGTCCTAATTTTTTTCTTTTGGTGCACTTTGTTGGTATTTTAGGGTTAGGTTGTAATTTTTGTTTTACAACCTTGAACGATTGTTAAAGATGATGATGTGCAATTGGTTGAGCCCATTGGTGGAATTGATGGAACACCACCAACATCAAATGTTTAGAGCATGCATATGCATGGCTATGTTGGTGTTAGTTCTACTAATGTTACCTTAAATCTTGTTGTTGTTATCTCAAATTATGCTAATGTTGCTTCAAATTTTACTAAGGTTGAAATGTAGCAATTTGTAATTATACAAATCCAAGCTATAACTTGGAAACCACACGATTAAACTTCAATTTGTTGGGGTTTTTTTGTTGTACATGATAACTTACCTGTGGATCTTGAAAAGCTGCAAATGTCGTGATGCATTATTTGTAAAACAAAGCAAGTTAATGCTTTTGTTTTATGCTAATGATTTACTCTATGAAAAGGCCTTATCAAATATGGTAATATTAATGGGATCACTCCCATGAGGACCCATGTCGCAACCCCACTTTGGCCAAGTGTGGGGGTGAAGCCCAACACTTGGAAAAAGTTGGAGGTTTGGAGTCCGCCGGGACTCCCGAATGTTTAGAGCTCGACAGCAAGGCCCAAAACACCTCGCATTAAGGCTTCCTTAGTGTCATTGGAAAGGTCTTGAAACGTAGATATCGAAAATGGCTTCGCATTGTCCATTCGGACATCTGCAGCCCAAGTTATGGGCAAAAGAAGGGTCGGGAGTCAAACTGGCAGTTTGACTCCCGACCACTAAAAGTCAAGAATCGACCTTTTCCCGACGTCGCCTTGAAGAGTGCAACACAACGTTTGAAAGTTCTCAACGAGAGCTACAACTTTGATTCAGGACTCGTCCCGATCCAAGCTCGGGGCGAGGAGTTATGGCCGTTCAAAGTCCCGAGAGTCCAGCTAGGACAGTTTCGGGACTCCATTTCGAGAGTCCCAACAAAATGTGCCATTTGGATGTAGCCTCCGCGACCAGCCGCAGATAATACTATAAGGGGGAAGGTGATGGCTTCCCCTGAGTCCAGGTCGTGGTGAATCTTGTGTGTCCAAGTGCCCGTGGCAAGTCCCAACACCAAAGGGTGTCCCGAATGCTAAACTAACCTCTTGTGGTTGGTTTTTGGATGCAGATTCACACGAGTTAAGTTAGTCCCTCTTCCTAGTCTAATCCCTGGGTTCCCAACTCAACCCTCTACCCCTTTTTAGAGTTGGAAGCCGGGAGCGTGCTACTAAGTCACAATTTCCGCAACTTGACTTTGTGAAACCCTCAAGTGGGTTTCACCCCGTGACTTGGGAGCGCATCAACCCATGTTGAATTTGCACATCCAAAGTTGGTTGTTCATGGAAAGTTGGCCATTGTTGAAGAATTTGATACTACTACCCCAAATCATAGTCAATAGTTTGGGAAGAAGTGGTCTTGACCATTTAGGTGTGCAATCACATCATATTTTAGTGCTACAAATCCTTATGAGAAATCAAATGAAGCACAATAACAATTTCTTGAAGACTTAGTCATGTATACTTGCAAGGGGTACATGCCCCTTTCCACTTGTGACAATATTTGGTTGAGGAGGTTGGCCTTGTGCTTTTCTTTGTGTGGTTTTTTTCCTTTTCATGCTACTTTTGTATAAGAAGTGTTGCTTGCAATGGTCACAAAAACCATGCAATTACATGTGTTGCTAGGGCTTGTTAAGGCAACAACACTGATAACTAGTTTTGATCTTTGGATGTCCAAAGGTGGCATGGACACCTTTTCCTTGGTAATCAATTACTTGAATGAATATTGGATGCCCCAACATGTTACCATTGGTTTATTTGAGGTTCATGAAATCAGAAAGCTTTCCATGGTTGGTCAGTTATGTCATTACTTGAAAAGTATGATTTAATGCATCATATGATTACCTTTGTGAAAGATGAACGTAGCAACTTGATATGGTGATAATGTTCATTACGTTCCATTGTCAATTATCGCCCTTTGCAACTTTAGCGAGTTTATGAAGGTACGTGTTTTGGTCACATTATGTCTAAAGCCTACTAGTATGCTACTAACGATGAAAAGGTGATTGCAAGTTTGAAACATGTCAATGTGAAGGTTGCCTAGGGAAAACTACAAAAAACAATCACATGGACAAATAAGTCATGTAAGGAAAGGCAAGAATGGGAAATGTCATGTGTTGAGAGGGGGTTACGACTTTGGAAATTGAAGACCCTAGTGAATACAATATTTGCTAGTAAGGTAATCATGTTTGAAGAGGTACTGGAATTCAAAGAGGCACTTCTTTTGTGTTATGGGTAATAAAAGACAATTATTTTACAACAAAAGGTTCCTAAAGTTGAGGTATGGGCAATTTTAGAAAACTCACATCTATTTTGAACAAAGTTGTCACTACTTGTGTGATGAACCAATCATAAGGGCGCTAGCTATTATCTGATGTTCTTAATACATGTATCAATTTGATGTTGACTTTGGAGGTTGAAGTTGGACATGTTACTGATGTTTTTGATGTTTTGAATGCATTTGATGTTGAGCTTATCATCTTTCAGAACAACATGTGGGCATAAGTTGTTAAGGTCATCAAACCTTTTATGCAATTTTTGCAAGCCTATGATTGACAACATGTGTACAATATGTTTGCCCTTATGCTTGATCCTAGGTTCAAGTCTTTGAGGGTTGTGGAAAACTATGTGGGACGTGGGGCTTGTATTCATCTTGCTACAAAGTATGATGCTAATGTAGTAATCCCTCTTTTAATGACTATGTTTGATGTACTAAACGCTATTGTCCAAGCATGTGTAGTAAAAGTTGTTGGAGCTATTGTTGGATTTGGTGATTTTATTGAAAAAGATAATAATATATTTGGTGTGGGCGCACCTATGGAAGAGTCATCACGTGCATTTGTTGTTGGGGAGTTGTCCTTGTTTAGGAAGTTATATGTAACCCTTGCTACATGTGTTGACCCTTTAATTTAATGGCACATGAAACCCAATTCCCCAATGTTAACTTCCTTGCCAAACAAATATTGGGAATTCTAAGGTCACAAATTGAAATTGAATGTGTGTTCAATCTTACTGGTGTGTTGACAACTTTAAGACGTTATAGGTTGCATGTGAATAATTTAGACCAAATCACCACGGTCATAATTGGCTTGAAAATCCTTGTTTTAATTGTTCATGATATAAGGATTTGATAGATTTTTTGAAAGTTGAATTTTCATTGGCTAAAGATAACTATGATTTGATTAAGGAATCAAATTATTTTGAGCAATTGGAGTTGGATAAAAATTAATTTGGCATTGGCAAGATGAATAAAAATATATTGTTGTTTCTAGGATTGCAAAACTTGAATGATAATTTGCATTTTTCACTTCATTTTTAATTAATAATTTTATCTTTTTTATTCATGGAGGGGTTACTTGTGGAACTCATCCATAATGGGGATGGCTTTTGTTGTGCTATTTGTGTTTATGGGTTAGGTGGGGTGTATGTGGGGTGTGGTTGGGGCAAGAAACTTATGTTATGTTGGATAAGGGTTTCCAAAGAACTAAGGTTCAACTCCCCCACAAGTTATTGGTTTTTTAAATGTTTTCTAAAGTTCGAGTGGGGCATGTTTGCGACTAGAAAATTTAATTCCAAAAAGCAAAAATGTATTCCTAACTTTTGTACATTTTTTGTGATTAGTGTGAGTTTGAAAACTGAAAAATGCATATCCACCAAATTATATATATATAGTTGTCAAGTTAATTGTATTCATAATTTTTTATTATGTTTATCCTTATGTTATTATTTTTTGAAGAATATTATATATAAATAACTATAATAATGCTTCAAATCTTCATATCCGAGCAAGAATGGTTCAAACACCACTTGGTTAGCTTTCCTAGCCTCGCTCCTATTGCAATACAATAGGTGGTTTTTAGTCAATCCCATGTGTTGGAAAGTAATGGGCTAGGTGTTTTTAATTGGGTTGTTCCTTGCCAACATGGGATGTTGTTTTTCAAGCACCAAATTGTATGAACTTTCATTTATTGAAAGTGTTAGACCCAACTCATTTTAGCTTCTTGTGAATTTAAATTTAGTCGTGATATAGTTAAGATATAATCCTTTGTTGTGAAGCTCAATTGCATGGGTAATGTTTCATTTTATTTTTTCCTTTGGCACTTAAATTTGTATCATAGCTTGGGGCAAGAATTGCCCCCCGTTAAACTAAATAGGTGCATTCTAGATGTCTAATCTTGCTCATAGGTTTATGAAATGTTGTAAATTTTTAATAACATATTCTTTACACCATGTTTTTCAAATCTGATAGTGCATTAACTCACCTATCTCTTAATATGTGTATAGTGTTATGAAGAATAGGTTTGGGACTATTTTTGATAATGAAAATTACCTCCTCAAGGCTTAAGCTTTTAGGAGTTGACATAAACCCTTGACATGTAATTGTCACTTTTGGCATTGATCAGTCCAATTAATTGTGCCACTAGCTTCTTTCTTTGGTCAAATGTTTTGGATCATGGTAGGGGTCATTTTGTAACTACTGATGAAGACTTCAAAGTGCTAAAAAATGTTAAATATATCTCAAATATGACCCACTAATCCAATTAAATTTTTTCATTCCACAAAAATATGTTAAATCATGATGCAGATGCACTAAAACAATTTAGATTAAAATCAAAGTCAATAATTTGAAAATGAACAACCCCCACTTCATACATGTAATCCATTTTCTTTTCGAAACCATCATTTTTCCTTCAAACCCCAAATGAAAGATGCATAAAACCACAAAGGTTTTGGTGATCATTGTGTTATTTGTGGCAATTCATCATGTCAACACACAAGCAATACCCTTGTAATTATTTGTTACACACCAACATTGAATGATGATCATGGTTGTTTCCATACTAGAATGGAAACTTCAAGAGTGAGAACAATATTGAATTAGTGAAAATAGGTAGGGTGTTATTTGCAAGGGGTATTAGCCCATGCTAAAAATGGTGACGAACTCTTTTGGGAAGAGAAATTTCATGTAGCCAATGGGAAGGCCCAAGCATGCACTCAAGGTGCATTGTTTTTTTTCCTTTTAAGTTTGGGGGGTGGGGGGGAGGATTTGTTTTTCATTTTTCCTTGGTTCCCAATGTGTTTTCATTATGTTCCTTTAAAGTTCCCAATGGGTTCCCCAACATGTTCTCCATAACACCTCACTTTTAACCCATATGGTTTGGCAAATTGTGTCCTCCTTTTCACCTATATAGGTAGGCCAAAGGGGAGGAACTTTATATTTTGAAATACAAACTTCTATTTTCGGGAGCCTCCATAGTTTGAATTTTTTTGGGGTGATGGGCCAATCAAATTGGCTCATTGCAAAATGAAAAACTTGAACTTTCTGAGGCAACCCCACCTTGACATTATTTTAATGACAAATCATAAATGTGTTGTTCGCTTCAAGGTGGCCTAGTGCAGGTTTCCATGCACAGGCAACCCAGGCCCTAAAGCAAATCAACATGGAAACATGTTGTGTTTCAGTGGTGGCCCAATGCTGGTTTTAGTCGGTCGGAAACCATGTGCCTCGAAACATGAACCTCGAAACCTACCACTCGTTGAAACATGTCAAGTTTTGGTGGGGGGCCCGACACGCATTATGATGCTTGGGCAACCCAAGCCCCCAAAACATATCCCTGCCAAAACATGAAAATTTTCAAGAGCTATGTTTTGGCCCCATGCACCCATTTTCCATGTTCCCCCATGCGATCCCCATCCATGCTCCATGACCCATCCATGATGCTTTAAACTTTTTTCAACTTCACATTGTCGCCATGTATTTTTTCGTTGAACTTTGATATCTTCATCATCACTCCCCTACCATAGATTTATTTGGGGTTTTGATAACAAAAAGAGCTCATGGTGGTGCTAGGGGAGCTCTGTCTTTTCACCCACATTAAATTGCTCATCATGCTCTTATCTACAACTTTCTTCACTTTCATTTTTCCCTTCGAAACACAACAACGTTATGCATGAATAGTCTTAGGAACCGACAACATGTCTTGTTTCACCCTATTGAAGTTTCTTGATGTTTGTAGGTGGATATTGGTTTCTATATTGTTTTCTGGTGATTGACACATGTTGTGTCAAGGGTTGAGAAGTTGCACACCAAAAAATTGCTCGCGAAAAGGATGGGTTTATTGCTTCTATTATGTTCAATTCCCGCATTGTTTGTTTGGGTTTGTGTTGTTTTTTTTTTAACTATTATTTTTTTGTTTTCTACTTGTTCATTTCTCACTTGTTGTATGGGTTTCTAATTTTTATTTTTTTTTGTAAATTTTTTTTTGCAACAATCCACTTGTATTATGTTCATTTCTTGCATTGTTGGGTTTGCATTATCTTATTGTTTATTGTTGTCTTCTTGTTCTTTACTTGTTCATTTCCCTTGTTGTTTGGGTTTCCAATTTTTTTTGTTTCCGTAAATATTTTTTTGCAACAATCCACTATAGATGTTAAGCTATAATCTTGTAATACTTCTCCCATAGCTCTTAAGTGTTCCTAATTTTAGAGTTTTTCATACATGTTATCTTCAAACGCTTAAGAACATTGGGAGCAATCTCGCAAAAATGTAAGCTGCAACATTCTTAAGCAAGGGAAGTATGGGTTCCTTTCTTGTTTCCAGTTAAGCAAGGTGATTCAACAGAATGTAACATTCAAAACATGACCAACTACATTATAAACATGTTCTAGTGACATGTTTCAACATCTTTGTAGCTTTTCAATTTTTGTACACATGTTTCAACTATCCAGTGGATGGTAATTTTCAAATACCATTTGGTTCAAGGTTTAACCCATGTTTCAACATTTTTAAAGGTTTTCTATTTCTTTCTATACATAGGTTTCGATTATCCAGTTGAATGGTAATTTTTAGATATCATTTGCTTCAAGTTTTAACCCATGTTTTAAAATAGTTTTTTGTACATTGATTTGTTATGTTTCAATGATTAACTAAAGGCAAGTGGATGTTTAAAAGAAATGTTATGGTCTATCTAATACATTGCTTTCAAACATCCAACTATTATCTGTTGACCATTATTTCATATATGATTTTGGTGAACAAAACCTTGTTATCCTATTGCAATGCTCCTCCCACAACCCTTGGGTGTTCTTAGACAATTTGAAGGTTAACTTCAACTTACCCTCAAACATCTAAGAGCATTGGGTGAAGTTTTGCAACTTGGTTACATCAGCAACTCTATTATATTGATTCAAAAAGTCATTTAGAACATACCCTTGGAATATGAAAAAAATTTAATAAACATGTTTCAAAACCTTTGAAACATGGTAACAACATGGTAGAAACTTTATCAAAACAATATAAATCATCTTTCATGAAGTTTGACGAGTAACAAAAGATTAGAATATTGGAAACATAAAAGAAAAAATTATAGAAACTTGTTATACAAAGCTAAAAAAGGAAGTAACAACATAAATGTTGAAGATACATGATACAAAACATGCTTTCTAGAGGAATAGAAATAGGAAAAACTAATAAAAACATGTAAAAAACATGTTTTTCGAAACTACAAGAATATTAAAACTTAGAAACTTCAAAACATGACACAAAACATGATAGAAATAAAAACCTTGCTTTCCAAAACCATGTTAAGATCATGCTTGTGTACAATGTTCTTCCAAGTAGTTTTTAAACCACCACCTCTAGAATAAACAGGTGCTCACTACCCATATAGCGAAAACATCTCTTAGAATTGATGGGATATACTATGTTATGGACCTTGGGTTTGCAAAGCATCCTATGAAATATAAATTCTAAAACTTAAATTGATTTTAGGAACACATGACACATTATAGAAACTAAGAGGCTTGTTTCTTATTATGTGATGAATGTTTTATTGTAATCATTGGTTGATAATTGTATATGATAGATGTAATGTTGATCTAAGAGAGACATAGAAGTCAACCCAAGACAATGATCAAGTATATGATAGATGTAATGTTGTTTTAAGAGGATTTCATGAATAGTTTATTTCCTATTCTATGATGAATGTTTTATTGTAATGAATGGTCAATAATTCATACATTGAATATTAATAGTGTTTTTCAGCCATGGCGTTTTGGAACAAGCCATTGCTCATTGCCAACATTGTAGAAGTATCTCTTATAATTGATAGAATTTATTATGTTGTGGACCATAGGTTTGGAAATTCAACTACACTTTGAAACATGATAAAAACATGCGAACTAAAAATAAAGCTAATACTAAGAAACTATGAAACATGATAAAAACATAGAAATCGATCGAAGATAATGCTCAAGTATATGATAGATGTAATGTCTTTTTGAGAAATTTTACATCATGAGGCTATAGTCACAGTTAGGGTATAAAAAAGGAATGTCACACTACCAAAGGATTGTTGGAACCTACTTTTTATTGAATACCATGTGAATATTATTTGAAATGTACATGATTTTTGTATTCCAATAGTTACTGCTATTTATAATGAATAAGACTATATATATTTTTGGGAATTTAGAATACATTTAAATGTCCTTAATAGTCTTGAGAGTCATTTAGGAATGTGTCCCAGGACTTGCAATTTGTTTAAAGGAATCAAAAGGACTACCAAAACTAAACTATTATTCAATATTTTTTCATATCATATATATACATCACATAAGGGAATGTATTGTTTTATGCATTTAAGTTCATTGGGTTTTGACATTTGATTTAAAGAGGCTCAAAGTTGACATTTAAAAAATTTCTAGGGCAATATGTGACAAGACATCTAAATAATTAAGTTTTGATTATTTTATAAAAAATTGTTATCATCTACACCTAAGGCAATGATTTTCCAAAAAAATCATTCAAAACACTAAAACATTGCATAAATCAATGTATCAAACATCATCAGGTACCCTTCTACATTAAAATTCTAACTAAATAACAATCATGTTAGGCCCGCACATTTTGGAAGGAATCTTAGGACTATCCTCATCGTAACCATACATCCTCACTGACCTTGATCATGAGGCTCATATTTACTTAAGTCTCAATCATCCATTCGAATGTTTCAATATGATGGAACATTTTTTACTTCGTCTCTTTCATTTAGCGATTAGAGGCATGGGGAGTTTGCCGCCAAGCCTCATTTTCATTCTTGCCTTACAAGATTTTTATCTTGATCTTCCCCTTTGGACATTAGGGTTTGTGGTTCATTATGGCATAGCTCTTTGCTACTTGTGGATAACATTGTTGTGAAGAGGGATTAAGGCAAAAGCTTAAGAAAATTGTCAAAAGTCGTACCTTTGAGCTTGAAAAAACATGCCCTCCCACAAGAAATCAATGAGAGCATAAGGCATCATGCCATGTGCTCAACCCTTGTATGATGCCTAGTATGCATATAGCCAATACTTTGATAGATTGGGTATGTGAACTACAACAGTTGGATTTGGGCAAAAGTGGACCAATAGAAATGAACATGAGGACTTTGAGGAAGACATAATAATGTGGTATGTGCGTTCTACTACTGTTCATTTTCTTGCATCTACTGCAACAACACGAATGATTTTTTCAAGTGAATCATCACCTTCATGTCTAGGCCTAAAGCATTACAGTTGTGTGTAGATTTGGAATCAAAAGCTTACCTTCTATTTGTGGCAACCTCAAACTATATTCCATTCTTCCAATCTCCAATGGGTGCCCCATTGGGTATTTTTACTTTGGGTCTTATTTTGTCACTAGAACTCCCCACCTCCTTGCCATTGTTTGCTTTTTATCTGACATTACTAGTGTTGTTTTTTTCATACATCAACCCTCCTTTCTCCACATCACAAAGTTCTTCAAAAGCATGAGAGACAAGGTTCAACCCATATTCAAGGAAATCCAAGTTCCGCTTGATGTACATTGCAACAACATTTATATTTCTAAAACCCACTTCAACTTCATCCTCTTGTCCGTTATTTTGGTTTGAAGTTTCTTCATTACTGTAATCTATAACATTTTGCAAAGCCTTCCACTTGTCTCGCTTTGAAAGCTTGTTTGCAAACAGAGCTATCTCAACATAAGTTAAATTTTACCTCAAAAGGTCCTCATTGGCTTTCAGAACGTTAAAAAGGTCTTAGCTATGTCTCATGGTCATTAAAGCCCTTCCTTCAAGTTCATTGTTATTTTTCATAGCTACTAAGTGATGCCCAATGATCTTGGAATGCTTTCTTCCCCTACCAGTTTTGTACTGATTTAATACCATTTTCATAATGGTGATGTTTGTATGAGCTTATTTTTCCAAAAGCTTCTTGTTTTGTTCATGCCACAACTTGCCAGAGAAATACCACAAAAGATGTGTTAAAATTGGTTTTTATTTACATTGGGAAGTGCTTTCATAAAACTTTGTACATATGTGAGATAAATGTTTTTAAAACTTCAAATTTGGAAAGAGCTAGAAATAGACATTGCACATAATATGTCGCATGTTTAAGCCATGTTGTCATAGAGCCCAAGCTGAGTCTCATGGTTTCAAAAATTGGGAGGAAAACTACAACCACTACCACCTTGTGGAAAGCATAGTGGAGTAGTGTGACTTGCTTTGATGTAAGAAAATGTTTGAAGTTTGTTTAAATCTCCATGATAAGTCTGAAGGAGAGGTGGAGTAAGAGCCATTTCACATTGAATGTGTTAAAGAAATTAGATTATGAACATTTAGGTTTTGTAGTAGGTCACCTTCTCTACATGATTTGCAAGATCACTAGCCTTCTTCTCACAACAAATTGGGCAATACCATTCCCCATCAGGCTAAGGTATCCATGGACACATTAACTATAAACAACTATTGTGCAAGGAAATGGGACATCCATCATAGCATAGAAGATCCCTAAACCTTTTACACTTGTGGCACCTCTTCTCATAACCATCGATTCCTAGTTCCAAAAGCTCATCACTCTCATCAAAGACATTGCTTCTCCTCCTCCTCCTCCTCAAGTTCTTTTTAAAATAGTTTTCACCTTCTTTCAAATATGACTTTAGCCACCCATGTTCAACACCTTCAACCTACACCATCACCATAATAGCTATCATTATAGGTAATGGAAAATTGCATGTGATCATGTTAGTGAAATAATGTCATGGTTAAGTACCTTGAGTCTCATCCATTGGTTTCTTCTCTCTTTAGTTATGTCAGAGCATTCATCTTCATTCGAGGAACTAGGTTTGTTCTTATGAGATTTATAATCTTGATCATCATTGCTATCAAAACCCTCCATCACCTACATTGACAAAACAAAAAGAAAAAAAAAACTTTGTATTCGATTTCCCTTCCATGAAAGGTCAAATGGTCGTGCATGGGTTGTTACATCTTTATCTTAACACATCTTGTTGCAACAGACAATATTGTGTAACCAAAGGAAAAGGATTGTGGCTGGCTTGCAACAACAAGTAGGAATTTATGAAGTCATGAAGGGTGGTGCAAATTAAAATTGAAGGTGTTTGAACATTTTACAAGGTTAATGATAACCAAAACCTACTACTTGTGGTTGCTTGTGCTAGTAGCAACTGCTTGATGGTATACATGTTCTTAGTTTTTAATCCGTGATATGGACAATGTGGTTGTAGCTACAACTTCTAACATTCCATTAGGCGTTCACCAAATTCATCTCTAGGCTTCTAGCCAACTTTCCTTTCTTTATGCATTTAGCTTCAATGCCGGATTTTCTAGGAGGACCAATGACTTGGGTGTATGCACTCAAAGGTGGCTCACTTTTTGGAAAAAAAAGGTTCACAAAAAGTCTATTCTACAATGTTAAGTTTTTGAAATTTTATGGCACCATGGGCTCAATAGTAATAAAATCCATGTATCAAAAGCAATAAAGTCCATATTAATAGGAGCCCACCTACATATTCTAAATACATACACTTCTAGAATTTTTTTTGAAATTGAAGAAAAACAATAATTATCTTAGGGAATTATGACAATATGGCTCAATTTTGACCATTCAAAAGTCCCTAATCAAAGATGTTTGATTATGATTTTTGAGGGAAGACTTTCACATAAAAGTTTATTATTTGATGTTACACCATATATTGAGTCCCTATAGATAATTTGGAATGGAATTCAACATCAACTGTTTTATTTTCTACCATTCCAATCTATTGACCAATCCATGTTTTTATATTTCAAAAGTCCACTGTGAAAAGTTGGTGTACTTTTATTAAAAAATAATTACATAGGTATTTTCATAATCAAATTCTTAAGGTATAATTAATTTCAAATTCTCAATTTCATAAGTTGTATTATTCATTATAGGTGTTCAAAGAAAGGGTGCTTTGCAAAAATGGGCATTGTGACGCAAAAAGTGAGCCACCATAGTGTGCATTCATCCACTTTGGATCACAGGTTGCCACTTCACAATTCAAATGTTTACAGGAAATGAACTTCAAATGTCTCTTATAATTGTTTAAAGCTTGTTGAGAATTATGCAATGAGGTCAAATATTGCAAAAATCAAAGTGTCAACACCATTTGTTGAAGTCAGGTTAGAGTTCAAACGTCTATTTATTAGTATATTTTCTTAGTAACATTGCAATTATTAGACATCGACCAAGAGCACATGTTTTTTATACTTCACCTAGATTCTATAGTTTCCTCTTTCTATTAACATGAAAACATAGGTTCATAAGAGACTTACAATTTGGGGTGTTCAATAGTCTTGAAATGCAATTTGTTTCCAACAAGGTGAAACTTCTCCAAAAATTGAATGATGAAGGAAGCACTAATAAGATTTTTGTGTGCAATGGGTGCAAAAACAAGGGTGAAGGCTTGTTGGAATGAGAAAACCAAGGATGCTAGAAAGTGGATTGTTGTAGCTATACCCCCAAATTTCAAAATGATTTGCTAGTGCACTATGTTATCAAGTTAACCATTCATCAATATCCTTATGTCCATTGGTAGAAAATTATGTGTGCATCAAGTACACATAAGACTTGTCTTCATTCAATATAGTCCTTGGCCAAGAAAATCTTACAAATAGTATGAACAAGTACCTCATTTATGTTCCACTTCAAGTTAATGTTCATTATCACTTCCTACATTGGTAACAAGTGTAACTTTGTAATATGTAACAAGAAGTCATTCCAGAAACTTTTCTTTTAAGGTTAGTGTACAATTTGCTTATTATAGACTATTTAACTTTCATGAACCATATGACAAATTGATAATTGCTACATGTGAAGGCCTCTTGGGCCATTTACACATTAAAAATTTAGTTGAGTGTTTTGTGTGTACATTATGGTTTGGGTGGCATATTATGTCATTTTCTTGACCACATTATATGACATAATCTTCTAGTGATGATCCTATATTTGTAATAATGACCAAATGTCTTTGTTGAACTTCAATTTTAGTTTTAAACTTCCTTTCTTCCATCCTTGCAAAACAAGAGTCCTATGCAAGTGAAGTTCAAAGTTCTAAAAAAAGGGATGAGTTGCAAGTTACTAAAAACTCAATTTATGAAGCTTGTTTTTTTCAAGGCCTAACTTTAGCATTGATGTTGTTGTCATAGCTACCCAAAATTGAAAACCTATTTTGAATATGAATTTGTGTTCCTAAGTGAAAATAAGATTACAACTATGTTATGAGTTTTTGCAAATATGCAATAAGGTTATGTTCTTTCATAACATAATTTGCTTGGGTATGGAAACTTAGTTGATGCATGAGTTGATGTATAGTTGATTTTCAAAACATTGTACATGATTTGATTAATTGTTGTTTCTATGGTTTTTACAGTTTGTGAGTGTAATGGGTTTCATTGACAATAGTTATTTCTTTTGTATGTGCATTTTATAGGTTGTCGTGGGTGTCAAAATGGCTAATGCACATCAAATAAGGTTACCTGGAGAAGGTTCAAAAAGGTTAGTAGCAAAAAGGTTGAAAGCTGCAACTAGGAAAGCCCATTCTAGACAGAGGTAGAAACAATGGATCGTTGCCTTACAAAATTTTGTAAGTTGTAAAACAACAAAAGTCCCTACTTCATCAAGCAATAACAATGATAGGAATGTTTGTAATCTAGCATGGGAAGTTGCTTCTATTGTTCATGGGTTAATTAGTCAAAATAGCCTTGAGTATTAAAAAAATATCTTCGACAAATTAGTACAGCAACTAATATTAAACCATGCAATGCCTAAGTATCTAGTAAACCACAAAAACCTTGAACAATGTGCCATTGTTTGCAAGAGTTTAGCAAGGACATGGAAGGGTTTGAAATACAATGTAGGAAAAGATCAATATGTGGTTAAAAACGTTGTAGGAGTTGTTGTGGTATCCTCCAGCAACATTGAAAGCTTGAGAGTTGCGAAGTCTTGTTTGGGTATGAATAGGAGGACCATCAAGAGAGATTTTGAAAGGGGAAAGTTGTTCGATTCACAAGAAATAGGGCACAAGTGGGTGAAGGGAAATAGGACGCAAAAAAAAGATGCCTTTACAAAATATGTGAAAAATTCAGTTGTGAAATGGTAAACAAAAGAAACTTGGGTTAGTCCCATAAAAAGGGATGTTGTCAATAGGCTTATTGGTGTTAAACAATATGAGGAATATGCATGTCATTTCTATCAAGAAATCTAGGTAGCTATGATTCTTTGCCCTTTCTTTTACCCTATTCCTATCCTAACTTGAATTATTGTATTTATTATTAGTCTTACATGTAAAAGGATTTCAATCTTGTAGGACCATATTTTGTTTCTTAGATCCCAATTCATTGAAAATCATGTGCAAAGGACTTTGAAGTCCTCCATTACATGATCTTTGAATTGAAGACTTATTTGTCCTAAATACTCTCCAAATTCCTATATGATCAATCTTTAAACCTCTTGAGGTTTTGACAAGTTTCCTGAGTCCAAACCTATCAATATATAAGACCTTTTTTGACTTTAGGAGGCTAGGACTTATGATCCACAATGTGGCCATTTAATCTTTGTTGTAGGTTCCTTATACATACTCAATTTCAACTCAACTATTTTGTTAGTTGTTTTTTCATTTCAAATAATTATGTTGCAACAAACTAATATACTTGTGGTTTGATTTGAATTGTGCAGTTGGATTTTTATACAAGGTTTAAAATAGAACATCCAAAGGTGTATGTTGGATTCATTGCATTCAAGAAGTTAAAACCTTACTTTGTAAGGAAATCGTGAGACTTCAATTCTTGTTGTTGTAAGTACCATGAAGAGATGTTAGAGATCAAGGTTGGCTTCAATAATATGTGAGTAATGCAGGTGCATGTTGGTTCATCCAATCAACCTTGCTCTTGTGGATTTTATAATGTGTGTTTGAATCCCTCTAAAGGATGTGTTTTGGGTACCAAGGTGATTTGTTGAGCTCACCATCATGTTTATAGACGGATTTCAAAGTTGTGGGGATTATTTTTATGTCCAAAGACTAAGCTTGATGATCCATTTCATAAGCTAGAGTGTGTGCGAAGTGAATGTCCATCATGTGGTTTTCATAGACTCCTAATTTGTGATAAAGAATTGGACACAAGTAATGATAGTGTTGTTGAGTGACATAGATTCGAAAAGGAAGACAAAGACTAGAGACCAAAAAGAAGTACTCAAGCTAGAGATGAAGACGAAAAATCCTAGGGAATTTCTTGCTTATGCTACTTCTAAGTTTCAAGAGTTCATATTGCACCAACATGTACAACACAATGGCAGGATAAGGCTTATAAAACCTCCCTTGAAAAGTTGAAAGAAGATGAGACTTTATCTTTGATAGATTTTGTTAAGAATTTTAGTTTCATTTCTCAAAATGAAATTTAATCTATGCATTGGTTCAACTTCCAAATGTCTATTCTTGTGCAGATCACCTATACTATCAACCTATACCACAAGCCTCAAAACCCAAAAAATAAATGTGTATTGACATAATACCATTATTATTGCTCAGATGACCAAAAACACAATAACTTGTTTGTGCAAAAGTGTTTTAGTTTGCATTAGGGATACTTGACAAGACGAGGTGTTTTTCCAAAAAGCCACATAGTTTGGAGCAATGGTTGTGTAAGCAAATTCAAGGGAGCTAGAAGTTGGTTTCATGTGGTTAGGTATTCAAGTTTGATTATGTGCCCACAACTACCAATGGGATGTGCTATGGAGTGGCATTATTGGGGGACTAGCCATGGAAAAGGCCCCCATGATGGTGTTGGTGCCTACCTCAAACAAGCCATAAAAAAGGAGTAGCTCAAAAGCAATGGAGCCATCTTGCAAAATACACATGATGTTGTTGTGTTTCTAAACACAACAATAAACTTACCACGTGCTACATATGATTTTGCCATATTACAAGTTAGGACTTTGTGGGAAATCAAGGTGGGTGATGTTGATAGGGAACATTTCTTTTGATGCTAGGACTATTCTTGGATCTAGGATTATGCATTCCATCTGTTTTGTTAGCAATACTCAAAATGTATTATTACATGTGAAAGATTATTATTATTTTTGCCCTCATTGCCAAATGGGGCACCCGGACATTCACTAGAAGAAAAATTGTCTTTTGCAACTTGTCTTATGAAATTAAAAAATCTTACATGCAACTATTTTGGAGTTGCATGCAACATGTGCAGTTGCATGCGACATGTTTTAGTTGCATAAGACAAGTTGCAAAAGACAATTTTTTTACTAGTGATTGTTTGTTGGAAAACTATGTATCTACTTGGAAGCTTATCACTCTAGAACCATGCCTCTCCACTAATGGCTTTTGAATTATAGGTAGGAGATAATTTTCATGTGAAGGTAGAACTAGGCAATGTAGAAGGTGCATAATTTTATCTTCTCAAGTGTGTTCATACTCTACATATTGTGGAACAAGATGAAGGTCTTGATGGTTATGGCCAAAGTGTGGAGGCAAGGAATGAAATAGTCATTGGTCTATATTACAAGCAACAAGGAAAAAAAGGACTTATTTTGTGCTAGAGAAGGAAAAAGGACATGCCTACATTTATTCCCATCACGTAGTGGCATCAAAGTTTCCAGTAGTGTAAAAAATATATCATCAAAAAGGTGGTGTTATTGTTTATAATGTACTTGATAACATGTATGAACAAATTCAGCGTATTATGGATGAGTATAGCTCAATTGAAGACAATAGTGAAGATCATGATAGTGAGGATGAGTGAACATTGAATCATACAAGCCTAACATGGTTGTGAACATGGTGTTAATTGGTTGTTCAATTCAAGTAGATTTTGTTTGAAGGTGACATATTGCATAGGGGTTGAGGTATTCTTTAGGTTGTGTTATTTTCCCCCAAGATTGTTTTAATTTTTAACACAACATATTGGCTCTATTTCTATAGAATTGTAGGTGGGTGCTTCAACCTTTAATGTTCAAAAAATAGTGGCAAGAAGTGTTTGGCTTCTTTTTATTTTCATTCATTTTTTTTTTATAGTATGCACTCAACTTTCTCTTGGATTGGATTGGACATGAGATTCAAAATTTCATGTTTCTTTTCTTTCTTGTTGTTTATCATTTGTGTGTATGTGAGGGAAAACATAAGAGGTGGCTCTGTGGTGTATCTGAAGAAAGCACTTATATGATTGGAATTGTCCCTTTGTCACTAGATCAAATCACAATGTGTGAGGTAGACCCTTAGGTCTACATGGTCAATGTTTTGCATACTCCACCTCTTGTAGTTTTACAACATGTTGACAAGTAATGAAACACCATTAATGTCATTATTTTGTTGTCCATTTTTGAAAGTTTGAACACGTTTCCACATGTATATGTTCCATCCATACATGTACATATGGATAAGCACTAATGCCACCAAGTTGTGCACCCATCAAACCATGCACACCACATGAAAGGAACATTCAAACTATCTATTAGCATGCACCTTTGTTAAATGAAAATGTTATCATAAATAATACATTTGGTGATTATATCTCAGTAAATTAGTTGGTAGAAAGGATAAATGAGAAGGCAATAAGATAATGCCTGAAAGTTGGAAATGGTATGCAAATAAGTCAAATATTTCAACTTTTTGTAGTCCCCATCTATAGCCAAATGTTAAGATTAGCATTGAAATGAACACCGAGTGAAAAACCTTGCATAAGATAAAGATGGAACTAAAATTTAGAGCTCATAATTGTACATTAGAAGTCTATAAATGATTTCAATGAGTTTCAAATTTTGAGTAAGTAATAAGACCATAACACAACATGGGAGGCTTTGATGTTTCTTACTTGTGAATGTATGAACCCCTTATGCACTGACAAGAACAATTTCTACACTTAGATTTGGTTCTTTAAGGTGAAAAAAATGCCTCCATACAAAACCACTAAAAATGTGAATCCATGTTCCACCATGGAAATGATTTTGAGCATACTTAGTAAATATGTTAAATTGTGAAGGGTTGTTTAGTGAATTGGTTTTAATGTTGCCGTGGCTGATTGCTAATTACTTGAAATGAAATGATTTGCAAATGTGACCTTTGTACCTTCCCCATAAGTTGATTTCACTTGCCATATCCAAGCAAATTGTATATTTTTAGAAGTCCACATTTATTTTTAGTTCATTCATCATATAGTTTTCAAATTTTCTTTCTAATTAGAGATTAAGGAGTTGACCAATTCAAACCAATCTTTATATCAATTGTCTCAACAATTGTAGAATTGACCTTGCAGATCAAGAACAAAAGTTGTCAACCTTCATAAAGGAATTGATGTAAACATAATCCACATGATGCATATAGCTTTGAGCTACAAACAAATTAGTGACCTACACCAAACCCTACTAACTATTATATGAAAATAGCACTAGACCACTTCAAAGTAGTTGAAACACTCATAATTAAGAAACAAATTTCATTACAAGTATTGTAAAAAAAAGCTATGAAAAACACATCATCCATTTTAAGAAATTCATCCTACAAGGTTTGCAACACAAGAATAAAACTTTAAGAAAGGCAAGTAATTAGTTAAAATGTAGACATTATCACTATCACAAATCATGTTTTTTTAAGAGGTTCATTTTTTATTGCTCCCATGAATTTAGACTAGATAGATTGTGTCATTTGACATTGTAATTTATCTATTTGAAAGGCAATAACCATTTGGGGGTTCAAGATGATTTGATCAAAGGCCAAGGGTTTGAATGACACACGTATTTATTGATTGATCAACTTGACTATAACAGTTTATTTGATTAGATACACATAGTTAAGTTGTATAACTTTAGTCAAAATGGCCAATGGTCTTTAGTCAAATTAAATAATTAATTAACATGGCCAATGATTTTTAATCAAAATGACCAATGGTCTTTAATCAAGTTGAACATTTAATCAAAATAGCTAATGATTTTTAATCAAATACAACATGGTCTACTACCCTATATATCTACTTCTTATTTACTCATCCACCTATTTATTTAACTGGTTTCTTATCTACTTGTACTTTTTCACTTATTTACTTACAAACCTACGTACATACCTACCCACCTACCTACATATTATTTACCTACCTATCCAACCATTTATCTACCTTATTTTAGCCGTTACATGTAACCATTAGGTTTAGCCATTATGTTTAACCACTAGATTTAACCATTAGATTTACTCAAAAATTTGGAAAATTTTAGCCATTACATTTAATTTAAATTTAACCATTAGGTTTAGCCATGATGCTTAACCACTAGATTTGGCATTAGGTTTAGACTAAGTTGAATCATTAAATATGGCCATGAAGTATAGCCTAAGTTTAGCCATTAGATTTATCAACTAGGTTTAACCACCATGTTTAGCCACTATATTTAATCATTAGATTTAACCAAAGTTCGACCATTATGTTTAGCCATTATTTTAATTCACCAAGTTAGCCATTATTTTTAAGTCATTAAGTTTAACCACTAGGTTTAGCCATTATCTTAAGTCATTAAATTTAGCCATTATGTTTAACCATTATTTTTAATCATTAAGTTTAACCACTAGGTTTAACCATTATTTTAAATCATTAATTAAGTTTAGCCATTAGGTTTAGCCATTATTTAAAGTCATTAAATTTATCCATTAGGTTTAGCCATTACTTTAGGTCACTAAGTTTAGCCATTAGGTTTAACCATTATTTTAAATCACTAAGTTTAACCATTAAGTTTAATCATTATTTTAAATCACTAAGTTTAGCCATTACTTTAAGTCATTAGGTTTAACCATTATGTTTAACCATTGCTTTAAGTCATTAAATTAAGTCATTAATTTTAAATCACTACGTTTAGCCATTATGTTTGGCCATTATTTTAAGTCATTAAGTTTAGCCATTAAATTTTGTTATTAAATTAAGTCATTAAGTTTAACTATTAGGTTTAACCATTATGTTTAGCCATTACATTAAGTCATTAGGTTTAACCATTATGTTAAGCCATTAATTTTAAATCGCCAAGTTTAGTCAAAGTCATTAGGTTTAACCGTTACTTTAAATCACTAAGTTTAGCCACTAGGTTTAGTAATTATGTTTAACTATTATTCTAAATCACTAAGTTTAACGATTAGATTTAGCCAAGTCATTAAGTTTAACCATTAGGTTTAGCCATATTTTAAATCACTAAGTTTAGACATTAAATTTAACCATTATTTTAAATCATTAAATATGGATCTTAGGTATAACCACTAGTTATCACCTAGGTTTTGCCATTATGTTTAATGATGTGAAACAAACATATGAAATAAAAAACTAGATAAAAGTTGAATACTTTTGATGGTGTAGTCTATTAGTAAGGACTTGGTTTATCATTGTGAAGGTTTGGGGTTCAATTCCTTGTACTTACAACCTATGTGCATGCACTACTAGGAGATGTGACCAAGTTCACCTTGTATTTCACTAGGATTTTGAGTGAACTAGGACAGATTCACTATATGAAATCATGGTAAAACATGTTAACCCTGTAGTGAACGGGGACC
>Ga0116231_10000499_pt1 | contig 68870 bp, 56 predicted proteins | sample S1TSphgellanicum_2_FD_89695 | JGI IMG/M metagenome (GOLD analysis project Ga0116231, IMG submission 89695) | Host-associated microbial communities from peat moss isolated from Minnesota, USA - S1T2_Fd - Sphagnum magellanicum MG | ecosystem: Host-associated > Plants > Peat moss > Unclassified...
AAAGAGGCGAGGTCACAGGCTGCGGCCTAGTGAAAGAGGCACGGCGGCAAAGTGGCGAAGTGGTGTGTGACGGGAGCGCGCACACGCACGAAGAGCGTGTTTGGTAGGAGAGAGAGAGTTTGTCGGGGGCGTCGCCTGATTCTTCACTCTTGCGGACTGTCGTCGGCGATCGAAGGAAGGGAGTCTGACTGACGGCATTTTTGGCGCAGAGGAGAGAGAGAGAGAGAGAGAGAGATGACGAGGGTCGCATTGAAGACCAAGTACGAGTCGGAGCCGGAGGCGGGATCCGGAACTCTTACAGTGGGCGCAGGAGAGCTCAAACTCAAGGCATCGTGCTCAGATTGAACTTTCCTTAATGGAGTCAGCAGCCTGCGCGGCATCTCCTTGGGCATTGAGAAGCCTGGCGCGTTCCTCATTGACTACGATCTCCATCAACAGGTTTGGCACTGTCTTCTCCATCCTCTTGCGTGCTCCATCCGCCTCCTGTCTTTTTGTTTCCATATTGCATTTCCGTTGTATCGTGAATCCGTGTGTGTGTGTGTGTGTGTTCCTCTTGAAATTTGTGCGGCCAGTATAGCTGTCCTCTTGATCTCCTGCCTTATTCTCAACGGATCCATAGTTGATGGGCATCATTGGATAGATATATACCTGGAACGTGGTACCGCATCTCCAGCATGTCAATCGAATTTTGAAATATCGTTTTGTCAATTTTGTTTATCGGTGCAGTGGAATAGATATTGCAATACAAGTCAGTTCCAAGAATGTGATGTCAAACGTGCTTGATCTAGATGGACGTCGTTGACAGGAATCCTCGAGCAACCGGAATATCAATACTCTGATGTCCACTTGCTCTCATCATCCCATGGATCCAGTTCCAGTAGGGGGATGATCGGAAGTACCAACAAAATTGTTTTGGTTATCAATGCATGCCTGCTCCGAGGTTTTTCTGTACAGGTTTTGGCAGGCCTTATCAACCAGCAGCTAAAACCGGTCTATTATGCACTTATCAAGTTTCAGACCTTTAATCTCCAAAATGAGAATAGTGAAGACAATGCTGACATGAGAAAGGCACACAAGACCTGTTTTTGGAGAAGTTTGAGAGTCATACTTCTTGCTTTTGAGCTTTGAGATCCTTAAGACGTGATAAATCGCCATGCAAGTCATATGTTGTTTCTGTTTGGGATGTATGGTAGAGATAATGTTCAGCCATGCAAGTCGCAAGTTGTTTCTGGGTGGGATATATGTTAGAGGTAATTTTCAGCCATGCAAGTCATGGGTTGTTCTGTGTGGGATGTATGGTAGAGGTTGGCTTTTTCAACTAATATCGATTCAGAAGTTGTAAGGCGACAATAATTGGAGCTTTGTATCAGGATTTCTTGTCCCTGACCAACAAAACAATTAGAAATCACCAGGGACGAGCAGAGTTCAATCATACAAATCATCTGTCATGTGTCCTCAGGACAGGAATTCATTCTTTTCAACTGAAATTGCAAAGCGGGAGACACTCAGGCTGAAAGAGAATAAGTTTCCTTGTCCTCTAGACTAAATTGGGGGCTGAATTGTAAACCACAGGTTTATGACTGTCTGATACTTGTGTTGACAGTTTCTTAGAGTGGATTACTGTAGAGCAGCCATGTTGGTTTGATTGTTTAGAACGTCCAATTTCCTTTCCTAATTGATAAAAATAGTCTCATGATGATGAGATTTTGCTCAAGTTGATGTTGCCATTTGCTTACAGAGGATATTCCTGGTTTTCCTAGTACATGTCCAAGTCCAATTGCAGGAGCTGAATGGTGGAGACAATGATGGCTGCAGGCTGCCAGGTTTCAGTTCATGACAGGAGCAACCATGGCTGGCAAGTTGGTGAAACTTACCTACATTCATCCTCAGAAGTGTAATGCCACTTTGTTGGAAGCAACTTTGGCCCTGGATTCCCGCAACAAGGTGACTGCCAAATACAGTTTTGCATCAGAACATGGGCATGTAAAATACACATATCTGCATGGCTGTGGTACCACATTGGAGCCTTCTTATGATTTCCAAAGTCAGAGCTGGCACTTTGGCATTGGACATAAGTTTGGTAAGCATGATCATGCAAAAGCTGTTTATGATGGCCACAACAAGAATTTGGGCTTGGAATGGACTCAGGAATCAAAGGAATACGGTCACTTCAAGGTATGAGTAACTCTGTGCCTTCCCCTTCCTATTTCTGAAGCACTAGGCTGAATAAACTGGATTGCGAACGATACTGTCCTTCCGGCCTCTGAAAGGTTTCTTATCATCATTGGTTAAGCATTGTTGGCTTCTATTACATCCTTCCTTGTTTTCTTCTACCCCCTGTTTGACCATGAGAGTAATGTTCTCTGTATTGTGCACACAGTAGAAAGTTGCATCAAAGATTTTCGAACATCTCTTTTACTCACCTTCCAATCTAGTCTTCATAGTTGCTCCTCATTACCAGCCATTTCTGTACCTTTCTACCAATATAGGTACAGTTGTAGTGTTAAGGAAGCTTGTGTAAGTTGATTCAAGCTCTCAGACTCTTTCCATTCCTCAAAAAGTACTACACTTGTAACGCTTAAACCGGTATTCAGTCTCTGGATGGTGTTGAAAGATTGAAAAAAGTTTGCAAACATCAGGCATACATAGAACACCAGCATGTTTGGTCTAGGATAGAACAATAAACTGGAGTGTTCTCAAGCTTGTGTTTTGTTGTTGCACATGAGCAGGTGACAGCCACAGTCCCTGTAAAAGATTACAAGCTTGCAAAGATGGTGGCTGAGAAAACCTGGAGTGTTGATATTTAGCATAGCATTGAGGATGTCCGTAACCAATCTCTACCTAGTGTACATACATGCTGCCTTTAGAAATGATTCAATATTTTTGTGATGTATCTTTCTTGCTTATTTACCAGATAACTGAGAGGAGACGGTATGCTGGAAAGCCAGGTCAATTCATTTACCATCATTTAAAAGAGCTATTCAATCAAGTTTTTTCCTCTATAGAGGACAGCCAAAACTGTTCTTGAAAATGTAAGTCAAAAAGCGGGGATACCTAGTGAGGGTGGTCGAATGAGCCAACCCTTTAAGAAAGATATTAGAATACATCTAATTAGTAATGTTCATTGCCTCATCCAAAACTGCAGGTGATGCCTCAGATACAATACTTCTACAAAGAGTTTAATCCACCCAAGCAGTTCATTCTCATAATGTCAAAGAAACAAGGCATAGATTGCTAAAATTAACTTCTGCCTATCAGTATATTGTTCTCAGGGTTGCAGTCTGCTTGAAGTATGGTACCGACTATTCCTTATTGGCAATGAATACATTGGGAGTGACACTAATGCAGTGTCTGCCTGGCATGTATGTTTTGCACATGAGGGATTGCTCACATGCAAATCTCTTGTTGAATTTCTGATAAGCAAGTGTGGTTAAAACTGTCTAACCCTGTCTACACAGAATTTGTTGCTGAACAGTCAACTTACGCAAACTGTATCCAAAAACAGAATTGTCCTCCCCCACATACAAGCCGACTTCAGCTATTTTCCATTGATGGTGAAATGGCTGAAGTCAGCTCCAAGTGAGACACACGGACAGAACCTATTAGGCGTTCTGGTAGCTCATCCATAGAATTACCCTGCAACACACAAGAAAATCCAAGGAACTCTGTGACAGGAAACCCTAGAACCACAACAGGAAGATATCAAAGGATCAAAAAGTGCTTCCTTTGATATTTGCAGTCTTGATCAATTCATCTGATGTTAGCTTATCCAAAACCTGCAGCCTGGATTTTAGCATATAATCTATAGATTCACAAACAATTTCTTTTAGTCAGGATATTCCCCAATTGCTGAAAAACTGTCCAAAATGTCCAAGGTCTTTTAGGATCAAAAAGTGTACTTCCCTTGATATTTGCAGTCTTGATTCCAGAGTTGCTTTTAGGATGATAACCATGTGTGGAGGTGAGAACATGGGACATACCTGAACTAGAAAGGCCATGTCAACAACTAATGATGTAATGACACCAAACACAAGCCCTAGCACTCCATTGGCCACTGTTGATGATCCAATATCAATATCAACCTGCCCAAACAGTATTCCCATCAATTCATGGACCAGTCTTTCAAGCTTCTGCATATGTGAACTTTATGTGAGCTTTTACACCTTGAAATTACATGTCTGCAATGACAAAGTGAGACTCAAATACCTCAAGGTACTTTGGCCCTCGATGGTAAGTGCAATCTACAGCTTTGCCAAGAATACAAGGAGTTGAGCCCACACTCTGCCTCACAATCCACGACCCCTGAAGAAAGATACAGACAACAGTGTTAAAACTGGAATTGGAGTAGGTGGTGCCTGAGAGCTATATTTGCATGAGAATTATATTGAGAAGGGCAGTGAATTACCTTGGGGACTGAAGGGATAAGTTTGAAGCGACTATTTCGAAAGTTATCATCCCCATCGACAAAACGCTGCAGCAAAGATCCTAGCTGAGGAGCATTGGGTGCCACAAAATAGAACACCATGCTGTAATGACTTGTTGCTGGCACCTGTGAACCACATCATAATGAAAGAGCAACAGAACACTTCAACTGTAGAAAATAACAGTGAGCACATGAACAGTCTTCTGTCTCTATTGTTACCCAACCTGAGTGGATACACAAACCTCTCATACACAGCCAAAAAGCCTACCAAAAGCATACTGTCCTAAGATCTTGCACAAATAGACCACAATCTGTCTGAAAAAAAATGCAAAAGTCAGTCTACCTGCACATTGAATGCCAGAGTAAAGAAACCCCTCTCTGCAGCAACCTGTAGCAAACCAAGGCCTGCTTAAAAATGAAGCCATAGAGACAAGCACAGAACAAAAAAGGAAAACATCATTCTCCACAAGCATACCAACACCAGTAAGACCACCAATCATGGTTGTGAATACACTTCACTACCTTTGCCTGATGAAAAACTTAAAGAAACAATGCCATACATGTGACATACCTGTGCCACACAGTCTTTGCGCCTCGCCACATGATCAATCCGGTTACTGTCTTTAAACCAATCAACTGCCACAAGCTGCATCAATGGTTCCCCTGCAGGAGTCTGACATTCAATACCCACAGACATTAGGCACCCAATGCCCCCTTGTGATGAGCCCCACAACAACTGAGCACATCAAGGTACATGAGACAACATACATGTCTGGTAATGAAAAGGGATAAGATTGATGGAACTAACTTTTGATTTGTCAACCAGGAATCGCTTGCTTCTGACGCGAAAACTGTTGTTCTCAGGGATGCTCCAGCAGTTCTTACCAGTATCATGGGCACCTTTGCTTAATGAACCTGAAAACAATGATAAGTTGATAGCCTCCTCAGTAATGGCAGTACTCATTGCATGAAATCCTGCATATGGAGCACATACAACAAAGTTCAGAGATACCAGCATCCAAGATTCCAGAACAGGGAAGCAAGTAGAAAACTAGATGAACACAGCTCTCAAAAGACAATGACCAGCACCTATGAACAAGTGTTGTGTGTGAGCCTTCAACAGTCCAGTTGGTGAGTCCCTAATCTATTGATCATAGAGCCAGCTGTGACCATTCACTCTTCACTTAGTCATTGGAAGGCTTCATTTACCATCAGCAGGTTGTTACGAAAGGTCCAAGAATACAACAACATTTGGATAGAAACCAAAAGTTAAGGAGAAGGAGAAAGCAGCACCACTAGAGAACAGTTTTAAGAGGGGCATTTTGCCATAACCTGGCAAGCCTGCACTCTTCACCCGATGCACAGTCTGTCAACCCACACCCAGAGACCAACCTGTAAACACCACAATTTTTCACCACCACCATGAAGGACAACATTTGTTTGAGCATGCATGAGGCCACACCTTGGAATCAGAAAGAGAGTGGAAGACAACATCCTCATCATCTGACTCTTCCAAGCCTAAGTGGCGCACAGCAAGTATGTTGTCAAGTGAAGTGCTTGGCTGGAGCCCTGTCTGTCGTTTTCTGAGCTTCTTCCCAGGTAATGTTTCTGAGTCCATTTTGACTATCCTTTGACCAGGTGAGGAAACCTGCTCTACATCCCTTTGAGCAAACCACTCCCGAAGTCCTGCATGTTACATCCTTTTGATGAGCCATTTGCAATACAACTTTTCCAACTCAATAAAATTTTCCTTGTTGACATGGTACATAAGGATTACTTAGCTGTAGAGCACAGAACGTACTATGTCTAACACATGTCTCTTGGAGCAGAAATAATTCAATTTGTAAAAGTATGTGAAAAGTTCTACACATCTTTGCAAAATACTTTAGAAACATTCAGCAATTCATGTGCTCTCTTATACTCTTGCATAAGTACCATAGAAGTCAGCAGTATCTTCCCCATTTCCACATACATGGGATTATTATTGATGGCTAGCAAGAGGACTCATGATGTTAACCTCGAGTCCTATTTGCACCATATCCACCATGCACGTTCTTCCTTTACCCAGTTCAATCTATTCTTGTTTCTCTTCACTTGCATACTGTTTTCCTGCTCTTCCTCTCCCCACATAGCCACCCTGGTATGCATGCTAGCCTATTAACCAGATCTCACAGTGATTTAAAGCCAAAAACTGAGGCAGCTTACCAGCAACACTATTGAGCATTTGGGTCACAGTGCTGCGGTGACACAAAGGAATATAGTTTGCACCCCAACCCCTTAAATCAATCTGCACCAAGTGCTCCACTCGTGCTCGCACTTGTAATGCTCCACGCTGCTTGAGGGGAGTAATGGTAAAGCCCCCATCTACACAGCACATACCCTCACATACATGGAACTTCTTTCATTGCCAATAGTGACTACCAGAGACAAAGATAGTAGCAGATATTCACTTCTGGCATGATTGACTATCAAGCCAAATCAATCGAGTTTAAAGAGCTAGGCTGCACGTTCTTACAGCATGGCTACCCCAATTCAAAATGAACTCAAGTTCCTCATGTCTCATCCTCATGTACATAAATTCTGGCAGAGTTACATGGCAGCAACACAGACTTAACAAGCACCTCAATACCATCATATTATGTGTTTGTGATCCAAGCAACTTCCAACCAATAAAATGTCTTGTACCAGAGACCTTAAGAAAAGCAGGTGCAGTACACAAGAAAACAAGCTTACTTTCAAGATGTGCACGGACACAACCAGGAAGAGGGGGGCAGCTTGGGTGCTCCTGTGAGCGAAACAGTATAACTGGAGACAGAAGAGCCACAAGTGAGGACACATTGACCATACACAACAGCAGCAATATTCAGGAAAAGGACAAGAAAGAGACAACAGGTTGACAAAACAACATTGCTTATTCAAAGTAGCTCCGAACATATGTACCATAGCTTCCATCATCATTGCGACGCCAATAACGAACATAGCAAAGGTCACGAGGCCACAAAACCCTGAAATGCACAACAGACTTTGATCTTGAGACATGGAGCTACCTCATGTCACCTCATGTTCCCTAAGGAGTTGCAATGAAGATTCACAACTAACAATTACTTCAAATGCTATCAGAATAGATACGGTGACATACTATCATGCTACAAATATCACTCAAGGGTGCAATTTGAAACATGGACAATCCAATAAAGGAAAGACAAGCATCTCACTAACTCACACGTGAAACCAGTCTAACTGAAGGCAGTGATGAAGAATCGCAGTATGACCATCCACCTCCTGCACCATGCTGCCATGATGAAAGCTGCAGTCCCATCTGCCATTCAAGCACCAATAGCTCTGTGAGCAACTCAATGCAAAACACAAGTCAACCTGTGAGACATTGAAGGAAATGGGAGAGGGAAGCAGCTTACTCATAACGGGTTTCATCCATGCCCATAATAAGCTCAAATATGTGTGCACAGGTTGCCTCTATCACACCTACAACCTTCATTGCCCTGATCTGGCTCTGTGCCTGAAACCACAGACACTAATCTCATCAAAATCCTATCTCATCTCAACTCACCAAGCTCTTTCTCATGGGCATGTGTAAACATCCTTCAAGTTGTAGCACAGTTCCTTGTTACAAATAAAACAGCAATTTATGAAGACTTGAGCCACATACATTGTTGTCAACATCTGGAACCTCCTCAAAAAACCGCAGCCCTGCACCCCAATCACATGAACCTCAACTCCAAAACAAGCCAACATCTGATGTATCCATTGGCATTGAATAGAAAACTGTCCCATTGTAGAGCACCACCCATGTTCATGAAGGCAAGAAAGGAGGCACAGCCTTGCCATTTTGGCACCGGACCAAGTGCCAGTGTCTTCTGCTGGCTGCAGCAGCTTCAGCCTCTAAAGGGCCCCACCTTGGCTCCACCCCTCCACTCCAGTCATCTAGAGACCCTGAAGGACCTTGCATTGCAGGCAAAGTGAAAATCAGCAATCACACTGCTTTCTACCTAGTCCAGTATGCCACACTCTTTCATGAATTTGAGTCTTGTCACTAGGTGGCAAATAAAAACCATGCATCTTCATACTTACCATTTGGCTTCCTTGGAACACTGATTTGATCCTTGTCCTCATCCTCCTCCACTTGTGACTTCCCACTTTGTCCTCTTGAGTAACAAATACACATAGAAAAGGACCTTTAAAATTCATTCCACTTGTAGCTATACGCTGGTTGGCACTAATCTCAGCAAACTCAACAGTTGACAATAGGAGAAGACAGATGAATGAAGAGAAGGACCACAGGTTAAAACACATACGGGCTTTCACGACCAGATGATGAAGCAGTCCGCTCAGGCTCTACACATTCTTTATGTTCAAGAGGAATGAGCATGTTCCCTGCACTTGTGTGTTGATTTTGATACTGAAGTCAAGACAATTTCTTTCATTAGGTCTTTGCAATACTACCTGTGCTTAGTGCTCTAAGAGGATTCAGCTGAGAGTTTGAGAATCTTAACCAAAAAAGCAGCCCTTTCCCAGAGAGCCATGATGAAGCCAAATCCAGAACAGCACCAACATCAGGACTGCCCAGAATAAGCTAATACCATTAGCAAGCCCTCAGACAAGATCATCGACTTCTCAACCTCCCTGCATAAGTTGCAACCTTCAGAGCAAAAAAGAAAGACAGAAGTAGCCTATATCCACCTAATGATGAACAATTCAAGTCTTTGATGAATGGATTGCCAGCAATGGAGCAATCATTATTACCTGGTCAATCACATATTCTAGAGCTTCTTTCCATGCGCATGCCTCCTGAATATTCAGTGCTCCCATCTGTACATAACAAAGAACCTATAAATGGCATGGACAGGAGTTCTCTGGAGACAACTCAACATAACTTGCCATGCTGATGAAGATGGATGTACACACAAAGAAAAGAGAAGCTGCTCCGATTTATGATCTTTATCTTTGATCCAAAGGACCCAAAGCCCAAGGATACTTCCCAGCAAGTCTCTTACTGTGTGATGAAAAGAGCATCAACAAGAATTGAGAGAAAAGAAGTACTGTAATACGGTGGGAACGGTCTTTCTTGCTGTAAACTGATAACATATACACAGCCTGCATCACAGTGAGAAAAGGTAAATAACAGAAATCAGTACCCACATGGAGGTGCCACACAGAAAATGCTGTTCTTATTTTGTGCATACTCCTGCCATAAGATACAGTCTGTTGACAACTCGTAACCAGGACCAAGTAATCTCTGCAGATCATTGCATCAGCATCAACCAATCCAGTTACATAAGTGTCATTTTTGGTCTGCAAGTCTGCTGTACTGCTGATTGGTTTCAGAAATAGAGCCTTGTAGAGTCCAGCAATTTTTATCCACAGGTCTGGCTGCCTCTGATGACCAAGTGCCCAAGCCATTTATGCAAAGAATAAAGCCAGAGGAGAAAGTACCACTAACAATGTTGAAGTCATGGTGCATCCTGCATTACAGGATTAGTCTAATGCATTGCATTCATACTGTGCCATTTGGTACATATGCAGAAGATCAGATGGACCCTTGTCAGTCAACTATACTGTGAGATACTACTGCCAAGTATCATTATCTACTGGTACTGAAAGGTGAGCTGAAACCCTGAACACATGATATTGACAGTCATACTTGCCAGATTTATTTGAGGCTTTACACAATAACACTACTAATGAGAGGACAATTCAATCCAAAAGAAGAGCTGAAATGGCACATGAGACATGTTTGGACAGCACAAAACAGCAGGATTTTTCAACACACATGTCCATGGTGAGTTTCCAGCCCTCGATCATCCACTCTGCAATTTCCATCAATGGCAATTGACTTGAGAGGCACCTGCGCAAAAAGAATTCACATGTCATTGCCATCTCAGTTTGAAGTCTGCAAAGCTCAAATGTGTCTCAAATTTGACGATCTAAAATTTGCTTTCTGCTGGAATGATCTCACATCTGGGATCAAACGGCTGAACCTCAACCCTAATTCACAAAACCAGCAAAAGAGAGGAAGTTGACAGATCCGGGAACGCCACCAAAAGAGAAGACCTACGGTGCTGTACACTTGATGGATCATTGCGTACTACGAGGCCTCATGCGAAAAATGAAAATCCTTTAAACAACAACAATAACAAAGCGCGAGACTATAGCCGCACCTCTTGGTCAGACGGCTTGCGCTTGTAGTAAGCCAGCACCAGCGATTCGAGCACGAAGTACCGCTTGTGGAAGAAGGAGCGGCCGATCTTGCGTCGTCCATACCTTACCATCCATCCCTCCTTCTGAATCGTCCTCGTCATCCTTCTTCCCCTTCTTGATCTACTTCCCCCACGCCGTCCTTCCCCCCTTCTGCTTCTGCTGCTTCTCCTTCTTCTTCTCTGGCTTTCCGATCAAATGCACTCGCACGATCTCGTCCCGGCTTTTCCACTACCAACACCATTCTCCTGCCAACAACAAATCCTCGAACAACACCGGCATTTTCCTTGTCTGTTGCTCTAGAATAAACTGCGGATAGCTAAGAAATCTCCTCTTGCTTGCTTTGTTGTTCTTCTTCTCTCTTCTTGCCTGAGATATGTTTTCTTCTGTGCTTGGACGCAATTGCACAATCATCGGAAAATGCAGAGACCTAGAGAGGAAGAATATAATAATTCCATTCACGTGGTGCAGCAACTAAAATTGCTGCCACGAAGACGACGAAGACGACGACAGCAGCAGGAGCAGCAAAGCAGATGCGCCGCTGGTGGCACATCTCTCGCTCCCTCGCTCCTTCTATGATCCCCCGCCATCGCCAGCAAAACGCTGCAAAACACGAAACCAGAAACCAAAAACGCCAAATTCCCCCAAAAACACCCCACACAGAACGCCAAAAGCACTGCAAAACCTTTTTTTTGTTTTTTTTCGGGGGCTGGGCCAATGCACCTTGCCGCAGTAATAGCCTATATCCGCGCAGGTGTGTTGGCCTGTTATTTCGGATGTATTCGGATGAACATGACATTTCTCATCCACGTATTATATTTTAGGGTGTCGTTGATGTTTCTAGATGAACGTGATATTTATCATCTACATACTTTATGATGTCATTTATATTTCTAGATGAACGTGATATTTGTCATCCACATCCTTTACGATGTCATTGATGTTTCTGGATGAACATGATATTTGTCATCCACATATTTGGAGGGTGTCATTGATGTTTTTAGATGAACATGGTATTTGTCACCCTCAATATTTTAGGGTGTCATTGATGTTTCTAGATGAACATGATATCTGTCATCCCCATATGTTAGGGTGTCATTGATGTTTTTAGATCAAAATTATATTTGTCATCCACATATTTTAGGTGTCACTGATGTTTTTAGATTAACATTATTTTTGTCATCCACATTGTTTAGGTGCCATTGATGTTTTTAGATGAACAACATATTAATTTATCTATAATTAAATTTAGGTGTTATTGATGGCTTTTAGAATGTCCATCAAGTTGAGGTGATACTAATTATGTTTTTGGATGAATTTGATATTTGTCATCCACAAATTTTAGGCTGTCAATGATGTTTTTAGATGAACATCACATTAATTCTATGAATAAATTTAGGTGTTATTGATGGTTGTTAGATGAATATGATGTCTGTCATCCAGATGTTAAGGTGTTATGAATGATGTTTTTAGATGAAACATGATCTCTATCATCTTTACATTTGTCATTTGTGGTTTTTAGAACATGATATTTGTCATCCAGATCTTTGAGTTGTTATATGGATGATGTTTTTAGATGGAAATGATATTCATCATCCCAGACATTTGAGGTGTTATGAATGATATTTGAGATGAACTTGATATCTATCATCCAAATATTTGAGATGTTATGAATGATGTTTTTAGATGGATATGAATTTTCATCGTCCAGATATTTGAGGTATTATGAATGACATTTTTAGACTAACATGATATTCATCATCCAGATATTTGAGGTGATATTTGGAATGGTAACTTGCCACCTGACCATAATTAAGAAGGTTGGCAATTGTGTAGAGTAGTGGGTGTGTAGACTTTGATCGGTAAGCGTATATGCATACATATAAACTAGGTATTTGCATCTCCAGCGGTGCTGAGTATGTGATCCTGAAGAGTAAAAATTGGATGAAGAAAAGTCAAAACATGGCGGTTTGGGTCAGGAAAATAGTTTGGCTCAGCATAATTATACACTTTGTGGTGGCTGGTTAAAAGGCCACCTGCCGAAAACAATAACAAAGTAATGATTTGACTGCTGCTCAGTGTCTCTGATTGGCCCATCATAATGATTTGTCCAGGTGGTTTGCTATTAGTAGTCTCCCATCTATTTGCTGTCCCAGTTTCAGTTTTATGTGTTGGGTTGCAAAAAAATAAATAACTAAATTTGCATGTGAAAATATATTTTGCAGGGCCACATACCTCACACCGCTGGAGATGCTCCAAGTTGACATTATATATATGCACAAATGTTGCAGGAAAAAAAAATGATTTTTGTTCTTTTTGCCCCCTGGTCATTTATCACTTATAGATTTACATTGCATGCATGATAAAACATTACAATTATTCAGCATGAAAGCTCTATGGAAAGTGAATAATAAATAAACAATTGAATCCTTTGAAATGGATTTTCCAATATCTAAATGCATAAAGGTTAGTTTTCAAACTTACAACAAAATTCATGCATATTAACCACCATTTAGTGATGAGTAACAATAAGTGAATATCTGAACATAATGTACATACCAAAAATGTCTCACATATCTCCTTTACATTCAAGTGATTTATATTAATTAGTTGTGAGGATACCTAAGGTTTGTTATAAAAAAATTTGGTGATGGCTTCTTTGAATGGCCCATGACCCATGACAACAAATCCACAATTTGCACTCACAATATAAAGAAATAATAATCCTCCCCAATGTCATTTGGTTTGTATATTTAGTTCACAAGAGGAGAACTTGGGAACAACTTGGAGAACACTTGGGAGATTGGGGAACATGATGGGAACTTGCTCAGCACCAAATCTTTCTAGTTAGCTAAAAGTGGGCACCAATTTTCAAGCTTTGCACAACTAGTGCTTGTGGGGCTCTCTGCTTACAATACCCACTCTGATTGTGAGGGTGGGAGGTATATGAGATCTTACTACAAATTGTTTGATTTTCATGTTATCATGGGGACAAGATCTTTTTTCGCAGTTTCATGCTTAATATGCTCTTTTGGTTTTTTGCATTATGCAATACCAAAGTCATCTTCCCAAATTTGAAGATGTTCTGGATGCAATTGCAGATCGTCTTCCACCAAAGCATGAAATGGAGCCTGAGTAGTGTCAAACACACCACAACCAACCATAAAGCTCACACTGGTTTTCATGTTCACTGAGCTAGGCCAATTCGTACAAATTCTTTTCCCATTTTGTAACACAAATGTCAACTTTCAGCTAAGGAATTTGTGACAACACCTCTTCTTCCTTCCAATGTGTGCTACAATTCAATTGTAATGCGGATCAACAAGCCTAGAAATAGCACTAGAACACTGGTTGGAAGAAGAGCTGTTGTTGTTTGAAAGAAAAAGAAAACTGAACAAAAGTGGGTGCAATGGAAAACAGAAATTTCCCACCTGCATCAGCCTATCCATGAGTGCAACATGTCAATGCCTCTCCCATTGCAGAGACAAAGAACAACAAGCGTTGTGTATTGGCAGGTTGAAATAATGACTACATTACAACAGCTTTCCTTGCAGGATTGTCGCTAAACATTTCAGGCTGCTATCCCAAAAGCAGTGAAGTCCCAAATCTGGTTGAGTTGATTCTCAAATGACAAATCTTTGAAGCCTGCATATTTACCTCTCTACATGTCTCTGGCAATTTTTCCACAATTGTTTAAATGCTACCTAACTTGCAAGGATTTTTCCAGATTTTAAGCACTTGTAGATGCACAGAAGAATCATTAAAAAAAATTTAGCATAAAGCTATAGTTCCCATGGAGCTCACTGAGATTTGATGCTGAAACTCTGCTCTGAAGGTGGAGACCATCAATGTTCTGTGTGACAATGTGGTGCACAACTTCTGAGTTTGTTAGTGCTCACAAAGTTTCGTGGCTCAGTGTTGGCTGCAGCTGCTCTTGTTCAGCATCTCACAAAATTTCTAAATTTCCATACGAACACTTTCGCTTGCTCTCATTTTCATATGGTGGCTTTGATTCTTACTATCACAAAAGCATGAGCATGAGAAGGAGAATACATAGAAAATTCACGTTCAGCAGATGAACTCTTCAAAGCCTAAATTTTTTTGCATACAGAATAGAGGATTCTGCAATGAAAATCCTAAGAACTGCAAGTCAAAGTGAAAACATGTGAGACCTTAGTGAAATCTGGTTCTTCAACTTTCTGTACCTTGGCTTGCAATGTCCAGACTCCCAAGGGTCCTCTAAATTCAGGAATTCCTGCTGCAGTTGAAATTCCTGCCCCTGTGCCTACATAACCAGTCCACAGTCAAATGCCAATCTTCAATATCCAGTGATGCAGAACACAACCCATGTCAAAATAAATCTTGTTGAGATGCAGGAACTAATTTAGAAAGACAATTTCATCAAGGATAAGTACTGAAGAAGACTTTCCCCCCATCCCAGGTGTTTCTGCACATGGACACTATGTTCTGACATTCTGATATTTTCTGATTATCATTCTATAATGTGTTGGGCATCAAATTGCAAACCACATCTTGCCTCATATGTCCATGAAGAAAACAGAAACGGGGTCCTCAATTAGGGTTTCAGATTGTGTGCACACTGGCTAGGTACAGGCTAGAGGCTCTTTCAACTTTGAACAAAAATTCCATTTTCAGCTCAAAAAATGCCAAAATTCTTTCTCCAATTCTAGGCTTGAGACCCAAATTCGATTGAGGCTTCAACCCTAATTCTGACCTCCAAACCTGCAACCCTAAAAGTTGAGTTCAAATCCTAAAACAATCCCAGCTCCAGGTTTGAAAGATGATCCTCCTCCTCCTCTTCCTCCTCCTCCTCACAATTTACAAATGCAGGAATCTATCCACCCACAGTTGCAATGAAAATCCAATAAACAGCAGAAACTTGATAAAGGAAAAAAAGCAGGGGAGAATGAGGCTGGCTGCTTTGCTTTCTCTTGGAGAAGGCGGGGTGACTCCATTTCAGCATTTTACACACATCATCACCCATCATGTCCTCATGCAAAACATTTTAGGGTTCACCCAGCTACAATTCTCTCTCTCTCTCTCTCTCGGGGTTCTGGCATTCCAAATCTATGCTCTGATGCATCCATAACTGATGATTCGACTGTGAGACTCAACAGCTCATCCCCCCAACTGTTAAAAAAAGCTTGTTACAATTCTAGATCCTAAATTTTCCCAAGATTTCTTCTGCAAACAAAAAATGGGTATGTCATGTGAAGTTCTAATCTCCATCCTGACCACATGGCAACAACAATAGACTTACTTTGCAACTCTCATTTGGTATGAAGTCAAACACAATCTGAGTCCTTTTGGTGCAAACAAAACACACACAATTTTTTTTTCTTGTCTTGCCCTAAACTTGGTTTTCTTATTGTATTTTAGTGATTTACATTCATGCAATTTTTCAGAGATGGTTTGTTTATTTAGCATATTGTTTTAATCTTTCCTTAGCCTCAGTTTCTTTGTTGTATGGTATTGAAATATATTTTGACATTGATTTCCATCATGTTACTTTTCAAAGTTTGGTTTATTATTATATTTTCTTTTTCTCATCTGTGCATTGGTTTTTTGATTAAATTTTTTCTTTCTTTCATTAGTTTTGGGTTTTTAATTTATTTTCTTTGTTTTGTTTCAACCTTAGTTTTTTGGTCCTTTTTTTTGGGTCATGCTTTAGTCTTGGTTTTTCAGCCCATTTTCTTTCCTTTGCTTGAACCTTGATTTTGTCATTATATTTTAACATTTTATTTATCATTCTTTTGTTCTTTATCTCATTTTCCTTTTGTCTTGCTTCACTCTTAGTTCCATTGTTGTATTTTGACGTTCATTTTATGATTGTATCTTTAGGAAATTGTTCTTTCATTCATTTTCTTTTGTTTTTGTCTTTACCGTATTCTATTGTGGTGTTTTGATTGATTTTATCGTCATATTTTTCACAATTTTGTTGTTTAGCCCATTTTATTTCCTCTTATTGCAACCTTGGCTCCATTATTGTATTTTGACATTAATTTCATCAGTGTACTTTTCACAATTCTCTTCCTTGCCCTATTATTGGCCTTGGATATGGTGTTTAAATTCATTATAGAGTATAGTAGCTTAAGGAGTTTTGGCCTTGAGGTTATAGGTTTATTTTTATACAGGGATTTCTGAAAGATGATATTTTGGCTTGTGTCGAAACTTGAGATCAATTATAGAGTTATAATATTTTGAAGGATTTTGGATTCTTTTAGAGGATTTTTTGAAGATTATATTTTTGCATGGTGAAATATTTGAGTTTTCATAATTCTTCTTTTGCCTTAAGATACTTTTTAATGTAAATGGCAAGGCCACAATGTGACATACTCCTTGTTTATTGTCTTGTTTTGGCCTTTGTTCCACTATTGTATTTTGAGCATTGATTTCATCATTTTGTTTCTCACTATTTTGACTTGTAGCTCATTTTTTGTGTCTTGCCTCAACCTTAGTTTTATTGTTGATATCTTTTAACATTGATTTTATTATTGCGTTTTTCATTGTTGTGTTTTTTAGCCCATGTTTTTTTTTGGTCTTGCATCACTCTTAGTTCCATTGTTGTATTTTGAAGCTAATTTCATCATTGTATTTTTCATAGTTTTGTTTCTTAACCTATTTTCCTTTGTCTTGCCTTGGCCTTGGTTTCATTGTTGTATTCTGATATTGATTTCATCATTATGGTTTTCACAATTTTGTTTTTCAGCCCATATTATGTTCTCTTAATTTTGTCTTGTTTCCAATATTATACTTTGACATTGATAAATAATCATTTTATTTTTCACCCTTTTGTCTCTTCAACCCATTTTCTTTTGTCTTGCCCAAGCTTTTGTTTTCATTATATTTTGAGATTCACTTCATCATTGTATTTTTTATTATTTTGTGAGTTTAAAAACTCATGTGTTGTTCATAGCAACCATCAACCCATAGATTTTGACTTGGATTGTGGCACAAAGTTCCAAAATTGCAAATATCACAAGTACATGACAATAATGATCACATAGGTAACTTGTAGGTGTGTAATTATGGTAGTGGGCTTTCATAGAATTGGAGGTTAGATTTTTAAATTCTTAGGAGGAATTGGGAAATCTTAACAATTTAAATATGTATAAAATAAGGTTTTATCTATCTATTGGAATTTTTTATTTTTTATTTTTTATTTTTTATTTTTTATTTTTTTTCAATACAAGGGTCCATCAAATATCTTCCTTCTTCTTGGGTTTCAAGTTTCAAATTCTTGAAATAGATGTGAAGGAGAAAGGTTTATCTACTCTTGGAGGTTTGAATCTCAAATTTTTCAAATGAATTTCCAAGGGTTCATTGGTTGGAGTCTTCAAAAAGAATTTGACTAGTTTTGACAATCAAAATAGATAGAAAAAGGGTTCTATATTTTCAAAGTCAACTTTTGAAATTCTTAAATTTTAGTACATTTTGAGAATGTAGACTAGTTTCTTTTTCTGAAAAGCAAAGAATTCCTGCATTGCTCTTATGTTGAATTGGGAATACGACAACTTTGATGAGAAAAAGTCATATGACTAGATAGAAATATTAGATACATCACAATTGTGAATTTCAAATTTTAGTTTAAATGGTGAAGCAAAATTTGGAGTTTAATTTATGTTGTGACTAAAAATCATTTTAAAAATGAATTTGAAAATGATTTTTTTGTTTTTTATCAATTGATGTGATGTGAGAGCAATGATACAAGACCATAAAATATGACCTTTTAATCTATGGTCCATGTATAAAATCCACATCATTTTGCATGACCTACCATGTCACCTAAGAAACTAATTAGTAATCATTGTTGTTCATTAGATTAAGAATAATAACTTGATTATCAATTTTCAAGTAGGGAATAAGATTGAATGTGGCCAACAATAAAAACATTGATCTAGGCAAATGTGTAGGAGAATAACCTTTGGAGGTTGAGGTTTGACAATCTAAACATTTTGATAGAGAAGAGTTTATTTTTGATCTTCACGTGGTTTGACCAATACACATTTGTAATGAACTTGTAGATATTATTCGAAAATATCAAATAGGCTAAAGATATATTGACCTTTATTACACATAAGAACTCATCAATTTTTTTGGATGATAATTTGAATGGAAACCTTATAATGGTGAGTGATATGAAAAGTTACATCATTAATTATGTTTTATGATACACTAATGACAAAATAATTGGTGGGCTTTTATGTAGTGATATGATTTTATAGGTTATCACCAAAATCAAATTGGTTTATAAAAGGTTGATATTAACTTAACTTTGTTTTATATGTATGCATATGTATATTATATATATTGTATATAAATGTTTATAGAATTTTGATGTTATTATTTTATGTTGTGGAATATTTTTAATTGTTTTTGCCAAAATGGTTCAAATGAAAAATAATGCCAAATTTTATTATTGAATATCATATATACATGTATGTGTATTTAATTGCTAAGGAAAAGTTCGTAATTGTGACTTTTGTTCATATGAACTAGCCACAAAATCCATTTGAAAAATAAATTTATGATTGTCATTCTAATCAAAAGACTCAACATCAAAGTTATGTCAAAGTGGAATGAAGGAAATTTTGTTGAGTAAACTTACAACTTAACTTTATTTATGTAGTGTGGGCATTTGTTGACTAGGTATTTTGTTGTATTTGGAAATGTTTTTATAATGAACTATATATATTGGATGATTGGAATTTCTAAAAAGTTTGCAACAGAATGTATCCATTTGCATGATTTGCTATGCCAAAAAAATGGACAAAAGTTTTAAGACAAAATGCTTGTATCTTGTACACAAGCCTTCACATTTGTACTCCACTAACTAAATTTGGGCACATGGCTTCCAAATGAGAAAGATTCCTAAACATATCCCTAACACCTATTATCATTGACAACTTTTGAACATTTTGACTTGAGCCCACACTTTGCCATTGGCACTTCATATGAATTTCACAAGCCTAGAACATCATAAAAGTGCATACTTCTTTTCAAGGGAATTTTTTGCGTGTTAAACATTTTTTAAATTATTAAATTCATTTGCATTTGAATTAGTTTAGACCTTTGAACATATTGTTAGTCCATGTTAACTTATATTATGTCATGTCATGGTTTGGGGGTTAGGGTATTTGAGGGGAGGATTGGTATGCAAAATTTTGAAAAAAAATTTACATTGGTTGAAATACAAAACATCCTCACGCTTGCAAAATCAACAAGTCATTTTGTTCCTCACCAAATTAGCTTTTTTATTTTCATGTTTTAGTTTTTGAAAGTTTAATAATTAGTTATTTTAAACATGAATAGTTTCATCATTAAACTAAACCATGATACAAATTGTTGATTTCATTATTGTTAATAAGGATTGAATTACCTTCAAGTTTTCATCATGTTAATATTCTTATAGAAAAATTAAAGATATTGTATTGTACAACACATGGGCAAGCATCAAACATGAACAATGAATTAGATGTGGCATTAATCTCAACACTCTTACATGACAAATGCCCAACCAAAAAGTATTTCTTAAAAAAAATTGATTGTATGTTAATTATGATAAAGTTTAATGATGAAAAATTTCATAGGACTAATATGTGAGAAATTTTGCATCTTCTTTTATATGGTGATCGTAGGACAATTGATTTTGTATAATCCTTCATATGATCATCCTTTAACAACTTCAAACTTCACAATTCAAAATATAATTACTTCATTTCCAAGCTTAACTATCTCACTTCTTTCCTAACAATTATTTCATTCTTTTTCCTCACCCACCAAGATGGATATGAAAAGGTAAATTAGCATGTGTTTTATCATGTTCATGATATTTTTATTAATTCAAATTAAATTTGAGTTCTGTGCTATTGTGCATTACTAGTGACAATTAACAAAAGTTGTTTAGATGTTTTCCTTTTGCAACTTGTTCTCACTTCCTTGGGAATTAAGGTCATGCCTTCTATGGGGAGCTTGTGTAATATTCCTTGAGGAAATCATTCATCCATGTACAACTTGGTCCCATGTCTTCCCTATCCAAGTTGCCTAGAAGAAAAACATAATTCAAACTAAATTTTTAAGGAAGATAAGGAATTGATGCCATTTTTTCCTTGAGAGTATGTTATGATCTGTGAGAACAACATTTAAGGAAAGTACAATGCTTTAATATGGATGAATCTACTATCAACTTTTCATCTTTAGTCCCTAAAATTTCATCCATTATACAACTTTAGTTTGTGATTTTCTCATTAACATTGTGTAATTTTTCATCCACTGTGCGAGAAGTCTTAGTTCTTTAGGATGGATGAAAAAAATCAATGTACTTTATGAAGTTAATATTCAACAAAAGAGATCCTAATTGAACCTAATAGATTCCATATCTATAGCCTTAGCGGAATATCTAAAATGCAGTGTATAAATTTTGTGTGAGGGCATGGAGGAAAAAAAAATGTTTATGAATAATAGGCACATCGACAAAATCATATATTAAACAATTTCCTCTTGACCATGATATTTAAGGAATTTTTCAAGCTTTCTTTTTAGACCCATGTTGGTATTTTCTCGAACTTAAATATTACCTAAATATGATATATTCTAACTTTATGTTTCAAATCTTGTTTTCATATATTCAATTTGTCATATTTCCATATTCAATTGTCACTTTTAGATCATCATTATTAATGTACTTGGAAGTTTTGTAGTAGACTTCATTGTGGACATGTTGGGACAATATTTTATGATCACCCTAAAGAACCAAGACCCATGCAACCTTTTTAAAAAAATTTCATCCATTGTATAATTTTTTTTTTCCAATTTTTCATACATTGTGCAACATTCTAAAAAAATAAGGCATTACAACTTCCTTGGATGTTGTCCCTTGGAAACATATAAGCCAAGCTCTTGGGGAAAGCATGGCACCAATTCCCCTTTTCAAAGTAAGGAACTTGGTTAAGTTATTTTTCTTCCTTGGGCAACTTGTCCAAGGAAGTAGGACCAAGTTGCATAAGGATGGATGTAAAATTCCATGGGGAAATGTGGATAAACTCCCCAAGGAAAACATGACCTCAATTCATGTCAAAGAAATATTTAGGCACAACTTGAAGACATTAAAACAACCAATGTCACCCTAGGAATGTGGTAATATTTTTTCCTCCTTAAGGAAGGTGGTAATGTTGTGTGGAGAAATTGTGTTACTCAAGGGATCATATCTTCCTCAAGCAACACTAGTTGACCTTCATTGAAGAAGGAGGTAATGTTTAAAGGAAGTTGTGATGCTTGGTAAACAATATTTAGTTGTTCTTCCCCAAATCATATTGTTGGCTTTGGACAACACAACCATTGCTCTACAACCATTTCCTAACCCAATTTGCCCAAGGAAGACCATATTTTTCATTTATTAGATTAAATGCAACCAAGAAGAAGATGTGGTTGCAAAAATATTTGAACCTTCTATGCCCTTGGCAAGGATAAAAGAAAATCTCAACCATGTTGTCATAATTTTTTCTTCAAAATTCAAATTACACCAACCATTTTTAAAACAAGTTTTCATAACTTGGATACAACCAAAAACTTTGAGAGAATGATTTCCTCTTGGGCATTCACAATGAGCATGTGTGCTTTTGCATTGGAAGCCATGTTACATTTAATATGTCATTACCATTTAATGCTTGCCGAAAATATTGCACCATGTCTAAACAAATTGCAATAGATAAAAAGGACCAACATAAACAAGGTGAAGCACCCACAAGGTTGCATGTTTATTGCAACATGATAAAATATGATCATATTGAAAAGGAGCAAATGTCAAAATCAAATTCAAAAATGCATGATAAATGTCAAAATTCATGGAATCAAATTTCATTTGTTAACCTCTCATAAATGTACAAAAATAAATGGTATACTTCACATTAGAAGGGTTGAAAAATACAAATGCATATACAGTTTTCATCACATCAAAAACATAATGTCATTATGTAAGACAGTTGCCAATTGGTCATCAAACTATTTAAATTGCACCAATGTCATTGGTCCTTCACAAAATTATTGTTTAAACCCCATGAACATCCTAATTAAATTGAATTAAACAAAAGACATATTTACATTACTTTTCTTGGCAAGAGAAAACTAAAATATAAATTGATTCAAGTTTTGAATGGCACCATTATTCACATTGTAAAATTTGAAAAAAACAATAGCACTAGCTTCATTGTCATGGTTGATGTTCTTCATTGAAGGTGCAACACTCATTTGGACCAAGGATTATGCTTTTCATGAATCCTTAAAGGCAATATATTTTGTAAATTATGCTTCAAATCATAAATTAAAATTTGACTTTTAAATTGTTTTAATTTTGATGTATGACCAAAAAAATTCCATTAAACTATAATGTAAAGGTGTACATAAACATTTTTCATATAATCATCATTTTTTAATAATTTAATTTTAAAAAATCCTTCAAATAGTGAAAAACATTGGGTAGATAGTTTTGAAAGTCTTTTTGAATATTTTGTATTCATTAGATTCTTTTCAATTGTGCTAAATGTTTCCATAATACATCAAAAATTTATATATAGTTTGATCCAAGATTTTCAATATTAATTTAAATAACCACTTAATTCAATGAAAATTAAGTAATGGTTACGTTTTGGGGTGATTCATAATAGCCCATTTTGACCCACTAATGAACCCCACATTACAAATTGGTTTATTAACACATATTGAAACATTCTTCCACACCAATCACATAGATGATATTTTTTTTAGATTGACATTTTTCCATTAACAATAATATGTCAATAAACATAATTAAAACCAAACAAAGTTTGGACACCAATAGAAACAATTATAGGGACAAGTTCATCAAGGAGATTAAACACAACTATGTACGTTAAATATTACCTATGTCTAAGCATACAAAGGTCCATAAATCTTCAACCTCTTTTCAATGTTCAATGTTGGATGTTACAACCCTAGTTGTTACACAAAATGATAATGAAAATAGGATTTAGATTGATGTTGACCCATTCTTCCTTTTTTTCATAATTAATGGAACATGGCTTTTGTGAAATTATTTAATATCCCACACAAGGCATTGAGTAATCAAATATTGATTTTTTAACACTCATTCATTATCAATTTGTTTGATTCACTAATACCCCCAATTACCAATTTCCTTGATATAATGATACCCACTTATTATGCATATGGGTCGATTTTAAATATTTAACTTTATAACCAAATTGATAACCACATAATATAATGTCATGTTAAGTTTTTACAGATTTAATAGGAATACCCCAAGTTAGTGACTTAGCCTCCCCCAAACAAACCACAATTTATATGTAGTTTTCACAATCACTAGCCCATGTAAATTAATTTCAAATTACAAAAGGAGTTGAAATTGGAAATAAAATTGGAAAAGTGTAGTAAAATGAATTGTATTAATGTTTAAGAATTCAATTTAACTTTGTGTAATGAAACATGGAAATATATAAATCAATTTAGGTTTTCATCAAATCACTACTTGGCCCATAAAGATTTTGTCAAGTAAATATCTATAATATATAACAAAGAAGTAAAATATTTATTTAGTTCTAACCAATTTCAAATTCTACAAGTTGGTTATGAATAACATACCCTTGGACCCTTGTTGATAGTTGGCCATTTTTCCAATAATTGGCCAACATAAATATTTAGATGTAGAAAGTAATATAGGTAGACCTAGTTTGCAAACCCAAATCGGTTATAGTTTATAAGGCTTGGCACTCATTTGGCCTTAAAAACTCTAAAATATTTTGTGAGCGTGTTAATAAATTATTAACACAACAATGAGTGTGGTGATCATAACCTTATGAAAGTTGTTAGGGTCATATCAAGATGTTGTAGGGACAAGCTATGACCATGATTAACCATTGACTAACAATGTGGACAATACAAACCATGTGCCTTTGGAAAGTGTTGCCTAACACTTTGACCTTTTCCTCATATAACTTCCTTTTACTAAAAAATCACACAAATTGACAAAGTTGTGATCACCATGTTGTAACTTTTAATCATTAACATTAGGAACTGCTTCAACAAATGGTCAAGGAACCAAAAGTGGTCAAATCATTTTCCTAAGTTTTTTTTAAAAAATGATTTCACAACTATAAATTTTTTTTCCTTCATGTTTATCGATTGCATGTTTTAATATATGGTTTGAAGTTTATTTTGAAATTAAAAAATGAAAATTGGAAAACACTAGTATTCCTAATATTGAGAGCCCTTTTAGGAATCACTTTTTAAGATTTTGCAAATTCATAATTAAATTATACTTACTTAATTAATTTCTTAATAAAAAAATTTAAAAAAATGATTTCAAAATAACATTAATAAAAACATTCCCAAGACAATTTTCAAATCATGTTTCAAATTAGTGTTCATGACCTTTTCAAGGAAAGGAACTAACATTACATTCATGAAACATTTTTAAAATGAAATGATTAGGAACATCAAAATACATAATACTCTTGATATTATTCAAAATCATTACCTAATTTGCCTACTTATCTATCCTAGTTTAATATTTTAATTACCTAACCTAGGTTCTTGCTTAAGTTATCTAGCTAGCTAACTACTTATTTATGTAGGTTAGTTACATGTCTTTCTAAAATGACTACTCATAATGTAATCATAAAATCTTAATCGTGTAGGATTTTAATCATTAATCAAGACTAAATTTAGATATGATTACTTCATATGACTACATGATTAGGTTTAGATAGTAATTATAAAATGTTCTAGTCATGGATGCCATGTTTTGACATAGTGATTGCTTTCAAATGCATTCCCACTTTTGAATTTAGGATCTTCAAATAATCACGTGAAATTTCAGCCCTTTTGGGTCTAGGTTTAGGGAACATAATTCTTTTCAAATCAATTGAAACATAGGTTTTGAAAATAATTCACCCTTGATTTGGTTAGGTTATATAGAAGTTATGGGCAAAAAAAAAAATCCTAATTTTTTTAGATTCGTTTTGGGAGTCTTGGGAAAGATGTCATTTGTTATAATTGAGATGATTGGTTGTGAAATGTACTTTTAAAATGAAGACATTTGGTGCTTCCTCCCAAGTTTGAGCCATGATGAATCTTTTGAATATATGAACCAAAACTAGCTACAATTGCACAAAACATTATCTTTACCAAGTTTATGTAGTTTGATTTGATTAAAAGTTCAATTTAGAAACTCAATTCATCTTTAATTTTATGTCAAAGGTCTTCTATAACCTTTTTGTTTTAGTACAAAAGTTAGAGATTGTGCCCAATTTTTACAAGTTTTTTTAATAGTTCACAACAATAGACAATTTATTTCTATATTTTATAATAAGCATTTTAAAGGTGCATCAATGTCTTTTCATACCCTAGCTCCAACCGTTCCCATTTGTGACACACTAGGTTCCAAAAGGCGAGGCCAAAATTATTAGGTCATTGTTCATCTAGAAATTGCCGACTATGATTTGAATGATAACACATGATTAATTATGATTTTTTCCCATAAGACACTTTTAAAAGAATATATATGCAATTTTTCATTGTGCAGTAAATTAATATCCATTGATAAATATGAAGAATTATTTTTATTGAAAATTTTATCAAGCATCGATCCTTTCAATGTTGCATTTGTAATCAAGTTGTCACAATAAAGTTGTTTTACACCATTAACCTAACCTTGTCATTGCTTGATTTTTTTTCAATGTCCAACAAAATCATGGGATTATTTTGTACAATTAAAAAAATAACTATATCCATAATCCGCCATGGCACTATTCATAATAGTTTAACTATCAACTTTTGAAATAACTTAATTGAAAATTTACATGTTCCTCATGGTTATCCAAACCATTGTTATTTCATTACCTTTTAAATCATGAATTTTTTTCATTTGCCATGCCCCATGTTCACATTTTTTAGAACTATGCTAAAATTTCTTCCTCCCCAACAAATAAAAAAGAACTCCTCATCATCATTCTTGCGGTGGAACCAGATAGGCTTGGGCTTGCGACCAAATCAACAAGCAAACCAAGTGAAATGGTCTAGGAATAAGTTCAAGGAGTGGCATGAGTAAAAGGAAGTGAAACACTTTCTACCACAATGTGAAAGACATAAAGAGACAATTTCAAAGTGCCTAACTTGACTACTAGTGCCTTGTCCTTGGCCCTTTATGTTTGGAATGTCTTGACTATGGGTGTTTACATTACATTTATTTTCCCACCAATCACACCAAATATTGTTGTAAGGTGTTCAAAATGGGATTACTAATTAAGGTTTACGGGTAAAAAATAATTAAATCCATAAAGTAATTTTGTTTAATGTGCACTATGCATACACATTCTAATGATGGATTTATATCATGTAAAATTCAATATAATCTTATGGATTTCATATGGTTTCCCCCTATGGATGTTAGAACATTTAGATTTATCATAGGGTAATGTATTAGCAACATGTGACATTACATGACCTTGTGAATTGAAAGTGGAACTCAAGGTTCAAGAGTAATGTTGTATTGTGAGAACATTACCTTGCGTAATAAATGAGACATGCCTCTATGGTGGGGTTGTTGTCAACTTCTATGGGCCCACCTCATGCAAGGACATTTTCACAAAATGAGATGCCTTGGGGGGGGCCAAACTTATCATGCAAGAGAGAACAATGTATTTATCTTATAATATTTTTTCCAAACCCTTTACAATACAATCTATAATTCAACCTTCCAACCTTCATAATGAATATCTTTCAAAGTGGAAAGGATTTCAAGTGAGACCTTTTTCATATGGAGAACAATTGAAACAATTGAATTCAACACATTTAAAATTGATTCCTAGTACCAAGGGGTCAAAAGATAGTACGTATCATACACATGTTGAGGTTGAAAAAGAGGTGGGGACATTTTGCTACCTATGTTGACTCCAATCTTCCTCTTCCCCCCCCCCAAGGTGGGGGATGTTTTCTTACATATGTGGTTCCAATCCCCCTCTTTCCCCCAAAGGTGGGGGATGTTTTCTTACATATGTGGTCCCAATCCCCCTCTTCCCCCAAAAGGTGGATATTTTGTTGCGTATTTTGAGGTGGGGGTATTGTTGGTTAACTCCCTTGCTCCAAAGGAAAGGTACAAGTGAGGGCATTCCCAAAACAAAGGGGCTTAGGACATACCGTGATAGTTGTGGAGGACACTAATAAACTCCCCTACTGAGCTTTGTCCAAAGCCTATTTTTGGAGCATTGTAAGGTTTTGCTTCATGCACAGTTTGTAATATGGCTCCTCTTTTCTAGGAGGGATATTCATGGATGTAAGGCACCTTCCAAACATACTAACAAATTTTTTGAGAGTGCTTTATTACATGGAAAATTCTCCTCCACCATAAACTCTAAGGCTTGTTTCCCATGGTATATAGACCAAACATAAAATACCTAATGTGTAACTACACACACAAAATTACTTGGGCATGGATATTGCAATCTTAGTGGTGGCATTTTGTAATAATTTGACGGAAACCAAGTTGGTTACCAAGGTTCCATGACAAGATTTTTTTTTTTTTTTTCCTACCCATCTACCAGAAAAGAGGGGCCAAGCTCCCCGCCCCCCGCCCCCCATTGGTGTAAGGAGTCGGCCCTGAAAATTGGGAAAAAATGAAATTGAAGTGACCCAAAAAGCTCCTCATCCTAGGTTTCTTATTTTTGGTAACAGCCCAATCCTGGGGCTTTAGAACATACATAGCTATGGTCAATTGCATGCAACATAGTGAATTGGTTTTTCTAAGGTCTATTTCCAAAGGAAGGAAAAAGGTGGCTAATTTTTGCAATATGGGTACATATTCTTTTGAAAAAAAAGGGGGAAATTTTTGCTTTTAAAATGTTGTTTATAAAAAATGTTGTCAAAAAATTGTGAAAAATCATCAAAGTTTTTGAAATCACAAAATTGTCACCAAAAAATAGAAAAGGAAAAAAGAAAAAGAAAAACCGTGGTTGTAGTGGGCCCTCAAAATATTCTCTCTTTCTCTTTAAAACCAAAAAGAATAAAGCCTCTACCATCATCAACATTCTACATTGGCATGGAGATGAAACCCTGCCAATCATAAATAAACCAAAGCACCCCAAAAAAAGGGGGAATACAAAGAACAAAATGGAAGGACCAATGGCCAAGGAGACAAAAGAACCACCGAAGCATGTGAACCATGAGGGGAACATCAAGTTCCCAAACCCCCTCCTATTGCAAGAAGCATATCAAATAAGAAAAAATTGGGAGGAATGGAGGAGATACCTGCAAATAATATTGCTTCATGTACAACAAGGAACCTGTAAATGGTGACTTCCATTGTTTCTCCCTTCAGTGAAATAGAAGCTACTATACTATAAAGTGGGCACTTCTTGTAGATTTTCCAAACATTTCATTCCAAGTGAGAAATTAAGTGAACAACATCATTTTAGAATTGAAGTTAAACACAAAGGCAAATAAGGTTTACAGTTTAGGGTTAGGTTGAGGTAGATATTCAATTCAGTTGAAGCCTATTGCAACCAAATAAACATTTTCTAATTAAGTCAAGCCAAGCAATCACCCATTTGATCCAGAAGCCACGAAATTAAAAGAGAGTTGTTGGGCCTGCCCCCCACAGGCACAGGGACTATCGCATTGGATCCAACTTTTGGAAGTTTTTTGACCTTATTAGAACCGGTTTCACATTAGCTGAACCGATTTCTTTGGTGAAAGTGTTTAGACTGTTTAGATTGGAACGGAATTTTTTTGGTATTCAGAGTGTGCACACAGTTGGGTAGATGTACAACAGTTTATCTATTGGCAGGGCCAGCGTGTTTTGTGATGGGGCCTTGTTTACCTGCGTAAGGGGAGGTTCCAGTACTTGTGCATTCTACTGAGGTTTGGGAACACCCTCAGGCTCTCACGCACTTGGGTGCCCCCTCCCTCAGGAGAACGGACTTGTATGGGAACCATACCCTAATGCTTGATTATGCAATGGTTGAATATAAAATACTAGTGGTAACCCTTGCTTGCAAGGCACAGACGGTTTTCAAGTGTGGCACATTTCAAGTGGTCGTAAGGTTACTTCAAACTTGGAACACCCACTAAATCAGAGTTAAAATAAAAGCCTGGGTAGTAAATTTTAGGACTTTTTATTTATCAACTAAGCATTGGCATCTAAGCTCCACAAATGAAAACGTGTGCAAATGTAAGTTGCTTGCTCTATGCTTGTTGCAGGATAAATTTGACTAATACTCTCATAAATTGGAAAGCAAAAAAATTGGTCACGGGCCTTGCCTTGCTTTTTTGCACATGCCATATAAGCCCACCTCCTCAACCAGGTGCCTAGCTACTAGGTGCCACCTACTCTACCCTACGTTCCTCTAGCTTACCCTAGGATAGCTACCTAGTCAGGTTGGGTAGGTACTAGGTACCTAGTATGAATATGCGAAGAGAGAGGGAGAGAGAGTCCAAATCCGGCGTACCGACAGAGACGAGTTTGGACGGACAGGAGTCTCCGATCGGATCATCGGACGGTGCACACAGGCGCTAGGAAACAGCGAACGCGGTTGTTGATGGAAGACACTAAATGGGGGCGGAACAGGAGACAACGACGAAGGAGACGGATTGGACGGACAGGAGTCTCCGATCGGATCATCGGACGGTGCACACAGGCGCGAGGAAACAGCGAACGCGGTCGTTGGAAGGAGAGAAGGGAGTGCGGGGCGCGTGAGAGGTGGAAGGAAGCAGATCGGTTGTTGCCGGTGGGGTCAATGGCGCACTGGCATCGGCGGCGGCAACAGTAGCACCGGCAGCGATGAGGAAGCAGTTCAGAACTAGCAATGAAGGAAGGAAGGAGGAGAAGAATATTCATGGATGCGAGAATTTGTGCTCTTGTTTCCGGCCGCGGCCTTGCGCGGTGTTTACGGTTGGATTGGACGGGGGCTACTTGCACCGCTGGTTGTGGTGGTTACACTGCCGCTGCTGGTGGAGATGGTTGTTGAGATCGGACAGGGGAGCTGAGAGAAGGAAGAAAAGTAGGTCACATGTGTATGCAAGTTCTCTTTCTTTCTGTCTCTCGCGACATATCTCGTCTTGCTGGAGCACGATGATGCTTTTTTCGAGGGTTTAGGGTTGTGGGAAGATGGAGTGATGGTAAAGTTTGGAAGCTTATTCGTGGTGATTGAGATGCACGAAGAAGGTGCATGAGGAAGTTCGAGAATCGGTGAACGAGAGGAGATGCCCTAAATTATGAGCTGGAAGTGGAAAGGGGAGGAGAAGCTAGGGTTTTTAGGCGAGTTTGTTTTAGGAGGAACAAGTTGGGAGCAGCGAGAAAGGATTGGGAAGTTTCGAAGCTTTTCAGGGTGCGAGAAATCACCGAGCACAGAGTCATAGCTTCTTGGGTAAGTAAAATACATATGGAAAGAAGGTGTCAAGAGAAGATCTTTGCAGTAATCGACGTTGCGTGCTGTAAGCATGTGTTCTCAGTAATAAAGTAGGGTCCGTGTGTGAGAAGGTTTGACAGGATTTGTTATTCGCTTTAGTGAAACACCAGAACCTTAAAATGAGAGCTTTTGCGCGGTTTAAAGAGTCAAATCATGGTCTGCAACCTTCCTGGGATACTGGGGATGCTGGGGTGGCTTTTTCCACTGAGATAGGTGAGAGGAATGGAAGCTGTTCTTATGTGTTGCATGTGCCTTTCATGTAGTTGGTGCTTTGTTGAGTTTGTTGGAACTCAGTAATACCTGCTGCTGCTGCTGCTGTTGTTTTTAGAAATCTGTGTCCAGAGAGCTTAATCAGACTCTTCATGGAACAGGAATTTCCAAGGGCTGCTGTCAATGCCTTCATCAGCTGCATCAGAGATAGAATGAATCTACTGTTCTCATCTTGAGAAGGGTTTCCTCTTAAACTGTGAGATTCTTGTGAAGACTGTCCTCAGATGACCTTTTATAGTATTCCCAGATGCAATAGGTAGCTGGTTGTGTTGTTTCAAGGTCAAAGAGTTGAGGAGAGTCAGTGGCTGAAGATTTCTTGAAGGAAGGAGACTGAAATGGTTCTTTTACATCAGGGGTCAAGAGAATAATGTGACAGATTTTGAAGGGCCGATTGTGTTGCCACAGTGTTTTGAAAGGAGGCTGTGACACTCTAGGAATGTTCTTATGAATTCTTGATTCCACATCTGTGGACAGAAGAGCAAATAATGATTGAGGACAAGGGACGGAGCGGCATCATGAAGAAGATTTCGGGATCTATGACAAAGTCACGAAAAGATCCCCCAAAACCATTGAAGCGGGGAGATGTCCACTTGTATGGGGATTTCAGTCCTTATGCTGGAGATCAGCTAACTTCTCCTCAAGTAGCAACCTCTGTCCATAATGATGGACGCAGACCCACAAAAGAAAATTTGACCAGGAAATCAAGCCTTGGAGTGGGAGGGAGGGATGTTGCCAAAGAGATGGAGGAACTTTGTGAATTATTAGGTGTGGAGTTCAATGATGGCCTTGGTATACCTGTTGATTTATGGAAGGCACAAAAGTCTCTTGGCAAACAACCTGCATCTCCAATCAGCAGTCAGCCTGTTTCTCCCATAGGTGCACCTTGTTCTTCTACTTATTCTTCCTCAGATGGGGATGATTTTAGATTTGATTTGCAGCCCACCAGTTTTGATCTAAGTTCCCCTTTTGCATCTCCTATTCTGTCTCCTGTGATGTCTCCTGGTAGATATGCTGGAGAAGAGCATGAGAAACAGCTGTCTCCTGCTCCTAGACAGTCTACTCCTCCTCTTGACATACCTCAGAAGCCTATAGACCATCCTCAAAAGACTGCAGATCACTTTCATCCCTCATCTGGGTCTGCTTTTCGGCACTTGAAAGAGACTTCAATTTCATGTGGACCAAAATCCCTTGAAGGACACTCTGAAAGTGGGAAACATGCAAATGAAGGGGTCAAGGCAGAAGTCCTGGCAGGGGATGGAAGTGGAGTCAGGGTTGTGAAGGATTCTTTGACAATGGAAGTGAGATTACCTCCCTTGTTGGTTGGACCAGTACACACAGATGTAGGACATGTTTCTGTCAAAGATTCAGCAAGGAGTCCAAGTAGATCAATACACTGGCATACTCGAAGTCCTCCACCAGTGGAAGCCATAAACCTCAACTCTGTGCCTGCACTTTCAAATGCCTTGGATTCTGCACAGCAGCCTTTGACTGAACCATTTCTGGATGTGTCTCCAGTAGATGACACTGCAGATGTGGTTCCAGGAATAGATTCCAAGCTAGAAAGTGACTTCACTTTTGTGGTGCCGAAAGACAAACTGCCACACGTGCAACAGAAGAACCTGTCATTTTGTTGTGAATGGAGGAAAGGTGATCTATTGGGCAGTGGATCTTTTGGAACTGTGTATGAAGGACTTGGCAACAATGGATGTTTCTTTGCAGTGAAAGAGGTGTCTTTGTTAGATGAAGGCAGGCAGGCTAAGCAGGCTATTCTACAACTTCAGCAGGAAATTACCCTTCTGAGTGAACTGAAACATGAGAATATTGTTCAGTACCTGGGCACACAAAGAACAGAGGACAAACTTTACATCTTTCTAGAGCTTGTAAGCAAAGGGTCATTGGCGTCTCTGTACAAGAGGTATCCCATGGTTGAGGAACAGGTTTGTGCATATACTCACCAAATCCTTCATGGTCTCAAATACCTCCATGACCGCAACATCATTCACAGGGATATAAAATGTGCAAACCTTTTGGTGGATGTCAATGGAGTAGTCAAGCTTGCTGACTTTGGAATGGCCAAGGAGCTAGATAAGCTGGACAAGCTAAAGTCTGTTAAAGGAAGTCCATACTGGATGGCTCCTGAGGTGATTGATTTCACGAAGACTTATGGTATTGCAGCTGATATTTGGAGTCTGGGTTGTACAGTGCTGGAAATGGTAACTGGGAAGCCTCCTTTATCAGAGCTAGACTGGCCAGTAGTTCTTTGGAGAGTTGGACATGGGGAGGCCCCACCCATCCCTGAGAATTTGTCAGTTGACTTAAAAGATTTCATTAAGCAATGCTTGGAAGTGGATGTTAACAAGCGGCCCACTGTTGATATTCTCCTTCATCACCCCTTGGTTTGTAGTAAGCCCATGTCTGGTCCTTTCAAGCTTATAGCTATGGCAGATCTCAGCACCATTGCAGAGGACAAGTCCTTTCACTCCTCAACAATAGGGAATACTGATCCTGCTGGTGGAGAGGTCAAGAACCATACTGAGGATGCTGTGTTGAGAGTTGTGAGGGGGAGACAGGGCCGTTCGATGAGAACTATACGGAATGATCTCAGCATGAGCTCTAACTCTTATGGAAATCCTTCATGATCAGTGTTGTCCATGGTTGGCATTTTCTCACTGAGAATGGGCGTGAGTGCAGGAGGCAGTTGCTATGCTGCCACGAATTCTTGGATTAGCCAGTTTAGAAGTGTCTCTTTACACTAGGTTCACCTTCTCTCTATCAGAAACCTATGTAGAGCCTGCTGATGTCCATTCATTTTGCAACTTCTTCTTGTGGCCCTCTCCTGCCAACAGCAAACCCATGTGAGTGTTCATGGTGGAAATAGGCATAGGTAGATGGTGTTCTTGCCTAGCTCAGGCACAAAGGATCACCTGAGATTACTCATGGTTACTTGACAATGCAGGCTAGGAGTACCTCCAAGGCCAATCTCCAACAGGATTCAGATCCAACTGTTTTATTTTGTATTCCTCCCAGGGGTTTGAAGCCAACCATGGATGGATATCCTAGACTCTAAAGGTGATCTGTGAATTGACCATTATCTTTACAGTGTTTGGGGTACTTCTCTTGTGGGTGGGAGCTTGACATGTATAAGACAAAATAAGGTACTTCTGTTGTACATGCTTTTACTTTGCTCTTTGAGTTTTGATGTTTGATGGGATGGAGAATAGCCCTGGGCTGTGTTTTCTAACAAAATGGATGAATGCTGAATGAAGAACTGAAATATTAGTTTCTCCTTGATGTCTGCAGAGAAGTGAATTTGGGACTTCCTAGCAATAAATCTTGTAAAATACAGGCAATGACTGAAGCAGTTTTCAGTGAAGTGTTTGTCTTAGTTGCTCATGAGGCTGGAAGAAACTTGAAGAATGGGCTTTATTGCCATGTGTGACCGAGATTCAACTATGTCACTGGCAGGTGAGGCATGTTGTTAGCAGTCATGTGTCATACACAGTTAACCAACTTAACAAGAAAAAGGGTCGTGAAATTGTTCTTATGGACATGGGAATTTGGAAGAAGAGAACAACCTACATAAAAGGTTCCACTTTCTATACACCTGTATTGCTTTGGAAATCTGGGAGTAGAAGGATCTGAGGATTAGAGGATGTAGCTGAAGGAGCTTGGTGTTGCAGAACTTGATTTTGTAGCATTTTAACAGTGCATATTAATGTTCAAACCATTGCACCTTCTAAGAACATTTTGTTTTCAATTGGGAATGTGAGCTATCAGTCTATGGTCCAGTCTTATAGGTCCCTAGAACCATGGCAACTGTGAGTGTAAATGCCATGTATTTGAAGCCAGGAGTTGTTGGCTCAATGTAATTTAACCTGACAGAGCTCAAAGCCTGTCTCAGAAACAAATGAGAATATCCATTTGACTGTCTGGGTATTGGAAAATGTTGTTGGCAAATATTTCAGGAATGTTCAACAGGCAATGGTTTTTATTTTATGCACTGAAGATCAATTTGGTTTCTGGTCTTCATCAGTCTCTGTCTATTTAGTGTCCTTATTCAAAATGAAAGTTTTGTGGTAGTGTATGGGACCAGAAATGAACCAATTGAAAAGCATGCAGTGCTGCATATCTAACTTCATTGTCCTCTGAGCTCAGAAGAGAACTTCATTGTCCTCTGAGCTCAGATTTGTTCAAATTCAACCTCAATTCAAGAGGGAACAAAGGACCCAAGCTTATGACTAAGGTTGGATATTTTGATCAGGGTAAAGCCCTAGTGTGGGGGCATTCCCAAAATAAGGGGCCTAGGATGAGGTGGAAGCTGAGTTGGCCCTGCATTTTAGGAATGCCCCCCTCCCGGGGGCTCTAACTCTTCCAAAGCACAAGGTGAATATTGTCATGAAAGGGAACTTTTGTAGACCCCCAAGGTATAGGAGGAAAGGGTTCTTACAACTACTCAACAATGGGAGAGATCCTACACCTATAAGTAGACAATTTCTCTCCCACTCTTATGGAGTAGGTGGAAGATCCCTCCTCGAAAAGAGGAGGGATATTGATCTATGAAGCAAGGTAGTTTGTTTTGCTTTGTCTCGCAAACCACAGTGCTTCATGCTGCACTCTTGGTATTTTTGGAAGCTCTTGATGAGTAGGGGTGCACTGACTTGGTTTGAGACTGTTTGCAACTACGGTGTGGAAGTTATTGATTATTGAACCGTTTTCTCAATGAAAACTAGATAAAATTGAAACTGAAAACTACACTGGAATTTGGGGGCATTCTTGCTGTTGGTGGAAACCCTGGGCAAGTCAGATTCAATAAAGTTTATTTCACAATTTTCAGAGCTAAGGTGTTTAAGATATTGATTTTTTGAGTGGATATTGAGTGCTGGAAAAAAAAATAAAAAATTGCAGAAATTGGGTTTGGAAGGAAAAATAAGTTGAGACCCTCAATGTGTTCACATTGTTGAATTTAAAAGTTTTCAATTCTGAAGATTAAAGAATGTGTTCACACTTGAGTCAACAGCAGAGCCTACACTAGTATACATGGACATAAGGTGACCTCCAATTACATTAGGAAATGTCTCTTGGTGTTTTACATTAAATAAAGTAAAATTAGCATAGAGTTTGGACACATTCAATGGCATCATTCTACATGGTAGTTAAAAATTTCATGCCTAAGCATTCTTATTCTTTCAAAAATTATTGAATACAATGTTCCTGTGTTCTCAGCATTGAAATTTCTACCCTGATTGCTGGATTACCATGGCAAGTTCAATGCAGCAGTGTCAAATAATAGTTTTGTTTTGAAGATTCCATGTGGAAATGTACGATAATTCTGAATATTCTCAGGGCATTTTCATTCACAAACTTTTGTTCTTGAGAAAAAACAGTTTGTGATAATTTCTGCACTGCTGAAAATAATATTTAATCAGTGTTGTAGCTGGTAAGATCATCCCCATTATTTGTCTCTAAGTGTGTCCAAAATCCAAATAGTCCATGTGACCTCGGAAAGGCCTTTTAAGTTGTGTAGTCATAAGCTAGAATCATTCATGGTTTTTAATTCCATGAAATTAAAATTCATGGAAAGAAATGGAATTGTAGTGTAGACCAGAGGTTGATGAAAGTTAAAATGATTAGAAGAAACAGTTGCGAGTCCATTGCTTTTTTTATGTCCTCAATCGTAAGGAGTTAAAAACATACAAATATGTTGAGGGTCTTTACAATTGCTGTAGTTTTTAGGGTTTGAAACCCTTGACATGTAAGTTGAATGATTCATGGAATCCCATTTACAATCTCTAGTCACAACATGTATTGTGATCCAAAGATTTGAAATTTTGAATCAAAGTGCTTGACGACAAACCATAGATGGAAGTTCACCATCACAATATTTTGAAGATAGAGGTACATAATGAACAACATATATGACCATTCAAAATAAATATTTTGTTCAAAAATCATAATTCGTTCCCTTCTTTACATGAATTCTTTGCTTGTCAGTTGGAGACATTACTTTTGATACACTAAGGATCACCAAATGAACAACCAAATAGGTAGTAATGGGTTTGTGAGCACTGTCATCTCCTTTGGGGGCATCCTTACTTTACATTTCTACTACAATGGATTTCACCAGCAAAAGAGCATATGGGCATAAGCAATGAAAATTCTGGTTCATTTATAATTTAGTGCAATCTTGGGATGAGAGGTTCCTAGGCAAGTGCTTTAGCTTTATTGTGCTCTCATTTTGATTTAAGAGGGTGTGCATCCCATAACAGGCCAATTTCCACTTTCAAACTGTTGTTTGTGGCTATGAGAGTAAATTTGTGTTTTGCCCATGATTTTGCATTTGACCTATGCAATTACAGGAGACTCAACTTACTTGAAATTTTACAATTTTCTGCAAAAGGTTAAAATTCTATTTAGATATAAATTTGGCATTCAATCCTTTTGAAGGCAGTCAAAAATTGTTATACCAAATGTCAACAAAAAGGCTCTTTGCATAGGCCTTTAGATGGACCTAGAACTGGCCTCGAGCGGAGAACCAACTAACACTGGTTCATCCCGAACGTGTCCAGTACTTCAGGTAGTGTTCACTGCTGACACACTAGGAACAAGCTGGAGCGCTGTGATTATGCTTCTAACAGTTTAAAAAAATGAGAAAATAATTAAATAATGATTCATTACAAAATATTTTCTGCACTTCTAATTCATAATGGGGGTTTTCTAAAAGTGCCCCACTGGGTTTTCTAAAAGAGCATTATGAGAGCATCTCCAGCGGTGCTCAGTATGTCACCCAAAAATATTTTTCACATCCAAGTTTAGTTATGTAATCTTTTGCAACCCCACCCATAGAATTGGAGCTGGGACATTAAATAGGTGGGGGACTACTAATAGCAAACCACCTGAACCAATGACTATGATGGGCTAATAAGAAACAGTGAGCAGTAGTTAGATCATATTTATTACACCATTTTTCTGCAGGTGCACAACGATGCTGGGCCGTTTACCTGGCACGGCAACCTGCATGCACACACTTATGCTGAGCCAAAACCATTTTCCTGAGCCAAACCGGCAAATGTTCATCCAATTTTACTGTGCAGGATCACATACTGAGCACCGTTGGAGATGCTCTGACAAGGTGACACTGTACCTCATTGGGTGGTCAAAATCAGATACTAGCATACCTGTCTCAGGACCTAAACACACAAAACATTGTTAATTGTACTGTGAGTCTGGCCAAAGAGGGGGCCAATTATGAAGCAGTATTTATGTGAAATTTGCCTCAAAAACACCCCTAACATTCTAGTGCAGTGATAGCTAGACCCAAACCTAGATTGAAATCTGGCAATTCTTTGCCACTAAAAAATTCGCTTCCTAAAAGGTTTTTGGCAATAGTTTGCCAGGCAGGTCTCTCACAAAACATTTTGAGCATGCTAAGCTCTGGTTGAAGCTTAACCAAACCCATATGAAACGTTGTTCAAATTGGAATGTCCAACCCAGGCCTGAACTCAATGTATAGGGTGTGAGAAATGGATTTTGTAATTAAAGGTTTCAGGATTTTTTTTATCAAGGGATCAGGTTGGGGATTATTACCTCTCTAGTAAGGGAATTTGGATATAATGCTATTAGGTATCTTGAACATGTTCCTCACACCTGGAGTACCAATCAGTAAGTTGAATGAGGCCTACCATTAATTAAGTATTTCTTGCACTCCTGATCAATACTTTCATTAATTAAATTAACTTGGGAGGTTTCCCATAGATCAAGATTATTAAAGTAACTTTGAATAACCTTGTCCTATACCCCATCATTAATTAGAATTGAGAGAATTACATGTCCAGTTCAACTAATTTTAGGATGATATAGTTCCTAGTAGTGCATGTGAGTTATAGAAGAAGTGAGTGGTGTTGAAATTATTAAGATGTTGTCATTGTCGTGTACAATATTAGTTAAATGTTAGTTTACTTACTGTCATCAACATGTTTCCTCTAAACATGCGACAATGCTTTTTTATAGATATTCAAACCTTGGGGTTTTGGAAATACAATTCTTGTATCATTTTATAATGGTATCAAAGTTATAGAAAGCTACATGGGTATTGATTTTCTAAAGTTTGAAAGTTAAAAGGGTAGTGATTTGTTGAGTTTGATTTTGAAGTTGCTTTGAGTCTATATTATTAAAACTTGTAGAGAGCTTTACATTATTGTTGGTTGTAATCAAAGGGCACTATAATTGTTTATTTATTTTAATTAAATTTTTAAAGTATGCGTAGTCAATATGTTTGGACAAGAAAATAGTATAGTTGAAAACAACAAATTAGAAGGGGAATCAAATATGATTTTTGGAAATTTTGAATTTAGACAATCTTGAAACGAAAAGAATTGTGGGAGTTTGTGTAGCCAAATGAAGATGACACACCATCTATTATTTGGTTCTTTTTTATCCTAAAATTGTTGATATGATTAGGAGGGCCAAAATGAAAGCTTTGCCCATAATTATGTTGTCCGTAAAAAATCAGATCATCCCTTATATTTTCAACGTCAAGAATCTTAAAGAGTGTTGGGATGTCTTGAAGAGATGTTTTGAAATGTCTTAACAATGCTAGAAGGTTGACTATTCATCACAAGTTTTCCAACCTCTTCATGGAGGAAGGATCTAGTGTTGTAAATTTTATGCATAATCCAAAACATTGTCAACTAGTTAAGTCGCTTTGGTGGGCTACTTGATAAGTGCATCATTGTGGAGCAAATCATAAATGTTTTACCATTTAGTTTTAATATTTTAGCTAGAATCATTTCTAGTGAGAAAGACATGCCAACTTTTGAAGAAATTGTCATGAGTCTAGAATTAAAAGAAAACATGAATCCAAATTGTAATCGTCACCATAATGAAGAAGCTCTTGTCTTCAAGTTTCAAAAGGTGCTTCAACAAAGACAAGGCGAACTGCATGGAGGATTCAATTGCATAGTTAGCAATAACCATGCTAAAAGTTTTGAAGGACTTGGGAATTCTTCCGGTCTTTACAAGTTGACAACTCATGTTTCCAATGTAGAGTTGAACTTGGTTGAAAATCTTGAAGAAGTCTTTCTATGGCGCAAAAGATTGGGACATCTGAGTTTCCAGAATGTATTCCATTTGAAGATAAGAAACATAGCAATTGGGTTGTCGGAATTGCCACTTGTTTCATCAACATGTGAATGTTGCCAATTGGGGAAACAACATAAAGAACAATTCCCAAGGAATAATGAGAATTGTGCATCTCAAATTTTGGAGTTCATTCACATAGATTTGTGTGGCACATTAAAACATTCTTTTTAGGGGGTTCAAATTATTTCATCACATTTACAAATGATGGGCGTACTTTCTTAAATATAAAAGCGAAGCATTGACAAAGTTCAAATGCTTCAAAGTTGAAGTTGAAAAACAAATTGGTAAGAACATAAAAGTTTTTTGATCAAATTAGGGAAGGGAATATCTTTCAACTAAGTTCAACAATCTTTGCAATGTTTTAGGTATCTAGAGGCAAATCATTCAAGCATGTTCACCACAACAAAATGGGGTGGTAGAACAAAAAAATAGGACAATTCTTGATAGAACTCGATAATTGGCTTTCGGTTGCAATTTACCAAAATTTCTTTGGATTAAAACCGTTAATGTTACAAACTATCTAGTCAATAAGTCACCTACCAAAGCCAATTCTAGCATTTCCCATGAAGAAATGTTTTATTACATAGTACTTAACTTGTCCCATCTTTGTGTTTTTGGTTGTGAGGCATATGTACACATAGGTAAAAAAGATAGGGAATCAAAGTTATCCCCACAAGCCATCAAATGTATATTTATTGGTTACGATCATCAATCCAAAGCTTATAGGTGTTTCAATCCCATTTCTAGAAAAACTCTCATCACCATAGACATACATTTCAATGAAAATATGTTTAGTCCTACAAATAAAATTAAGATAAATGGTTTAGATCATGTAGAAGATATAGTTATCCAAAGTCTTGGGTCATCAAGTTGGACTAGTTCATCTCTTGACATTTCCACTAATGTTAAAATACAAGCTAGAATCCATATACACCCAATTGAAAGCTCACCTAGTCATGATGCAATAATAGATGATAGTTCATTTGAAGATAGATTAGTGTCACAACCTACAAGTAATACTATGACTACATAGTAGTCTAAAAATGAAGTTTTTCCTTTTTTCATTTTATGATAGTCTACACAGATCCACAGCACACCAACACATTATCGTAATTTCTTTGGCGTGGGTGAAACAATTAAGGAATGTTAGAGCTTTAATGAGGTTATCAAAGTTCAACGATGACAACATGTGATGGATAAAAAAATGGAGTTTATACAATATGAAAAATCACATTCGTTGAAATCACACTACCTTACAACTAAAATTTAAAAAAAAATTCATATACAATTGTTATGCAACTATCCCTTGGGTATTTATTTTGCAACTATCCCTTTACAAATATGGTGTATTAACAAATAAATTACCACATTAGAAAATCAGTTTATTGTATGATAGTTGCAAGTGAGTTGAAAATGAGTTTTTTATACAATAATTTATACACATTGTACATACATATGTAGTTAACCATGTTTGACTTTTTTAGGAATTGCATTATAATTGCATGTGGCAATTATTTAGAATTATTATAAATGTATCACTAAAACAATAATTATGTTGCAACTAGTGTACAATGTACATACATGTGATCATGCACATGTTCACATTTTCACCACCCATTATGGGATACATTTGCAATTAATTTTCGATTATGATTCCCATTGATACAATTAGTATGGTCATTAGTGTGCCACTATTAAAGTACTATTGTTCAATTATGTTATGATTATAATACAACTATTTATAACTTAGTAAGGATACATATTCGTTAGTTATTTATATTTTCATCATATTGGTTTCATTTTGAGTGATTGAAAATGTTATGGGAACGTTATTTCAAGTTCTAGACATCATCTTTGAAGTGCAAAGGAAAATGAATAATGAAAAAATAACAAGAAGAGAAATAAACTTTCCAATTTACAAACACGTTTTTTTTCTTTTCTTTGGACCCCTCCTATTTCCAAACCTCATAATTTTCTTATTTCTTATTCATTTTAAACGATGTAAAGTGCTATAGGAGTGCCACCTAAAGTTCTACAAATCATATTTGAACTTTAATAGTAACATAATAACATACAAGGAATTTTGTTAGTGTTTGGGAATTAGCCTTTGTTGCATTTGATGGTTTGTTTTTTTGAGTTCTTAACACCCTTTACTTTGAGAGGCCATAACTTTCTCAATTCTATTCCATTTTTGACGATTTTTTGTTCACTAAATGTGACAATATGAAGGGTTCAAGTTTGTTTAAACACCAAAAACAACAGAGCCCTCCCCTTGGATTTGGCTTGCTTTGAATGCATAAGTGTTATAGTTGCAACTCAATTTGCAACTAATGATTAATTAAAAGATTTAACCCATATGTTTTTTCTTCGAATCCCATATTATAAACTATATAAAAAAGGCTTGTTCTCTTATGTTTTCACATTAAAATAAATGTGCCATTTTGGGATGAATTTAAAAAAACTTCACTTAAAGGCAAACCATAAAATAAAAAATAAAATTTCATGGCTATTCTTTAATGCATTTAGTCTTGTGCTTTCCTACTTGTTTACCTTCTTTACTAGGTAAGTAACTAGGTCCTACTTTTCTACCTATCTATGTAGGTAGGTAGGTAGGTCCTAGGTAAATATGTAGGTATGTAGGTTTTAAGACCTACCAACCTACCTACCTATGGTTAAGTACAACCTACCTAGCTATTAAAATAAATATTTTTATTTATATATTTTTTCCAAAATATAATTAATATGCCATGTGAATTTTTTGATTGTGCCATGTGTCATAATCTCGAACCATCATTAATAATTATAATGGATGATGTAGATCAATATTTTGAAAAACAATTTATCCAAATTTTTTCATAATGCCACATGGTAGATTTTAATAGATGGATGATAATTATTGACATCAACATGACATCATGGGTGTAGTTATAATGGAGTTGCATAGTAGTTGAAATCAATTGTTTTGATTGAATTGTAATTGAATTGCAATGAGTTGCACCGTATATATGGTAAATTGCAATTCTAAAATTCATGCAATTTTTTTGTTAGCACTCATGACATATAAATACAGTGAGTTGCAAGTGTCTTTTGCAACTCAAAAATTGAATTGCAAGGTTAGTTGCAAAACACCCTTTTTTTTCATAGTGATACAAAAAAAATGATATTTGGGATTTAGTGGAATTATTAGTTGGAAAAAGGCCAATTTTTGGCAAGTGGGTTCACAAACTGAAATAAGGGCCAAATCATGTGGAGACTTACAAAACAAGACTAGTTGCAAGGGGTGATGAACAACATGTTGGGATAAATTTTGAAAAAACATTTTCTCTCCTTGCAAAATGGGGAACACTACGGATGATTTTAACCTTAACTACCCAATCAAATTGGGAATTATTTCACTTAGATGTGAAAATTGTTTTATTGTACAAAGAACTGTAAGAAAAAGTCTACATGATTCAACTTGAGGGATTCGTTATTGCTAGTCAAAAAAACAAAGTCTATCATCTCAAGAAAGCTCTTTATGGTTTGAGACAAGCATTACGTGCTTGGTACTCAAATATAGATGAATATTTAAAGGAAAAAGGTTTACATCATAATAGTGTAGACTATAATTTGTATTATTGTTTTGAGGATGGCTAGGCCGTTATTTTACTTTTATATGTAAATGACTTATTTGTCACTGGAAATCATAGGAAGAAGATTAATTAGATGAAATAATAGTTGATGCAACATTTTGAGATGAAAAATCTAGGAGAAATTAATCATTATTTCAAAGTCAGATTCATAATTTAGAAGAAAGTATTTTTATGTTTTAGGAAGATTACAGAATCAAAACATTGGAATTCTTTGGACTTGCAGAGTGCAATTCTTGTTGAATTCCAATGAGTGAAATGAGTGAAAATGTTAAGCTTTTTATTGACATGGGAGCTCTTGAAGTAGACTCATATTTCTAGCAAAAAATGATTGGGAAACTTCTTTATCTTACCAACTTTAAACTAAACATTTCATATTCTATAAGAGTTTGTAATAGATTCATGACTAAGCCACAAGTCCTTCACTTAGATGTAATTAAGCAAGTGTTTAGGTATTTCAAGTGTACGGTTGATCATGGAATACTTTTTAAAAAGAATGGATTTAAGAAGATTGAAGGTTTTATAGACGTTGATTGGGTAGGTGATCAAGAGAATAGAGGATCATGATCAACATTTGGATATATGTTTTAGCTTGGGTACAACCTCGTCACATGAAATAACAAATGTCAATTGACTATGGCCATGAGCTCTACAAACGTTGAGTATGGATCATTAGTAGAAGGATCGAAAGAGTCAACATGGTTGAAAAAACTCACAACTGAATCCAAAAAATCACAATTGAATTGGGGATTTCAGAGGAGGTAGAAGCAATAAAAATTTGGTGTAATTATATGAGTAGTTTCAAGATTGCTAAAAACCCAATCCTACATGCCCACACCAAACATGTTGAAGTACACCATCACTATGTATGTGAACAAGTAGAATTGAATCACATTGATGTTGCACACGTATCTTTAAACAATCAACTTGTAGATATGTTCACTAAGCCTTTGGGCAAAGTGAAGTTTGAACAAATCAAATCCAAATTAAGAGTAAATCTCATTGAACACTCTTTTCAAAGATTAAAAAAACAATAAATTTGACTTTATGTTATATATTGATTGGGTGTGAGAGGAGGTGATAGAATTATGCCCCTAGTTCAACTAATTTTAGGATGAATTAGTTCCTAATGATTCATGTGAGTTCTAAAAGAAGTGAGTGGTGCCAAAATTATTAAGATGTTGCCATCGTCATGTACAATATTAGTTAAGTGCTAATTTAATTATTATCACCATCATGTTTCTTCTAAACATGTGACAATGTTTTTTTGTATATATTCAACCCTTGGGGTTTTGGAAATACATCTCTTGTATCATTTTGTCAAGAATGTCAACAAAAATTTAAGTTCGTTATAATTATAAAAAATGTGGGGTGATTGTTTTTTACTTAAAAGTCTTTTGTAATGTAATAAACATAGGCAAGAAAGGCCTCACCTTAGGAATTCATGCTTTCATTAAGATGTTGGCCTAAGGCACATTCTTTATTTAGCCTCCCTCCTCCCCAAGGTGTTCTTATTTATGTTTCAACACAATAGGAATTACAAAAGTTATGATTTTTTGTAATAAAACACTATTAAAGTTGTTGGTTGTTATAGTGTTCAAAACATTGTTTTTGAAATTGTTGATGTAGACATTTATCCCTTGATGTAGACAATCAATGTATAGATTCGTACCTTGAAACTATTTAACCTTAATCCCTATCTTTAACCTTGGGGTATTATTAGGAATTTTAAATCCAATGGGGTTTAAAGCAACTTGTATGTTCAACTTGCATCAATAAACATATTTTAAGATCTATTTTTTGAACATCCTAGGAACAACATAAAAGGTTGGTTGGTCATCAACCTAACTTCATTGTCATACAACAACCAATGTGACCAACTAGTGATCAATCTAGTTGAAATTAGCAACAAAAGGGTTTTACAAATTACAATTGCAAAAAAAACACCTGAAAAATTTAGATACACATTTCAAGAAACATTCATTTATTCTTGAATCCAATAGACAAACATATCAAATTCAAATGTAATTATTGGTTTGTTAACATGGGCATTGAATTGCACCTTGTAGTTGTAACAACTTAGTGTTTTCTCATTGGATGTTATTTTTCGACAAAGGAAAATCATCCTACAATTAATGATCTATCTTTAAAGACTATGCTAAGCTTTGGAAATCGAACCTAATGTTGAAGAAATCTCATTAATCCAACATTGGATGAAGAAGTTAGAAAATTTCAAAGTTTTTAACACTTGTTATTTTTCAATTACTTTTTGAAAAATTTGATAAATTTTCAAAAATTCTTGTCACTTCCAAAAGTTTCCTTTCCACATGCAATTGAAATTCTAGGTTCTAATCTAGCATTAAAAACTTTCAGACCTTAAAAAGGACTTAAAACCTAGTGGCAATTAGGTTCCAAACTTTTGGCAAGTCTACTAATTCTAGAGTAATAATTTCAATATCTAGGTTTTGGCCGTAATATTATAAAAATCTAGGTTATTGGATTTTTTTTGAAATCTAGGTTTTTGGGTAGATTTTGAATTTCATTTTTGATTCGATTTTGAAATTTTTTTTGGGCACACATTTGAATTTTAAAAAAAATTCATGCAATTTTATTTTTTTAAAGAAATTTAAACTTAATTTAATTTTCTGAAATCAAAATTGAAAATTTTAGATGGATGACACCTTGTTTTTTGGATGAACTTTGTTGATGTTGTGTAGATGATGAGGTGAATGATGATGTTGTTAATGATGTCAACTCTAGATGACCACTTGTGGATGCAAACCAGATTGCTCCTTGGATGAAGATTTGGAAAAACTATTGCCACATGCACCAAGCCCAATGATGGCAATGTGAAGTTTTCTTGGTGATTGCAATGAAGGTTTGTGATAACAATAGACTACCACGGTGTGATGATGGAGGTTTTGAGGGATTTTATCCTTGGATCACCTTTGTAAAAGATGATTCAAGAACACCCTTGAAAGGTGAATGGCCCATTAAATTTTTCAAATTAAGAATGTGTTGTTGCTTTTATATGCATTGAAAGTTTCCTTCTCATGAAAATTGCAAGAACTTAAAAAATGACAATAGTTGGAATGTCAATTTAGATTATGTTTGCATTTTTTTCCGATATAATTTGTAAGAAAACTTTTGAAGCTGCCCTTTTCAAGTGCTTCCAACAAATCCAAACACAATGAACATTAAGCAAGATTTTACTTATATTTTGATTTTGGTGTATGTAGCTGAAAGTGAAAATGAAGATTGTGGTGTAACAATAATGATGGTGGTGTTTGCATTTGTGGTGAGATTTGTCCCCTTGACATGGAACATCAAACAAATCAAGAATTAATCTGATTTAGAAGATAAGGACAAAAACACATATGAACTGTAACACAAGCTCACCAACTTGGCATCAAGATATGTTGTGTTGCAAATTATCTTTGTAAACATGGATTCAAGATTGCCCACTTGAAGTGCTATGTGCATGAATATTTTGAATTGCATTCACCTACAAGAATTTTGTCTTCAATGCTATCGATAAAATATTGAATTTAATCTTTTTCAACAACCTCCTTCTTTAAGACTTTTTTGTGGATTACCTATGAAATAAAAACTTGTTAATTTCAATAACTTGTTGATTCTAGACCAATTGGGGGTTCAACTTCTCCTTCATTACATTTTTCTTAGAACAATAAAAACTTTTAGCCTTTTAACAATGGTTGTCTCAAATGAATCACAAAAACAAAATTCAACATTGGATAGTTTGGATCTTGATCCAAAATGATTTTTTTTCAAAGAAAATGTATTGTTCTCACCTTTGTCAAGTAGAAATAAGTTTCTTCACAAACTATATTATAAACAAAATTTAAAATATTTTATCACAATTAAATTAATCATAAAATATTGCAATAAAGTTGATTACAATGAATTTTTATGAACTTTCACCTTAAGCTAAAGCAAATTATATGATCAACTATAACTTGACAAAAGAAAAATAACATGTTAATTTTATTTTTTTTAATAATCCTTTTAAACAAGATATTGAATATCTTTTTTCACATTAAACAAAGATTAACATAAATTAACAACATAAGGTCATGTTAGGTTATGTGAGACACCATATGAATATGCAACTTAGCCTAATATGACATAAGTACATTCATTGCAGACTTCAAGTTCAGCGATGATAAGAAGTCTCTCAATTGCAAGAATGTATCTCATATGGTCTTCTATACTATGATGGTTATCTCTTGCGTTTAATTCTTGATTTCCTTCATTTCTTATGTCACAAGATCATTTTCAGATTTGCTTTAAACAGTCAGAATAAATGAGAAAATAATAAAATAATGATTCAGTAGAAAATATTTCCTGCTCTTCTAATTAATAATTTTAGTGAGGTTTCTAAAACAACATTCTGACAAGGTACCTTACTAATGGTGACACTGTGCATCATTGGGTGGTCAAAATCAGATTCTAGCATAGATGTCTCAGGGACTAAATACACAAAACAACGTTAATTGTATTGTGAGTCTGGCCAAAGAGGAGGCCAATTATGGACTATGTAGCCAGTGAGAGCGAGCTGGTTACAGGAAAAAGTCGAGCTGCTGGAGTGGGGAGACTTTTTCCTGTAACTGGCCTGCTTGAGCCTTGTTACAGGGACGTAACCAGTAGTAGGGGGCATTGAGATGATGATCCCCTTTGTTGGCTTCTAGGAGGCGTGGAGAATATGAGGCTCCATCCATGAGCTCAGCAGGTTATGCCATATGACTGTTGCGTGGGTGTCCAATCAGGAAGCGACACTTTATCAAAATGGCCTCTGCTACTGGTTATGAAGCAGTATTTATGTGAATTTTGCCTCAAAAACACCTCTAACATTCTAATGCAATGGTAGCTAGACCCAAATCTAGATTGAGATCTGGCAATTTTTTGCCACTTAAAAAATGCTGCCTAAAAAGTTTTTGGCAATAGTTTGTCATGCAGATCTTTCACAAAACATCTGGGGCATGCTAAGCTCTGGTTGAAGCTTCACTTAAACCAAACCCAAATTAGATGTTGTTAAAAGTGGAATGTCCAACCTAGGCCTGAACTCAATAGTGTTCAGACATGGCTTTCACGGCATGGTTTAGTTGGAAGCCCAGTTCTTACTGGGGAACTCTTGCAAATGGTACTAGCTAGGAAGAGCAGGGTCATGAATTTTGTAATCTATGAACTTTCCAGTTCGGTAGGAGTAGCAGATCATCACCAGGTCCAATTGTTGTGCATTTCTTTGCAAGGGGTTTGCTATGCAACTGATGACTCCAAGTGCTCTTTGCAATGCAAAGGTATAGACGCTTGAAGTTGTACTCTTTTCCAGGATAGATACTTGCTGAATCAGTAAAGCAATTCTATTGTTGTTGTTGAATCATGGACATAGATTCTTTAATAACTGTCCGGCCTATCAGATCTAAAGATCTGACCTTCTTCCTGACAGATCTAATTATTAGCATTATAGACTCTGCTAGGCTTCAATGGCAAAAGGATCTTTCCCACAATAAGCAACCAGGAGTACATAGTAGTGAAAATTTTCAGAAGTTTGATCAAGTGTGGGGCACTAAAGTTGATGTTCTCTGCATTAGAGTTGGTACTAGCATTATATGGAGGCCTTAGAGGGGGAGTTGCTTAGTGTTTGCTTGTTAGGGGTGATGAGAACTGTTTTTCTTCTTCCTGCCATGGATTCACTTCATTTGTGCCAAAATGAAGTAAAATTTAATAATAAATATCTGACCTTCTTGACAGAGCACAGATGACAAAAAATTATACCATTGAAACATGTGAAGGCTTTGTGAAACTTGACCCCACTGAAAAACATAAAATGTTGTAACAAAACATTTTAAATGTGATTAAAATTTGTTCAAGTGCACGATTAAGTTGCATGTATCACACGGTAAAACTTGATTGAAACACTTCTTTTGGGTATTTTTAGGACTCCAAAGTACAAACTCATGGTTCTTGTGGGACACCTCGATTATGATTGTTCCCTGATCACCTCAAACTTTAATTTGTGACAAAGGAGGAAAGGTACCTGCACTATTAAAATAGGCTACAATTTCCTGTTTTTTCAAAAGTTTGATGGCTAGCATGAAGTATTTCTTCTAAGGTTGAGCATCTTCCATATTTGTCCCATATTTGCTCCCAATAGGCTTTCACCCTTCAATGTACTATTCAATGAAGGGAAGTTGTGAAGGATAGAGATTTAGTGAAGTATAACTCGAATAGACATACCCATTCATAGTCTAGGGTTGTGTTTGAAACTCTTAGTTGCATCTTCATTGTCTTTGACAAAAGAAATTCATATTATGCCTTCGCAATATAAAGAGCTTGTTCTTTTTCTCTCTCCTTTGTATGTTTGCAATTCATAACATGGCATTAAAGCTAAGTTGAGATTACATGTAGAGCTGAGAAGAAACAATGTTCTCTTCCTTTATTTCTTGTCCAACAACAAAAATTTAATATGGCTATTTCTACATCAAATGCATCTTCAAAATCCTTAATTTCAGTACTTACTAATTATAATTATTCCATTTGGAATTGTAAAATGGAAGCATTGCTTGTGAGAGCAAATTTGTTTTCATTTGTTGATGGCACTGAAATTGATCTAAGTGTTACAAATTTTACATTACAAGTTGCATGAAAAAATAAAGATGCTCAAGCACGATGTGAACTCATATTGAACATTAGTGATCGACAAGTTCAATGTGTGAGAACATTGAAAACATCGAAAGAAATTTGGGACAAATTGAAAGCTACTTATCAACAAATAGATGTAGCCACACAACTCACATCATACACAAAGTTGATAGAAGTTCCCATGGCTGAAAATGCAAATGTGATTGAATTCCTAGATGAATTCCAATGTCTTGTTGATGATGCCGCAGTTGCTGATCTTGACATTCTAGAACCCCAACTAATCATCCTTTTATTGAAAGCACTCCTTTCTTCATGGCATGCTTTCATCACCCACAAGGAAATCCAATCAACATGACATTGGCAACTTAATTGGCAAAATTAGATAAGAAGCAACATTATGGTTTTCATCAACTCCTGAAAGAGAAGGTTCAAAACCTGCTGGTTTCTTTGCCAAACCCGAGGGAAATCATCCAAGGATCGTAGGAATAACAACGCAAACCACAATGGAAGAAATTTCACATCAAATTCCAAATCCAAATATAATCCCAATGTGACTTGTCATTATTGTGGGAAGAAAGGGCACATTGCTCTAGATTGTAAGGATAAAACATGAGATTGTGCTAATGGGGTGTTCAAATCCCAAACCAATGTTGTTGTTCAAGGTTCATCAACCTTAGCTTCAACATCTTTAGCTTTTTACAACAATTGTTGTAGAAGAAAACAATTGTAAATATACTTGGAATTTGAATACAGGTGCAATTGAACATTTGACACCACGAAGAAATTAATTCTCCACATACAAACCTTTGAAGCCTTCCTTTTTTGTTTTCATGGGGGATAATGGGAGCCAAAAGCAATTGGCGTGGGAATAATTCTCATTTGCCTCCATACATGTCATATTACTGAAGTTCCTAATGTGCTTCATGTCCCTCATCTTGCCAAGAATCTTATGTCAGTTTGCAAGGCAACATGAGGGGGAAATAACATTGAATTCTTTCATGATCATTGCATGATGAAAACAAAAACAAAAGGACAAAAGGTTATTTTCCATTGTAATGAAGTGGGATCTTTATATCGCATTGGTGAAGGAGTTTCCCCAACACAAGTCAACTCCATTGTTGGCCATAACAATGGTGTAAACATCATCAAGTGGCATTATCACTTGGGTCACCTACACATTTATGCCATGCAAGAAATGAAGAAAAGAAATATCATCATTGGAATTCATAATAATTTTCAACACTTATTCCACAAATTTCCATTTTGTGAAAGATGTGTTGTTAGCAAATAACATAAAATTACATTTCCTCAAGGCAATAGTTTTGAGTCAAAGTTACACTTGAACTCATACATTTTGACATTTGTGGTCCCATGTAAACAAAATCTTTAAATGGATCTGGTTACTTTGCAACATTCATAGATGACTATTCGCGGTTCACTATAGTTTATTTCCTCAAAAGAAAATATGATGTGTTGTCAATGTTTTAGTCTTATAAACCCTCGTTAATACTCAAACAAGAAATACATTCAAATGTTTGAAATCTGACAATGGAGGTGAATATACATCTGACCATTTTATCAAAATTTGTGAAGACCATGGCATATCTAGACAACATACTGTGCCATATACATTTGAACAAAATGGGGCATTGGAGCAAAATAATCGCACTTTTGTTGAAGATTTTCAAAGCATGCTTGCAACAGTTAAATTGTCACATACATTTTGGGTTGAGGCTATTGCTACAACTTGCTATATTCAAAACTGTTGTTACACATCCTTTATTCTTGACAAAACACCATTTGAAGTATGGGTAGGCATGCAACCTAATTTGTCATCTTTGTGTTTTTGGATGCCTTGCATATGAACGTGTGCTAGATGAGAAATGACAAAAACTTGATTCGGATGTAAATACAATTGGGTGGACCCACTAGGAACAAGGAGCAAAAATTGGCCAAATAATATTCTTGGGCCTTTAAATGTTTTTTTTTCATATTTATAATTTTTTTTTCTCTCATGTTTATTTATTGCATGCCAAAGTATATAGCCTGAAATTTTCATTACAATAAAAAAGGTGGAAATCGTTACAAATTTGTATCCTTTATTGATGTGGCCCCTTCAAGAATCAAGTTTTTAAATTTTGAAAATTCATAACTAAATTATAACTATTCAAATAATTACCCAATAAAAATATCAAATAAAATACCATCTAAAGTACTTTAGGAAATTATATCCATAAAAAAAACCCCAAACCTTGTTTGAAAAATTTTCCAAACAAAAAAGTTCAAAGAAAACAATAACTATGATATTCTTGAAACTTTGTGTGAATGTGATGAATAGGAACATCAAAATTCAAAATATTTTTGACATTGTTAAAGTTTCAAAATTTATACAACCTATTAATGTATTCAACAAATGTTTTTACTAAATTAAAAAAATAAAATGTGTTTCCTCTAAATTTTCAAAGTTTGATGGGTCCTACAAAAATGAAGATGTGACGTTCCTAGTGGTACCACCCAATTGTACTTACATTCATTCAAAAACACAAAAATGAAATTCTGTTGGTTATGGAGAACAATATGGTATTAAAGGCTATCGTTTGTATGATCAAACTTCACATCGATTTTCTATGAATAGGAATGTCATTTTTCATGAAGAAGTTTTGTTTCCTACTCCATATGTAGAAATCTCCAAATCCTCACCACCATTTCAAGATCATGTGTATGATGCTCCCTGCCAATGGCCTTTCCCTATACCACTTCAACTTGTTCTTCTTGCTTTACCTCCAAACCCAATTGTTGTACCCACCTTGCTAATACAATCCATACCACAAACAACACCTCCATTCTTAAAACCTCTTCCTCCTCATACTTTTTCACCTTCTAGTGAACACATTGAACTTAAACTCTTTAATGATCCATTTGACCGAATTATTTCTTCCATTCCGAGTCCTTTGAAGGTATCTTCCTCCCTTTGCCATTCTACTTGGACTACAAAAGGGAAAACTATCAAATATAAAGATTATTTTGCAAACTTGGTGACCATTTCCAATTTCCAAATTGAAGAACCAGTCACGATTCATGAAGCTTTGACATGGGGAACATTGCAAGGAAGCTATGGAGTTTGAGTATCTTTCACTATTGAAAAATTTAGACATGGAGGTTGGAAACACTACCACCAAGTTGGTCAAGTGTTAGTTGCAAATGGGTTTGGAAGAGGAAGTATCACCTTGATGGTACAATATCTCGACACAAGGTTCAGTTGGTTACTTGTGGGTTTACCCAAATATGAGGAATTGATTATGGCAAGAAATTTTTGCTAGTTATACATATATTCTCAAACATTTTGAGATGATGGATTGTAAACCTATTGATACTCCTTTACCAATTGGACAAAAACTCACAAAAGAAATGGGACCAAAAGACATACATGAAACAAATTTGATGAAAACTATACCATATGTTGAAGCAATTGGTTACCTCATGTATGGAATGACAAGTATTCATCCAAATCTTGCTTTCTTAGTAGGACAAGTTGTTCAATTTATGGAAAATCTTGGATTAGCTCATTGGACAATAGTAAAATGCATCTTTTGTTACATAAAAGCCACCAAAGATATGGGAATCAAATATGATGGTGAAGGTTCAAAACAAGATATGTTAAGATTCAACTTGATGGACTGATTATGATTGGGTTGGAGATGAAGACTCTTGCAAGTCTACATTTGGATACATATTTTTACTTGTAGGAGGTGCAATTTTGTGGCAATGCAAAAAGCAAGCTATTGTTGCCCTTTCCTCAACAAAAGTAGAGTACACTATAGTTGCTTCTGTAGCAAAGGAAGCTGTATAGTTCACACAACTCATGAAGGACCTTGGATTACCTCAATTGCAACCTATTCCACTCATGTGTGATAATCAATCATGCATTTTGCTATTAAAAACAACTAAGGACCATAAATGCACTAAACGCATTGACATCAAATATCACTACTTGTGGGAGAAAGTAGCACGCTTAAAGATTGAATTTAAATATTGTCCTAGAGAGCAAATGCTTGCAGATGTCCTCACAAAAGCTCTCCCCAAACCAAAGCATCACTTTTGTGTAGAAGGGATAGGATTGACAATTTCAAACCCTATTAAGGATAGAGATTTATTGAGGTATAACTCACATAGACATACCCATTCATAGTCTAGGGTTGTGTCTGAAACTCTTAGTTACATCTTCATTGTCTTGGATAAACAAATTCATATTATGCCTTTGCAATATAAAGAGCTTGTTCTCTTTCTCTCTCCTTTGTATGTTTGCAATTCATAACAGAAGTAAACATGAAATTGGGATTGAATGTTGCCTGAAAGCTGAAAAAATGTTCACAGAAACCACACGGTGTACCCAGCTTCTCACATTCAATTCCTTAGATGGGCATGTGCATTGCAACTGTGCTCAGGTCCCCGGCCGTATTAATCTTCTGAAAAGTCGGAAAGGGCCTGGTTTCTGAAATCTTAATTTTGCATTTTACAAGGTTGTTGAAAACAGCTCAAGAAGATTGACAGCTGGGGGGGTATTGCCCAAACAATAGACATGCAAGGGAATATACCAACCCTGTCAGCTCTAGCTCATAGTATGAAGGATGTGGAAGTAATTGGCGAAGTGTACCTTGCGGATGTCGAATGGTTCACCAGGGCTGCTGCAGCTTGTTTGGACGTATCCTTACTGTTAATCTTCCACAGAGCTCGGGTGATGAAAAAAGGTCCTAGGAAAGCGGGTAAGCCGCATTCCTCTTCTGAGATGTCGGCACAGAATGAGATCCCCACTGCACATGACACCACAGGATCCCACACTAAGTCATGTACAACTGCGTTTAGGGAGTGTACTCATGTGCAAAGTGACCATAAGCTGTTAGAAACATACCTCCAACACTAAAGCCGCTGTATCAAGTGTCGCCACAGGCATGGAGATTATTTTGGATTCCTTAAAATACTCAGAATACCGTGCCCTCGTTAGGTAAGTGGTACTAGTGATAATGCAAATCGCTCCCAACAGAATCGGTATCAACAGTTTCGACGCCATCGCGTTGCCTTTTTCTGCGATACTTCGAATCTGCATATCACGGAGAGCAATCCTTACAGTATGAATTTACAAACACATGAAAGGGAACGGCGGAAAAAAAATGGGTCCAATTTGTACGAACTCAAGTCGCTAGACTATGTTTGCAGATCGCAGGAGAAATTAGTACTGCATGTCGAACTTGTACGTCACAATAATTCCCATGTCCGTGGGAAAGCTCCGGAAGAAAGGTCGTCTGCCTGGGAACGGACATTCAGTAGGACTCAGTAGGACTGTTACAGCTTTCCTTCCGATAGCTGCAGGCCGAACTCATAAAGAAAATGCCACAACTTTCCCAATCGGATGATGGGACGTGCATCCAGACATAAACACATCACAATCCCATGTGTGTACGTACTGCATGTTGCCGTCGAGTTGGGTTGTCTCGTTAACAAAGTCTCATCGCCACATAAACCTTGAAAGAGGCTACGATGTTCCTAGCAATTGTAATCGGAAAGTGTGAATCATCAACATCTGCCATGATGGAATTCTCTGAAAGTAGAAAGCAACACAAATGTTAACCTTGACTATTGACAAGTAAAAGATATTACATGCAAAGTTGTGAACAATGTGTAACAACAAAGACTATGAGGATCCTGATTCCTGTCAAATAACCATCCTAATAGATGGATTAGTAAGTGAGCAGACATGATTTGCAACTAGCATGCTAAGGGATACAGTGGCTGGTCGTTTGCACACACAAAAAAATAATCTTAAACTGATAGCCCATGCATTAATAACCAAACAAATTAGATCCTAAATTGATGTTGATCAAGTAGAAGGAAGCATGTGACCAGTTCTAACAAGAAGTTTATCTACCAACTATGAATATGTATCCGTTATAGTTGATGCACATTAGCTTAACATTTGCATGTGCAGAAACTTAGGAGCAGATAGGATGCGAAAACTTAGCCCAAGCGGATAGAACTCAAGTTTGACCGCACAACCAGTATCTCATTTTGACAGAAATGGTTCCTAAACTGGCACCATTGCTTGGATCTCATAGTAATTGCAAACTCGAAATGCGCATACAAGAGCATTGCACGTATTCATGGCTCTCTTTCGCCCCCCTCCCCAATGGGCCTTAAGAACGAACCCGCGGGTGGACATGTTAGTATGTGAGATTTGCATGGATAGTGAATGTAGCGAAATTCTCTTTGTCCATTTCTTTTAGTAGATTCTATAGTCCTAGATGACGCGAGAGTGTCCAAATCTTGAGAGAAGGTCTCCTGTAACCTCATGAAGCGGGGCCCAAGCCGCTTTATACGAATTAATAGAATTGAAACACTGCCAAGACGGATGGGGATGGTCCCACGAGGGATAACTCTGTTGGCAGACGGGACGATGGCACACTGACGAAGACGGTAGGGACGACTACGTCGAAAGATAGGGGACTGCCAAACTAACTAAATGCAAAGAGATATGGAAGATAACGTTGAAATTAGGTCCTGATTGTGCTGTCAAACTTGAGTTATATTCGCTCCAGCTAAGTTTCCGTGTCGTATCTGCTCCTGAGTTTCTGCATGCAGATGCTAAGTTAATGTGCATCAATCATAATGGTTACATATGCACAACTGGTAGATAAGCTTGTTGTTAAGACTAGTCACATGTTTCCTTCTACGCGATCTATATCGATTTAGGATTTAATCTGTTTGGTTTTTAATGCATGGGCGATCAGCTCATGTATATATATGCTCAGGATGTTTTCTGTTTTGAATGCAAACGACCAGCGAGTGCATTCCTTAACATGCTAGTTGTAGACACTGTCTACTTACTTACTAATTCATCTATTAGGATGGTTATTTGGCAGGAATCAGGATCCTTATAGTCTGTGTTGTTATACACTGTTCACAACTGTTCACAACTTTGCATGTAATATCTTTTACTTGTCAATAATAAAGTCAACATTTGTGTTGCTTTGTAATTTCAGAGAATTCCAGCATGGCAGATGTTGATGATTCATAGACAAGAGGAGAGAATGTCATGAGCGGGCAAGCTTTTTTGGATTTCAGATCAAAAGGAACAAACCTTTCAAATATCAAACATCAAGAAGCCTGCAGGAGCTGCTCGAGTACTATTGCACACTGATGATTGAATAATCCACTCCTATATGCTCTTTCTACGGCTAGCTCGGGGCAAGAGTAGTCTACCCTCACTAGAATTCAGTTGTGGAAAACGTGATGGTAGTGACTGCAAAAGCAGCTGAATCGATTGCTTGCATTGCCACTCACGATTAACTTGTGGCATGCTCGAGGTACGGTGCATGCATGGTCAATGATCATAGTTGCGAAAACCGCGTTTACTTCAAGACAAAAGGAAACGATTCGGTTCGTTTTTTTTCAAAGAAAACGTTGTGGTCCCGGGATTTGTGGGATACGTGTGGGGGCTTCGTGAAACCTCATGGGCCAGCGTTTCCGTGGAGAAGAAAAGAGAACGTACAGTGGCGCACGTGCACAAGCATTCGTACCCTAGGTACCTGGGCAAGATTCATTGCACCTTGGGTGGGTGGCCATCATTCGCTGAACTCTGGGCAGCAAGCGTTGCACCCTCGGTAGGAAGCATTTGGTGAACCCTGGGTAGCTTGCTGAGCTGCAGAGATATAGTCTAACTGGCTATTCCTTGTCTGTCTTTGTTCACTTGCTGCCCCTTTCAGCACCATGATTGCATTCTAGGGTCACTTATACCAGCTGGTGTGATCCTGCACCCACCAATGCACTGGTTCTGTTTGGCTTGTTCTGGGTTTCATTCATGATTTAGCGTATCCTGTTGTTTTTGGTCTCTCACATGCTTTTTCTTTTCTTTTGAGTGGGTCCTGTCTCTTTCTTCTTTTTGTCGTCCTTTCTTCTTCTTCAAGTCTTGTAATTTTATTGTTATTATTTCGTGGTTTTTTGCCCTTTTTTTCTCTGATTTGTTTTCTTCTCAATTTTCTTTTTTTTGATTTGTTTTCCTCTATTTTCTTCATTCATTTTTTTTGTTTCTAGGAACAAAAGAAAATATTTAGAAGAAGAAAGATACCCCTTTCCCTTTTGTTCTTGTGTTGGATTTGTTTTGGTGAGAAAAATAAGAGGGGAGGACTATAATTTTAAAAAGAAGCAGAAGACTATTGTTTTTTTCTGTCTTTTTCCTTTTTTTCTTCCTTCTTAGTTTGCAACAAAGAATAAGTAACAATTTATTTTTTCCTGGTCTGTGAAAGAAGTAGAAGCGAAAGGAATTTAATTTTTTTTAGGAAGTATTAGAAAACACAATTCAAAAGAAGAAGAAAGGTACTTTTTTCCCTCTATTTGCATATGATTTGACAATATACATAGTTTTTTGTTTAATGTTGCAATATTTGCATTAAGCCCACTAAATGTTTCTTAGCTTTTTAAGCATGTTGACATGCAATACTCACATCAAAAATATGAAATGACAACTAGTTTTTCAGCAACTTGTGTAATATTTGCATGTGAGCACAAAACATGCATCCATAATGAAGAAGAATAAAAGGAAAAAACAGAAGAAAAGAATGAAGGAGAAAATGTAAAAGGAAAAAAAAAAGGAGAGAAGAAGTAAAAGAAGAAAAATAATCTAAAAGAAGAAATCTGACAAGAAAGAAAAGGAAAATGAATTTTAACGTAGAAAAAGAAGGAAAAATACTTTGGAAGGAAAAATTGACCAAAAAAAAAGGGAAAAAAAACGGTTGGCCATAATTTAAAAGAATCTCTGGAAAAAACCGCATGCAAGTATTGCATTTCGTGACTTGATGTGAAATAAAGTGAGGGTACTCCACAAAATGCAATACCTGCCTGAGAGGCTAGAAATTTATGTTTATTTGGAGCTCAAATGGAAAGTAAAATAGGTGTTGATGAGTTTTTGCAATAATGGTACTTTTCACAATATTAAATTTGACATTGTGTAAGTAGGTAGGAAGGTGGGAGAGGTGAATATAATTGGTATGTAAGGCAAAGATAGAGGGTAATATTTTGAATTTTGAAACTATGGATAGGGGAGGTCAGAGCTGAAAAAAACAACTAAGAAAAAAAAGGTCTGTGCCCAAAAACCAGCCCTGGTTGATGAAAATATGGAGCCCGTCCAATGAACAGAACGGCCAGGTGGCTGTTGGTTCACTATGACCACCTATTCCACGGGGTACTAAATCATGCCAAATCCTTACCTAACCTAGGGTGGTTTGACCCTTAGCTCATGACCTTGCCTTCTTGTGTACTTGCTATACTGCTCTGTTTATTAATTGTAGCATGTTTATTCAGATCTCTTGATAGAGTTCATGTACTGTTCCTCAACCTTCTTGAGTTAACCATGTGTTAAGCTGCTGCTACGAAAATATTGAATGGTAATTGAAATGTACATTTATCATTTTAGTCCCCGTTTCTTAATTTTTTAAAAAACAATATGAAACATTTTTCTAATGTTTTTCAAACACTGTTCTGAAAAGAATCTTGCAACTATTGTCAATGATCATGTGAACCTTAGATGGAGATGCCTTCAGCACATTCCTTATGTACAAAATCTAGATTGAAATAAGAAACCATAGGTAAGTTTTGGATTTCAAGATCGATCCTGATGATCAGCTTCCACTCTGACTGGGCTCCAGGTACCAATTCTTCTCGGTTTCTAAGGCACCTGCAAGTCTTATTCATAAAACTGATGGTGATAAATTCAATGAGTTCTGTTTCTGAACTTTGGAGCTCTCACAGTGTTGGACCGGTACATAGACTACAAATTGTGTATATTTAATGATGGTATGAGACTTGAGGACTTATATTGAAGAACCTGGAGCACTCAGACAAAATTTGTAGTGTGTCTGTGGAGGGCACCTTATATCCATGAATTTCCCTCCTAGAACTTAAGAGATATATTATGCATACTCCTGAAGGGTGGGAGGAAAAAAATGCCTGCTTGTAGGTGTAAGAACCATCCCACTATTGAGGAGTATGGCCCAGTGTTTATATGGGACTTGAGATAATACCACATATATAAAGGTGCCTTATTCCATGCAAAAATCAGCCATGGCCAGTATTATACCAATAGTAGTTTTATAATAGTGTTGGCGACCTGCTTCAGTGCATTAACAAAAAAAATGATATCGAATTTTTAGCAAAATTTAACCGGAAAAAGGGAAAAATCAGTCTAATTTTCACTAGAAAAAAACAGACTTTCCAAAATCTTCCCAAATTCTTTGTCAAAAAAAAGTTGAAATTTTGCTAGGAAAAAAAAAAACTAAGTTGCTTCCAGGTTTGGTTGCTTCTGGTCCCAGTTCTTGTTTCAATTACTGGGTACCCAGACCACTTGTTCTAAATTTTCAAGAAGAAAATTCAGAACCAGAACCAAAATCAAAATGGAGAACCAGCTAGAAAACTGGAAGTTGATTGGAGCTGAGAACCCCCTCCTAGGGGCATCACTCTTTGTATTTTCAAGGTACCACCTGCATTCAGAGGGTATTATTTTGCAAGATAATATTATATTAATATCCAATTCAGGTATTATTTTCCCTTTTTTATCTCATAAAAATTTTGGATTTTTTTGGGGTGCTAATTTATTTCCTAAATTAGTTATTAAATTTAGCTCCAATTTAATAAAAAATTACCTTATTTTGAACTGACATCCTTTCGTAAAAATATAGGTGAACTTGGTGTGATCACCTCTAATTAGAACCTGACCTGAAACTGAGCCCCAAACCCTGTTTTAAACATAGGTTCTGGTTCATCATTGTCTAAAATTAATTTAACATTTAAAATTTTTAGTCATTTATTTATTTTCTAACTGGGTTACACATATGTTAAATAGTTTGAGAAAATGATTCAGGTATACATTTTTTTGAACAATAGTTTGGGGGTGGGCACTAGGCATGTAGGTGATAAAGGTGGTCATATTTTATTGGTGGTAACAATGTTAGTAACTATAGAAAATTAAGGTTTGGGCAAATGTGTCCATAGGTAAAACCGGATAGACAAGAACCTACCCAGAATTGTTTTGGAGGAACTAGGAACCAGGAGTCTTGAAATGTGAAGAACTGGGACAGTATCAGACGGAAGGTTCTATCAAATTTTAAATAATTCTTGAACTTTCTTTCTTTCTTTCTTTTTTTTATTTAACGTCAATACCCGGACCAGAACCAAAACCAAGGGTTCTTTAAAACCCAATTCTTTTTTGAAAGGGGGCCAGAGATTCTCTTGAAAAGTAAGACCCGCCCAAAACTGGTTCTTACTTGCATTATACCATGCAAAAATCAACCTTGAATCCAAATAGGTAAGGTATATTCTTAGGAAGGGCTATGAGTCCAGGCCAAAAATAGTGGCAACCAATTTTGGTAATAGAATACCAGGGTTCAGGACCATGATCAAATACGAAAGTTTCAAAAAGTAGTCAACATCTTTCTCAGTATTTGTCAGGTGTGAAAAAAAACCAAAAAAACCTGTCGTACCAGTATTAAGAGTCAGGACCTGGTACATTCAAAAGTCAAAACTAGCTAATTCTTTTATTTTCAAATTCGTAGGATAGCAACAGTGGGGATCATCCCCAGGCAGATTTCGACTTATTTGCCGACACTTTTGTACACGGCCATTAAAACAGTACACAAACCTGTGTGGACACCTCCCCCAAGAAAAGAGAAAAAGGACAATATTTTTATGACTTTGTTTGTATTGAAAAAATAGAAGAGAATCGTCGAGGAAAAGTCACTCAGTCACTCAGTGTCTGTAGGCTTTTGGCGACTAAAACAAAACCTATGTCTGTCTGCCCAAAACAAAATGACTGCTTTGGAGCATTTGCAATCTTTTGATATACGAACAATTGTGCAATCCTAAAAAGCAAAACAATTGCATTATTTGCCTTACCCTAGTGTCAGTTCCATCATTGAATAATCCTCAAAATAGTGAAATGGTTTTTTGTCAAAATATGAAGTTAAGGGGTTAATGACTGTAATAGTTATTCCAGGCTACAACCTGAATAATTTCACTAGACTGATGTATGACTTTGTGCCCATTTTCAACCTTTTTATATTGGAAAAATTCTGCCCAACAGATAAATGAAAATGATATTGCTAATATTAACTATTTTTTATTGCAAGAATTCATAAATTAAAAAAAAAAAAACTCACAAGATTTCTATACATCGTTCACATCAATAACCAAAAATATAGAAGCATGAACTTACATTTTTCTTATTTTCATATCTAATTTATAGTCAACTTTGGCTAAATCTTCCTATTGATGAGTGTCATTTCACTACATCACAAAATTGATTAAAAGAAGGTTGGCCTTGTTAGTTTTGGTTGTGTCAAGCTACTTAATTACTTTATTTATTCTCCATTTTTTTGTTGGCTGTCTTTGATGTCATAAAATTGAAGTGTAACTAGCAAGTGGACAGAGCATTATGGGTTTTGGGAATTCATTTGTTAAATTATTATTATTATTTTATTCTCTTCTTTCATCCTTACAATTAAATTGGAATTTTTTTGGTCTTAAATATGTTTCCTACCTATGTACCTTCAAACATGTTATGGCTAATTTCTATTCAATTTAATCTTTTTATTGTATTTTATGTCATTTTATCATTTGCATCTAACAATTTGTGATAATTCATGTTTCAATTGGAGATAATATGGACATTATGTTTTGCACCCATTGATTTTTTATTACTTGATTTTCAAAAGTTTTAGTGGTTTGCTATACTTTCTTCATATCATATTGAATTTGTATTTGATTAAGTGAACATACTTGTTTAGAATAAATCTCTATTGTTTTTCCTCCATTCATATATTATTTATATTGTGTATGGGGTGCAAAGTGGATTCAAGGACCCATTCCAAGATGCAACCATTTTTTTATAAAAAATTAAAGTAATACTAGTAACTTAAGTTGATTTTGAAATTTTTAGATGAATTTTTATAGTAATATTCTAAATGTATTATGGGATCATGTGACAATTTTTTAAATGAATCTAATGAGTGTGAAATATTTAGAAACACTTTGAAACTGTTTAAATAACTAATGCTTTTCACTATTTAAAAGACCTTTTTTTTAAAATTTAAATGATTTGAAAAAACATTTTGAAAGAATTTTTTTATGTATGCATATTTATATTAGAACATAATGCAATATCTTTTTGGGTTATAAGAATTATGATAATTTAAAAGTTGATTTGTAAATCATAATTTGAACATATTATGTAAAAATATAGTGTGAATATTCTATGAATAAGGACTTGGTTTTGTGCTTTGTGGCTCCTACTACTATGTTCTGACCTCATGAAGTTAACATTTTCAACAAAGAATGTTTGGAAGAATTATTACCCTTTGCAACTATGTAATGGAAAGACAAATTGAATATGTTCAATTTCAATAATCATTTTTCTTCATGAAGGCACAATATAAACTTATGTTCGAATAGTTTTTTCTAAGTTCATGTATCATCAACCTATGTATCAAAATGGCCTATGCAGATGTTGACATCATGAACAGTAGTGACGGTGAAGATACTTGCAGCAGGTTGACCCACACTATGCATATCATGTCAGGTTCAAAGTGTCAATGTTAGCAACTACAGGCTGGTTTGCAGGCAGGTGGATTGCAGGTTTGTTGGATGAGGTTAAGAAGTCTCTCAAGTGCAAGAATGTATCGCCTGTAGTCTTCCATACTATGATGGTTATCTCTTATGTTGAACTCTTCATTCCGTACATTTCTTATGTCAGCAGGATCATTTCCAGATTATATGCTTTTAACAGTCAGAACGAATTCAAGAAAATAAAAAATAATGAATCACTACAAAATAATTCCTGCACTTCCAAATAATACTTTTTAGTGGGGTTTTAAAAAAAGGATTCTGATACTTTTCGCCTTATTAATAGTGACATTGTACCTCATTGGGTCGTCAAAATCACATACCAGCAGACCTGTCTGAGGCCCTAAACACGCAAAACAACGTTCATTATACTGCGAGTCTGGCCAAAGAGGAGGCCAATTATTGAGCGATGTGTGGATTTTGCCCAGATGAATCGTCGTTCAAACGGGAATATGTCCAACCCAGGCTTGAACTGAAAATATAGGGTGCCAGACATGGGATTTTGTAACTAAAGGTTTCAGGTTTTCTATCATGGGATTGGGTTGGGGATTATGACCTCTCCAATAAGCGAATTTGGATAATGCAATTAAATATCTTGAACATATTCAAATGCTCGAATAGAGACCAAACCTTCACTTTCATTTTTATTTTCATTAGCAAGATGATATCCTCCTTTTCCTCCCTGAAGCATGCTCCCCATGATGCGGAGACACTTCACTTCTCACTTCACTCTCACTGAGCTGGAGACTCGAGAAAGAAAACAAGAAAACTTGCGAGTGGCATGCATGACTGTGAAGCCCTCCCGGAAATTGTTTAGTGTATTTGGCTCAGGGCATGTTATAAAGCCAAATTGCCCGGGGCAAGGGCAGCCTGTGTACATCAGGATATTAGGCCCATGCCCTCCGTCGGGTGTAACATCCCGTCAATCTCATTGTGCAATCTAGTTAGTTCACCAAAAAAACAATCCAACGGTCACGCTTTACACCCAGTAATACCCATGGAGCAGGTCATTCCCGAAAAAAGAGCCCACTATCAATTGCCACGTCCAGCAGCAGGCCCTTATTTCACAAATGCCCTGCTCCTGGGGCAAATTACCCGACACTACATAATGTGGGCGGGTGGGGGAGGATTAACAAATACCATGGCATTTAAAGAACCACCTCATTCCCATAAACTCATGTTCAAAGAAGAAATTGAAAGTACACAAAAAAGTTCCAGTAATTATTATATCCATTTTTCATTATATAATTGAGTGCTTGACAAGCACATATACTCATACACACACTTAAAGGATTTCACACGACAATCATATTACTATATCGTCATCATAGATAGTATGATGTCGGTTGCTGCAGGCTTGCAACATTCACCATGGCCATGCATTGCTCGTGATGCCTTCAGGTGAGGTACTCATCAGCACCTGGAGCGTGGACTACCATTCTTCGCCTGGTCCTTACATAGCCTGCCTTGTCTCCTACTGATCCTTGTAGCTATATTAGGATCTGTAGAGCCATTATTGCTATATTGTAGTCATATTCGTATAAGTTATATATATTAATGCAATTCTTCGGCATAGAATAATTAATTTCTTCATCTTCCAGTTCAGAGCCTACAGTGTGAAATAGCTCTTCATTTTGATCTGTTGTTGCGCCCTATCTAGATAGCGCTTAGATGGCCGTGGAGGCCTGGTAAGAAAAATTTGATCTTGCGGGCAGCTAGGACTAGGATAAGTCGGGTTAACTCCACAATCTACGAACCGAGACACACTGGAAGAGAAGCAGACCATCACCTGGTTCAATTCCAATTCATCGGTCAACACGTTTCTTACGCAACTGATGGAAAAGTTTTGAACTCCAGGAACTGCATTTCTGGACGCGTTGATATATGTGCTGAGAGAGTACCTGTTGTCAGGCTCGATTCCTGCGAAAGCAGTAAAGCAGTTATATGATTGTTGAATCATGGACGAAGATTTTCTGATGAATGTCCGATTTACAAGACGTAAATATCTGACCTTCTTTACGATTGATCTAAATATCTATCATCTGGAAAGGCATTAAATAAACTATGCGAGGCTTCAAGGGCAAAGGGATCTGTCCCATAATAAGCAGCCAGGAGTACGCAGTAGTGTAATTTTTCATAATTTTGATCAAGTGTGGGGGCGCTAAAGCTACTGGTCTTCTTTGCATTAGAGTTGGTACTAGAATATCAGATGGAGACAGTGGGGGGCCCAGGGAGAGAAGGGGGTTTGGGGGCGGGCTGTGAATGGTTGCATTAAATGCATTAGTTCCTTCTTTGCTCTCGTGCCGGGTGGTTAGTGGCTCAAGGTGTGAAAAGAAATCAAGCTCTGGGCAAGTGATACTTACACCATTTCTTGAAGGATAGAACCTTCTAAGCCATCTAATGGAATTCCAAAGACCAAATGAAAGGTAAAGATAGAGCTCACATGATTATGGGGTTGTTCCCCTTTTTGTTCAGGAACCTCCAAAATCACAGGTGCAGATTTATAAAATGTAAATATGTCACCAAAAGAACAAGTCTGTTTACGCACAATTGCTTGGAGAAAGGCAGCAACAACACCACCTACAAAACACATAATATTAGAGAGATTCTTCAATATATTCATGAAGACATGAACGTCAATAACCATGAGAGCAACACAGTTGATCTCTTAAATAAGCCCCATCAGGCCTCCAAGAAGCCAGGCTGGTTGAAGTGGGCTTATGCAAAAATAGGAGGTAAAACGAATCGAATTCTTAACAACAAAAGCAACAAGAATCACACCTGCAAAACGACTCATTCGTGCCCTAGAACCCCATGAACCCCTGCATTGAAGTCTTGTTGTGTCGCAATCGGCATCGTCCAAAAAGTCCATATGCCCAAACTCATTGGCCACCACAAAATGGTATACAGGTTCAACAAGGTCCTTGTAGAATTCATTATGGCCAACATTTTCTGGTGCACATGGTGCCTTTGAAGGCCAATTCGTTGACCCGCCCCTTGTCCCAACAATGAGTGTGGGAACGGTCATATTCAAGGTGTTTCCTTTAAATGTTAATACGGGTGGGTCTGTTTGGATACCTTGTGGATCCCCATCAACAGGATCCAATCCTATAATGGTTGAGATTGGAATGGTACCGTTTAGTTGTATACCCATACCAAACACAACCTTGCCTCCTCGACCGTGTCCTACTAAGGCCAGTTTTGATAAATCTGGTTTTGTTTCTGGAACCTCTAACGACAATGTCGATTCAAGATTAGCTTGTATCCATTTTAATACATGAATTGCATCGCGAATTTCATGTGTTGCATTATAGGATGAAGTGAAATCCATCTGGTCACATACCAAACACTCTGAAATTTTAGTATCGCCAGGATGACTTATTTAGACGTCATATGTATTGCGCGCTGAAAGCAAACAAGTAATCTTTCAATTCCTTAAAGACGGAAGATTAGCAATAAGTGGAAAGATGAAGCTATAGACTCCTCGACGTACTTTTCTTTATAGAAACTCACAAACAATAGCTTGTTTACTTCAATATAGAACCGGGACAAATGACTCTATAGTTATAAAACATGATGCTATGGAGATTGCTACCAGATACAAGATTGTACACTGCCTCTTACACATAAGTAGCGACCGTGGTAGATGCAGTCCCTTGACTTATGCTGAACTAGGTTGACCCTAGTTTGATCCTAAACTGACGTGACACGAAGTGGCATCAACGTCCAAACAGATAAGACTGATGTGATTGTCTTTCATCTTTTGCTGCCTTTTCTTCTATTTCTACTACTTAGTCTCAGTTTTAACCCCAAAATCCTAGGAGAATATTATGAAAAATTGGAAGGTTGTGCAAGTGTTCAAGGTGAAAAATTCTATGAAGGGAAAAGAAACATAATTTTTCTCAAAGGTTTTCTTGCACGCCAAAAGATGCGAAGGAATTTACCTGGGGAGCAACGACTATGAAACCATAGGAAGCCACATGCGAGATGAGCCGCCTATAACAAGTGTTCCTGACCCCAGAACCATATGCATGTTGAAACTGCACAACAGGGAACTTCCCCTCCACTGGCACTGCTATCAACAGAAATCTCTTGGATTCTGCTACAGGCTCTTCTTTTAGAGACACAAACTCCACTTTGTAAGGCCCCCTGTCGTACGGGCTTGTACACCCATCTGCGTCTCCTGATCTCAATGCACTCAGAGCCAATATAACCAAAAAAACAAAATTCATGACCAAGTTCCTCCTGAGGAAGATAGCACTCATGGCCCAAAAAGCTTATGCGCACCGCAACTTTTTGTTGGAAATTATCGATGAAACAACTAGAAACAGATAGCAGAAAAATTTAGCATGAGCTCCTTCGCCTCCAACTCAATCTTAGGATCGCACAAGTTGT